>JACCEE010528059.1_pt1 | contig 10844 bp, 9 predicted proteins | sample 7449931 | NCBI WGS metagenome assembly JACCEE01 (sample SAMN15323457, study PRJNA562643) | freshwater metagenome | isolation source: river surface water | place: USA:Blue River Watershed | collected 2017-08-19 | reverse complement strand
TGGAATTCGACGCGGTTAAAGACCGTGTTTCCGACCTGAAAGCCCTTCGCGCGGGACTTGAAGCCGCGGTAAAGAGACAGCTCATGAGCGACGTGCCCTACGGCGTGCTCCTCTCGGGCGGGCTCGACAGCTCCGTCATCGCGGCGATCACGCAAAAGTTCGCGGCCAAGCGCATTGAATCCGACGGCAAGGAAGAGGCCTGGTGGCCCCGCCTCCACTCGTTCGCCGTCGGCCTTGCGGGATCGCCCGACCTCATCGCGGCGAAGAAAGCCGCGGACTACATCGGCACCGTTCACCACGAGATCCACTTCACCGTGCAGGAAGGCCTCGACGCCATCCGCGACGTTATCTATCACCTGGAGACCTACGACATCACGACCGTGCGCGCGTCGACCCCGATGTACCTCCTTTCCCGCGCGATCAAATCGATGGGAATCAAGATGGTCCTCTCGGGCGAGGGTTCTGACGAGCTCTTTGGCGGTTACCTCTACTTCCACAAGGCCCCGAACGCGAAGGAACTCCACGAGGAAACGGTGCGTAAGCTTTCCAAGCTCCACCTCTACGACTGCCTGCGCGCGAACAAGTCGCTCGCCGCGTGGGGCGTCGAGGGCCGCGTGCCCTTCCTCGACAAGGAATTCATCGACGTCGCGATGACGCAGAACCCGAACGACAAGCTCTCCGGCAAGGCAAGCGAGGCGTTCTCCGCCGACGGCAAGCCGCGCATCGAGAAGTGGATGCTTCGCGAGGCCTTTAAGGACATGCTCCCGGCCGAAATTTGCTGGCGGCAGAAAGAGCAGTTCTCCGACGGCGTCGGCTACAGCTGGATCGACTCCCTGAAGAAACTCTGCGAGGAAAAAGTGACCGACGAGCAGTTCGCGCGCGCCGCCGACCGCTACCCGATCAACCCTCCGATGACGAAGGAACAGTATTACTACCGGACGATATTCGAGGAGTTCTTCCCCTCGTCGAGCGCGGCGAAAACCGTCGCCTACGAGGCGAGCGTCGCCTGCTCCACGGCCAAGGCCCTTGAGTGGGACGCCGCCTGGAAAAACATGAACGACCCGTCGGGCCGCGCGGTCTCGGGCGTGCACGACAGCGCGTACAAGAAGTAAAGCATAGCCGTCCGGCAGTTCTCTGCGGGGCGGTTTTTTTTCACCTGAGCCGCATAGTCAAGACCGACGGCATCGCGTATACTGCGACTCATCAAAGCCAGAGAGGTACTGTATGGACGAGTTCACCCTTAAACTGACGAAAGACGAGTGCAAACAACTGTTGCGGCATACCTTCATCGCGAATTGGATATTGACCGCGACGCATGACGTCCCGGAAAAAGCGACCGAGGAGTTTATGCAAAAGATCCTCAAGTTCATTAAGACCAACGCCATCGAAGAGCGCATAGAAAAAGACAAAAAGCTCAATATGTATTTCGCGGACGAAAAACTCGAAGGCGAATATCTCGAGCAGATCGAGGCCTATAACGAAGATAGCTTTATCGAGGAACTGATCGATCAATTGACGAAAAGGGAGCTTGTCTCTCTCTACAGCGAGAAAGACGTAGCCGACATGAACGAGACTAAATTCAACAAGATTTTCGATGGGATACAGCTTAAGTACATCGAGGAAATCGAAAGCAACGGCATGCGCAACATAGGGCTCGTCAAATGAAAAGGACGCTCGCGCTCGCGCTCTGTGCGTGCCTTCTTCCGTTCGCGGCGTTCGCCTCGGGATCGGCGGAAGGCGATCGGTTCACGGTCGCAGTGTACCGGGCGGCGATCGAGAGAACGATCGGGCGCGAGCTCGACCAAGGCGAGACGGTCGTCGCGGACGCGACTTGGCGCTGGTATGACCGGAAATGGGACGGCGACTGGGATCTTAAGCGGTTCGATTACGCCGTCGAGAAAGGGGCGAAGAACTGCCGCAACGACGCGATGATCGCCGCGGCGAAGGCGGGCAAATTCGGCGAGAAGGTCCTCAAGGCGCTCATCGTCACGGCGGGCGACGCGGCGGAGGCCTTCTCCGAATGGGTGGACAAGAACAGCGATCGGTACGATTCCAAAACCAAGCGCTGACGGCCGCGCCCGGCGACGCGCGCGCGATAATCCCTGCCCTATCGGCCCTACCGGTCCTCGAGAAAGCCCCGCTCCACGCACTCCTCAAGAAGCCTCGTAACGAAACCCCAAATCTCCGCCGATCCCTCGGCGATGTGGCGATTGCGAGCGACAACCATCGATTTCGTGATGCCATGCTCCTTCCAGACCGCGCCCTCGTTCAGGTAATTCTGCAAGATCGGCTCGAGCCTGTCGAACACGGAGGCGAATTTCGCGTCGTTGGTCTTACGTTCCTCGAATTCGCCCCACAGCGCGAATAGGTATGCCGACTGGTCCTCCGGCAAAAGCCCGAAGATCCGGCGCGCGGCCTTTTCCTCGGCGTCGTGCGCGTTATCCCTCTCCTTCGCGTAGAGAAACGTGTCTCCCGCGTCGATCTCGACGAGGTCGTGAATGAGCAGCATCGCGATGACCCTTCCGACGTTCACCTCGAAATCCGCGTACTCCGCGAGAAGCGAGGCCATTAGGCACGCGGTCCACGAATGCTCGGCGTCGTTCTCGCGCCGAGAGCCGTCAAAAAGGCTCGTCTTTCTCAGGATCGACTTAACCTTGTCGGCCTCCACGATAAATCCGAGTTGCTTCTTTAGCCTGGTATCCTCGATCATGATTCACCTCTCGTTTGCGTAAAGTATATCGCGATGGTTCGCGCGCGGGAACCTGGTTTCCTCCAATAGGCTATACTTACGGGAGGGGTGAAAGTCGAATGACGGCCGACGAAGCGAAAAACGAAATGATCCAGAATCAGCTCGAAGGGCGCGGAATGGTCGACCAGGACGTCCTCGGCGCGTTTAGGGCAGTTGATCGATTACTCTTCGTCCCCGAGGGACTCGCGCGGCTCGCCTACGCGGACGAACCCCTTCCAATCGGCTATGGTCAGACCATCTCCCAGCCATTCGTCGTCGCGATCATGACCGAACTGCTCGGACTCAATAAAACCGCGCGAGTACTCGAGGTCGGCACGGGCTCGGGGTATCAGACGGCGATTCTTTCGAGGCTCGCGCGGGAGGTCGTGACGATAGAGAGGATTAAGGAACTTCATGAGTCCGCGAAAAAGCTCCTGGACGTACTTGGGTACGGGAACGTGCGCGCCGTGCTTGGCGACGGCTACGAAGGCTATCCCGAAGCCGCGCCCTACGACGGAATCGTGGTCACCGCGGCGCCTCCGACGATTCCCGAGGCACTCGTCGCCCAGCTTGCCCCGGGCGGCAGGATGATCGCGCCAATCGGAAGCAGTGAACAAATGCTCGTCCGCATTACGAAGAATAAACGAGGCGAACTTACCTCTGAGAACATTTTTCCGGTCCTTTTCGTCCCGATGAGGCATGGGTGATGTAAAAATGATGATTTTCTATACCTACCGGTAGGTATAAAAGTTGACAGTATACCGACCGGTAGGTATACTTGAATTATGGAAGAAAAAGCGAAGACAAGAGAAGTGATCCTCAAAACCGCCCTCGATTTATTCGCATTCCAGGGTTTTGAATCCACCGGCGTGCAAGAAATCGTCAGCAAGTCTGGAATCACTAAACCTACCATGTATCACCATTTTGGCAATAAACGCGGACTTCTTGACGCTATGATCACCGAATGGGGTAGCCAACTTTTTGAGATTGTAGAGCGAGACGCCGAGTATAATCACGATATTGTGATGAACTTAACGGTTTTAACCCGCGATATCATCGCTTTTGCGCTTGCCAATCAGGCTTTTTTCCGTTTTCAAATCACCTTATCGTCCGCCGCACCGGACAGTGTCAGTTTTATGGCGTATCAACCTCTGCGTGTCGGAATTAATGGCTGTATTGAACACATGTTCAGTCTCGCCGTGGCAGATCATGGCAACATGAAAGGCCGAGAAAAGGCATATAGCGAAACTTTTATCGGTATGACACGTACTTGGGCGATGCTTGTTCTGAATAAGGAACTAACGCTGGACGATGCGATGTTGACACAGGCAGTTCACCAATTCATGCATGGTATTTTTTCATAATCTACTGATCGGGAATTAATAGCCGGGTGCAACAATGAGTCTGGTTTTTTTTAGACGATTTCAGTATACCTACCGGTAGGTATACTGATTACAAATCAATTACTATACCTACCGGTAGGTATAGTCAACTTTCTTGGAGTATCCTATGCAAGTTACCCATAAACCATGGGACTGGTCAAAAAACAATCAAGAATCCTGGCTAATCCCAGCGGACGAATCATGGTATCTCTTGAACCGCTGGAAGCAACGCGGCTTTCGGGATTTCCTTGACCTCGGCGCGGGACTCGGACGACACTCCCTTCAATTCGCGGAACAAGGGTTCTTGGTACACGCGCTCGACTTATCGGAGTCTGCCATGAATGGACTCAGCGCGATGGCACGGAAAAAAACTTACCCATCACGACCGCGACGGGGGACATGGATAAACTCCCCTACATATCAGATAAATTCGATTGCGCGATCGCGTACCACGTGATCTCCCATACCGATACCCTCGGTATTCAAAAGACGATCGCCGAATTAGCCCGAGTCCTGCGCGACGGAGGCGAGTACTTCTTGACGCTCTGCTCCAAAAAAACCTGGAGCTACGAGAGGGCGGGATTTCCTCGAGTTGACGACAACACAGTAATCAAGATCGAGGATGGACCGGAGAATGGGATTCCCCACTTTTTCGCCGACGATGAGGAAATCGTGAAACTCTTGAAACGGGAGAATCTCATCTCGGTCAAACATACGCAAGAGACGATCATTGACGGAAAAGATTATGGGTCCTGGCATTATTTCATACTTGGGCGCAAGACAGGAGACGGAATATGAATATGAACGATCGTTTTTTCTATCATATCTACCCCCTTGGGATGTGCGGGGCGCCTAAACGAAACGACTTTTCCAGTCCCGCGGGAAACGGCATTCGTTCGCTCACGGACCGCATTCCGCATCTTGTCTCGCTCGGGGTGACCGGGCTCTACGTCGGGCCGCTGTTCGAGTCCACCGCGCATGGCTATGACACGGTCGACTACTACCACGTCGACCGACGGTTGGGGAATAATGAAGACCTCGTCGCGCTCGTCGACGAATGCCATGCGGCCGGTATAGCGGTAGTGCTCGACGCGGTGCTCAACCACACGGGACGCGATTTCTTCGCGTTTAGAGACCTTCGGGAACATGGTCATTCATCCCCGTACCGCGACTGGTATCGCGGGGTGGACTTTTCGAGGGGAAGCCCAGCCGGCGACGCGTTCGCGTATGAGGGGTGGAGCGGCAACTACGATCTCGCGAAGCTAAACACGTCGAATACCGAAGTCCGAAAGCATCTCTTCGGCGCGGTTGAATTCTGGATGCGCGAATTCGGCATAGATGGGCTCCGATTGGACGCGGCCGACGTGCTCGATCCCGATTTTCTCGCCGCGCTTTCTTCGTTCGCGAAATCAATCAAGCCTGACTTTTGGCTGATGGGAGAGATCGTGCACGGGGACTATCGCCACTGGGCGCGCTCGGGCTGCCTTGATTCGGTGACGAATTACGAGCTGTACAAGGGCTTATGGTCCAGTTTCAACGACAAGAATTTCTTTGAACTCGCCTGGTCGCTAAATCGACAAAACGGTCCCGACGGTATGTACCGCGACTTACGGCTTTACAACTTCGTGGACAATCATGACGTTAACCGGGTCGCGAGCGTCCTAAAGGAGCGCTCCCATCTTTTTCCCGTATACGGTCTCCTTTTTACCGTACCCGGAATACCGTCGCTCTATTACGGGAGCGAATGGGGGCTTCGCGGGGAACGAGGCATGAGTTCGGACGAGGATTTGCGGCCGCCGGTACGTGAGACCGCGGATCATGGGCGACACAGCGGCGTTCCCAGTCAATGCGTCCCGACGGTCGATTCGAAGGCCCTGGAGGATGCGATTCGCTCGTTCGCGGCCGTTCGCGAAAGCCATCGCGCGCTGAGGGACGGGGGATACAGACAGCTACACGTCGCCCACGAGCAATTCGCGTTCATGCGCGATTGCCCGGAGGAAAAGGCAATTATCGCGGTAAACTCATCGGCCAATCCGGCGGAATTCTCGCTGCGCGCGAGCGATACGCCAAACGGGATTTGGCGCGACGCGCTCGATCCAAAGTGTAACGTTTCACTTTCCGGCGATACGCTAAACTTTACCGTACCGCCTTCATGGATCAGGATATTGACTATCTCTTGAACGGGAGCGTCGTCGATAGGAACACCGATCCTGAATATACCGAACTCGGCGTGGTCATGAATACGAAGGCAAATTGTCCCGCAAGCCCGACCGATATCCATGGCGCGATACCGTACTCGACCGATAAACCCGCGACCGCGGAGACATCGATCGACGAGGCCGTCTTGAACGTCGATAAAGTCGTCTGTTGCCACTCGAGACCTGACCGGCACAATCCCGCGCCCGCGTAGATCTTCCCCCGAACGCGGGGGGTCGCGAAAGAAACGCCGGGACATACGTTGATCATCGTGCTGATGATCGAACTGCGATACGTTCCGGCAGTGCCGGGATTCGTCAGGTATCCCACGTCGAACCGTAGACCCGTTAGGAAGCTAACCGATAGGCCGCGCTCGGGTCGTGGCTCGCCGAACATAAAAACATCCACCGAAGCAAAACCGGAAACGGTTGGACTTTGATATATCGCCCCCCAATCATCCAGCCTAAGATCAAGGTTAGCACCAACACTGAGCTCGACGGCTTTGACGAACGAACCAACGCTCGCGGGCGGTTGCTCTTTCGCGGGCGGCTGCTCTTTCGCGGGCGGTTGCTCTTTCGCGTGCGGTTGCTCTTTCGCGGGCAGCTGCTCTTCGACGACTTGCACCCGTTCGACGATGAACTTGCCGATCGGTTTCAGTCGAGCGTCCGCGTTATTTGCGGCGATTATATCATATTGACCCGCGCCCAGCACGGTCGTCGTTCGGCATAGGATCGCGTCATCCGAAACGCTCAAAATCTCAAGCGGATAAAATGCGTCGCCTTCATCGAGCTTGCGACAGGCAAACATGGCCTCGGGAGAAAAGCGACGTCCGGCAATCGTCAGCTCGAGGGGCGCGGAGCTTTCAAGGGACTTTTCCGGGGTAACGTTAGTCACGACCATATCAGGATATTGCAGAATCGCGGCAGCGGGTATTTCGGTAACGCGGGCGTCTGAGTTCCTCAGCACAAGCGCATACTGTCCGACCTCTCCCGTGACGATACCGCTCAGGGAATAAGCGTTCTTTCCTTTTTTCCGAACCGTCAGTTTAATGCGATTTCCCGTCGGCGAGACGAGATAGGCCTCGGTCCATTCGCCCATATTTAAGGCATTGAGGGGAATCACGATCGCGAATCCAAGAATGTATCTCGCCGGTTTATATCCCACGACTTTCGGTTCCGAATCAGGAAGGATTTCTATGCTCATCCATTTAGTCGAGGAATCGGGGTTCATCAACCTATCCAGAGTGGTGACGCGAACTTCGTACTCGCCCGCGGGCAACGAAAGCGTGACTCGCGGCGCGTCCGGCTTTACCGTCTCCCGAAACGTAACCGGGCCTCCGGGTTTACGCGCCTCCACGAGAAAACCGCCAGCGCCCTCGACCGAATCCCAGCTAATCACGTACGGCAAGGACGCGTTATCTTCAGCCATGATTATTCCGCTTGCGAGTACCGCGAGAAAAATAAGGATGAGGAATGCGCGTGCATGGGTCATGGGAATTTCCCCCCGCCCGCCTTCATCAAATTAATCCTCGGCGCCGGCAGCGTGGAACTTTGCGTAATCTTGAAATAGGACGTCACCGGGAGGCTCGGGGCGTATTCCCCGCCTGAGAGACCGACGGCGATCACGGTCCAGGAATAGTCCGCGAGGACCAATCCGTCGAAGTCGGCGAGCGCGACCGCGATCGCGCTTTCCGTCGTGCGCCAAGAGCGAACCTTCGACGAAAGGCCCGCGGTCACGCGATAAAGATCGATCTCGTATCCTTCCGCTTTATCGACGGGCACCCAGGAAAATCGAATTACGCTCGAGTCGTTGATGTCCACGCGTTCGCCCTTAATCGGCGCGAGGGGCACGGCTCTGCCAAGGCGCCGAATAACTCTCACGCTTTGCGCGCCAGTGGTCGCGATAGTCGAACCGTCCGAACCAAGCAGCGAAACCTTCCAGTAAAGCGTGCCCGCGATTGATTCACCGACCGCGACCGAGTGCGATCTCTTAGCGAGGGTCTCGTTCGCCAATGGATCTTCAAGAGACTCCTTCGCCGAAAGGAGAAATTGATAGCGGTCGCCGGCGTTCGGGTCAGCCCACGAGAATTCGATAACGCCATCCCCCGATGACATCGATACTTCGCGAACGGGCGAGAGAGGGACGAGCGGGCGCGACTCCGCGATGGTGATTCGCGTCGGCGCCGAAAACTCTGACGCTCCCTTGCCGGCAAGGGAGCGAACGCGGACGTAATACGCCCCAACGGGCGGGGGGTCTTCAAGCTTGAGCGCGGTTACGGAAGTCACTGCGCGCCTTTCGACATCGGAGCCCTGCGCGTTGCGCGCGACGACGGCCTCATAGCCGGTCGCCCCCGCGACGGCACCCCACAAGACCGCGGGAGCGCCGCGCATAAGGGCATAGCGCCCAAGAATGGGAGCTTCCGCGCGCACGACCGGTATCGCAAAGGGCGCCGTCGCGATAGTGAACGTGGAGCGCGATGAGGGGGCCTCAAGCCGACTCTCGCCTGAGATCGCCACAACACGCCAGAAATACGTTCCTGCGCCGAGGGTATCGACTGACGTTTTTCCGGAGTTAACCGATTTCACCAAAACCGGATTATCGCCGCCCTGCGAAGAATACACCTCAAGTCGATACTCGCCTGAGTTCGCGACTTCTGACCATATAAAGGGAATCACCGGCAACGTGTCAAAGTACGTATACGCGGCGCCGATCGGCGCGATCGGACGAGGAGGGGTCGCGCGCGCGACGGTAAACCATTGGACGGACGAACTATCGGCGATCTTCCAATAGTGCAAACCCTCGGGAAGATTCGCCTCAAAACGGCCGCCGCGCGCGCGCTCGTCGATCTCCACTCGCTCGAAGGAGGCATCTCGCGCCACCATTATGCGGAAATCCCCGTCATCCGAGCCGGTCCATGAGAACGAAACCTTGTCCGCGGGCGAAACGATCGGCACGTACGCCCCTTGTTCTGGTTTTCCGAGCTCTACGGACAAGGGTAACACCTCGGCCGTATCCGCGTCGAGAATCGACGGTTCGTTTAGGGTCACCGTATCGCCGCCGGCATTAACGGAAACCTCTCCGTCATGGAGTTCCACCTTCATGCCATCAACGGAATCCCTTAGCTGAACGTTGCCTTCTTGTATTTCGACCGTTCCGGCGCGAGTATCGAGCAGTATCGGGGAAGTCTTGCGCGAGCTACTGACCGAAACGGCTCCGCCGGAAACGCGCAATCGCGTTTTCTCGCGCGAGACGTCTATGAATACCATCGATTGCTCGCCAAGCGCGATCACTAAGCCGTCCCCGAGGTTAATCGTCGCGCTTGACGATGGGCCCGTTCTTACGGTATCCCGATCGTACACCGGAGATCTTGCCTCTAGACGGTTCCATATCGGATTACCTACGGAACGTTGCTCGACCGTGTTGATCCTTTGCGAGACGGATCCGACTGGCTTACCGTCCGCGATACCGCGGGAACCCGATACGAACGCGAGGTTGACGGCCGCGGCCGTAAAAGCGGCGGCGAGCGCCATGAGGAAAATCGCGTTCTCCCGGCTAAACGACTTCATACTTCCGTTCCTCGGCGTTGGGGTCTATTCGGTCAAACGAGATCCCCTCCACGCCAAGATACGCCCTTAGATCCTCGACGCTCCGAAAGTGATTCGGGTCGTCGAACCTTCCGAGCACCGCGTATACCTGCTGGACTTCCTCTTTTCCCTTCACGCGAATCGGTTTCATCGGCTCCACGCGGAATATATTCCGCACGAGGTGCTGCGAATGCTCCGAGATGAGTATATCCGTGTGAAAGAGTTTATTGAGCGACTCTATTCTCGACGCGAGATTCACCGAATCGCCGATGCAGGTATATTCCATGCGTTCAAGCGATCCGATCTGCCCGGCGATAACCTCGCCCGTGTTGATTCCGCAGCCGATCATGACGCTGGGCTTGCCTTCGACCTTCCGACGCACGTTGAACTCACCGAGGGCCGCGCGCATCGAAAGCGCCGCGTTGACGGCGTTCTCGGTATCGTTCCCATGGGAGTCCGGCACGCCCCATATAGCCATGATCGAATCTCCAATGAATTTATCCACGATTCCATGATGGTCCTCCACGCGCTTGACCATTACCGTCATGTACTCGTTAAGGAACTCGACCACTTCGTGCGGCGTCATCTTTTCCGATAGCGCGGTAAAGGACCGTATGTCCGAGAAGAAAATTGACGCCGTGCGGCTTTCGCCGCCGAGCGCCACGTCGCCCTTAAGCACGCGCTCCGCCATTTGCTTGTTGACGAATTTGCCGAATGCCGTCTTCATTCGGTCTCGTTCGTCAAGGCCTTTTGTCATGCCGTTAAACGACTCGGTGAGCCGCCCGATCTCGTCTCGCATGCGGGGCTCTATCGTGAATGAGTAATCACCGTCCCTGATCCGGTCGACGCCGCTTACCAGGGTCTTAATCGGCACAGTGAGGGTTTTGGAAAAGAGAAACAATAGCAACATCGACGCCGTAAGAATCATTACCGTGATAAGGAGATTGCGGCGCT
>JACCEE010753377.1_pt1 | contig 10846 bp, 6 predicted proteins | sample 7449931 | NCBI WGS metagenome assembly JACCEE01 (sample SAMN15323457, study PRJNA562643) | freshwater metagenome | isolation source: river surface water | place: USA:Blue River Watershed | collected 2017-08-19 | reverse complement strand
GGATGATCCGCCACCTGCCAAGCACGGTGACGAATCCACGGGCGCGGGTCAGGATGTCCGCTAAATAAAATGCCGTATAAATCTTGAATATGGCGTTCTAAACGATTGGCAGCGGGATAATAAGGCGTGATTGAAGGCAAACTCGGCAAACTGCCTGACAATTGGCAACGCAATAATACATACTGCCCTTGTTGTTCATACAGCGCATTGATTAAAAAACTGCTGGCAAGCTGTTCCGCCCAAATGGCAGAAAATCGCCAACGTCGTGCGGCGAGTAAAGCGGCACTGTCTGCCCAACGTTCGCTAGGCAAAGTCCATAATTGAGCAGGTGCTAATCCTGTACTTTCGGCTTCTTCACGGGCAATTTGACTCAGAAACTGCATGACTTTGTTCATATTAATTCATTCCACAAGCTGCTGTGACTGAGAAAATCGGCGGCGCGTTGAAACCAATCGGTGAGAAAATTCGGTAGGAATAAACCCAAACATAGCACGATGCCGAGCTGTAATAACACGGGTAACATGTTCGCCTGCACGGGCGTTTGTCCTTTGGGTGGCTCTCCAAAAACAATGGGTTGTACCTGTTTGAACAAGCCCGCAAAAGCAATGCTTAAACCTAATAACAGCGGCACAACTAACCAAGGATATTGTTTCATGGTGGCAGAAATCAGCAAAAACTCGCTCATGAATACGCCAAAGGGGGGAAAGCCTGCAATTGCCGCAGTGCCCAATAATAGCCCCCAACCCACGCTAGGCTGGGTTAAAATCAAGCCGCGCATTTTGTCGATTTGTTGCGATTCGCTAATGTGGGTGGCGTGTCCGACGGTGATAAAAATTGCGGATTTGGTCAACGAATGCACTGCCATGTGTAATAAGGCGGCAAAAGTTGACATCGCAGTACTCACCCCAAACGCGAAGGTCATCAAGCCCATGTGCTCAATTGAAGAATAACTGTACATGCGCTTAATATCGCGTTGGCGGTGTAAAAATAGCGCGGCAACGAGAAAAGTTAGTAGCCCGAAACCCATCATTAAATGCCCTGCTAAATGATTATGCAGCGAGCCATCAACCAGCACTTTCATGCGCACTAAAGCGTACAAAGCGACATTTAATAATAAACCTGAGAGCACCGCAGACATTGGCGTAGGGCCTTCGGAATGCGCGTCGGGTAGCCAATTGTGCAAGGGCACTAAACCGACTTTCGTGCCATAACCCACTAATAAAAATACAAAAGCAATGCTTAAGACCACGGGCTGCAATTCGCTGGAATGCGCTGCCAACACATTCCACAATAAGGCTTCTTGATGTTCTGGAATGACTTGTTCAGCAGCGAAGTAGAGTAACACCGTGCCGAATAAGGCTTGTGCAATCCCCACGCCGCATAAAATGAAATATTTCCACGCCGCTTCGATAGATTCGGGGGTGCGGTACAAACTCACCAACAACACCGTTGCCAAGGTTGCCGCTTCCATTGCCACCCATAATAAACCTAAGTTATTTGTGGTCAGCGCGAGCAACATCGCAAACATAAAGCCTTGATACATCGCATGATATAAGCGCATTTGATTCGGGGAAAGTTTCCCCTTGGCTATTTCATGGTTCATATAAGAACGCGAGAAAATCGCAGTATTCAAGCCGACAAAGGCGGTGAGCACGATTAAATACACGTTAAATTCATCGATATAAAACCATTTTTGAGGCGATAAATTGGGGATTGCATGTACATAAATGCCCCACGCCAGCGCGACACTGCTCGCAAACGTGAGGGCACTTAGCAAAATATTCAGCAACGCGCCGCCCCGATTGCCACCAAAAATACCGAGTAAAAACATCCCTAAAAACGGCAGCCACAAGGTGATATCTAAAACGTAACTCATCGTTTGTCGACCTCGTGCAGGCGGTTCATTTGGTCTACGTCTAAAGAGTCAATGCTGCTGCGCATTTCAAAGAAGAACACCCCGAATAATACCGCTGCGACTAACACGTCAAAGGCAATGCCTAATTCCACAATCATCGGCATTCCGTGAGTGGAGACTAAGGCCGCGAAAAATAAGCCATTTTCAATTGCCATGAAGCCCACTACTTGGCTGACGGCTTGGCGGCGGGTGATGATTAATAACATTGCCAACAACACAATCGCCAAACTTTCGCTGATGGTGTTGCGGGTGATGGAATTCGACAGGCTTTTAATCGGCAAGGCGATGTAATAACTGAAAATCACCAAACCCACGCCCGCCAATGAGGTTAAAGTCGGGGTCGCCAAGGTTTCAATTTCACGCTGTAATTTCAAACGTATCACTTGTTTTCGCAGCATCCACGGAATTAACCAAGCTTTTAATACCAAGGTTAATAAGGCAGAAATATATAAATGCGGCTGGTTAGAAATAAAAGCGACTAATGCCGCCGTTATCCCTAATAGCGTGCCTTGCCATGCAAAAATATTGATTAAATTAAATAATCTGGACTGCGCCAACATCGAAAACGAGGTGTACAACACCAAGGCGGACAGCACAAAAATCGCTTGTTCATAATGGGATAAATTTGCAATATTCATTTAGCCCACTTCCAAAATAACATGGCTTAGCATCCCCAACAGTGAGAGTAAAAAAGCGAAACTTAAATAATCAGGGGCGCGGAATAAACGCAGTTTTGCCAGCGTGGTTTCATAAACCGCTAACACTGCGCCCAAAATCATCAGTTTTCCAATAATTGCCAATACGCCAATCCCCAAAGCTTCAGGGGTTAAAGTCGTGGCAATGCCCCAAGGAATGAATAAATTAGCAATCAGCACGCCGTAGACCATTAATTTAATTTGATGCGCCCATTCGATTAAGCCCAAATGCCGCCCGCTGTATTCTAAAATCATCGCTTCGTGCACCATCGTTAATTCTAAATGCGTGCTCGGGTTGTCAATCGGAATGCGACCCGTTTCCGCAATTGCCACCATCATCAAGCCCAAGGCGGCAAAAATGAAGGAAGGACGCAACACTAAACCATGCTGCAATAGATATTCAATCGTGCTCGATAAATTAGTGGTGCTGGCGGTCATCGACAGCGTGAACACTGCCATCAACATTGCAGGTTCTGCCAAAGACGACAGCATCATTTCCCGCGACGCGCCCATCCCTCCGAAAGCCGTGCCCGTGTCCATCGCCGCCAAGGCTGAGAAAAATCGCGCCAAGGCAAAAAAACTGGTGAGCACGATAACGTCAGCAATCGCAGCGGTGGGCAAATCAGTCGCGACCAAGGGCACGACCCCGGCGGATAAAATCATCGTGCCCAGCACAATATACGGGGTGGTGCGAAACAACCATGAAGCCCCGTCAGCAACCACCACTTCTTTACGGAAAAACTTGCGTAAATCGCGATACGGCTGCCACAAACTGGCGGGCGCGTGGTTGTGTAACATTGCCTTACAAGCACGAATCCAGCCCAATAATAAAGGGGCGAGTGCGATCAGCAATAAAGTCTGTAAGCCTGCTAAAAACCAGTTAGCAAATAAGCTGAGTTCCATTATTTTCTAGCCTGCTTAGGTAATTAACCATAATAAAAACAATAAAGTGAAGAAGGAATAAGACAAATAAGTACGAATATTCCCTGTTTGAATATACCCCAGCGTGCGTGCGCAATAATTTACCGCAGCGGCAATCGGCAAGTACAAAGTCGCCCAAGAGCGGTCACTGATTTCTAATTTATAATCAATGCGTTTGCTGTGCAGGGTGATTTCTTTTTGTTCTTCAATTTGTTCTTTAACTTTCCACACGGGTTTGAAAATGCGACGAATCGGCATTGCAAACGCGGCGGCGGTGTATTGCATCCGAGGCGTGCCCCCGCCAAATCCACAATCCCAGGCGGGCGAAATCCGTGATTTTTTGGGGTCGTGCAGCAGTAAATAACCCAAACCCCACACCGTCACGATTGAAAGCAAGACCAAAGGCGCGGAATACGAAGCCACTGAGGGCGAAATCGGCGTGAGCCATAACCAGCCTTCTGCGGAAACGCTTGCCAATTCAAAGCCGATAAATTTGCGCGGAATTGCTTCTAAAATGCTGATCACCGTGGTTGGGAAAATCCCTAATAACAAACATAAAAATGCCAACACGCCTTGGGAAACCCGCATTCCGTTGTCGATTTCGTGGGCATATTTGACATGTTTGCTGCGCGGCTGTCCTAAAAATGCCGTGCCGTATAATTTTACAAAGCAGGTGGCGGATAAGGCACTGGTCAATGCAAGTAAAGCGGCACTGAACGGGATTAAGGTGCGCAACACTCCACTTTGCAAGCTGGTGGTTTGTAAGGCAGCTTGGAAGGTTAGCCATTCGGAAACGAAGCCGTTAAACGGTGGCAAGGCGGCAATTGATAAACTGCCAATTAAAAAGAAAAACGCGGTATAAGGTACGCGCCGAATTAAGCCGCCCATGTGTTCTAAGTTGCGTTCATGGGTGTTATGTAGCACTGCGCCCGCACTCAGAAATAATAAACTTTTGAAAATTGAGTGGTTGAGAATGTGATACAGCGCGGCAATCATCGCAAGGCTTGCCAAGGCTGGGCTGTTTTGTGAGTGGAATAATAAGCATAAGCCTAGACTGATGAAAATAATCCCCACGTTTTCGATGGAGGAATAGGCAAGCAGGCGTTTTAAATCGTTTTGCATCAGGGCGTATAAAATCCCCAACAAGGCAGACGCGCCGCCAATGCTGATGAGCACCACGCCCCAGCTCCAATGCAGCGATAAAGTTGAGACTAAATCGAAAGTCACGCGCATGAAACCGTAAATTGCGACTTTTAACATAACTCCGCTCATCAAGGCAGAAATGTGCGACGGCGCGACAGGATGCGCTTCGGGCAGCCAAGCGTGGGCGGGCACTAAGCCTGCTTTCATCCCAAAACCGAATAAACTTAAGCCGACGGCGAGATTTGCCCAGAGCGGGGTAATATTGCTGTGGTCACGCATATCATTAAAGGAAAAATCAAAATTAAACTCGCCGTTGCCCATGCCTGCCAAAATTCCAAAGGCGAGTAAAATTGCCAGTCCACCGAGATGCGCCATTAATAAATATAAAAAACCTGCGCTGCGGTTGGCGGCTTGGGTGTGTTGGAAGGTCACGAGGAAGTAGCTGGCAAGCGACATGATTTCCCAGCCAATCATGAAAATTAGCGCGTCGTCGGCAATCAGTACGCCCAACATGCCTGCCACAAATAAGCCTGTGAAAAAGCCGAGCGGCATGAAACCGTGGGGGGTGTTTTCAAATTCGCGGGTGTAACCAATGCCAAATAAGCTGGCGGCACAGCTCACAACCCCAATGATGATGAAAAATAGCGCAGAGAGCATGTCTAGCCGCAAATGCCAGTGCATCCACGGTAAGCCGAGTGCGACATCTTGGGTAAGAATTTGATGCTCAAGCAGGACGTAAAATCCTGTGTAGGCGGCAACCATGCCCCCGATTCCGAGCAGGAGGAAACTGCCAATCCGCGCAACGCGGGCAGATTGCTTTGCACCGAGTGAAATGACGCTGGACAATAAGGCGCAAATCACCGGTATAGATAACAGATAGGAAGACAAATGGCTTATCCACCTTGAGTGAGTGAGGAAATGAAAGAACAGGTTTTTTAAAGAAAGCCGCTAAAAGCAGCCCCCAACCCCCTAAAAAGGGCTAAAGATTAACTGCAGCCCCTAAATCCCCTAAAGGGGACTTTTTTTCTCGTTCCCAAACTCTGTTTGGGAATGCCTGCACGTCAAGCTCTGCTTGACGATTCGACAAACCTGAAACACCATTCAAGAAATGACGAGATAACGCACTTAGAATTCACGACTTCTCATTTCCAAATGTAAGGGCATCACTGTATTGTCAAGCGGAGCTTGACTGACAGGCATTCCCAAACAGAGTTTGGGAACGAGATAAAATCTTTAATATTTAGTTTTTAGCCCCCTTTAGGGGGTTGGGGGCTTTCTTTAATATCTAAAAGTCGTAAGAATTTTAGGGGCTGCATTCACATGCGTCAACGTGCAATTTTACCAAAGTTTAATAAATCCTTGCTTAAACCTTATTAATCACGCCCTGCTTGCTGATAAATGCTGCGTTGTCCGTCTAAACTTAATTCGTCTGCGTGAATTTTAAAGCCTTGCAAAGCCTGCGCGTGAAAATCCGTCCAATAGGGCGTTAAATAGCGTTCAATTTGTGGGTCAAATTCGGGCGCAATCGTTTGCACCCCGCCGCAAGGGCTATCAATCACTTTCCCATCGCGCACGACTAATTTTCCATTTTTGAACACATACAAAGGGCGACTAAACAAAACTTCAGGATTTTGATGTGATTCATATACCACCACATCCGCCAACGCGCCCACACCCAAATGCCCACGATTTGATAAACCCAAAGTTTTCGCCACGCCCGCACGGCTAATAATCGCAATTTCCATGAAGGAATATTCCCGCGTCAAACTTGCTAACTGGCTGTATTGTTGCACGGCGGGCGGCAATTGCTGCAAGCAATCATTGCGAAAACTGCGATCCATCAATAAACGGATTAAATGCGGATAACTGCTAAACGGCGCGCCATTGGGATGATCCGTGCTCAGGCAAATTTGCCAAGGATTTTTAATCAGCAAAAATAATTCTAAGCCAATAGCCCATTGCAGCGCGTGCACAAAGGAATGATGTTTATAGCGAAACGGCATAATTCCACAGCCCGCTTGCCCGTGCGCGTCGCAGAGAAATTGCGGTTGTTTGGGATGTGCGAAACCTTGCATTGCGGCTTGTCGGGGCGTGTCCGCTGATAAAGTCACGGTTTGCCCAAACATCACTTGTCCGACATCGACACTGATTTCTGGCATTTGATTAATTTTTTCTGCCAAACGTGCCGCGCCTGAAGCAAAACCATATTCGCCAGTCGCTTCATAGCTGTGAAATTGCAAATGGGTGAGATGGGCGGGTAATCCTTCCAACGCGTCTAACGTTGCTAAGGTGCTATTGACATTGCCTGCCACGCCCAAATTGCTGGCATGAATATGTAAAGCGTGCGGCAATTTGAGACTGTGCACCGCATTAGCGAGATTGCATAAAACTTGGCGCGGCGTGATGCCATAATGCGAATGTGCCTCGTCTAATTGCAAATTGCGCTGGTTGAATTTAAAGGCATCAATCCCGCCCGCATTCACCACTTTCACCGCATAAGTTTGGGTTGCCGCCAACATCCACGCGACATAATCTTGAAGCTGTTGCGGGCTTGCGGCGCGGGCAATCAGGCTTAATAAATAATCTTCATTGCCCAAAACGAGGTAGCCGCCCGTGTCGATGATGGGAATATCTTGCATTTCTAAATGGGCGTGGCGGGCGTTGTGTGGGATGATGGCAGGTTCAAAAGCGCAGGTATAGCCCATTTCTGCATAACACTGCCCCGTGTCCCAAGTCGTCGGCAAGGGCGCGAGTTTTGGCACTTTCCCCTTGGGCAATAATAAACGCGCTAAATTTACCGCCGCGCCTGCAATGTGGCTGTGTAAATCTATCGCCCCCGCCATCACAATTTTTCCCGATAAATCAAACTGTTCTAAAGGCGTGTTGATTTGAATCGGCGCGGCGACAATCTGCCCATTTTCCAGATAAATATCGCCGACGCGACTTTGCGGAGCATGCAGCGGGTCGTAAATTATGCCTTGTGAGAGTTTGATCATGGTTTTTCAAAAAAACGGGATCAAGCCTGTGAGGTTTTGAAAACCTAGTAGTAAGATTTTATCTCGTTCCAATAGCCTGCTTAGCACTGCCAAATTACGAACCCCCCATTGAAGCATTCAACAAGCTGCGAATTTCTGCCAAGAATTGGTTACGCTGATATGAACCTTTTTGGAAAATCTTTTTCACATTGCCCGCCAAAGACAAACGATCTGCCAGCGTAATATCTTTAGCGGTCAGCACCAACACAGGAATATCAAGCCATTCGGGTTGTTTACGCATTTGACGCACGAATTCAAAACCATCCATTTCAGGCATCATTAAATCTAAAATCACTAAATCTGGGCGACAAGTTTGCATCAAATGTAATGCGGTAATTCCGTTATTTGCTTGTTCGATATGATAATTCATATTGCTTAACATCCGAATCAACACTTCACGGGTGGCATTGTCATCTTCAACCACCAGAATATCACTGATTTTCTTGCCAATATGATGTTTTTGCAGCACCGCCGCCAATTGGTCTCGACTGATAGGCTTATTTAGATAATCGGTCGCGCCCAGAGAATAGCCCACGGTTTTTTCATCGACCATCGAGAGCACCAAGACAGGAATTTCTGCCAGTTCAGGATCGGATTTAAGCCGTGACAACACCGTCCAACCATCCATTTCAGGCATCATTACATCAAGGGTAATCGCGTCGGGTTTTAATTCACGTGCCAAAGCCAGCCCTTTTTCACCCGTGCTGGCGGTGCTCACCTCATAACCAATTCGTTCCAAATAGCTTCTTAACAAAAAGCAGGCATCCGCATCGTCATCAATCACCAAAACATGTCCCAGTTTGCTTTCAGGCACAGGCGACATACAAGTCATGTCGTGACTTCCGAAGACTCCATGATCTAAATAAGCAGGCACACGCACTGTGAAGGTACTGCCCTCACCATAAACACTTTCAACCACAATCGTGCCGTGCAACATTTGCACAAATTGATAGGTAATTGCCAAACCCAAACCCGTGCCCCCGTATTTACGCGTGGTTGACGCATCCGCCTGCATAAAAATTTGGAACAACTTTTCTTTTTGTTCTGGGGTGATGCCGATACCATTATCAGCCACTTTAAACTCAAGAACTTCACCTTGTTCGGTATATTCCCGTTTGACTTCAAAAGAAATAATGCCATTTGAGGTGAACTTAATCGCGTTACTGAGTAAGTTTAATAAAATCTGGCGTAGTTTAGTGAAATCAGAATTAATATCGCCCAAACTTTTTGGAAGAATATTTTCAAAGTGATTATTTTTCTTGTTGAGCAAAGGCTGCGCCGTATCAAACACTTCATCGAGCAATATTTTTAAAGGGAAGGTTTCACAATATACTTCCATCTTGCCCGCTTCAATTTTAGAAATATCTAAAATATCATTGATTAAACCCAGTAAATGTCGTCCTGCGGCGATGATTTTGTGAAAATCGGGGATGTAATCGATGTGTCCTAAATCTTGCGCCTGTTCTTCCAACATTTCGCTGTAGCCTAAAATGGCGTTTAAAGGCGTGCGTAATTCATGGCTCATGTTGGCGAGAAATTGGCTTTTGGCAATATTGGCATCTTCTGCCATTTGTTTGGCACGATTTAAGGTCAGCTCGGCGCGTTTTTGCTCGGTAATATCGATGATAAAACCTTCAATAAATTGCAATTCATGCAGTTCATTGAAAACGCCTTGCCCTTGTTCAAATACCCATTTTTCTTGGTGAGAACGGCTTAAAATTCGATAACTGTGTTTATAAGGCTGTTTATTTTGTAGCGCGTGTTCTAACACATCAAAGAAGGGTTGACGGTCTTGCGGGTGAATAATATCGATAAAATGCGTGAGTTTATGGCTGTCGGTAAATTCGACAGGCACATAACCTGTTAAATCAATGCAGCCTTCGCTGACAAATAACATGCTGCGCTTTTCATCTGCGGCACTGCGATACACCATGCCAGGCAAATTACTCATTAAAGTCGCTAACATGCGTTGACTTTCATAAATCGCTTTTTGCGCTTGTTTTTGTTCAGTAATATCCAAACACGCGCCGATAAATCCTGTAAATACGCCGTCAACATCAAGCCGTGCGATGCTGGTTTCAGTCAGCCAACGATATTCCCCATCCGCTCGTTTGAAACGGTATTGCAGGGTGAAATTATGATGATTTTCGAGAGCAGTGCGGTAACGTGCACTGTAAATAGCGGCATCTTCAGGATGAATATTGGTTAAACGGTCATGTGCCAACTCTTGTACCAAGTCACGCCCTGTAAAATGCAGCCACGTTTCATTAAACAAGGTATTTTTACCCGTGGTGTCACTCATCCACAGCATCACTGGGGCGCAATTCACAAAATTATTAAATTCCAGTTCTTGCCGATAAACCTGTTGTTCTGCTTGTTTACGGTCGCTGATGTCGGTACACGCGCCGATAAATCCCCGAAATTCACCATGTTCGTCAAATTGGGCGCGGGCTGTTTCGGCAAGCCAGCGATATTCGCCATCTTTGCGCCGAGCACGATAACTCATTTGAAAATCGGTGCGATTGACAAAAAAAGCTTCGGTATAAATTTCTAAGCAATGATCAAAATCATCGGGATGAATGCTATTTGTCCATTGCTGGCTGAAATTTTCAGCGGCGATGTTGCCGACAAAATCCAGCCAAGTTTGATTAAGCAGCACACATTCGCCTTTAAAGTCAGTCATCCACAACATGACAGGGGCATTGTTTGCGAAATCCTGCAAGGCTTGTTCACGGGCTTGGAGCAGTAGCAATTGTTGTTGTAAGCTCCGTGTTTTCGCGGCACGCTGCTGTAGGATTATGACATAGCACAGTAATAAACCTGCCACCACCCAACCGCCCGAAATGATCATCTACAATATCCTCTGTCTTTGGTGAAATTATTATTTTCATAAATGTTTAAAACAAGCCCCCAACCCCCTGAAGGGGGCTAAAGATTTAAACAAGCCCCTAAATCCCCTAAAGGGGACTTTAAAGACAATATCTTTAAATGTTTAGCCCCCTTTAGGGGGTTGGGGGCGCATTAAATTTCAATACTGTAATTGCTGTTGTTGCAATACTTGAATTTGATCGCGCACTTGAGCCGCTTGTTCAAATTCTAAATTCTTGGCATGTTGATACATTTGTTGTTGTAATTGT
>JACCEE012504124.1_pt1 | contig 10847 bp, 8 predicted proteins | sample 7449931 | NCBI WGS metagenome assembly JACCEE01 (sample SAMN15323457, study PRJNA562643) | freshwater metagenome | isolation source: river surface water | place: USA:Blue River Watershed | collected 2017-08-19 | reverse complement strand
GGCAGAACTCATCAGATAAGAGTTCACGCTGCTTCTATGGGAATACCAATACTCGGAGACGGCAATTACGGAGACAGGCAGGTGAATAAGGCTATTGAGAAAAAAACTGGTCTTTATCGTCAGGCTTTGCATTGTTATCGTATTGTTTTTCAGCATCCTATTTTGAAACGTAGCCTTTCTCTCACGGCCCCTTTTCCCGATGACATGAGAAAGGTGATGGATCTTTTTGTCGATGGAACAAAGATCCTTAAAAATTTTGAATGAATATTTCTAAAAGTTCTCTCTTGGCCATCTACCTCACTGTCTTTATCGACATATTGGGGTTTTCGATTATTTTGCCTATGCTTCCCTATTACGCTCAACATTTTGGGGCTAACGGGACACAAGTCGGGATGCTGCTGACTTCCTATTCTCTGGCGCAGTTTATTGGCGCTATTTTAATTGGTCGCTTGTCTGATCGTTATGGTAGGCGTCCTGTTTTGCTATGGTGTCTAGTGGGCTCGGCCCTTTCGTTTTTACTTTTAGCTTCTGCCCACAGTCTTTTGATGATTTTTCTCTCACGCTCTCTTGCTGGTTTCTTTGGCGGAGCGATTGCCACAGCTCAAGCTTATATTTCTGATGTCACTAATAAAAAAGAAAGAACAAAGTACATGGGATTTCTCGGTGCTTGTATTGGTTCTGCTTTTGTTTTTGGTCCGGCCATTGGTGCATTACTTATGACTTGGGGCTTTGCCTTTGTTTCATATTTTTCTGCTTTGGTTTGCGGCCTTAACTTCATTCTCGCTTATTTTCGTGTGAAAGAATCTCATCATGAGAGAAGTGAAAGGGCCCACCTGACTTGGAATAAAATTTCAGAAATTTTAAGACGCCCATCTTTAGGACTTTTGCTTGTGACGCTTTTTGCTTCGATGACAGCATTTGTTTCAATGGAAGCAACCTATGCGATTATGGCTAAACTTCATTATGGCATCGATGCTAAAGAAATGGGGATTATTCTTTCTATTTGTGGTGTCGTGATGGTGGTTGTTCAGGGAGGATTGGTTGGAAAATTATCTAAACGTATAGGAGAAAAATTCACAGGGATGCTAGGTATTTCTCTGATCGCAATCACTCTTTTTATTCTTCCTTTTACTCCTACTATACTATGGTCGACTTTTATTTTGGCCCTCATGTCTTTTGGACAAGGAATGACTAATCCTGTTTTATATTCTTTGCTTTCTCACAGTACGACTGGAGAAGATAAAGGAGCTGTTATGGGTCTTGGTCAGTCTTTAGGGGCTTTGGCCAGATCTGTTGGCCCCATGATTGGTGGTTGGTGTTTTGATCAGGTTTACTATCTCAGTTATATTGTGGCAGGACTCATGTCTCTCGCGGCGCTTATCGTTCTTTCTCGTGTGAAAAAAATTTGAGATGACTAAGCTCTTGGCTTTGGACAGTGGTAGTTTAAAAACTCGATAAGGTGCTTGGGAATATCTTTTTTCCAAGGAGTTTTAATCGAAAGGTTGGGAAGAAAATTTGAAAGTGAAAGCATGGTCACACCATGAATCATAGACCAAACAGTAAGACCTACGAATGATGGATCGCCAGGGGCTGCGTGCCCTTGTCGTTGTCCTTCTTCCACATAGGCAAAGAAAGCATGAAAATAAGTTCTCACTTTTTCTTTGAACTCGGGATATTTTTTTAAATCAACAATCTGATGAACGACGAGTTTGAAAATAAGAAAAAAACGTTCTGGGTTTTCTGTGGCATAGGTGTAGTAAGCGACAACAGCTTTATTGAAAAACTCATCTGAACGTATGTCATAATGTTTAGCTAAATCCAAAATGAGATTTCCGAATTGATCTAAGCTTTCTGAGGCAATCGCGATCAATAAATCATCTCGACTCTTGAAATGACGGTAGGGAGCTGTATGACTCACACCTAGTTTTCTCGCCAGATCACGAAGGGTGAGGGCATCTAGTCCTTCTGAACGCAAAACTTTTGCCGCTTCTGCCACAAGGGCCTGGCGCAAATCGCCATGATGGTATTCCGTCTTTTTGTTAGTTTTTGAACGCATGAGCAGTTTTTTAACTGAGTATGTTGACACTGTCAACATGCAAGTTTACAGTGTCAACATTCTTGGTTCCTGCCTATGAAGCTGCTTAGATAATGAGAATCTTCTAAATAAAAGGTGAAGTATGAAAAAATTGTTCTTTGGACTATTTTTGACAACGACGAGTGTTGCTTGGTCTCAAACCTTAAGTCTTGAGGCATATATTAATTCAGTAAAAAATAGCAACGAAGCCTACAAAGCAGCAAATATCTCTGCTGATTCTGCGACTGCGAAGATCTTAGAAGCAGATCTTATTACGATGCCTCAAGTTTTTGCCTCTTTTATGCATGTGGATGATCAAAAGCCAAGAAGTAATCCTACTCTTTATGGGACAGGGCTTACAAATGATTCTTTCTCTTTTGGTGTTCAACAACAAAATCGTTATGGAACAAGTGGGAAACTGTATTACTCATTAGATTATACTCAAGTCAAAGGTCTTTCAGCTCCTTATGATGCCGGAGCTGAAACTTATGCGGGAACTCCTGCTGTGGAGTTGAAGCAGTCTTTATGGAAAAACGGATTTGGAGCAGAGACAAGGGCCACTGAGGTGATGGCAGAAAATTCGCAAAAAGCAACGTTGATGGGGAAAAAATATGAGCAAAAGGCCGTTGTGATTCAAGCCGAAACAGCTTATCAGCAATTAGCGCTCGCTCGTGAAACTGTTCGTATTCAGAAAGAAGCTCTTGAACGCTATAAGAAAATTCGTGAATGGAATGCCAGACGAGTGAATATGGGGTTAGCTGATAAAGCTGATCTTTTACAAGCAGAAGCGGCGTTACAACTTAAAACTCTTGATGTTCAAAATGCTGTTGAAGATGAAAAAGATGCTTCACGAAAGTTTAATTCTTTGCGTTCTGTGGAATCAGAAACTGTATTAGAATCCATTCAAGAAGTTCAGACTAAAGATTTAGATCTTCCTCCATATTTTAAAAAGATGGAGGAAAGAGAGGATCTAGCTGCTCTTCGTTACTCAAAAGATATTGCCCATGCCAGTTCAAAGGTTGATGAACATAAAGTTCTTCCTACTTTAGATCTCGTTGCATCTGCTTCTCTCCATAGCACTGAAAAAGACCAAGCTAAAGCTGTATCACAGTCTTTTAAAAGTGATTATCCCTTTTGGTCTTTAGGAGTTAATTTTTCTGCTCCTCTTGATGTCTTTACCACGAACAAATTGCGTGGTGCTTATAGTGCCGATGCGATGAGTGCTGATCTTAGTTATAGGAGGAAAAAATTTGAGAATGAAAAAGAACTTCAAGATTTACTTAAGTCCCTAGAAGACGCGAAAGCTCGTCTTGAGCTAACTCAAAAAATGGAAAAGCTTCAACAAGAAAAGCTTGCTTATGAAAAAGAACGTTTGTTCAAAGGAAAGACTGTCACATATCAGGTTCTGCAGTTTGAAATTGACTATGCCAATGCACAGCTCATGCGTCTTCGCGAAGAAGCCCGCATCGTTGGAATCTTAGCTGGCCTTAAAACTTATAGAGGTGAGTAATGAGCCTTTCGACTCTTTCTATTAGGCGCCCTATCTTTATCACTTGCTTAGTCATCTTAATGATAGCGGGTGGTATTATTGCTCAAAGAAAAATGCCAGTAGATCTTTTTCCCAATGTGGAATTTCCATTTGTGCAGGTGATGGTGACTTATCCAGGTGCCGGCCCTCAAGAAATGGAAAACTTGGTGGCCCGTCCTATTGAAGAAGAGATCAGTACAATCTCGGGTGTCAAAAAGATTAATTCACAAAACTCAGAAGGTTTTTCTCTCATTTTTGCGAAGTTCGAACTCGATGTGGACGTGAAGGACGCCGAACAGCAAATTCGCGATAGAATTTCTTCTATTCGTAAAAAGCTTCCTAAAGAAATTGATGAACCTACCATTAAACGTTTTGACCCCGCAGATCAGCCTATCGTTATGATAGCTCTTCGCTCTAAATTACAGCCTAAAGAAATTTTCGACATCGCTGATGATGAAATTCGTCCCATGTTTGAAAGTGTCAATAAAGTTAGTTCTGTACAAATTTTTGGTGGACGCAAAAGAGAAATTCAAGTTCAGCTTGATAGAGCGAAGCTTCGTGAATACGAAATTTCTCCTTCTCAGGTTGCCGATAAGTTAGGACTCACTGGAGAAAATATTCCTCTTGGAAAATCTGACAAGAGCGGCAAACAGGTTATTTTTAGAGCGGTAGGGGAATTTTCATCTGTTAAAAAAATTGAAGATGTTATTGTAAAATTCTTAGGAAACGATGTTCCTATACGCATAAAAAATATTGGTAAGGTTGTTGATACTGAAGTCGATGAAACCAACAGGGCCTATTCTGGCAATGAAAGAACTCTTGTTCTTGCTGTTTTTCGCCAGTCTGGGGCCAACACTGTTAAAGTTGCTCAAGACGTAAAAAATAAAATCCCTCAAATCAATCAAATGCTCAAAGAACGCAATGGAAAACCTGAGATTGTTTTGATTCGTGATGGTTCCAAGCAAATTCTTAATAACCTTGTCGACGTAAAGGAGAGTATTTTCTTAGGGATTATTCTCGCTATCGTTGTTGTCTTTTTGTTTTTGGCCAATTTTCGCTCAACAATTATTACAGGACTTGCATTGCCAAACTCCCTTATTGGAGCTTTCGTCTTCATCGGGATTTGTGGATTTTCAATAAACACCCTCACTCTTCTTGCCATGAGTTTGGCCGTGGGACTTTTGATCGACGACGCCATCGTTGTTCGTGAAAATATCTTTAGACATCTGGAGATGGGAAAAACCCCTGCTCAAGCTGCTGCTGAGGGTACAAAAGAAGTGACATTAGCCGTTATTGCGACCACTCTTACCGTTGTGGCGGTGTTTGGGTCTTTGGCTTTTGTCGGTGGTATTACGGGGCGCTTTATGCGTGAGTTTGGACTCACCGTCGTCTTTGCGATGTTGATTTCTCTTTGGGATGGTTTAGCCGTAGCCCCTATGCTTTCTGCCTATTTTTCTGGTGTGGCCCACAAAAAAGGTGAAGTTAAAACTGGTTTTTATCACATGACATTAGGTCGTGTTTTAGATTGGTTTAATAATTTTCAGGATAGGCTTGAAGTGTATTATGCCCAAAGTTTGGAATGGGTTCTTAAGCATCCTTTGAAATTACTTTTAGCCGCGCTTGTTCTCTTTGTTCTCTCTGTCGCTTCTTGTAAATTCATTCCAAAAACTTTTATCCCTGCAGCAGATAATGGAGAGATTTCAATTAATATCGATCTTCCCCCTGGAACACCACTCGATGAAATGGAAAAAACGGCCCTTAGGGTTCGTGATGTTGTCCAGACCAACAAAGAAGTTGAACTGGCCATGACTATCGTTGGGAGTCGTCGTGGGGCAAGTAATGAAGCTAGCTATTTCGTTCGTCTTGTTGATATGAAAAAACGTAAGCTCACAACTTCACAGTTTAAAGATAAGCTTCGTGAACAGCTTAAAGTTTTCTCTTATGCCAATCCTCAGGTGAAAGATTACGATATGACCTTTGGAGGTCAGAGGCCTTTGACCGTGAACATCATTGGCCATGATATCAAGCAGATTGAGGATATTGGTTACAAACTTCTTGAAAAACTAAAACTTGATAAAAACGTTAAAGATCCGGATGTTGGTTTTAGACCCGGTATGCCTGAGCTTCAAATTGAGCTCAACACGGATAAAGCGGCTCAGTTTGGTGTTTCTTCTACTCTGATGGGAGCAGATCTGCGTGCTCAAATCGAAGGTATCGTTGGAGCTAAATTCAGAGAAGATGGAAGAGAGTATGATGTGCGCGTTCGTCTCAATGATAATCAGCGTGATTTGACATCTAATTTTAATGTGACTCAGATTCCTAACTTGAACTATCGCATGATTAATCTTCCACAAGTCGCGACAGCGAAAAAGGAACTCGGCTCTACAATGATTAACCGTGTGGATCGTAATCGTTACGTTCAAGTTTCTGCTGACATTGATGCCAAAGCAGGCTTGGGGGCTGTGATGGATGCTACAAAGCGTATTCTTGAAAAAGAAATTGGTCTTCCTAAAGACGTTCGTTACGCCTTTGAAGGCCAAGGGGAAGAGTTTGGGGAAATGCTTGTGAATATGGCCATTGCTGCGGCTTTGGGAGTTCTTTTCATTTACCTTGTGCTTTCTTCACTCTATGAATCCTTTGTTACCCCTTTGTCGATTATGTTGGCGCTTCCCTTGGCCATTTGCGGAGCTGCAGCTGCGCTCTTAATAACTGGGGAATCTATTAACCTTTTCTCTATCATCGCCTGTATCATGCTTTTGGGTATTGCAACGAAGAACTCTATTCTTCTTGTGGACTACACCATGCAGTTAGAACAAAAGGGCGTAGAGAGACGCGAAGCCATTATTCAAGCGGGTAAGAGAAGACTTCGTCCTATTCTTATGACCTCAATGGCGCTTCTGGCAGGTGCCTTACCTCTGGCCATTGGCCTTAACGAAGCTTCAGCTCAACGTAAAGGGATGGGGATTGCTATGATAGGTGGGGTGATTAGTTCAACAGTTCTTACTCTGATTGTGGTTCCTGCAGCCTATTCTTATATTGAAAGATTTAAAGAATGGATGCAAAAGCTTTATAAGAAAACAAAAGTTGATGTTTAAAAAAATAGGGCCGGTAGAACCGGCCCTATTTTTTATTCTTTCTTTTCTTCGACTTTCTTCGCTTCCTCTTCCATTTTCTTTTGCATTGGGCACTGTTTCCCACAATCTTTTTTAGCTCTTTTCCCTTTTTTACTTTTTTTGGCGTAAGGGCAGTCTTTCTTTTCAAGGCATTGAGGCATGGCCTCTAGGCATTCTTTAGAAAGTTTATCTTTATTGGCTTCAAGACATTGCTTGTGAGCTTCTTGAGTTTTGGCATCTGGGCAAAGTTTTTCAACTTCGGTCTTGCAAGGACAGTTGCAAGGTGTATTGGCAAAGACATTAATTGAAAACATTAAAACGATGGCTAAAGTTAAAAATTTCATTGGGGCTCCTTTGATATTACTTAGGATTTATTTTCGCATAGGACAAAGCTGCGTCAATAGAAAACAAAGGGGAAGAAAATTATCGGTTATTTTAAAAGCTTACTCGTTTGAGGGAAGACATTTGAAAAATCAAGACCTAGTCTGCGATCGTACTCACAGAGAAAGACTTGTAGGTCCCTTTTAAGTTCTAAGAGGTCAGAACGTTTTTGCCCATTTTTAAGAAGAGCAAGGAGATTATCCCATTTGTCTTTTTCATGAGAACTAAAGTTTTGAAAGTAAGAACTCTGCGCATTCAGCTCTCTTTCAAAATAGGGATAGAGTATTTCGGGTCTTAAGTATTCTGGATTTTTAAGAGTTGAAATATCTAAAACAACATCCTTCAAGTTTGTTTTTAAAGTCTCTATGTCTTTTAAGAAAGGGCCAAATTTTTCAAAGCTCAAAACGTTGAAAGTGCACATGATAACAATTCGAAGCTCTGGAATTTCGTTTTTAAATCGTTCTAAATTTTTAAGAAAAAGTTGGTAATCTAAACCTGAACGTAGGTACTCAGCTTGTGCTCCCGCTGTGTCCACACTGGCATAGAGTTCAATTCCTTTGAGGGCCTTGTTTTGACTTAAACTTTTGAGCTTTTGAACATAGGGGCTTAGTTTTTCCCAAGGAAGAGAACAGTTGGAGTTTATGGCCAACTGAAGATTTTGTTGAGGATGTTCTTCTAGAAAATCAAAAAGATTTAAAATATTATTCTCTAAAAATGGTTCTCCACCAGTAAGGCGAAGATAACGAAGCTCAGGAAGAATCTCAGGAAGCCATTTCCAAAAGGCTTCTTCGTAGGGATTTGGTGAAGGAGCTTTTATAAATTCTGAAGCCCTGTGGTCATGTTGTTTAACTGGATAGGGGCCAAAAGTTTGCATCTCCTGATTCACTTTGCTGCTCACATCGGCCATGCAGTAGGCACAAGAGAGGTTGCAGTTGGAACTGAACATGAGCTCAAGATAGCTGGGAGAGAAATCCTTTTGGGGATTCTTTAGGACTTCGTCTAAACGCTCAAAAGCCCAATCATCAGTCGATTTTATTTTGCGATCTGATAAAGCCTCAGGATTAAGATCCTCAAGATCCCAACAATAAAAGCACTCACGGGGCCTTAAGCCTTCTGTCATATAACCCCTCATTCGCTTTTTATAAGGGGTATTGTGGAGCTGAGAAGGGTTCTCTTTGAGACCTTCAAGAGGGATGAGGTGACGCTTAGGATGATGACAACTATGGGTCGTCCCATGTTCCAAGTCCAAAGTCACTTGCAGCCATTTGGCAAGGCAGAAAGTGGGACCTTGTGAACTTAATAGGCTAAGGCGTTCTTCTTTAGTTGTCATAAGCTTTTATTCTAAAAAAGAAAGCCCAGCTTGTCATGAAACTTTAAAAATTTAGGGGAAAATGTTAAAAAAAACTCCCTTTTAAAGCGAGGATTTATGCCAGTTCCTAATACCCTTATTCGTATCATTGCTAAAAACGGCCAGGTGGTTCCTTTTGAGATGTCACGTATCCATAATGCCATTGCCAAAACAATTGAAGATGTAGAAGGGGCGAGCAGCTGGGAAGCCAAAGAGCGTTCTTTAAAATATGCTGAGCTTGTAAAAGAGCGCATCTACAATTCTTTTTATCATGTTCAGTACATCGCTTCTTTTTTTTCTCGTATGATTTTAAAGTTTGAAGCGAATGAAAGAAAAGTGCGTGTGGCACGTCCTGAGTTTGGACCTCGTTTAGCCACTTTGTTTCTTCTCCAGTTTGCTAGCGGCAAGCATCTTGATCCTCTAAATCCAGAGATAAAAAAAGAGCATGAAGCAGAACTTCTTCGCTTAGTTGAAAGACATTTTTCTTTGCATATTACTGATCAGGCCATACTCAAAGAGACCGCTGAACTTTTCGTGTTGAAAGTCCTAGAGAAGGCCAAACAGGGAATTTCGATAACAGATCAGTATCCTTGTCGCAATTTTATTCAAGACACAATTGAACAGACTTTAAAAGACATTGGGGAGATTTCTATTGCTGAAGGCTTCATGATCTTTCGCGAGGGAAAAAAGAAAATTAAATCTGGAGAAATTACAACCTCACAGTTTACCAATAATGGTTATCATGAGGAACGCGTCCGTCAGACTCTTCTTTGGAATATCCAAAATGAATGTGACAGCGTTTTTGCTCTCAATGATTGGGTGTTAGGGCGTAATGGGAAAGACTTCAAGGAACTCATGAGACGCTGTGATGCTCGCTTTTATGATGACATCACTTTGACCGTCAAAAAGATCATGGAAAGGGCGAATGATATTAAAGTGGTAATCATTGCAGGTCCTTCCTCTTCCAATAAAACAACAACGACGGCCATTTTAGCTCAAGAACTTGCCAAGCACGGTCTTAAGCTCAAGCAGCTTAATGTGGATGATTATTTCTTTAATCTCTCTGAGCATCCTAAAGATGAATTCGGAGATTATGATTACGAAATGCCTGAAGCCTTGGATATGAAACTTCTTAATGAGAACTTAAGGGATCTTGTTCTTGGAAAAGTTATTAAAAAGCCTTGTTATAATTTTAAAACAGGCGGGCGTGATGGTTATGTCGATTTTTCTATCGAGAAAAACGACATTGTCCTTATTGACTGTCTCCACGGTCTTTTCAAGAAACTTACCGAAGCTGTTCCTTCTGAAAAAAAATTCACCATTTTTACAGAAGCCTCCAACATGCTTAGAAGTATTGATGGCTCTTACACTAAGTGGACAGACGTACGCTTGGCCCGCCGTATGATACGTGATAGTCTTTTTCGTTATTACGACGTGAAGAGAACCTTAGAGCACTGGGCTTACGTGCGTAAGGGCGAGCTTAAACACATTATCCCTTACATTTATTCTGTCGACATGGTTTTAAACTCTGGACTCCCTTATGAGCTTCCTATTTTAAAAACAGTACTCAAAGATAAAATGCCTAGTGATGAATACCTAAAAGATTTGCGTAAACAGGGGCGCCTCGATGCCTATATCAGAGGAGTACGCCTCAAGGCCCTCTTCGATACTATCGTTGCCTTTGATAAGCTTGACGAGGTTTCCTCTTATTCTCCTATACGTGAATTTATCGGTGGAAGCGCTTACGATTTGGCCCATAATAAGTAGGTTTTAATATGCAAAAAGCAATTATTTGTGATCTTGATGGAACCTTAGCTGATGTTGAGCATCGTCAGGTCCATGTCCTTTCCAAACCAAAAAATTGGAAAGCCTTTCATGAGGGCATGGTTGATGACAAGCTCAATGTTTGGTGTGCAGAGCTTTTAAGTGCCATGAAAAAGGAAGGCTACCGCATCATCCTTCTTACGGGACGTGATGAGCCTTACCGTAAACTTACGGTTGAATGGCTAAAGCGCTTCGATATATCTTATGACCTTCTTCTCATGCGCGCCGATAAAGATTTTCGTCCAGATGATATCGTAAAAAAAGAAATCTATGAAAATGTCATTAAGCCAGAATATGACGTCGTCTTTGTCGTTGATGACAGAAAAAAAGTCGTTGAGATGTGGCGTGAGATAGGACTCGTTTGCTTGCAGTGTGCTTGGGGCGATTTTTAGTTTATCGCCTCTACACATTGAAGCTCAGTGCTTGAATTTTGGTTCTTATTAAGTGTTCCACGCCAATAGTTTCCGGCCATATAATCCAAGGAGATTTGGTAGGTGTTTCTTTGTGCATCAGTGCTTTCGAATGATAGAACGATACTTCCGTAGTCTGAGTATTGTGAGGTCAAAGAAAGCTCAGATG
>JACCEE011069930.1_pt1 | contig 10848 bp, 10 predicted proteins | sample 7449931 | NCBI WGS metagenome assembly JACCEE01 (sample SAMN15323457, study PRJNA562643) | freshwater metagenome | isolation source: river surface water | place: USA:Blue River Watershed | collected 2017-08-19 | reverse complement strand
TGGCCCGTATCCTCGGCGTCAGCCCCCCGACCATCACCCGCCTGTACAACGGCGAATACCGCCTCGACCAGCGTCGCAAGGAATGGGAGCTGGCCTTGCTGTTCGTCCGGGCGTTCCGCTCGCTCGACTCGATCGTCGGCGACGAGCAGGCAGCGCGCCGCTGGCTGGGCAGCGACAACCACGCGCTGGGCACCCGTCCCCTCGATTTGCTGCCGCAGGCAGAAGGTCTGGTCCGTGTCGTTCACTACCTGGACGCCTCCCGCGGTCTCGTCTGAGACCCGCCCCTGGCGGGCGGTCGCCTGGCGGATCGTCGAGTCGCAGCACATAGCCGCGACGATGAAGCTGGTCGACACGCGCGACGAGCAGGACGTGCTCGAATCCCTGCTCGAGTCCAGCAAACCACGGCTGGCGGCACGACTTGCCGGGCTCGATTATCTGCTGGCGACGCCTTTCCGCTATCACCCGCTGCGCAGCGGTTCGCGCTTTCGCGGCGTCACCGATCCCGGGGTCTTCTATGGCGCCGGTTCGATACAGACGGCCGGCGCCGAACTCGGCTACTGGCGCTGGCGCTTCCTGCTGGATGCGCCGGAGCTGGAGCGCATTGATCCGGTCGCGCATACCGCATTCAGCGTGGAGATGGGCACGGCCGCGGTCGACCTGCGGCTGCCGCCTTTCGACCGCGACCGCGCCATCTGGCGGCATCGTTCCGACTATGCGGCCACGCAGGCGTTTGCGCGGATAGCGCGCGACGCCGGCGTCGGCGGCATCGTCTACCAGTCGGTACGAGACCCGGAGCCGGGATGGTGCATTGCGCTGCTCGACCCCGGCGGCTTTGCGCAGGCCCGGCCACTTGCAGGCATGCAGACCTGGTATCTGGCTGTGTCGCGCCGCGCGGTGACCTGGCGGCGCGAAGCGGAATCCATGACCTTTTCGGTCGCCCACTGGGAAGCGGCCTGAGCCGGCGCCGTGGCGCCGGCTGCCATCAGAAGCCTTCGTCGTCGCGCAGGTAGCGCCACTGGCCGACTGGCAGGTGGCCGAGCTTGACCTGGCCGATGCGCACCCGCTTGAGGCCGATCACCTTCAGTCCGACCAGTTCGCACATGCGGCGAATCTGGCGCTTCTTGCCTTCGCGCAGGATAAAGCGCAACTGGTCGTCGTTCTGCCAGCTGACCTTCGCCGGACGCAACGGCTGGCCGTCGAGCGACAGGCCGTGGTTCAGCCGCTTCAGGTCGGCGTCCGGCAGACGGCCGGGCTTCTGGTACTTCACCCGCACCAGGTATTCCTTCTCGATGTTGCTGTCCTCGCCGATCAGCTGCTTCGCAACCCGACCGTCCTGCGTCAGCACCAGCAGGCCGACCGAGTCGATGTCGAGGCGGCCGGCCGGCACGAGGCTTCTCAGCTGGGCGGCAGAGAACTGCACAGGCGAGTCGTCTTCAGGCCAGCGATTCTCGGGACGGACGAGGGTGGATGCCGGCTTGTAGCCGTCTTCAGCCTGCCCGCTGACGAAGCCCATCGGCTTGTTCAGCAGCACTGTCACGCGGCGTGCCTGTTCGGCCTGTGCCTGACGTTCGATGGTGATCTTCTGGTGCGGCAGCACCTTGCTGCCGAGCTCGGAGATGACCTTGCCGTCGACTTTGACCCAGCCCTTGGCGATCCATTCGTCTGCCTCGCGGCGCGAGCACAGGCCGAGTTCGGACATGCGTTTGGACAGGCGTAGGGGTTCGGTCATGGCGTGTTGTTCCGGAAAATGGGCGGCAGCGCTCAGGCTGCCAAATCGTTCAAATGCGCAGCGCGTCAAGCAGTTCGGACTCGAGCGCAATTTGCGTGCGCGCGTTGGCCAGCGTCGGGCCGTCGACAAGGAACACGTCCTCGACCCGCTCGCCGAGCGTCGTGATCTTCGCCGTGTGCAGGTTGACCTTGTAGCGCGCCAGCACGCTGGCAATCGAGTAGAGCAGGCCGGTGCGATCGCTGGCGGAGATCTGCAGCAGGTGATACTGGCCGCGCTCGTCGGGTTGCAGGTGCACCGTCGGCGTCATCGGGAAGCTGCGTGACATCCGCGACAGCCGCGGCTTGACCGGCACCGGCAGGTCGTCGTCGGTTTCCAGCCAGCGCGCGAGATCGTGCTCGATCAGTGTGATCAGCTCGCGGTAGTTGTCGGCGAACGTCGGCTCGCTGACCAGGAAGGTATCGAGCGCATAGCCGTGCCGGGTGGTCTGCACCTTGGCGTCAAGGATGCTGAAATTCTTGCGGTCGAAATAGCTGCAGATGCGCGCGAACAGGTCAGGGCGGTCGCGCAGGTAGACAGCCACCTGCATGCCTTCACCGATCGGGCCGAGGCGGCAGCGCACCACCGCGCGCGGGCTGTCGACATGCTCGGCCAGCACGCGCGTCTGCCACGCGATCTCGGACGCGTCATGGCGCAGGAAGTAGCCGACGTCGAGATTTTTCCACAGCGGTTCGTGCACGTTGGCCGGCAGGCCGAACAGGCGCAGCGTGGCCATTGCCTCCTGCTGCCGGTTCTTCAGCTCGCGGTCAGCCGACGGCGCTTCGCCGCCCAGTACGCGCAGGCTCATCCGGTACAGGTCCTCGAGCAGCTTGCCCTTCCACGCATTCCACACCTTCGGGCTGGTGCCGCGGATGTCGGCAACGGTCAGCAGGTAAAGCGCGGTCAGGCGGCGCTCGTCCTTCACGGTATCGACGAAGGCGCGCACGACGTCCGGGTCGGACAGGTCCTGCTTCTGCGCGACCTGCGACATCAGCAGGTGCTGCTCGACCAGGAAGACAATGAAGTCCGTGTCGTCCTTCGACAGTCCGTGGTCGCGACAGAAACGGCGCGCGTCGGCCTTGCCGAGCACCGAATGGTCACCGCCGCGCCCCTTGGCGATGTCGTGGAACAGCGCGGCAATGTAGATCAGCCACGGCTTGTGGAAGTTGGCGATCAGCTGGCTGCAGAACGGGTATTCGTGCGAGTGCTCGGGAATCGCGAAGCGGCGCACGTTGCGCACCACCATCAGGATGTGCTGATCGACCGTGTACACATGGAACAGGTCATGCTGCATCTGCCCGATGATGCGGCGGAAATTCGGCAGGTAGCGGCCGAGGATGGACAGCTGGTTCATCGAGCGCAGCGCGCGCGTGACGCCATTCGGCGCCTGCAGGATCTGCAGGAACAGCGCACGGTTCTCCGGATCGCTGCGGAACGCCGCATCGATGCCGAAGCGCGCATGCCAGAGCGCGCGCTGCGCGCGCGCAGTCATGCCCTTGAGGTCGCGGTGGCGCTGCAGCAGCAGGAAAATCTCCAGCATCGCCGACGGCGCCTGCTCGAACAGGTCGTCGTGCGCGATGTCGATCAGGCCGTTGATTTCATTGAAACGCTCGTTCAGCGGACGCGACACGCCCGCCTGCGGGAACAGGTGCGCCTCGATGTTCTGCAGCAGGATGGAATTGAGCTGGGTGACGGCCTTGGCCGCCCAGTAGTAGCGCTGCATCAGCACTTCGCTGGCGCGCCGTTCGGGCGTGGTCTCGAATCCGAAAGACTCGGCGATCTGTCCCTGCAGGTCAAACACCAGCCGGTCTTCGCGTCGGCGTGCGAGCAGGTGCAGGCGGATGCGGATTTCCTTGAACGCGCGCTCTTTCTGCGCGATCTGGCGCGCTTCGGTGGCGGTGATCATGTTGCTGGCCGCCAGCTCGCGCCACGAATTGCCGAGGCCGGCGGCGCGGGCGACCCACAGGATCACCTGCAGGTCGCGCAGCCCGCCCGGGCTCTCCTTGCAGTTGGGCTCGAGGCTGTACGGCGTGTTCTCGTACTTCACGTGCCGCTGGCGCAGCTCGAGCACCTTGTCCTGGAAAAATGCGCGCGGATCCATCGCCTGCGCGAAGCGCTGCCGCAGCGCGTCGAACAGACGGCGATTGCCGGCAATCAGCCGGGCCTCGAGCAGGCTGGTCTGTACGGTGATGTCGGCGGCGGATTCGCTCAGGCATTCATCGACCGTGCGTATGCTGTGGCCGATCTCGAGGCCGAGGTCCCACAGCATTTGCACCAGTTGCTCGAGCTTGCCGCCGAGCGCGGCGTCGGGCGCCTGCGGCAGCAGGATCAGCAGGTCGACGTCGGAGCAGGGGAACAGTTCGCCGCGGCCATAGCCGCCGACGGCGACCAGCGCGGTATCGGCGGGCATCCCGAAACTGCGCCACGCCTGTTCCAGCACCTGATCAGTGCTCTGGCAGATGCGCCGCAGCAGCCGCTCCGCGCGGCGCTCGCGTTCGTAATCGGCGACGATCTCGCGCCGGCCTTCCTTCAGCTGTTCCCTGAGGGACGGAGCCAGCGATTCCATGTCACGCCGCGCTGACTGCGCTGCCTGCTGCCGGTGCGCCGATGATGGCCGGCGGCGGCGGCGAGCCGGCCGACACCGTCAGCACTTCATAGCCGGTCTCGGTGACCAGCACGGTATGCTCCCACTGCGCCGACAGGCTGCGGTCGCGCGTCTTGATGGTCCAGCCGTCGCCCATTTCGCGGATTTCGCGGCGGCCAGCATTGATCATCGGCTCGACCGTGAAGATCATGCCGGGCACCAGCTGCTCCAGCGTGCCGGGACGGCCGTAGTGCAGCACCTGCGGCTCTTCGTGGAAGACCTTGCCGATGCCGTGGCCGCAGAACTCGCGCACTACCGAGAAGCCCGCCTTTTCGGCGTGCTGCTGGATCACGTAGCCGATGTCGCCGAGGTGTGCGCCCGGGCGGATCTTGGCGATGCCCAGCCACATGCATTCGTAGGTGATGTCGCCGAGTCGTTTGGCCATGATCGACGGTTCACCGACGTAGAACATCCGGCTGGTGTCGCCGTGGTAGCCGTCCTTGATCACCGTGATGTCGATGTTCAGCACGTCGCCGTTCTTCAGCACTTTGTCGCCCGGGATGCCGTGGCAGACGACGTCATTGACCGACGTGCAGATCGCCTTCGGGTAAGGGATGTAGCCGGGCGGGCAGTAATTCAGCGGCGCGGGAATCGTGCCCTGCACATTCACCATGTATTCGTGGCACAGGCGGTCGATCTCGCCGGTGGAGATGCCGGCCTTCACATGCGGCGTGATGAAATCGAGCACCTCCGAGGCCAGGCGGCCGGCGATCCGCATGCCCGCGATGTCGTCCGCGTTCTTGATGGTGATGTTGCCCATGATGGAAAATTGGTCGCGCGCCGCCGGCAGAGTGCGGTGACGCTGGTGTATGAGGAAATGCAAAATTATAGTCGAGGCGCGCGCTGGTCGCCCTGATCGGCGCTGCGGCTGCCGGTAAGCGTTTCCTCATTGCCTAGGGATGCGATCTTCGGGTAGAATCGCGGGTTAGCTTGAATGGCATGCCGTCACGGTGGGCCTGCAGGCTGAAAAACTGCCCGAAATGCGAAATTCGCAAGATTCGGGCTCATTTTGTAAATCGCGAGTCCGCGCCTTCAAAGGGTGCCCGCCGGATGGTCCGGTCGGGTTACTGGCCGGTCTCAAGACACAACCCTGGAGAAATCATGTCCGTTACCATGCGCGAAATGCTGGAAGCCGGTGTCCATTTTGGTCACCAGACCCGTTTCTGGAACCCGAAGATGTCGCAGTACATTTTCGGTCACCGCAACAAGATTCATATCGTCAACCTGGAAAAGACCATGGTCATGTTCCAGGACGCGATGAAGTACATCCGCCAGCTGTCGGCCAATCGCGGCACGATCCTGCTGGTCGGCACCAAGCGCCAGGCGCGGGACATCGTCGCCGCTGAAGCGCAGCGCGCCGGCGTTCCGTACGTCGACCAGCGCTGGCTGGGCGGCATGCTGACCAACTTCAAGACCATCAAGACCTCGATCAAGCGCCTGAAGGACATGGAAGCCGCCATCGCTGACGGTTCGGTCGAAAAGATGTCGAAGAAAGAAGCACTGATGTTCAGCCGCGAACTGGACAAGCTGCAGAAGTCGATCGGCGGCATCAAGGACATGAACGGCGTGCCGGACGCGATTTTCGTGATCGACGTCGGCTACCACAAGGGCGCCATCACCGAAGCTGCGAAGCTGGGCATTCCGGTCGTCGGCGTGGTCGATACCAACCACTCGCCGAACGGCGTGACCTACGTGATCCCGGGTAACGACGACTCGTCGAAGGCGATCGCTCTGTACGCTCGCGGCGTTGCCGACGCGATCCTCGAAGGCCGTGCGAACTCGGTCGCCGACATCGTCGAAGCGGTCAAGGGCGGCGCGGACGAATTCGTCGAGGTCAGCGACCAGGCCTGATTTGCCTGAGCCGGCTGTCCCGTAACGGGACGGAAAATCAGGGGCAACTTGCGTTCGCCCCTTTTTTTCGAGCCTTCGGCGCGCAGGCATGCGGCCGGCGGCACATGAAAAGCATGCAAGGATTTTGATTCTGGCCGCCTGCGGGCGGCAACGATTAGGAGATTACGATGGCGGCAATTACTGCAGCAATGGTGGGTGAACTGCGCGCGAAGACTGACGCGCCGATGATGGAATGCAAGAAGGCGCTGACCGAAGCCGACGGCGACATGGTCAAGGCCGAAGAAATCCTGCGCGTCAAGCTGGGCAGCAAGGCCTCGAAGGCCGCTTCGCGCATCACCGCTGAAGGCGTGGTCGCGGCGCACATCGCCGGCGGCATCGGCGCGCTGGTCGAAATCAACTGCGAAACCGATTTCGTGTCGAAGAACGACGACTTCCTGAAGTTCTCGAAGGACATCGCCCAGCTGGTCGCCGACAAGAACCCGGCTGACGTGGCTGCGCTGTCGGCGCTGCCGCTGGACGGCAAGACCGTCGAGGAAATCCGTTCGGCGCTGGTCGGCAAGATCGGCGAGAACCTGTCGATCCGCCGCTTCCAGCGTTTCGACACCGCTGGCAAGCTGGTCTCCTACCTGCACGGCACCCGCATCGGCGTGATGGTCGAGTATGAAGGCGCTGACGAGCAGGTCGGCAAGGACGTCGCAATGCACATCGCTGCAATGAAGCCGGTCGCGCTGTCGTCGGAGCAGGTGCCGGCCGACCTGATCGAGAAAGAGCGCTCGGTCGCGACGCTGAAGGCGCAGGAATCCGGCAAGCCGGCTGACATCGCTGCGAAGATGGTCGAAGGTTCGGTGCAGAAGTACCTGAAGGAAGTCTCGCTGTTCAACCAGGCTTTTGTGAAGAACGACAAGCAGACTGTCGAGCAGATGCTGAAGGTAGCCAACACCGTCGTGAAGTCCTTCACGATGTTCGTCGTCGGCGAAGGCATCGAGAAGAAGCAGGACGACTTTGCTGCGGAAGTGGCGGCGCAGGTGGCCGCTGCAAAGAAAGCGTAAACAAGCTTTCTTTAAAGAAACGGGCCGCAAGGCCCGTTTTTTTGAGTCGGCGGCAAGCGCACGCACAGTGGCGCTGCCGACTGCCGGCCACCTGTAAACAGGTGTAGCCGGTAAAGACTCGGATGCGGCTGGCCGTTACAATAACGACCACTCGCAAGTACCAGAATCAACAGCAAAACGGCCGGCAAGGCACATCAGGGAGCACAACGCATGACGACACCCGCATACAAGCGCGTCCTTCTGAAACTTTCCGGCGAGGCCCTGATGGGCGACGATGCCTACGGGATCAACCGCGCCACGATCGAGCGCATGGTGGCGGATGTGTCGGAAATTGCCAGCCTGGGCGTCGAGGTGGCCATCGTCATCGGCGGCGGCAACATCTTCCGCGGCGTCGCGCCCGGCGCGCAGGGCATGGACCGTGCGACCGCCGACTACATGGGCATGCTGGCCACGGTGATGAACTCGCTCGCACTGGCCGACGCCATGCGCCAGTCCGGCTTGACCGCCCGCGTGATGTCGGCGATCGCGATCGAACAGGTCGTCGAACCGTATGTCCGCCCGAAGGCGCTGCAGTACCTCGAAGAGGGCAAGATCGTCATCTTCGCCGCCGGCACCGGCAATCCGTTCTTCACCACCGACACCGCGGCGGCGCTGCGCGGCGCCGAGATCGGCGCGGAAGTCGTGCTGAAGGCGACCAAGGTCGACGGCGTCTACAGCTCCGACCCGAAGAAGGACCCGTCGGCGACGCGCTATTCGACGATCAGCTTCGACGAGGCGATCTCGAAGCGCCTGCAGGTGATGGACGCGACGGCGTTTGCGCTGTGCCGCGACCAGAAGCTGCCGATCCGCGTATTCTCGATCGTCAAGCCGGGGGCGCTGAAGAATGTCGTGCTCGGCCAGGACGAAGGCACGCTGGTCCACGTTTAAGAACAACACATCCAGGAATCACAGGAGAGCTTCATGACCGTCGCTGACGTCAAGAAAACCACCGAGCAGAAGATGCAGAAGTCGATTGAAACGCTGAAGGGCGACCTGTCGAAGGTTCGCACCGGCCGCGCGCACACCGGCATCCTCGACCATGTGATGGTCGACTACTACGGCACGCCGACGCAGATCGCGCAGGTCGCGAACGTCACGCTGCTGGACGCCCGCACGATCGGCGTGCAGCCGTGGGAAAAGAAGATGCTGGGAGCGATCGAGAAGGCCATCCGCGAATCCGACCTCGGCCTGAACCCGTCGAGCGTGGGCGACGTGATCCGCGTCCCGACCCCGGCGCTGACCGAAGAGCGCCGCAAGGAGATGGTCAAGCTCGTCAAGACCGAAGGCGAAGATGCGAAGATCGCGGTGCGCAACATCCGCCGCGACGCGAACGAAGGCCTGAAGAAGCTGCTGAAGGACAAGGCCATCTCGGAAGACGACGAGCGCCGCGCACAGGACGACGTGCAGAAGCTGACCGACAAGTTCGTCGCCGAGATCGACAAGCTGGTCGTCGACAAGGAGAAGGAAGTGATGACCGTGTAAGCGGTCCGGCGGGCCTGCGGGCCCGCCTGTTTGTCCTTCCTTCCTGCGGGCGTCCACGATGAGCCAACCGAGTTCCACCCAACAGATTCCCGACACTTCGCTGGTGCCTGCCCATGTGGCGATCATCATGGACGGCAATGGCCGCTGGGCGACGTCACGCTACCTGCCACGCGTCGCCGGCCATGCCAAGGGCCTCGATGCGGTGCGGCGGGTGGTGCGCGCCTGCGCCGAACGCGGCATAGGCTACCTGACGCTGTTCGCGTTCAGCTCCGAAAACTGGCGCCGCCCGGCGGACGAGGTGTCGGTGCTGATGCGGCTGTTCTCGAACGCGCTCGACCGCGAGGTCGGGAAAATGCATGCGAACGGCATCCGCGTGAAGATCGTCGGCGACCTGTCGCGCTTTGATGCTCGCCTGCGCGAGCAGATCCGCGAAGCGGAAGAAAAGACCGCCGGCAACCGACGGCTGACGCTGACCATCTGCGCGAACTACGGCGGCCGCTGGGACCTGCTGCAAGCGACCAACCGCATGATCGCCGAACGCCCCGGCGTTGACAGCTATACCGAGGATGACCTCGCGCCTTACCTGTCGATGGCGCACGCGCCGGAACCGGACCTGTTCATACGCACCGGCGGCGAGCAGCGCATTTCCAATTTCCTGTTGTGGCAGCTCGCGTACACCGAGCTGTACTTCACCGATACCTACTGGCCGGACTTCAATGCCGCCGCGCTTGACGATGCGATCGCGTCGTACCAGCGGCGCGAGCGCCGGTTCGGCCGCACCAGCGCGCAGCTGGTCGAAGTGAGAAAGGCTTCCTAATGCTGAAACAGCGCGTGATCACGGCCGTCGCCTTGCTGGCGCTGATGGCCGTGGTGCTCGGCTCCGGCTCCCTGCTGGCGTTCCACCTGACGCTGGCCGTTTTCTTCGGCGCCGCCTGCTGGGAGGCGCTGCGCCTGTTCGGCGTGCGCCGTGCGGTGCCGCTCGCGATCGTGGCCGCCGTGCTGTTGCCGTGGCTGGCCGACCGCGCGCCTTCCGAGTGGGTGCCGCTGGCCGCATTGTGCGTGCTGCTGTGGGCGCTGCGTTTCGCGCCGGCGCTGAAGTTCGGCCTGCCGCCCGTGACCGGCTCGCGCGGCGCACTGTTTACCGCGATCTACCTGCTTGCGCTGTTTGGCTGCTTCATCTCGATTGCCGCGCTGTGGCAACGCTCGGTGATGTTCATGGTGTCGGCGATGGCGATCGTCTGGGTGGCCGACATCGGCGCCTACTTCGCCGGCCGCGCGTTCGGCCGCCACAAGCTCGCGCCGTCCATCTCCCCCGGCAAGTCGTGGGAGGGCGTGGCCGGCGGCATGCTGGCGGTGCTGGCGATTGGCGCGGCCGCCGCGCTGTCGCCGTCGCTGGCCGACAGCTTCCCGGCGCAGCTGCTGGCCCGTTACGGCTGGCCGCTGTGGATCGCGATGATCTGCGTGATGGTCGGCGCCAGCGTGGCCGGCGACCTGTTCGAGTCGATGATGAAGCGGCGCGCCGGCATCAAGGACAGCAGCAACCTGCTGCCCGGGCACGGCGGCGTACTCGACCGCATCGACGCGCTGATTCCCACGATGCCGCTGGCCTTCCTGCTGTCGTCGCAGATGGCGCCGGCATTCCGTTAAACTCCCCCGCATGCAAGTCATTACGCTTCTCGGCGCCACCGGTTCGATCGGCGCCTCCACGCTCGACGTCGTCGCGCGCCATCCCGAGCTGTACCGCATCCACGCGCTCACCGGTCATACGCGCGTCGAGGAACTGGCGGCGCTGTGCGTGCGCTTTCGTCCGCGCGTGGCGGTGGTCGGCGATGCGTCGTCGGCGTCGCGCCTGTCGGCGCTGCTGCGCGCGCAGGGGCTGGCCACCGAGGTGGGTTTCGGCGAGGACGCGCTGTGCGCGGCCGCCAGCGCCCCCGAATGCACGACGGTGATGGCGGCGATCGTCGGCGCAGCCGGACTCAAGCCCACGCTGGCTGCCGCGCGGGCCGGCAAGAAGGTGC
>JACCEE011495300.1_pt1 | contig 10849 bp, 13 predicted proteins | sample 7449931 | NCBI WGS metagenome assembly JACCEE01 (sample SAMN15323457, study PRJNA562643) | freshwater metagenome | isolation source: river surface water | place: USA:Blue River Watershed | collected 2017-08-19 | reverse complement strand
GAATACTAGGTGCATATACTCCAGGTAGCTTATCACGTTACAGTGAGTTGAGTATCATTCAAGACCAAACTAAAATTCCACGTGCTGAATTGATGTTTGCCGAATCATTACAAGACTGCGAAACAATGATTCAATTAGTAGTTGAAATGTTTGACCAAGCAACAGAAGAACGTCAGCAAGGTATTGCTAACTACATGGCTGAACTACAAGACTTGTATGCTAAGAAAGCATGGTTCATTCGTAGTATTCTCAAAAAAGACCGTGAGTAATGAGAGCGAATGAGTTCGTCACCGAAGAAGCCAAAGCAGTAAAACGCAATGGTTTATCTTTAAAGTTTGCCTTCAACGACCATGCGTTGATTATGAAGGCATTTGAACCAGCAACTAAAAATCCATTAGCATACGTTAAGTTTCACAAAGAAAACAAAGAGTTGTATCCTCAAGACCTCTGGGTGAATGATGAATATCGTAATAGAGGTATTGCCAAGTCTATGTACGATTCATTAAAAGATGAAGGTTACATCATCAATAGAAGCCACGACCAAACTAAAGCCGGCGCCGGCTTCTGGGATAAACATCGCGGTGAAGATGAATATGTCTGGGAAGATATGTTGGATGAAATGCCCCTCCCAGCTGATTGGGACCCATCTCAGATGAAACAACAAGGTACTACCTTCAAGAGCCGCTTAAACTATGCGTTAGAGAGGGCTAAGAAATTAGGTACTGGTTCTAGTCGTGTTGCTACTATCATTGAATATCAAGGTCGCCCTACTGTATTAAAGATTGCTAAGAATCAAAAAGGTCTAGCACAAAACAGTGTAGAAGCAGACATATTAAGTGATGGGTATGCTAGTCAAATAGGCATCATGATTCCAATCATTGACTATGATGAACAGAATCGTGAACCTACTTGGATTCATACTGAACTGGCTACAAAAGCAAATGAAAGACAATTGTGTAACTTAATGAAGTGTAATTCATTAGGATCATTAGTGCGATATGCTAATGCAATCGCAGGTAAGTATCGTAATGTCACAGCACAGAGTTACCAAGAAGAAATGATTAACGGTGGTAAATCCGAAAAAGACATTGAAATAATGACAGAGTATGCTAATAAACTAGCAGACTTAGCAAACTCATTTGATGTTGAGTTAGCTGACTTTGGAAGAGCAGCCAATTGGGGAATCTATAATGGACAACCAGTTGTAGTAGACGCGGGATTCAACAGTAATGTTATGAATCAATATTACAAATGAGAGCTAACGAATTTATCACTGAAGTATTCGAACCCGGTAAGAAAAACTGGGAGTGGGCACGCCTTGGTACTAACGAAGTATCTGCGTTTTTCAAAGTAGGCGGTAGAGAATATCTTTGGCAGGCATTTACTGGTGTTGCTAATCCTAAGAAGTGGGAAATACAATTTCGTTTAATAAGAAAACCTGATGAAGATCCAGATGACTTAGACTTGTTTGGTAAAACAGGTACAGGTAACTCACCTGAAGTAATCGCAACAGCAGTTGATATCATCCGTGCATTCTTAAAAGAATACGGACTTGACAGAGTAGAAGAAATTACATTCAATGCTAAAGAAGAGCCAAAGTTTGGAACGACTGAAAAAACAAAAGATCCTCGCTCACATACACGTGCATCTTTATACACTAGGATGATTAAGCGTTTATTACCGGGTTGGGATTTGTATACTAGAAAAGATTCAGTGGATGGAACGACATTTTCTCTTACAGACCGTAGAGCGTATGATAAACCAGAAAACAAGTTAACAACGAACACGCCTTAGGACCGTGTCGGCGGCTGCTGCCGAGCAACAGGATTCGCTACCCTTTGAATTGCTAAAGTGAGCTTTTACGCATAAATACATATTATGCGATTTAACGACTTTAAACTTTCTGACCCCGTAGAAGAACTAGCGAATAAGCTACCTACACTCAAAAGAATTGACTATGATGCAATTGACGAATTGATGCAAAAAATTTGTCATAAGCATAAATTAACGGGCGATAAACTACATGATTTATTTGTCAAAAAGTACCGTTCTACTCCGGACAACTGGGTAAAGAAAATCAAACAACGTAACGAAGAACAAGTCAATGAATCAGTAGATTCAGACAAAGACTTAGCACGATTACACCACTTTGTTGATTGGTCAATGAAAGTACTACATGTTAAATCAAAGCCTAAATTTAAATTCAGCAGAGACACTAATAAAGCACAGCAAGGACATCACACTGGTTTGCATAACGGTGATGAAATTTGGGTCTATATTGAAAATAGAAATTTAGTAGATATCTTTAGAACAGTTTTCCATGAACTAGTTCATCAACGCCAAGAAGAACTTAATATGATTAAACCTGGTGATAGTTATCCAGGAAGTCCTATCGAGGCAATGGCAGATATGTTAGCGGGAAAGTACATTAAGATTTATGGCAAAGAACACCGCGATATCTTCCAATAAAGTACAACAAAAGTTAACAGAAGTACCTGATAACTTGTTTGAAATGGGCAAAGAGACTATTGATTTTAAAGCACAGGTCTTACAAAGACAGTATAATAAGAATCCTTTGAGCATTTTTACATTAATAAAGAGAATGATTAATGAGAGCAAATGAATTTATAGTCGAATACAAAAAATACCCTACAGAAGATTATGAAGGGTTGAAGATGTCCATGGTTGAGAAAGACGGGCAACTGATTGTAAAAGCAATAGATGATTGGGGTACCAACGAGTTGGGATATGTTGTTTTTAACATCGGTGATACGGTCGGTGGTGTCACTGAACTAGACCCGCAAGATTTACGTGTGGAAGACAAGTACCAGGGTCAGGGTATTGCTAAAATAATGTATGACTATGTAACTAGTCATGGTTATGAAATTCATCGTAGTTATGACCAAACAGACGCAGGCGCCGGCTTCTGGGACAAACATCGTGGTGAAGATGTTCGTATTTGGGAAGAATAAAGGTCAAATTGACTACGCAAAAAGTTTGACTTAATCGCACAGTTCATATATACTAACTACTTCTTTAGGAGATATATATGACAGCAAAAATTTTCAGTGGTGACCAAAAAATCAAACTTACCCAGTTGATTAATGAAGGTATGCAAGTCTTGCACGAGATTGATACACTCAATGAAGGTCTATCTGATACAGTAAAAGCAATCGCAGAAGAATTAGAAGTCAAACCTTCTGTACTCAAAAAGGCTATCCGAGTAGCATACAAAGCAAGTCTCACACAGACTAATCAAGACAACGAAGAACTCAACACAATTTTGGAAACAGTGGGTAAAACTCTCTAATGTCATACGTTGATGCTATTCATTCACGTGATGAAGACCGTATCTATGTAGTAGAGAGAACCCCTGAGGGTAAAAGAGCATATAAAGAGTATCCAACTAATTATGTGTTCTATTACGATGATCCAAAGGGGAAGCAACGAAGTATTTACGGCAATTCCGTAACACGTTTTAGTTCCAGAAAACGAAGTGAGTTTGAAAAAGAACGTAGAGTCCTCTCAAACAAAACTTTGTATGAAAGTGACGTTAACGTTGTGTTCCGTTGCCTAAGTGAAAATTACTTAGGCGTTGAACCCCCAAAACTTCACACATGCTTTTTCGACATTGAAGTAGACTTTGACCCAGTTAAAGGTTTCAGTCCTACAAGTGACCCATTCAACCCAGTAACAGCTATCTCATTGTACTTGGATTGGCAAGACACCTTGGTAACATTGTGTATTCCACCTAAGCACATGAGTAAAGAAACATCACAAGAAATTGCTGGTCAATTTGAAAACTGTTTAATCTTTGACAACGAGAAGGATATGTTTGATACATTCTTTATGTTGATTGAAGATGCTGACGTTATGACTGGTTGGAACTCGGAGGGCTATGATATTCCATACATGGTCAACAGAGTTACACGTGTAATGTCAAAAGACGACACACGCAAGTTCTGCTTGATGGGTCAACTTCCCAAGACGCGTGAATATGAACGATTCGGTAAAGTCGAAATGACTTATGACTTAGTTGGTCGTATTCACATGGACTATTTACAGTTGTATAAGAAGTACAACTACGAATCACGCCACAGTTACAAACTAGACTTCATCGGTGAGATGGAAGTCGGTGAGAACAAAACACAATATGAAGGTACTCTTGACCAATTGTATAACAAGGACTGGTTCAAGTTCTTAGAATACAACAGACAAGATACTATGTTGTTGGTAAAGATTCACAATAAACTAAAGTTCTTAGAGTTAGCAAACGCACTAGCACATGAGAATACAGTTTTGTTACCCACTGTTATGGGCTCAGTAGCTATGATTGAAATGGCTATTATGAACGAAGCACATGCACGTGGTATGGTAGTTCCAGATAAGAAAAGGAAGAAAGAAAATGAAGAAGATATTCAACCAGCGGCAGGTGCCTATGTTGCTAATCCCCAAAAGGGAATGCATGACTGGGTCGGAGCCGTCGACATTAACTCGCTCTACCCGTCAGTCATCCGCGCACTCAACATGGCGCCAGAGACCATCATTGCTCAGGTCAGACAAGACCTCACAGACCAGTACATGAAAGAAAAAGGTCAGCGACTTGCTAAAGCTAAGAAGTTTTACAAAGAAGGCGATGACGATGTAACTGGTGCTATCTTGTGGGAAAACTTGTTTGGTGCTTTAGAGTACACAGCAATTATGAACCAAGAACGTGGTACATTACTATGGGTAGATTACGAAGATGGTCGCTCGGTGCAAATGTCTGCGGCAGAGATATGGAAATTAATCTTTGATAGTCACAAGCCTTGGATGATTTCAGCAAACGGAACCATCTATACTTATGAAAAAGAAGGTGTGATTCCCGGTCTATTAAGTCGTTGGTACAGTGAACGTAAGGAAACACAAGCTAAGGCAAAAGAAGCATACGGCACTGAACTGTACGAGTATTACGATAAGCGTCAACTTGTTCGTAAGATTTTGCTTAACTCTGCATATGGTGCGTTGTTAAACGAACATTGTCGTTTCTATGATAAACGCATCGGTCAGTCTGTAACACTTAGTGGTCGTCAGATTGTTAAACACATGATGAGCCATATCAATGAATGTGTAGAGGGTGTATATCAACATGATGGTCGTTCTATTGTATATGGTGATACAGACTCATGTTACTTTAGTGCATATCCTGCAATCAAGGAACAAGTCGAGAGAGGTGAAATGACATGGGACAAAGACATGTGCATACAACTCTATGATACAATAGGAGAATCAGTTAACGATTCTTTCCCTGCATTCATGGAAGAAGCATTTCACGCACCGAGAAAGAATGGGGCAATCATTAAAGCTGGACGTGAACTAGTTGCTGACAGAACTATCTTTATTACTAAAAAGCGTTATGCTGTCAACATCTATGATAAAGAAGGCAAGCGTAAAGACAAAGACGGATCATTAGGTGACATTAAGGCTATGGGTCTTGATTTGAAACGTGCGGATACACCGAAGTATGTACAAGAATTCTTAATGAATGTACTTGAAATGGTCATTCAACAAGGTAAATCACGTGAAGAAGTGATTGACGTTGTTAAGGATTTCAAACGCAAATTAGCAGAACAAGAACCTTGGACTAAAGGCTCACCTAAGTCAGTTAATAACTTGACTAAACACACTACTACATGGGAAAAAACAGGTAAGTGTGGTGTAGGTCATGCTATGGCAGCGATTAATTGGAATTATCTGCGTACATTGAACGGTGACAATTACAGTCAAAAGATTGTTGATGGTATGAAAATTGTAGTGTGTAAACTAAAACCAAACGCACTAAAAATGACAAGCGTTGCATATCCAACCGACGAACTCAGACTACCACAGTGGTTCTGTGACTTACCCTTCGACAACAATGAAATGGAAAGAACATTGGTTGACGAAAAAATTGAAAACTTACTTGGAGTATTGAATTGGGAATTGCGAGAGAATACAGATGTTAAATCTACATTCGATGAATTGTTTACGTTCGGGTAAACTAAATGTTTACAAATGCAAAAAAACCATATATAATACACATCAAGTATTCCTAAATACATTTAACAAGGACATAAAATGAAAGACACACTAAAAGATATTATTGAGCATACATCAGCATTGGGCTTTATTGAACTAATCAAAGTTGAAGGTACTGCTACTGAAACTTCAATCAGCGCAGTTGCAGAGGATCGTTCTGTGATCGTGAATGGAACATTCAAGAATCCTAACGCAGATTTTATCGGAACGTTCGGTATGCCAAACTTAGGTAAGTTGAAAACTATTTTGAGTTTTGATGACTATGACGATACTTCTGTTGTGACAGTAGAAAAAACAAGTGCAAATGATCCTACTCAACCTACTATCATTCACTTTGAAACAAAGGACAAAACATTTGTCAACGATTATCGTTTGATGAGCAAAGCAGTCGTAGAAGATAAAGTCAAGAAGGCTATATTCAAGGGCACAACATGGAATGTTGAATTCGAGCCTAGCATTGCAGGTATCTTGCGTTTGAAGAAACAAAATCAAGCAAACTCAGAAGAAAAAACTTTTGTCACTAAGGTAGAAAACGGCGACCTAAAGATTTTCTTCGGTGACCCATCTACACACAGTGGTAATTTTGTGTTTCAACCTAGCATCGCTGGTTCATTGTCAAAACAGTGGCAATGGCCTGTAACTGAGGTTCTCAGTATCCTTAACTTACCTGGTGATAAAACATATAAAATCAGTGACCAAGGTGTATCTGAGATTACAGTAGATAGTGGTTTAGCAGTATATCGCTATTTGATTCCAGCACAACAAAAGTAATATGCTAAACAGAATTAATACAGGTGGCAGATATATCACTGTAACAGGTGGTGATTCTACTACATATGTCAGTAAGAGTTACAACAGTAATACTTTTATGCAAGGTGATATGAGATATGACCTTGAATCACAGTGTATAAAAGTATGGGACGGTCAGAATTGGCAAGCAATAGTAGGTAGCAACGCAACAATTGATTTATCTTACGAGGCTCAAACATTACTTGATTGGGTTCGTAGGAAAAAAGATGAAGAATATTTACTAGAAAAACAAGCACAAGAATCACCTGTTATTAAAGACTTGGTTGACCAAATCAAGCTCAAGCAAGAACAAATAAAAATGGTTCAAACTCTTTTGAATAGTCCCGGTGACGATGAGATCAAACCTTCAATGGTACCTTAATGGAACAAGATAACTTAACAGAAAAACATAATCCAGAATGGGCATTATTCTTGCCAGCAGTAAGTAGTTTCTACATTGCTGGCTTGGGTAAGCAACGCAAAGGCGAGAATTACTTTGAAGCTGAACGCATACCTAAAGGATTCAACAGTGATGTTGAAAAACTAAACTTCTTAAATAAAAAAGAAGGTTTGTACTATTACAAATGGGGTCTGTATTCAGCGGGACATGCAAACTTAGATACCTCAGTAAATGATAATGCTGAAAGTATTATACGTGAACGTGACTCAGATACATTCATGTTGGGTGATTCAGGTGGTTTTCAGATTCTTAAAGGTCAATGGCCTGCTGACTGGAAAGATCCTAATTGCCCACGAGCAATGAAGAAACGCAAAGAAGTTCTAAAGTGGATGGATACTTATATGGACTATGGTATGTGCTTAGACATACCAAGTCAATCAGAATTAACCTACAACAAAAAAGACAAAGAAGGTAATTCATTACACGGTATCAAGAACGTACAGGATGCTATTACCGCTACACATATAAACAATGAATACTTCATTAATAACCGTAATGGTAATTGCAAATTCTTAAATGTTTTACAAGGTCTTACACATACTGATAGTGACAATTGGTATCAAGAAATGAAAAAGTATTGTGACCCAAATATCTATCCAGATAGTCATTTTAATGGTTGGGCGTTTGGTGGTCAAACTAAAATTGATATACATTTGACATTGCGTAGAATGGTTGACATTATCTATGATGGGTTGTTACAAGAAGGTAAGCATGATTTGATTCACTGTTTGGGTGTATCAATCTTAGAATATGCTGTATTGTTCACTGATATACAAAAAGCTATTCGTAGACACCACAACCCGAATCTGCAAATTACATTTGATTGTGCAAGCCCATTCTTTAGTGCGGCTAAAGGTCTTGCTTATTTTAATACAAATATTGAACATAATCAAAAATGGTCATATCAAATGACTAAGACCGCAGAGAATAAAAAATATGCAACAGATGAACGTAAGTTTTCGGTTGCCTGCTTAGAAGACGGTATCCATGATATCTTCACAGACAGTCCGGTTACTGATAAACTCTTATTGAAAGATTTGTGCTATAGAGGTAAGGGATTTATAGGACAACATGGCAAAGAAACTAAAACCAGTTGGGATACTTTGAGTTATACATTAATTCAGTCACATAATGTTTGGATGCATATGAATGCTGTTCAAGAGGCCAATCGCCGTTATGAACAAGGTATAACTCCTTCTATGATTGAGCACAAAGATTCAGGCACTAAATTCCGAGACGTGGTTGACGAAGTATTTGCACAAACTACAAGAGAAGATAGCCATGCTGTTATTGAAAAATATCAATGGCTATGGACACAGATGCAATCAGGTAGTCAAGGGTTTAGTGGTAAGAAAACTATCAATGCCAGAACACATTATAAGAATCATTTTGTTGAAGAAGAAATAGATAGCGATGATTTGATGCAATCTATTGAAGAGGATATTAAACCAGTTAAAGTAAAATATTCTCCTGATAAAACACTTGATGAACTATTTACTTTTGAAGAATAAAGGATTACTAATGAATACACAACGAGAACAAGCATTATTTGAACAACGTCAACGCATTAAACACCATGCATTGCGTATGATTTTTGTAACATTTCAAAAAGAAGGTATTCACAAATACCCAGCGGCAGCAACAGATTCATCACTTGCAACGGGTGATGAATATGATGTTAGCTTTTTAGCAACTCCACATCGTCACATCTTTCATTTTAATGTGGCGATTGAAGTATTTCACAACGATAGGGATATTGAGTTTATTCAATTCAAGCGTTGGCTAGAGAATTTATATTCTAAAGGCACACTACAATTGGATTACAAAAGTTGTGAAATGTTGAGCGATGACCTTTACGAGCAAATCGCTACTCGATATCCTGATCGTGACATGACTATCTCCGTAGCAGAAGATGGAGAGAACGGTGCCACAATTTTTTATAACAAAACACAACCTTATCAACAACTAGCTATTTAAAAGGAAATAAAATGGCAAAACCAAACTTTCAACCTAATCCCAAAGTACGTCAGATTTTCGAAGACCTCGAAAACTATCTTGCATTCTGTCAAGATTTTGGGTATAAGTTTGATGAATCCACATTGTATGACATGCGTAGCTTTGCATACCGTCAACATACAAAACAGTTAGCAGGTAAACATGCTAAAGACTGTTGGGCAGAAGTTATCGGAAGATGAAAGTAGTACTAGTCACTGGTGGATTTGATCCACTACACAGCGGGCATATTGAATATTTCAAGGCCGCTAAACAACTCGGCGATAAGCTAATTGTCGGGTTGAACAGTGACGCATGGTTGACCCGTAAAAAAGGTCAACCTTTTATGCCTTACTATGAACGAATGATGATAGTTGGTAATCTACACATGGTTGACGAAACCATTCAGTTCGATGACAGTGATAACTCAAGTATCAATGCAATTGAACGTGTGAAACTAGATTACCCGGATGCAGAAATTATCTTTGCTAATGGCGGAGATAGAACAGCAAGTAACATTCCCGAAATGTCAGTTAAAGATGTAGTCTTTAAATTTGGGGTCGGTGGTGAGAATAAGACTAACAGCAGTAGTTGGATATTACAAGAATGGAAAGCCCCAAAGACATTGCGTGATTGGGGATACTATCGTATACTACATGAAGTATCTGGGTGTAAAGTTAAAGAACTAACTATTGATCCAGGTAAGAGTTTGAGTATGCAAAAACATTTCAAACGAAATGAATATTGGTTAGTAAGTCATGGTAAATGCGATGTTCACACTATGCTAGACACTGGTTACTCTTTACCAACCAAAACATTAGAGCAACATAGGTCATATCATATTCCTGTAGGAGATTGGCATCAGTTAACTAACCCGTACGATATACCATGTCGCATTGTTGAAATACAATATGGTGAAGATTGTATTGAAGAAGATATTGAGAGAAAAGAATGAGAACACTATATTACATGGGTCTCGAACCCTACAAAGCAAGATACACTCTACAACTAACAGAGTGGAATGAGCGTGTATTCAAACATAGAGGTATTGACTATGTAGTTGTACCCGGTGATACACTGTCTACTGACCAACAAATTGTAACAGGGCAAGTGCTTGATGCACATGGTCGCAGTTATTTTGGTATGTCTCAACTAATGAACTTAGTTAAAATGATGAAAGAAGGTAAAGTTACTAATGAAGATGTTGTTTACTTTGAGGACATGTTTCAACCGGGAATTGAATCATTACCGTACATACTTAACCAAGTCCCAAAAGATTCGTGCCCGAGGATTTTTGTACGTTGTCTTGCTCAGTCTATTGATCCAGATGATTTTGTACATGTTTGGGGTATGAGCAAGTGGATGGGCTTATATGAAAAGATGGTTTGTGAATTGGTTCGAGACAGTGGTGGTGCAGTGCTTGCAAGTAACGAAGAAATGGTCATGAACATGAAGATTGCAGGTTGGGAAGTCCCGATCTACAATATCAGTGGTCTTTCATTTGGTAAACAAGAAGTCATTGAACGAGTTGGTGCAATCAAACCATTCAAT
>JACCEE011936274.1_pt1 | contig 10851 bp, 12 predicted proteins | sample 7449931 | NCBI WGS metagenome assembly JACCEE01 (sample SAMN15323457, study PRJNA562643) | freshwater metagenome | isolation source: river surface water | place: USA:Blue River Watershed | collected 2017-08-19 | reverse complement strand
TCTTTTAATAATTGTATTGTATTCACATAGAAACTGTAGGCAAATTCTATATTTTGGGCTGAACCATTAACATTTTTAATTTCATTTCTAAGTAGTTCTGCCTTTAATAATAATTCATTGTTATATTTTTTTATATTATTTATTTTTTGTTCATTATTAATTAGTTCTTTTTTATTTATCAGTAGAGCATCTATGTGTTTTTTTGTATCACCCCAAGTTTTTACTATATTTTTATAAGTATCTAATTTAGGTATATTTAATAATATATTTAGATTTTCAATAATTTTCTCTTGATTATTGATTTCAGCCAAAATACTGTCAATAGATTTTTTATTTTCTTCTAAATCAACAAGAGATTTTGAAGCATTGCTTTTGATTTCTGAAGATGAATTTGAAACTTTATCAAATAAGCCATCTAATCTGTCAACAGCTATAGACATCTCTTTTTGCTTTTCTTTTAAAGACTGTGAGTATGAATAAAAAAATCCACTAACAAGCAACGAAGTTACTGTCAATCCACCCAAAAGAGAAATGTTCAATCTAACTAACCAGTCAAATTTAGACTTTGTGTTTTCATTTTTTTTGAAAATAATGGATTCTAAATGGGAGAAGTCATCTGTTGTAGCCTTAAGAAAAATATCTTCTGTATTTTTTTCTTTGTTTTTTTTTATACTGTTTTTTTTAAGACCAAACATTTTTCTAACCCTTTTTATTAAGATTGAAAAATTTTACGTTGAATGTCAACATATTATCTTAACTTTGGGCGTGTGGTTGGTGTTTCTGTTTTGCTTTGTGCTGTCTTCTTTTTAACACCATATAAGTTATTCTCAAAAATAAATTCTGCTAGAGAGTTTCCAACACAAGCTTTTATATATTGCTCATCTTTTTTTGATTTAATATTTTTATGAGACGAAAAGAAATCTCTTAAATCTTGAGATTTAATAGTTGTTTCTTCTTCTAAGAAAAAATGTGGAAATTCTTCTTTGATTTTTTCTTCATTAAAAAACTCCTCTTTTCTATTTATGTTTTGAGCCTCAAAACCTAAACAAGCACTTAAAGTAAAACCTTCTGGCATTCTGTTTTTAACAAACTTTAAGTAGTCGTAAGTATGTAATACTTTTTTTTCAACACTATCATTTGACTGTCCAGTTAAATTTTTAAATAAAACTTCAGTTAATTCTTCTTTTTGTTGTTTTTGTATTTCAGCAGCCAAATTAACTACCATTATTTTTTTCTCATGTATTTTTTTGTTTGGGAAAAATTCATGTATGAATAATTGCAACATTTTTATACGTTGTGATATTGGTGGTAATTCTTCTATTTTACCTTCAGCAAATTTTTGAGGATATGGAAAAATGATTATTTTATCATGAGTATCTAACATTTGAGATATTGCCGAAAAATGTCCCATATGTGGAGGATTGAATGATGCCCCATATAATATATACTTTTCTTGTGTATTTTCTTTATTTTCCATAGTAAAAGCCTTGGTATTTTTAAAATTATATCAAATAAAACCCCATATATCAAGAATATGTGACATGTAAAAACATTTGACAAAGGTATATTTTTTTTATACTCATATACTAAAATAAAACGAGGTTCAAATATGAATGAAACTGCTAAAAAAGATAACCGTGGCTACTTATATCCAAATAAAAATAAAAACAAGCCCACACAACCAGATTACACAGGTAAAGTACTTATTGATGGAAAAGAACTCAGAATAAGTGCTTGGGAAAATCAAACTCCAGAAGGCAATAAATACTTATCTTTGGCGTTTTCACCTGCTCTTCCAGCTACTGAAGGCGGAAAACAAGATTCAAAAACTGAACAATCTTCAGAAAAGTCTAACTTAACTGCCCCAGTAGCAGATGATTTAGATTTAGATGCCATTTTAAATAGTACAGATGATGATAACCCATTTTAATAACAGTTAAGAGGAAAATATGACAGAAAATAATATAAATCAAAATTTAGATACCAATATCAATAATTCAAATGTTGAAAAGCCAAAAGCAAAAAAAACAACTAATACCATTAAAGCAATTGAAAAACCAAATCGTCAATTACCTAAACTTATTCAATCAATTTTAGATAAAAACTTTTTAGTATTAATGAATTCAAATGGTTATTATGTTGAAGGTTTTTATGGATTAAAAAACAATGATGCTCCTATTGGTTATATATATTGCCAAGAAACAACAGAAGAAGGAACTCTCGTCTTTTTAGATCTAAAGGGACATAAACATTATGTAAAATCTTTTGAAGAATTAGTGTCTTTGAATAGTGTGGTTTGGGGACAGTTTTTCAAACAATCAGATGAATTCAAAAAACCAAATGCTAAATGGTTTGGATTTATGCTAGAGTTAGGTGTATTGAATATTACCCCTGGAAAATAAAAATAACTTTCCAAATTAAAAATGAGGTTAATCCTCATTTTTTTATTGACAAATTAAAATAAAAAAATATTTTAATAAAAAATCATTATTATGTTTAAGAAATTACTTTTAATAACACTACTATCAATACAAGGGCAATATTCAATTGCTCAAAATGTTGATTATTCCAAAGGTAATACTAATCCATTTTTTAATTACAAATATCAAACCCCACAAGAACAAGCTCAGCATTATGTTATTGATTATTTTAGTAATGAATTTGATAATCCATTAAAAACAAGAGCCACACAGAAAAAAGCAATAGAAGAAGAGCAAAAAAACCACAACAGTTCTCTTGCTAGGCAATATGAAAAATACAAAGGGAAATATAGCAATTCCAAATATAAACATTTAATACAAAATCAAGAGAAACTATTAGGATGTTGGGAAGGTGCTGCCAAAACATATAGATTAGATCCTTGGTTGTTGATGGCTATCGCAAAGGTTGAATCAAGTTTTAATAGTAAAGCTGTTAATCTTAATAAAAATAAAAGTGCCGATACAGGCATGATGCAAATAAATGATATTTGGCTACCTACATTAAAAAAACATGGAATTAGCAGACAAGACCTTTTTGACCCTTGCACAAGTGTTTTTGTTGGTGCTTGGATATTGGCACAAAACATAAAACATTTTGGATATAATAGAGATGGGATAGGCGCTTACAATTCTCCACGAAATGTTCAGATAAGAAGAAATTATGCTGCTAAAGTTTATAGTGCATACAACGAGATAACTCAAGATTTGTATTATGGTTTGAAAAAACCTAAAAAATAATTATAAAATAAACTCAATTTGATTTATTAAATCTTCTTTTGTGAATGGTTTAGGTAATATCCCGTTTATAACTTGTTCTTCAATTAAATGCATAGCTTCTTGAGGATTCTTTGCTAATACAATTATTGGGATATTCTTTAAATTTTCATTTTCTTTTATTTTTTTAATAAAGGATTCTCCATCCATTCCTGGCATATTTAAATCACTTATAATAATTGCTGGCTTTACTTCAGTTTTGCTTAAATACTCTAAAGCTGTTTGAGCATTTTCTTTTAATGATAATGTGTGAATTGTAGAACCATTAAATATATTGCTTATATATTTTAATATGGTTATTGAATCATCTACCGCTAAAATATTAATCTGTTGTTTCTTTTCTTTATTATTTTTCTCTTTTAGTTCAGATGTAGTATTATCTCCAAAAGGAACATATTTTGAAATATTAAGATTTTTGGCATCCTCTCCATAAGATCTAGCAGATATCCAACCAATTGGTTTATTTTGTTTTACAGATTTATTATCTTTCTTTTCTTGAGAGGCTATAATTCCGCCCAATACACTAGATTTATTATCAACTAAATTTAAATTATTTGTTTTTCTTCCACTATTATTGCTTGGAAAGGCTTGGACAGATTCTTCTATGCGTGGTCTTTTTATTATTACTTTTTTGTTCTTTGTTATTTTTTGTTTCATTATCATAAAAACAACAAATACAATAAAGCATAATATTAAAAAACCAAGTATTGCTTCAATGCTTAAATTACCAATGAAATCTACCATTATATCTCTCAAAATTTAATTAAATATAAATAAAGCATATTTTTTAAAAAAATAAAGTCAATAAATGTTTCATATATACATTATTTGACAAATATAGCTTTTTTTTGTTTAATATTAATGAGGGTGATTATAAATGAAAAATAATTTGAAAACAAAAGTTCAAGAAAACATTAGCGAAAATAAATATAAAACAAGTAATGAAAAATATACTCAAACAACAGGAATGTATGAATATTATATGTCTTCAGCACAAATATCTAATTCAGAAATCATACCTCCAAAAAACACAATATCTGAGCTAGTTTTTAAAAATGATCTAAAATCATTAAAGAAAAAATTACAGAAGGGCAATGTTGATTTAGATGTAAGAGATGGAGTTGGATACACAGCTTCTTGGACTCCTCTTTATTGGGGTGTTAAATATGAAAATAATGAATGTGTTCAACTATTGCTTGAACATGGAGCAAATCCAAATATTGTTATAAATGATTTAGATGAGTGTTGTGGAACAGTTTTAGATTTGGCTCTATTAAGAGAAGATACTATTATAGAAGAAATCATAAGGCAATATGTAAATAATGATGATATAAATGTAAATGTAACATTTAAAGCAATTAGAACAAAGTTAAGAGGCAAATCCCCATCGTTTAACTTTAACTCTTATGTGAATAAGAACTCTAAATAATAAAACTAATTTTGACTATATTCGTATATAGACTGCTCTAGTCTTAATACTTCACCTCTAGCATACTCTGGATTATTGCTGGAGCTAATACAACCATAGCAAATACCTGTTGTTAAATCCACCATAGTTAAAGCAAAGAATTCATGTCCAAACTGTGTAAACAAATATGAACTTACATCTTTTGAGGCATAACCTAAAGCAGCTCCAGTATCTATATAATACTGTTGACCTATTTTCATTGGAAAAGGAACTACATTATGTCCACAAAATATTTTAATATTTTGTGTTATTTCTTCATGTGTTAAAAATGAAAAATCTCCTTCTTCAATTTTATCTTTGTGATCTTTATAAAAAGAAGTGGCAAATTTTCTACTCCAAATTAATTTTTGTTTTAAATTGTAATCTAATGTTGAAAATCTATTCTTATTGAAAAAATTCATTATTTGTTCTGAGAAATCAAATTTTTTCATTGTATTAAAATGTCTCTCATAATCTTTAGAGCTTAAACTTGATTCATCTGTCATGTTTAACAAATGTTCTGGTAATATTTCACCATGAACAATATAAATTTTGTCATATATAATATGTTCAATTTCATAAACCAAAGGTAAAGAATAAAACTTATCTTGATACTTCTCAAACCTTCTAGTGTTTTCTATATCTTCTGGTGATAAATCACTATCATTTTCAGTCTCAATCATTTTCATTTTTGTTAACATTAAATCTTCATGATTTCCCAATACAGGAAAAAACCAAGATTTATTAAGTAATGCTAAGCATTCTTCATCTTTAGGTCCTCTATCCATTAAATCGCCTGTAGCAAACAATCTATCTTTTTTAGGATCAAAATCTACATGTATTAATAGTTTTGATAGCTCATCAAAACAACCGTGAAGATCTCCTATTACGAAATCTCTTCCTTCCACATTAGCAGGCATTGTTTGAATAAACTTAGGATCTGTGTACATAATATTTAATTATCTGTTAAAATAAGTCTAGTAAACAAGATATTAAAATCAAGATATAATTTTGAAAAAATAAATATTTCTTTTATAATTAATATTAAAATCGCAAAGGATAATAAAATGTCAAAATCAATTCAATTAAAAATGTTAGAACTCGAAAAAGTGTTAGAAAAAGCTAATTTTGATTATTATGTAGCTGAATCTCCAACATTAACAGACCAAGAATATGATAAATTTTTTAAAGAATTACAAACATTAGAAGCTACTAACCCAGAATATTCAAACCCTAATTCTCCAACCAAAAAAGTGGGAGGATATGCCGAAAATTCTTTTTCTCCAGTTGTTCATGAAAAACCAATGCTTTCAATAGGAAATGCTTTTGAACAAGAAGATATTGAAAAATTTTGTTCAGATGGTCAAAAAGATTTATCTGAAAGTAAAATTGAATATTCTGTTGAGCCGAAATTTGATGGTTTGGCGTTGAGTATAATTTATAAAGACGGTTTTTTATATAAGGCTGCGACAAGAGGTGATGGAACAACTGGTGAAGATGTAACAGAAAATGCCAAAACTATTCAAAATGTTCCTTGGGATATTAGAGAATATTTTTTACAAAACAATCTACACATCCCAAAAAGGCTTGAAGTTAGGGGTGAAGTCATAATGACTCATAAATCTTTCAAAGAGATTAATGATAATGCTATAAAAAATGGTGAAAAAACATATGTAAATCCAAGAAATGCAGCATCAGGATCTTTGAGAAATCTAGACCCTAAAGTAACAGCCAAAAGAAAGCTTTCATTTTATACTTATGGATTAGGTGTTTGTGAAGATTTTAAAGAAGAAGATAATCATTATGATACTTTAATGTTATTGAAAAAAATTGGATTTCCAGTTAGTGAACTAGTTAAGAAAGTTGTTGGAAAAGATTCTTTATTAAATTATTTTAAAACTATGGGTGAAAAAAGAGATTCTTTACCTTTTGATATTGATGGCGTTGTCTATAAAGTTAATTCCTATGCCTTACAAGAACAATGGGGATTCTTAAATAGAGAACCTAAATGGGCTAAGGCACATAAATTTCCTGCTCAAGAAGTTCTAACAGAACTTTTAGATATTGATGTACAGGTAGGCAGAACGGGTGCTATCACTCCAGTAGCAAGATTAAAACCAGTTTTTGTTGGAGGTGTAACTGTATCTAATGCTACACTTCATAATATTGATGAAATAAACAGAAAAGATATACGAATTGGTGATTTTGTGGCAGTTAGAAGAGCAGGTGATGTAATTCCTGAAGTTGCTTTTGTTGCTAAGGATAAAAGGGTTGTTGATAAAGAATACAAAAGATTTTCAATGCCAACAACATGTCCAGTTTGTAATTCACAAGTTCTTAAGGAAGACGATAAAGCTATCTATAGGTGCTCTGGTGGGTTAGTATGTTCTGCTCAGAAGAAATTTGGATTAGTTCATTACACCTCTAGGTTGGCTATGAATATAGAATCTTTAGGTGAAAAAGTTGTAGAACTATGTGTTGAAAATAATTTAGTTAATGACATTACAGATTTTTATAAGTTAACAAAAGAGCAACTTTTAACCTTGCCTCTTTTTGCCGATAAAAAAGCACAAAATGTTTTAGATAATGTTGAAGCATCAAAACAAAATATAGAATTAAATAGATTCATTTATGCTTTAGGAATAAAAGAAGTGGGAGAATCAACTGCAAAACTTCTAGCTAAAAAATTTCAAACATTAGATAACTTCATGAATGCTAAAGAAGAAGACCTCTTATCCATTAGAGATGTAGGACCAGTTGCTACAAAATCAATTTTAACTTTCTTAAATGACAATAGGAATATTAAAATACTAAATGAATTAGGTAAGCTAGGTGTTTGGCCACAGCCTATGTTGGTTAATACTTCTGAAATGATATTTGCTGACAAGGCATTTGTCATCACTGGCACACTTAGTAAGCCTAGAGAAGATTTTAAGAAAATTATTGAAGATATGGGCGGTAAGGTTTCTGGTAGTGTATCAAAGAAAACTTCATATTTATTATGTGGTGAAAATGCGGGCTCTAAATTAGATGATGCTACCAAACATGGAGTTCAAGTTCTAACAGAGCAAGAGTTTATTTCATTATGTGAAAATAATAAAAAGGGTTACAACCCATAATTATTTTAATGTGAATAGATCAGCCTTTTTAAAGCTTCTGCCAAAAATAACCAAGAAAAGACCAAATAAGCTATTTACTTTAGTTTTATTATATTCTTCAACCAACATATTATAATGTTTGGTTTTTTCTTCTATTTCTTTATTTAGATTCTTTAATGAATTACTAAAATCTTTCTTCTTTTCTTCGCTGATAATTTCAAATTGTGGTGTTTCTTTAAATAAATTATCAATAGAATCTATAACCTTATTTATTTTAAACTCATTGTTAATAGATTCTTTATATCTATTTTCATTTATATATTTTTGAGACTGCGATCTTATTTTTATAATTTCATTAAGAAATGTTAACTCATAATCAGCTGGATTTTTAAACTCCTCTAACATTTTTTGGAATATAGAAAATCTTTTGTCTGTTATCTCAAAAATTTCATCTCTAACTTTACCTACAGAGTTTTCTTTGTTTTTAATCATGTAGTATGAAATTATGAAATATAATATTATCCCAACAACTGTTAATATCAATAAATTAATTAGCATAAAAACTCTCCTAAGCAATATATATAATATAAAACTAAATAATCAAGTGAGACAAATATAACCATTTGACAAAAAATACAATTTAAATTACTTGTCTTAAATGGGAAATTATCAATTAGATATTTTAGAGTTGCAAAAAATTAGTTTTTCTGAAAAGTTGAACTATTATTTTAATTCTGTAAAAGAAATTGAAAGCTTGCACTTCTATAAATTTTTTTCATATAACAGACAAGAAAGAAATATAAATATTAATCTTACAGCTTATGTTAAATATGGGGAAAATTCATATATTTGGACTCAAAATGGTGTTTCTAGTGTTCAAGAAGAAATAAAGGAATCACAAAGACTTTTATCTCAAATTTCTAATGTTAATTTTAATATTGATTACTACCTTGATAACAATGGGCAACATCTTTATTTTAATAATTTAAAAAAAGAACTTGTTGAAAATTATGATGTCAATATATTTCAAAAAGAAAAAATAAACTTTTACAGAAAAAGCTTAAATAGTAATATTCAAGATTTCATAGGAAAAACTACCTTATCAAAAATTGATAGCATAAAATTAAATTCTTTACTTGGTAGCAAAAATATAAAAGATGGTTTTTTGAAAATATAATCTACTTACTTATTGACAAAACATTTAAAAAAATTACTTTAAGAAAAAGACTATATAAAAATGAAAAAAAGTTTTAATAAACCATTAAAAAACAGCACTAAGTTTTATAATTGGCATAAAGGTAAAGGTGAGCATAAATATTATTTTGTTTTACCTACGATTGGAATTTCTCCAAAGAAAAATTTACATTGGGATATTGTTGTTAAGTCTTATTTTTTTGGTTTTTTAAGTTGGTTTATACAGTTTAATGTCTATGAGATAGTCAGCAATAATTCAAAAGAATTAACTAAGGAAACATTTGAAAGATTGAAATATGTTTTAAAAACTAATGGTCTTATGATTGATAACTTACAAGAATGCTTAAGTTTTTTAAAAAATAACATATACATTGTTCAAATTGTTAAAAACTCACACCCTAATCATCCATATGTGAGTAAAATTGTTGGAAGTTTATTCCAAAATCAAAGTTTTATTAAGCCTATTAATTAAAAAAACAACTATTAATAGTTGTTTTTTCTTTTTTGGTTTTTAGCTATTAGTCAATAATTTCTTTTGAGAATTTTGTTAAAAATCCAATTAGATAAGAACCCATTTTTTTGTCATTAATAAATCCTTCCCTCTCTCCTAAATATTGAACCTTATAAAAAGTTGTATTTGAATCTGAATAAATGAATATAGTTATTCCCAAGTAATCTTTTTTCCAATAAGAAAACTTTTGTGTCTGCCCCTCAGGTTTTCCTATAGTATTTTTAAAATATTCTTCGTTACCTTTAATTAAATATGAAAATCCTAATGGTTCACTTTTAGCAAATTCTTTAAACCAAAGCAACACAGCAGGATGTTCTATTATATCAAATTCGTTTGTCATGAAATATTTTCCTTAATTATGTAAAGACTACAAATTATATTTGTAAAATCAAGTATTTTTAGGGTTTATTAAAACCCATATAAATCTATTTTTAAGTTCAGCTTTATTATTTATTTGCACCACCATTTTTTGATGGGGGACTATCCATTCTAAAGCTTGTTGTTCAACCTTCAATTTTCTCACACTACCATCCCAAAACATTTGGTCTAAGCCTAAAATTATTTTTGTACCCACGTTAGAAATAAAGTCTTCTGAGAAATGAGTTGGGCTTTGTGAGGCACAACACAACCCTAAACCAAATTTTCTTGCCTCTTTAGATATAATGTTGATGATGTTATCAGCTTCATCAGTAAAGAATAAGTTTGCCTCATCTAAGAATATCATTTCAACAACATCTGATTGTGGTCCAGCTTCAACTCTTTTAGCAAAAATTTCTTCTAATAAAAAGTATACAAATAGTTTTTTCTCATCTAAGTTTGTTAATGCTTTAATATCATATCTCCATATTGAAGAATCGTTGGCAAATTCAGGTTCTCTATTTTTAAAAATACCTGAAGATACAAGGTTGCCCAATCTATCTACAACTGATTTTATAGTGTCAATTGAATCATACTTTATTAAATCCGTTAATTCTGATCCATTTTCTATTGTTTGAATATAGTTGCTATATGCTTCAATAGCACTTTCACCTACTGCTTTTAATTCTGCCTTCACTTGTTCCATCTCTTCATGAGAACTAGTTTTATGTAGGTTTTTCTGCTTACTGTATAATTGTTTTGCTTTTTTGTTAACTTCTTCTAAATTTAATACAGCTTTATTTGATGTCCCTAAAAACATTGCTTTATGTTTGAAATTTGCGAAACGATAAGCATCTTCTAATGTTGGATACTTTTTTGGTTGCCCTCTATGCTGTATTCTATTTCCATTTTTATCATAAATAGTCCAAGTAGATGGGTCTTTTTCATTAAAACCATTAGCAGCATATAAATCCAATAAAATATTTCTTA
>JACCEE011117861.1_pt1 | contig 10853 bp, 5 predicted proteins | sample 7449931 | NCBI WGS metagenome assembly JACCEE01 (sample SAMN15323457, study PRJNA562643) | freshwater metagenome | isolation source: river surface water | place: USA:Blue River Watershed | collected 2017-08-19 | reverse complement strand
TGGACTTCGCCGGCGGCCGCCTGTCGGTACAGGGCACGCTGCGCGAGTCTGACAGCCAGCTGCGCTTCGGCCTGGGTGCGCCCGACCTCGCGGCCTTCGGCAAGCTGCTCGGTGTGCCGCTGCCGAATGCCGGCACGGCCGGTGTGTCAGGCGCGCTGCGCCTGCGGCCAGGCCGCATCGAACTGTCCGACCTGTCGGGCATCCTCGGCAAGTCGGTGCTCGGCGGTAGCGTGGGCATCGACACCCGCGGCGACAGGCCGCAATTGCGCGGTGACTTGCGCTTTGCGACGCTGGATCTCCGGCCCTTCCTCGGACAGGACAGCGAGCAGGATCCGCCGACCGACTGGCAGGCGCTTTACAAGAGCCTCTCTGATGCGAAGGTCGATCTGCAGGCGATGAATGAAGCCGACGCCGAGTTGAGCCTGTCGGTCGCGCAGTGGCTGAGCCTGCCGGGGCGCATCGATAACGCGTCGCTGAAACTGACGCTGGCCGGCGGCCGGCTGAACGTGCCAATCGATGCCGTGGTCGAGGGCGTGCCGCTGTCAGGAAAAATACAAGCGGATGCCAGCGTCGACACGCCGTCGTTGCGCATCGATTTCCGGGCGCAGGACGCCGAGGTCGGCGGACTGGCCCACTTGCTGACCGGCTTGCCCGGCATCGAGGGCCGTCTGGGCCGCTTGCAGATGTCGATCGCGGCACGCGGCAAGCAGGGGCGCGAACTGATGCGCTCGCTGGCCATCGATACCGAACTGACGGACAGCCGCCTCAGCTATGGCAGTGGCGGCAGCGGCAGTGGCAGCAATGGTGGCGGCAATAGCAGCAGCACCGACAAGACGGCCAAGCGCGTCGGCTTCACGCTCGACTCCCTGAAGATGCGGGTTGCCGGGGACAAGCCCTTGTCGGGCGCGCTCAAGGGCACGCTGCTGGGCAAGCCTTTGCAAGCGCGGCTGGAGGGCGAATCGCTGATTTCTGCTCTCGACAAAGGCGCATCGCCGGTGACGCTGACGCTGCAATCAGGGAATGTGGCCGGGCGCTTTGCGGGCGTGATCGACGGCATCAGGCAAAGTGCCGATTTCAGTTTCAGCCTCGGCGCCGGCAAGGCCGGCGATGTGGCGGCCTGGCTGGGCTTGCGGCCGGATTCGAAGCTGCCGATCGCGCTGGCCGGCAGGCTGCACGGCACGCCGCAAAAATGGTCGCTGTCGCAACTGGTGCTGCAGGTCGGCGACAGCAGTGCGTATTCCGACATCGACCAGGTACAGAAGGCGGACAAGTCCCATCTGTCGGTACTGATTGATATCGCCAGCGTCAACCTGACCCAGCTCGATGCATTGTTCGACACGTCACCGGAGAAAAAACCGGCCGATACCAGGGGCAAGCGCCAGGCAATGCTTGATATTCCCATCCTGCCGAGCAAGCTGGTGCTCGATGATGCCGACCTGCGGGTACGCGCACGCGATGTGCGTGGTACGCAGTTGGTGCTGGGCGAGATGGGATTCGACGGCCGCGTGCGCGATGGCTACATGCAGAGTTCGCCCTTCTTTGCGAACGTGTCTGGCTCGCGCTATGAAGGCGCGGTGATGCTCGACCTGCGTTCGGCTGAACCGCATGCGCAGCTGTGGGTATCGGCAGCCGGTGTCGATGTCGGCCTGCTGGCGCGGCAGCTGAAGCTGGCGAAGAACATCGACGCCAGCCTCGACCGCATTGCCTTGTATCTGGATACGCGCTCCAGCCACCTGTCGTCGCTGATGGCGAATGCGAAGCTGCAGGGCGAGGCCGTCGGTGGCAAGTTCGCCTTGCGCGACCCGAACACCGGCATGCAGCTGCGCGCTGCGATCGAGCGACTGGCCTTGTCCGCCGCGCCCGGGGAACGCATCACGTTGCAGATAGCAGGCAGCATTGACGACCAGCCGGTGCAGGCCACGCTGAAGAGCGCGACAGCAAAGGAACTGGCCGATCCCTCGCGACGCGTGCCATTCGACCTGCAGCTGGAAGCGGCAGGCACGAAGCTGCAGTTGTCGGGCACCATGGACCGCGATATCGATGCGCGCGACGTCGAACTGGCGCTGGAGCTGCACGGCGAAAAATTCAACCGGCTGGACAAGCTGCTGCGGGTATCGCTGCCGCCATGGGGACCGTGGTCGGTCGCGGGGCGCTTCCGGATGTCGAACCGCGGCTACGCGGTGGACGACATGCTGCTGAAGGTTGGCAGCAGTTCGCTGAAAGGGCGCGGGCGCATGGATACCTCCAGCGGCCGGGCGAAGCTTGATATCGCACTCGCCGCACCGCTGATCCAGCTGGATGACTTCAAGCTCGATGGCTGGTCGGCACTGGGCGACGAGCCGGGCAAGGACAAGAAAGCAGACAAGTCGGCGAAAGAAAGCGCAAAGGACAAAGCCAAAGAGAACGCCAAAGAGAACGCAAAGGACAACGCAAAGGACAACGCAAAGGACAACGCAAAAGGCAAGGATGGCGCCGCTGATACCGAGGCGCTGCGCAAGAAGGCCGTCGAGACCAGTGACCAGGTGCAGGCGCTGTTGAGTCCGGAGGCGCTGAAGAAGGCTGATGCGACGCTGTCCGTACAGGTCGATCAGGTGCTGTCAGGGAAGGACAGGCTGGGGCAGGGCAAGCTGTCTGCGAAGCTGGCCGATGGCCGCGCCGAGATCGGGCCGGTGCTGGTCGAGATGCCGGGCGGTCAGGCGAAGCTGGCGCTGTCCTACGAGCCGCGCGACAAGGAAGTATTGGCCGACCTGAAGGTCGACGTCGACAACTTCAACTATGGCGTGCTGGGCCGGCGCCTGAAGCCCGACAGCGACCTCGATGGCCGTTTCTCGCTGAAGATGGATGTGGCATCGCGCGCACCGCGGCTGTCGCAGATGCTCGCTCATGGCAATGGCCGCATCGAGTTTGCAGTGTGGCCCAAGGACTTGCGCGCCGGCGTGTTCGACCTGTGGGCGGTGAATTTGCTGGTGGCGCTGCTGCCGACGGTGGACCCGAAGAATGAATCGACCGTGAATTGTGCGGTGGGGCGCTTTGCGCTCGCCGAAGGCAAGCTGGCGCAGAAGCAGTTGGTGATCGACACCAGTCGCATGCGCGTGACGGGTACGACGGCCATCGATTTCGGCAGCGAAAAGGTGCACATGCGGCTGCAGCCGCAAGCCAAGGCGGCGCAGTTCCTGAGTCTGGCCACGCCGATCGAGGTGAGCGGCAGCTTTACCGATTATCACATCGGGCCCAATCCGGGCGACGTGGTCGAAACGGCGATCCGCCTGGCAACGTCGATTATCTGGGTGCCGATCAAACGGCTGTTCTCGGAAAAGGTACCGGCCGATGGGCGCGATGTCTGCGTGACGACGCTGCAGTAGGCGATGGCAGCCGCGGGACCGCGGCCTGCGACGGGATGGTGAATGAAAGTGTCGTGGCGCGCGCCATGGCGTCCCGGCACGGGCCGGGCCACGGTCTTGCTTGTTTGATGTTCCGGACTAGCCGGCGATGCGCAGCGGTGTGGCGGCGGCCAGCGTTGCGCGCGCGATCCAATCTTCGTCGCGGTGCTCGCGCACCATCGCCTCGAAGGCGCGTGCCGACAGCGCGCGGCTGTACACCCAGCCTTGTATTTCGTCGCAGCCGAGCGCGCCAAGGATGGCCAGTTGCGTGCTGGTCTCGACGCCTTCTGCGATCACGCGCAGCCCGAGATTGTGCGCCAGTTGCACCAGGGTCTTCACGATCACTTCGCCATCCGTGGAGCCGCCTTCTTCGCCGAGGTCGCGCACGAACTCGCGGTCTACCTTCAGGCAGGACAGCGGCAATTTCTTCAGGTAGGCAAAGCTCGAATAACCGGTGCCGAAATCGTCGAGCGCCACATGCACGCCGCGCAGGTGCAGGCCATGCAGAGTCTCGAGCGTGAGCTCGATGTTGGTCATCATCAGGCTTTCGGTCAGCTCCAGTTCCAGACAATCGGGCGGCAAGCCGGACTCTGCCAGCGCCTGGTCCACCAGCGTAATGAGCTCCATCCCGTTCAGCTGGCGCAGCGACAGGTTGACTGCGATGCGCAAGCGGCCCAGTCCGGCCTTGTGCCAGTCCGCGCACTGCCTGCAGGCTTCGCTAAGGGCCCATGCGCCGATGCGATTGATGAGTGTGCTTTCCTCGGCCAGCGGAATGAAACGATCCGGGCCAAGAAGGCCGAGCTCAGGATGCTGCCAGCGCATCAGCGCTTCAGCGCCCATGAGCTTGCCGTCACGCAGGCTGATCTGCGGCTGGTAGTGCAGCACCAGTTCGCGCGCTTCCAGCGCTGGCGCCAGCGTGCTCTCGATCAGCGCGCGCTCCTGCACGCGTGCATGGATCTCGGTGTTGTAGAACTGATAGAGGTTGCGGCCGGTTTCCTTGGCGCGGTACATCGCGGCGTCGGCGCGTTCGATCAGCATCGAAGGCTGGTCGCCGTCGTTCGGGAAGGCGGCGATGCCGACGCTGGACGTGATGGTGAGCGAAAAGCCCTCGAAGGGCAGCGGCTCGCAGATAGCGGCCATGATGCGGTCGATGGACTGCGCGCTCAGTTCGTTGTGCGCATCGCCTTGCAGCACGAGGATGAATTCATCGCCACCATAGCGGCCGATCAGGTCTTCGCGGCGCAGTACGTCGCGCAGGCGAGAGCTGAGCGAGACCAGCAGTCGATCGCCGACGGAATGTCCATAGCGGTCGTTGACGTACTTGAAGCGATCCAGGTCGATGAAGGCAACCCAGACCGGGAAACCATGGCGCTTCGCATGCGACAGGATGTCTTCCAGGCGTTCCAGCAGCGCCTTGCGATTGTGGACACCCGTCAGAGCATCATGCGCCGCCTGCCAGGCCAGCAGCTCCTTGCTTTCGCGCAGCGCATCCAGCGCCTGCTGGCGCTCCTGGGCTTCGAGGAAAAGCTCCAGGCTTTTTTCTTCCAGCAGCGCTTCGGCCTGCTTGCGTGCACTGGTCTCGCGCGCCAGCCGGCGCTTCAGAATGTCATCCGACGCGGACATCCTCGCTCCGTGTCAGCGTGAAGCGGGTATGGGCGCCTTGTTCATCGCCGGGCAGGTCGGTGCGGCTTACCGTGACTGCTTGGCCGAAATGGGCGATGCAGCCCTCGATCAGGCCTTCGGCGAAATCAGCCAGACCGCGGCTGGAACTGTAGTCGAAATGCATGCCACCTTCGGGCAACTCCTCGAAAGTGAATGACGGCAGCTCGGCGTCGTAGTACAGCTTCTTCACTTCGACGTGGATATTGCCGTCCAGCTGCTGCAGCAGCTCGAACGCGCTCTGGTAGTTGCTGACATATTGCGGATGGATGACCGTGAAGCGCTTGAACAGGTGGCGGCCGAAATGATTCAGCAGCGCCGGCACCGGCTGCCCGGTCTCTTTCGACAGGTTCACGACCAGCGACACCATTTCCGTATGCGGGTAGGTGCCGACCGAGGTGTAGGCGCCGTCAGTCGACAAGTCGGATGCCGAAATGATGGCGTCGGCGACCTCGAACGAAAATTCGTTCTCGACCATGTCGATGAATTCGCGGAAGACGATGCCTTTCATTGGGTGCAATCCTTGTTGTTATTGAAATGTGGCAACTTGGTATGCAGTTTATATCCGATGGCCGTCATGGAGGCAAGCGGGCCGGCGCCGGCAGGGTGCGCGGTCAGGCGGGGCGCGGCGATCGACGGCGAAAACCGTTGGGCCGCAGGGGGAAACTGCCTGCCTGAGCAGGCGCCCTCGCAGCCGCCTTCGCAGGCGGCCGCGTGTGGGCCGGTCGGCGCTCCCGGGGGCGCGCTCAGTTGCGGTAAGGCGCCACCGGCAGCACCGGGGCGGTGGCAAAGTTCTTCGGTACTTCGCCCGTCAGGGTGTTGAGGAAGGCGACCAGGTGCTTGACGTCATCATTGCTCAACTGGCGTCCCAGCTGCAGGCGCGCCATGATGCGCACGGCGTCGTCGAGGGTGTCGACGCTGCCGTCGTGGAAGTAGGGCGGGGTCATCGCCACGTTGCGCAGCTGCGGCACCTTGAAGATGAACTTGTCTTCTTCTTTTTTCGTGTCGTGCCAGCGGCCCATGTCACGGCCCTTCAGCTCGGGCATCTCGACGCTGCCGGTGGCCTTCCAGTAGTCCTCGGTGAGGCCGAACTTCTGGTAGGACTGGCCGCCGACGGTGGAGCCGTTGTGGCAGCCGGCGCAGCCATAGCTCATGAACTTTTCGAGGCCGACCTTGGCCTCGGCACTGATGGCCTTGGTGTCGCCCTTCAGGTAGCGGTCGAACGGCGCCGGGGTCAGCAGGGTGCGCTCGAAGGAGCCGATCGCCTTCGACCAGTTCTCGGCGTTGACCGGGTCTTTCTCGTTCGGGAAGGCTTGCTCGAAATACTTTTCATAGCCCAGCACCTTCAGGCGGCCCTCGGCTTCTTCGAAAGTCTTGTTGCCATAGGCGAGGGGGCTGATCAGCGCCTTCAGCGCCTGTTCCTCGACGGTCTGGCGGTTGCCGCCATAGTGTTGCGCGATCAGCAGGGGGGTGTTGAAGACGGTGTTGGCATTGCGCGGCAGCTTCTGTCCGTGTACGCCGATCGACAGCGCGCGCGAATCGGCACCATGGAAGGACGGGCTGTGGCAGGCCGCGCAGCTGGTGCTGCCATCGACGGAGACACGGGTCTCGAAGAACAGCATTTTGCCCAGTTCGGCGCGCTCTTTCGAATGCGGGTAGTCGTCGACGCGCGCATGTTCGGGTAGCGGGATGAACAGGGTTTTTGCGCGGTCGAGCAGGCTCTGCTCGGTGTCGGCTGCGGTGACGACGGTGGCGAGGCCGGCCAGCCCGAGGGCGGCAATGCCGGCGGCCGCAATCAGCGCGCGGCGGGCGGAAGGATGGAGCTTCATGATCTAGTCCCGTGATTTTGTTGCGACCAGGAGCCGCAGCTTGTTGTTAGTGGTGAGGCTTGTTTCCGCGATTGTGCGCGAAATCCGGCAGGGCTGCACGGCGCGCCGGCACCCGGCCGCGACACCGCTGCGGCGTCAAACCCGCTCAGAATCGATGGAAAATCCCCGAATGCCAATGGCCACCGCCGGAGCGCCGCTCGTAGCCCAGTTGCAGGTAGAGCACCGTATTCAGGGACAGGAAGTGTTCGTAGCCGCCGCCGATTTCCTCGATCGGCTGCCAGGCGCCGAATTTGTTGAAAACCTGTTCGCTGCGCACCAGCACGAGCTTGTATTCGCCGCCGGTGACGGGGATGCGTGCCGTGCCTATCCAGCCCCAGGGGCTGGCATTCGGGCGAGTAAAGGTCGGGTCGGTGTCGGCGGCAGCCATGTCGCGCGTGGAATACAGCACCTGGGTCGCGAGTTTGGCCCAGCCCATGTCCTTGAATGCGCCGGCGACGTAGTTGCGGGCGCGCGGCCCGAACGGGTAATAGCCATTCGATTGCACATGCCGGCCCGGCATGTCGACGCCGGCATGCAGGCCCCAGTTATTGCGGTCCAGCGTCACGACAAGCTTGAGCGCATTGCTGTCGGAAGCGTGCTGGCGGGCGCCGAACTGTATCGTGGCCTGAATGCCGTCGACCATCGGGCTGGCCCAGGTCAGGGAATTGGGAATGCGAAACAGGCCGATACTGGCCATCTGCGCGAGCAGGATCTTGTCCTGCACAAGGCCGTCATTGACGAAGGGGTCGACCCGGCTGGCGATGCCATTGATCAGGTCGCGCGTACGGCCGTAGCGCAGGCTGCCAAAGCTGCCGTAGACGCCCAGCGTCGCATGGCGGTCAAAGTAAAAATTGTGCAGCGCATCCAGCGTGCCCTCGATCCGCGCCTCGAGCTTCGTGCCGCCGCCCAGGTCTTCGTAGTCCTCGAAGCCCAGTCGCGACGTGTAGTTTTGCCGCAGGCCGGTGCCGTTGCCGGCATACCAATTGTGGCGCAGGTCATTGTCGGACGCGGGGATGGAGCGGCCGAAGCCGCCGACCAGGCCCTCGTCGAGGACGCCGTAGATCCTGGGCTGCGCCAGGGTGGACGCAGGCAGCCACGCCGCGATCGCCGACAGCAGCAATCCGGGCAGAATTTTTTTCATCGCTTGTTTGAGTTTTTTTGTGTGCGGCGCCGCACATCTAATGATTTTGCGTATTGTTAACATAACACGCAGCCTCTAGACTCCGGTTCAAAAATACAAAACACATACCGGGGGAACCGCCAAAAGCGGGACCATCACACCATGAGACACCACCGACCCGCGCTGTCGGCTTCGGAGGCCTATCCAGCCACACAGGCTGATGCTGCCGCATCGTTCGTTTTCCTTGCACCACCCCATCTCATCATGAAAACCTTCAAGAATTTCGCCGTCGCGCTCGGCCTGTCGGCTGCTGCGCTCGTCCAGGCCGCTCCAGCGCCCGCCCAACCCGACTGGCAAGGCGACTTGCGCCCTCTGTCCTCGGCTGAATGGAGCCGCGAGCGAGCCGCGCACCTGCTGGAGCGTGCCGGCTTCGGCGGTACCCCGGCCGAGGTGGACAAGCTGGCGGCGATGTCGCCGTCCGACGCGGTGCGCTCGCTGGTTCGCTACCAGCGCATCAAGGATCAGATGCCGGCGTTCGATGAATCGGGCGCCTTCGACCCGGGCCTCGATCCGTTCGCACCGTCGCGCCCCTCGGCGACCGACCTCGGCAAGGCCACCGGCGAATCGCTGGGCGTGAAGGCCAAGCCGGAAGGCAACCGCAAGCTGCAGCAGGTCGCCGACCGCTACCTGTACTGGCTGCGTGCATCGAAGCTGGAAACCCAGCGCATCGCTTACTGGTGGGCCAACCGCATGCTGGTGTCGCCGCGTCCGCTCGAAGAGAAGATGACGCTGTTCTGGCACGGCCACTTCGCCACCGGCGAAGAGAAGGTGCATGACTATCGCAAGATGCTGAAGCAGAACATGCTGCTGCGCGCGAAAGCCACCGGCAACTTCCGCGACCTGCTGATCTCGGTCGCGCAGGATCCGGCGATGCTGTCTTACCTCGACGCCGCCGTGAACGTGAAGGGTGCGCCGAACGAGAACTTCGCGCGCGAGATCATGGAACTGTTCTCCATGGGCGTGGGCAACTACAGTGAGCAGGACATCCGCGAAGCAGCACGCGCCTTCACCGGCTGGAATTACAAGGGCCTGCAGTTCGTGATCGATCCGTCGCGCCATGACGCCGGTTCCAAGACCGTTCTCGGCCAGACCGGCAATTTCGATGGTGTGCAGGTGATCGACATCATCCTGTCCAAGCCGGTGACGTCCGAGTACATCGCATCCAAGCTGTACAAGTACTTCGTGCGCGAAGAAGTGACGCCGGAGATGCGCGTCAAGCTGGGCAAGCTGCTGCGCGATGCCAAGTTTGAAGTCGCGCCTTTCCTCGAGATCGTGTTCCTGTCGAAGGACTTCTACAGCGACGCATCGGTCGGCACCCGCATCAAGCCACCGGTCGAGCTGGTGATCTCCACCTATCGCAAGATGGGCCTGAAGGAAGTGCCGGGTATCCCCGACTTCAATGACCTGACCGAATCGATGGGCCAGAAGCTGCTGTTCCCGCCCAACGTCGCCGGCTGGGCCAGCGGCAAGGCATGGATCACCCCGGGCCTGCTGCTGGTACGTGGCAACTTCATCTATGACACCGCCTATCCGCAGATCGATTTCGTGCCGAACGACCGCGTGCCGGATGACCGTTACGGCATCGTCCCGGTGGCCGACAAACTGGCCATGGGCAAGGACGTGACTTCGATGTCGATGCAGAGCGACCGCGACGAAGACTTCAACACCCGCCTGGCCAGCTACCACGCATGGCGCAAGGCGATCGAGAAGGTCAAGCCGATTCCGCGTGCTCCGGCCCGCCTGGACCTGTCGCAGATCGTGCGTGACGCCGGCTGCACCACCGCCCGCCAGGCGGTGGATCACCTGGTGCTGCGCTTCCTGACCGTGCCGGTCGATGCGGCCCGCCGTGAAAAGATCGCGCAACTGCTGGCCTCCGACCTCGGCACCACCGACCTCAAGCACGCCGATTCCTACATGGAAGAGGGACTGCGCAATGCGCTGCACGTGATCCTGTCGCTGCCAGGCTACCAGCTGGGCTGATCACAGGGACACCGAGGACACCGAACAGGAACAGTGCCCACAAGGGACTACGGACAAGAAGCGAAACATGACCATGAAACACGAACACACCAACTATTCGCGCCGCGACCTGCTGAAGGCGCTGGCTGGCGCCGGCCTCGCAGCCGGCCTGCCGATGGCGCCGTTCATGCCGGCCTATGCCGCGAACGCTGCCAACGCCGCCAACAAGGACAAGCGCATCCTCGTCGTGCTCGAGCTGTCGGGCGCCAATGACGGCCTCAACACGCTGGTGCCGTACGCTGACGACGCCTACTACAAGCTGCGCCCGCGCATCGGCATCCGCGCCGACAAGGTCCGCAAGATCGACGACCACTACGGCTTCAACCCCAGCATGAGCGGCTTCGAGAAGCTGTACAAGGATGGCCGCATGGCCATCATCCATGGCTGCGGCTATGAGCAGCCGTCGTTCTCGCACTTCACGTCGATGGCCTACTGGCACACCGGCGTGCCGAATGGCGGCGAGCCGTATGGCTGGCTGGGCCGCGTGGCCGATGCGATCGATCCCAAGCTGACCCCGAACTTCCTGGTCAACATCGACGAACGCCAGTCGCTGGCCGTGACCGCCGAGCACCATGTGCCGGTGGTGTTCGATGATCCTGAGCGCTTCGCACGCAAGGGCCTGTACCAGAGCCGCGCGCTGCTCGACATGGGCGGCGACGGCAAGGCATCGACCCCGGCGCAGCGCTATCTGGACGAGAGCGCCAAGCGGGCCAAGGAAGCTTCGGCGCTGGTGCGCGCCGCCTGGGA
>JACCEE011529488.1_pt1 | contig 10855 bp, 13 predicted proteins | sample 7449931 | NCBI WGS metagenome assembly JACCEE01 (sample SAMN15323457, study PRJNA562643) | freshwater metagenome | isolation source: river surface water | place: USA:Blue River Watershed | collected 2017-08-19 | reverse complement strand
TGATTATAAAGCACTGTTGCAAAGGTAGTATTTTAACAAGTTCATACAAGTTTGGTGTAAGAATTCTATGTTGAGCATATATTTATCACTCAGTAGTAATTTGCTTGATGGCTTTAAGTACGATATCAAGGTCGAATCCGCGAGAAAGTCCAAAGCGAACTAACTTGTTTCTTAAATCTTGATTACTCTTTGCCTTAACTGTTGCTGCTTTTTTTTGGAGAAGCGAAATTAAAGTTGAGTCGTCCGTTTCAAGAGAATTAATTACAGAATCAATTATTTTTTTCGGTATACGGTGGGATGCTAGCTCGTGTTCTATTTTTTTTGGTCCCCATTTGTTAAATTTAGCTTTATCGTTGGCAAATGCCTGTGCAAATCGTAGGTCATCAATAAAGTTGTGGTTGCGAAGTGTGGTCAATATCTCTTCATGTCTTCCGATATCTACACCCCATTGGGTAAGTTTCTTGCGAACATCGCCTTCGCTGATTTCTTTACGGCTGCACATCGCCATTAACCGCTGTGTAGCGGTTTCGGGATTCATTGTTCTTTTATGCTGGTTGTCTTGCATGTTAGGCTTTCGGTGTTGCTCGAACCATACGCTCTTTGTCGTGTATGTCTTTCTTTATTGTTGTTTCAAAACCCAGCAAGGAGAAGAGTTTTGCTGTTTCGTTGCCAAATGCTTCGTTGATCTCGAGATAGGTCGTAACAGGATGCTTTAACGATCCTACGTATGTGGATATTGCCTTGTAAAAGCGAAGCGGGTCTTCGTCGGGAACAAATAGAGCGAGGTGTGGCTCGTGTTCCAAAACGTTGTTGTGCATTTGATGCTTCTCTTTTTCTGTTATATAGGGTGGGTTGCTCACCACAACGTCGAATTGAATTGGTGGTAAGTTTGCGTGACTGTTTAGTATGTCGTTGTGGATGAATTCTACACGTTGGTTGTTTCTTTTTGCGTTTTCGGAAGCAAGTGCCAGTGCTTTTTGCGAAATATCTGTTGCGTAAACGGTTGCGTTGGGTAGTAACCCAGCCAAGCATATGGCGATACAGCCGCTACCGGTTCCTATATCAAGAATATTTATCTTTTTGCCAACCATGTCGGCAGCAATCCACCAGATTAACTCTTCTGTTTCAGGTCTTGGGATGAGTACGTCAGGTGTAACAGAGAGTGTCATTTCCATAAACTCAATCTTCCCAACTACATATTGAAGGGGCTCTCCCTTATCAAGACGTTCTATCCCCTTCTCAATTCGAGTTTGGTCCGTTTCTGTTACTGGATGATTGGGGTCAAGAGAAATCTCGTAGCCCTTAATGTTGATCGTATCTTCCAAAAACTGCTTAGCGATCGCGCTTGCTTCCTGCTCATCGTAGAGATGTGAAAGTGCATTCACTATCAGTTTAAATGCGTTGATGTATGTGTTAGGCTTTTTTTCGACCATTTGCAGATTAAAAGGATTCAATTTTCTAAATTAGCGCACAATTTCGGATAAAATTACAAAAGAGGAATCACCTTTTTAAGGATTTAAAGAAACATTTTGCGTTTATTTCAATGAACAGAATTATGTCGGTGGTAGATGGGGTTAACCATGAGGTGTTTATGGAGCGCTGCTTACAGCTTGCTCTTAATGGGCTTGGCAATGTAGCTCCTAATCCTCTTGTTGGTTCAGTGATTGTGCACGATGGAAAAATTATAGGTGAAGGGTTTCATGCCAAGTTTGGAATGGCGCACGCCGAGGTGAATGCTATAAATTCAGTAAAGGATAAATCGTTGCTAAAGGACTCAACGCTATACGTTAGCCTAGAGCCTTGCAGCCATCATGGAAAAACTCCTCCATGTGCCGATTTGATTGTGAACATGGGAATTCCTCGAGTGGTTGTGGCTATTCGAGATCCGTTTCCTGAAGTTGCAGGCCAAGGAGTTGCGCGACTGCAAGCGGCCGGTGTTGAGGTGATTGAAGGTGTTCTTGAAGATAGAGCGCGTGAAGTAAATCGCAGGTTTTTAACTTTTCAACAAAAGAAGCGACCATATATAATTTTAAAGTGGGCACAATCGCTCGATGCCTATGTCGATATTGAAAGGCATCCGGGGGATGATAAAAAGCCAATTTGGATAACAAATGAACTTGCACGGGCGGTGGTTCACCGTTGGCGCTCCGAGGAGCAATCGATAATGGTGGGGACTAAAACTGTGGAGTTGGATAATCCTCGGTTAAACGTTCGCGATTGGAAGGGGAGTAATCCTATTAGAATTGTAATTGATAGGACGCTTAGGCTTGCTCCTGACTCTAATGTGTTTGATGAGGAGACGCTTACTGTTATAATAATGGGCAATAATTCAGGCTCTGCTGCTCGCAGGCAAAATTTTCTGAATAGGCCGAATATCGAAATGGTTGCAATTGACTTTTCGCGCGAAATTGAACCCCAGATAATGGAGGTGCTCTATCAGCGATCGGTTCAAAGTATTATCATCGAAGGTGGTTCACAGGTTTTAGAGTCATTTATCTCTCGTAATCTATGGGATGAGGCTCGAGTATTTATTGGTCGCAAGATGTTTTTTTCCGGTGTGAGGGCTCCGATTCTTTCGGCAAAGCCAGTGTCGGAAGATCGTCTCTTTGATAGTATTCTTTACACCTATCGCAATGTTTGAAAGGCAAAGAGGTGACTAGTCTTATACTAGTCACCTCTTTGCCTTTTTTCAATTTTTCTGTTATGTAAAACTCCTATTACACTGCTGCAATATTTATTTTGTCTTCACTCCACTGGGGTGCATTCTCGATTGCAGGAAGGATTTCTTCCGGTAGGTTTACAACTTGCCAAATGCTGCGGTGCTCGGGACGCATAAATTTTTCGTCGATCATTCTATCTAGCAGGTCAACTAACGGATTGTAGAATCCATCGAGGTTGAGAATAATGATTGGCTTTGTGAATTTCCCTAGTCGTTTAAGGGTGATTACTTCCATCAACTCTTCTAAGGTGCCACAACCTCCCGGTAGTGCCACTACGGCATCGGCATCTTTTATAAGAAGTTTTTTTCGCTCGTGCATATCCTCCACCAATATAAGTTCAGTAAGGCCTTTGTGTCCCCACTCAACTTTTTCCATAAATCGAGGCAGTACACCAACAATCTTGCCATTTCCCGCCAGCATAGTGTTGGCCAATCTACCCATCAATCCGGCAGAACCACCTCCATATACCGCCGTGATTTTATGTTTAATAAGGTCGTTTGCTAAAACGTCTGTTGCTTCGAAGTGCTTCTGCGCCACCTTGTTGCTTGATGCGCAGTATATACATATTCTTCTTTCCATTGGACTCTTTTTTAGTAGGCTAAAGGTGCAAAGATTTTTTCACCTAGCCATGTTCGTAGTGCCTTTATGATCTTCAGATTTACTATCGACGGATAATTCTATTTGCGTTGTTTTACATTTAAAGTAAATATAAAAGATAAATAAATATGACAACAATATCGTCGTTTTTATATATTTGCGCGATGAAAAATGACATTGGTTGACAAATGTGGTAAATTATATCCGTGTATAAGTGTCAAGGAAATAATGAAATATGTGGACCTTATTTTGATATGTTTTGGGTTGATCTCTCATCCATCTAAAAAACCTTTTCGTCGGCGATTTTTACCTTTTTGTCGGGTTTTTATTTCTGGTCTGTTTGATACCGTCTTTCTTTGTCACATCAAATTGAAAGAAGTTTTAGTGTGATTAGGGTTTAAAGTTAGGTTTAGGAAGATTGTAATATTGGTTGGGGAGTAATTGTTCTTTCGGGTCATAGTTGGGTTTACACTTTAGTGCATAATTAGGGCTTCTGCACCATAAGTTGAAAAACAATTCTCCCCTTCCTTTACAATCAAAATTACCCGGTCATGTGTAATATAAATAGTTAAGAATGAAAGCAATGATGTCACATTTGTTTGCAAACGAAGAGAAGAGTAATATGGTATTGCTGAAAGCATTTTTCTTCGTGATAATTAGTTCGGTGATTATTTCACTGGTTTAGAGGTATTGCCCTTATGGGTAATGGGAACTTTTGGTTTTTGGTACAAGCGGGAGTACCGTTTTATGTATAGTAGGGTTAAGGTTTTGCATTATTAGGGCTTCTGCAGAACCATATTAATTCGGGACTCCCGCTTTAATTTTTTTAGTAATGAAAAGGTGTTTAATACTGTTCTCTGTTCTGCTCGTGATTGTATTGCAGGGGTGTGAGGAGATGGTTGAGTATAGTCCATACGATGTTCGTGTTCGCGTTACCAACGTAAACAAAAAAAACATTTCAGAAATTGCAGATTTGGAGGCAGTGCAGTCAAGAACCGATACATTTACGTTTGCTGTTATCTCCGATCCACATACATTCTATGCCGATTTAGCTGATGCTGTAAGCAGCATAAATGCAAATAGCGATATCTTATTTACTGTGGTAACCGGTGATATTACCGACGCAGGTCTTTTTAAAGAGTATGATTGGGAGTATCACCATATATCCAAGCTTAAGCAACCCTTTGTAACTCTTATTGGCAACCACGATTACCTGTCGAATGGAAAGGAGATATACAAAAAAATGTATGGCCCTTCCAATTTTAGCTTTGTATATCAAGGAACGAAGTTCGTTTTGTTTGATGATATTGTTTGGGAGCATGGTAATAGTAGACCAGATTTCGAGTGGTTAGCAGAGGAGTTGAATAGTGAGGAAGAGTATAATCACCAGCTTGTTTTTGCTCATATTCCTCCCGGAAATGATCAGCTTGAAGGCGATTATACAAAAACATTTGAAGAGATTCTTGAGAATAAAGTCAGCTTAATGTTTTGTGGACATAACCATAACTACGAAGATAATCAAAAGGATGGGTTTCGGTATATTGTTGTTGGTAGCGTATCGAAGCGATACTACTCTGTGGTAACGGTAACGAAGGATACGGTGACAACCCAAAAAGTAAATTTTTAAGATTATGTTGTTTATTTTAGTAACGCTATTATCATTATTGACTATAACTAGCGTGGCATTTGCAGAGAATGCTCCGGAGGAGGAGGCAGCAAAAAGACGTTTTAGTTTAATGCCTGATGCTGTTACTGTGCAATATGCAGGAAATATGGGTCTAGCATCTCTTGGTTTGGGTTACCATAGTAAAAGCGAAAGGAGTAGCGCCTATCTTTTTTACGGTTACTTGCCAAAGAGTGAAAACGGGGTGGAGGTAAGAACCCTAGCAGTGAAGGGGTATATAGAGACAGGGAAAAGGCATCCATTTAAAGGGGTGACTACCTCAAACTACACCGGGCTGAATCTGATTTTTGCAAGAACAAAGAATACTCACGTTATTTGGCCGGATCATTATCCCGATGCCTACTACGAACAAAATGCTATTCATCTGGCACCAGTAGTTGGGGGTAAAATGGATTTTGATGTTAAAGGTTCCAAGTATATTGATAAGGCAGGATTGTTTGTGGAAGTTGGTACCTTGGGTTACTACTTACGCGATTATCTAAAAACTTCCAACCACCGAAGTATGGAGTTTAGCGATATTTTGAATGTGTCAGTAGGATTTTCGGTCTCCTTAAACAAGGCAACCTTAAAACTACCACGTATTCGGATTTGATTTCCCTATATAATTTCCCTTAGAAGCGTCGACAAACTTGTTTTGTTGGCGCTTCTTTCATTAGGTGTTGAAAAATTTAAAACTACTGAACAGAGGCTGCGAAATTTTTAGAGCTTTTTTCTTCCAAAGAATCTTATAACGCTTGCCTTGCCAGAATGATATGCCCCTTCGCGAAGAAAAACCTCTGCCTCGCCACCAATCTTAAAAGTAAAGTCGCGGAAATCGTCTAGTATGTAGCCTGGAGTATAGAGCAAGTTGATGTCTCTCGGACCACCGGAATCATAGCCAAGCTGCTTAGTGGTAAACGCCTCTAAAATGATCCTGCCGCCGGGTTTTATGCTTGCTGCAATTTTGTGGTGAAAAGGAGTGCGTATTTCACGCGGAAGATGTAGGTAGATCAAGCCAACCACATCGAACTCATCCGGTGTTGGGTTAAACTTCTCAACTGATTTTATGGTGTATTCTATGGAAACCCTTTTCTCCTGAGCTAATAAAATCGCTTTGTTACGACCGACATTGCTTTGGTCGAATGCATTTACGCCCCATCCCCTTTCTGCTGCCCATACGGCGTTTCGTCCTTCTCCCTCTGCCGGAAGTAGCAGCTTCCCCGGACATAAGGTGGAAAGACACTCCTTGAAAAAGCTGTTTGGCTCTTTACCGTAAACATAATCGCTGCCCGAGTAACGGATATCCCAAGGGTTGTCTATTTGTTCTTCCATCTTTGTGGCTTATGGTTATGGGTGTTTTAGTTTTACTAGTGACAGCTCCCGCCACATCCACAGGTCGAAATGTTTTCTGCCTTCTCGAAGCACTCGCGACCTTCCTTAAACGAGAACCATGCCAGGGCTATTGCTCCCACTGCATCGATGTAAGGAAACCCGGTAACTTCATAGGCTAGGCTTGATGCAAGAAGAATTATGGACATGTATAAGCAGACGCGGGTGCATCCGGCATCGGCAATAATGGGTTTGGAGTCTAGTGCTCTTCCTACACGCATTTTGGCCCAAATGAGCGCCCACATGGTGAATATTGAAATGGCAGAAATAACTATGCCCCAGAATGTTGTTTCCGGTTTTTGACCGCTGTATATATTGTATGCCGCAGAGATAATCAATCCTCCTGTAAGCAGATAGAATGACCATCCGGTAACCTTAAGTGCAGTAATCTCAAATTTATCGCGCGGGGTATTGGGGTTATTTCGAATACGAAGTATCATGTGGGCTACGCCAATTCCGGAAATAGTCTCTATAAAGCTGTCGATACCAAAGCCAAACAGGGCAATGGTTTCGTCTTCAAACCCAAGCCATGTAGATACCAGACCTTCGGCAATGTTGTAGAATATTGTAATCAGCGCTAAGGCAAATGCTTGGCGGTAAAGTTTTTTGTGTTGTTCAGTCATCTTGTTGTTAATGGTTAAAAAGTAAAGGATGTAAAGTGGAATTGGTAATGTGATAAAATGCGAGTGTGCTAATGACGTTCTAACTAACTTTTAATGAATGTAAATACCTGAAGATTTCATTATCAAATTAGCATTTTAACACATTCACTTCGGTCTTCTGACTCCCGACTTCTTTGTTTATTCCTTTTCTGCCCTATAAACCACTTCGCCCTTTTTTAGTTCAATGCTCTTTACTTCTATGCTGTTGTTGTTAACTTCCAACTCAGGTGTTACAGCATAGGTTGAGAAACTTAGCTTGAATGCCTCAACTTTTTTTGCAGGAATTGTTAGCTTTAAATTGTGTGAGAATGGAGTAGTTAGGATTAGTAGCTCCTTTTCGGTCGCGTAGGCTCCGGGTGTATAACTCGCCCAGTTGATTACATTCAGGTAGGTTGTTTTGAGGCGTGCTAGGCCGTCTTCCCTGATCTTATCCTCTTTTACTTTGCGTGTAGCTTCGTTTACGCGCTTTGCAAAATCCGGCTCTGTTTCATTTTGGCCCTTCATGGCCCAAAGCCCAATTTCGTTTTTGCGTTCATTCAAGTAAATGTTTAACCATTCGCTTACGCCGATGTTGAAGTTCCATCGAGCAACACCGCCATTGAAGCCGGCAAGAATTACAGATTTACCGTCGGGGTTAAAAAGTAGGGCCAGGCTATTTCCTAGCGGGCTTTTAATTGCTCGAATAAGCTTTCCGGTTTCTGCACTCCAGATAATGTTTCCACCCTGAATGTCGCTTGAGGCAATTGCCGAACCATCGGGGCTGTATGAGAGTGCCAATATCGGCATTTTATGAGGTTTGGTTCTTAGGTAAAAGGGCGTTCCTCCAATATTCTTTATCTCAATTTCGTAGGCGGTTGTGCCAATGGCAAGCCGTTTGCTGTCGGGTGAAAACGCTATGGCTGAAATTTTGGCCTTGGTAAATTGGAGTGTGGAAATTGCGCTACCCGTCTCCATGTTCCAGAGTTTTACCTCACCGGTTGAAACCTGCTCAACTGTTGCCAGGGTAGCTCCATCGGGGCTAATGGCAATCATTGCAAGTGGCGAGCGGAATCCTTCCACCGCTGCAACTTTTTTGCCATCGGCGGCGCGCCAAATTTGGACGGATCTGTCAGCCGAAGCGGAGGCTACGAGCTTTCCGTCGGGGCTAAATGCCAGCGCAATGATCGAACCTTTGTGCTCCTTAAACTTGGGGCCCGGCTTCTGTTTCCAGATGTTGTATGTCCTAATTTTTCCTTCGCTATCGCCGGTAACGGCAACGGATGCATCCGGCGAAAGGGCAATGGCAGAAAGAACACTTCCGTCTCCATCAATGGAGGCAACCGTATTGCTCGATGCTATTTCGATTAGGCTAATAAACGTTTTGGAGTTTACGAGCAAAAATTTTTTGTCGGCGCTGGAGGCCGCTTGAGTCATTATCAGGTTTTTGTCGGCACCGTATATTTCCGTGATGGCGGGGTCTTGTCCTAAGGCTGCAAGCTTTGCGGCAAGTAGGATAATGCATGTTGCTAGTATATTGCGCATAGTTGACAAGGTTTTAAAATGATTCTGTGCAAGGTGATGGCAAGAGCAAATATAGCACATTGAATTTCAAAAATAGTTCTGTTTTCCCATAAGGTTGGCTGAGTTGTTGTTGAATGTTTTTGATACGGTGTTTGAACAAAGGTGGCTTTCATGCGTTAGTGAGTTAATTTTGATAGAAACAAATAAACACAAAATATGGATTTACTAAAAAAGTTGCAGTGGCGCTATGCTACCAAGCGTATGAATGGAACAAAAGTTCCAAAAGATAAGTTGGACGTGATACTTCAAGCAATTCAGCTTGCTCCAACCTCCATCGGGATTCAGCCATTTAAAGTATTTGTGGTGGAGAGTGAGGATGTTCGAAAGAAGATTCACGCTGCTGCTTGTCCTCAGCCACAAGTGTTGGAAGGCTCGCACCTGCTGGTGTTTGCTGCTCGTGAGGCATTGACCAACGATGAGGTTGATGAGTATATCAATCGCATTGCAAAAACGCGGAATGTTCCGGTGGAATCGCTTGCCGAGTTTAAGAAAATGGTAATGTCGGTACAAGGCATGTCTACCGATGATTACTTTACCTGGGCTGCAAAGCAAACATACATTGCCCTTGGATTAGGAATGGTTGGCGCTGCTGAGGTCGAAGTTGACTCTACTCCAATGGAAGGATTTAGTGCACCGGCCATGGACGAAGTTCTTGGTTTACGTGCCAAGGGATATCGCAGCACCGTGCTTTTAGCGCTAGGTTATCGCGACAATAAAACCGACTACTTGGTAAATGCAGCAAAGGTTCGCAAGCCAATTGGCAATTTGTTCGAAACTATTTAGGTGGTATTTTTAATAGGGGTTAAACAGTGAATGAGAGAGAGGCGATGCAGCAATGCGATCGCCTCTTTTTTGTATATGTTGCCGAATATATGTAGACCTACTTAGAGGTTTTGCTCAACCAAATTTTTGGGTTTCGGCTAGTGCTAATGACTGCAAAGACTTCTACTGTTTTCTCCTTTTCATTAATGTAGAAGTGGACCATGTAAGGGAATTTTTGTATTAAGAGACACCTTATATACTTGTATCGTATGGCGTAAGCATGAGGATTCTTGCTTAGTCCGTCGATCTGTTTGATAGCTGTTCTTTGGAATTGTTGACCCAATGCTACTTGCTTCTCGGCATACCATTCGGTAATTTGTTGTATATCGGCCAATGCTTCGGGTTCAACCTTAATTTGGTAATTCATCCGGCCCTGATTACATTATGCTATCGATTCAGCGTTTTTTTTGCTTCATTCCAATCCAAAAGTCTTTCGGGGTTACTGCGAACCTTTTCGAACCGCTCCATTACCAACTCTTGGTGTTCTTCGGGTATTTTGTAGCTGTCGGCCTCCTTTAGTGCTCCTAAGTTTTTCGTCTCTTCCTCAGAGAGCACTCTTGCTGAGATGTTCATACGCTGAAGCATCTCCGTTAGAAGTTTAAACTCTTTTTTGCTTTTGGGGGTGATTACTATGGAGTCCATTGTTGCAATTCGTTAACCATTATTAATTAAGCAAATATACGGAAAGTCCAACAATCAGTTGCGGGTGGGAGAATTGTCCTGGATAGTTAACCTTATTCTTGTTTTTGCCATATTTCGATATATCATGGTTGGTAGATTTTGTTTTGTATTTGTCAAAAAAATAAAAATTTTAAATGCAGATGTTTTATTATTTGTAACTTGATCAACGTTTTCTTCAAGTTAATGAGAAAATTAGGTGAGCACTTAGATTCTGTAACCATGAAAAAGATGTTTTTTTTGCTTGCAACTCTTCTTCCTGTTTTTACACAGGGCCAAGACCACACGGTTTATTTCAATACTGATAATTTTGAAATTACCAGTGAGAAGGTTGAGGCCCTTGATGGTTTTGTAAGAAATTTCGACCAGAGGAAGGAGCCGCTCTACCTAGTAAACCTTATTGGGTTTACCGATAGTATTGGTGATAAAACCTATAATCTAGATCTTTCTCGAAAACGAGCAATGGCTGTAAAAACTTATCTGGAATCGATAGGCATAAAGGCTAAGTATATATTTACTGAGTATTACGGGAGTGAAAAGGCAATTTCTTCCAATAAAACTGAAGAAGGACGTGCTGCAAATAGGCGTGTGGAGGTTTACTTTAACTCTACATCGGAGGCCATGCTTCGAGATAGTACTATCACGGATCTCTTTTTAAGGTTGGCTCCCAAGGAGCAGCTATTTACTATAGACAATAGTTCTGGTGCCGTAATTGTTGGAAAACAGGGAACTAAGTTACAGTTTAGTCCCAACTCCTTTATCGA
>JACCEE011520803.1_pt1 | contig 10855 bp, 9 predicted proteins | sample 7449931 | NCBI WGS metagenome assembly JACCEE01 (sample SAMN15323457, study PRJNA562643) | freshwater metagenome | isolation source: river surface water | place: USA:Blue River Watershed | collected 2017-08-19 | reverse complement strand
AGCAGGTTCGGAAAGGCCGCGGGCAGGACCGACGGCTCCATGAGGCGCTCGTCGTAGTTCGGGACGAAGTCGACCGTGTCCCGATCCATGTCGGTCATCAGGGCCGCACCCAGATGGGTCAGTCGCGCCTCGGTATAACGCATGGCCGCCGGCGGGTCGTTCTCGACCGAACCGAAGTTGCCCTTGCCGTCGACCAGCTTCTCGCGCATCGCCCAGGGTTGGGCCATGTGGACGAGGGTCGGATAGATGACGGCCTCGCCGTGGGGGTGGTAGTCGCCCGAGGTCTGACCGCAGATCTTGGCGCACTTCATGTGCTTGCGCCCCGGGAAGAGCGACAAGCCCTCCATGGCGAAGAGGATGCGGCGCTGCGACGGTTTCAACCCATCGCGCACGTCGGGCAGAGCACGCGAGATGATGACCGACATCGAGTAGTCGAGGAACGAGGCTTTGATCTCGTCGGCGACGTTGATCGAGTGGATCTTCTCGTTGCCCGTGTAGGCGCCGCCACTGGCTTGCGGTGCTTTGGGATCGTTGTCTTCAGGCATGGGACTGAAAGGGAAAAGGTGGGGGGGATCGGTGCTGGGTGGGTCGCTTCAGCTCAGACGTCCAGGTTGCGGACATTGAGTGCGTTGTCCTCGATGAACTGGCGGCGTGGCTCCACCACATCGCCCATCAGCCGGGTGAACATCTCCTCGGCCTCGACCGCGTCCGAAAGTTCGATCCGCAGCAGCTTGCGCTTGGCCGGGTTCATGGTGGTCTCGAACAGTTCCTTCGCATCCATTTCGCCCAATCCCTTGAAGCGGTAGATCTGGATGCCCTTCTTGCCGACCTCCTTCACGCCACTGAGGATTTCCGGAATCGAGAAGATCGGAGTCACATTGGCCCGTTCACCCTCGCCTTCGATCAGCTCGAAGAGAGGCTTGTCCTGTGCGGCGTAATGATCGATCGCCAGGCCCTTCTTGGTCAGCTTCGCCAGAAGTTCGCCGATCGCCCGCGACTCGAGGTGCAAATGCACATAGGAAGCACGGCGGCTCTGACCCTTGGCCTTCTCCAAGCGCTCCTTGGCTTCGAGGTCGCCGAAGAGGTCGGGATTGGCCGCCTTGAAGGCCTCCTGCTCCTCGTTGGTCATGAAATAGTGAACGGTCTCCGCGTTGCCTTCGCGGACTTTCACCAAATGCTGCGGCAGCGCTCCGTCCGGAGCCCGGCAGGCCACGTATTTGGCGAAGTCGCCGCCCTGCCGGCGGATGAAGGTGGCGTGCTTGTCGAGGGTTTCTAGCAGTCCCAGGATTTCCTCCAATTGTTTGGCAGGAACCTCCTTGCCGTCGGCCAGATTCTTCAGTCGGACTTCTTCGGTGCCGTTCTGGAGCAGGATCCGATTGAGCTGGTTGTCATCGTCGACGTAATCCGTCCGCTTCTTGCGGGTGATGGAGTACAACGGTGGCTGGGCGATATACACATAGCCGTCCCGGATGAGCTGGGTCATCTGGCGGTAGAAGAACGTCAGCAACAACGTGCGGATGTGGGATCCGTCGACATCGGCATCGGTCATGATGATGACCTTGTGGTATCGGAGATTCTCGATCTTGAAGGCCCCCTCGCCTTCGCCGGCTCCGATGCCGGTGCCGATGGCGGTGATCATCGTCCGGATTTCGTTGTTCTGCAGCACCTTGTCGAGACGCGCCTTCTCGACGTTGATGAGTTTGCCGCGGATCGGGAGGATGGCCTGGAACTTCCGATCCCGCCCCTGCTTGGCCGAGCCACCGGCCGAGTCGCCCTCGACGATGTACAACTCGGTGTTGGCCGGATCGCGGTCGGAACAGTCGGCGAGCTTGCCGGGGAGTCCGCCGCCCGTGAGAGCCGTCTTGCGGACGGCCTCGCGCGCCTTGCGGGCGGCCTCGCGGGCCCGGGCCGCATTGAGGGCCTTCTCGACGATCTTCTTGGCCACCACGGGATTGTCGTCGAAGTAGTTCATCAACCCCTCGTAGGAGGACGAACCCACGATGCTCTCCACCTCCGGCGAGATGAGTTTGACCTTGGTCTGGGACTCGAACTTCGGGTCGCTGTGCTTGATGGAGATCGCCGCAGTCAAACCTTCACGCACGTCATCACCGGTGATTTGCGGGTCCTTCTCCTTCAGCAGGCTGTTCGACTTGGCGTACTGGTTGACCGACCGGGTCAACGCCGTCCGGAACCCTGACAGATGCGTGCCGCCATCCGGGTTGTGGATGGTGTTGGTGTAGCAGAGGACCTGATCGTTGTAGCTGTCGTTGTACTGCAGCACGACATGGATGTGGATCTCGACCTCCTTCTCGGTCGTGGTGGTCTTGCTCTCCTTGAGAATGGTGATGGGCTTCGGATGCAGGGTCACGCGGCTCTTGTTGAGCTGACGGACGAATTCCTCGAGACCCTCCTTGTAGAGGAAGGTCTCGAGCTTGGGGTCCGGCTGGCGCTCATCGAGGAACGTGATTTCGAGGCCCGAATTGATGCACGCCAACTCCCGCAAGCGCTGGGTGATGCGGTCGGCCTTGAACTCCACGGTGTCGCGGAAAATCTCCGGATCGGGTTTGAAGGTGATCAGAGTGCCCCGCCCCTTGGCCTTGCCGATGACCTCGAGCTTCTTGGTGACCTTGCCCCGCTCGAATTCCATGTGGTGGATCTTGCCCTCTCGACTCACCTCCACCTCGAACCACTCCGACACCGCGTTGACGCACTTGGCGCCGACGCCGTGGGTACCGCCCGAGAACTTGTAGCCGCCCTGCCCGTATTTGCCGCCGGAGTGCAACGTGGTGAGCACCAGTTCGACAGCGGGCATCTTCTTCTGGGGATGCATGTCCACCGGAATGCCACGGCCATCATCGCGGATGGAAATCGACCCATCGACATGGATGACGACCTCGATCTTCATGCAGTGTCCGGCCAGATGCTCATCGACCGAGTTGTCGAGCACCTCCGAGACGCAATGGTGGAGAGCCCGCTCGTCGGTACCACCGATGTACATGCCCGGTTTTTTCCGGACTGCTTCCAACCCCTCCAACGTGCTGATTTGGGAGCTATTGTAGGTTTCCTTGGGAGGAACTTGATCGGCCATAAAGAGTAATCCGGACGTCTGTCCGCGATGAAGCCGCGTGACAGTTCAATCGAAGAATAGCGCGTCGGAGCGCAGAAGGACAACAGCTTTCGAAAAAGCACAATCGGTTGGTGGATCGTGTCAACCATCCCCCAACAGGTTGTAGGCTCAACCCCGGTGCACCGACCCGATTTCTCCCCATCCGCCTCGGGTTTCAAGGTCCCAAAAAAACGCTCAACCGATCGCTCGAGCCGCCCCTTGAAACGGGGTTTGGAAAGTCACCGGGAACCCGCCTTTGGAAAACCTCACCCCACGATCGGTGCCTCCGAGTCAAACCGCGTCGGATAAACCCGAACCCGGAAGGTCGGATTCCGGGGGCCGGCGGGTTGGAGGTCTGGGGCTGACCAGAACCGGCTACCCCGGTCAAGCGTTCGAGGAGTTCCCCCGGGGCCTTGAGCCCCGTGTTAGGGCTCTTTGTTTTGAGACCAGTTTACGGCTCGCCGCGGATGATCACGAACCACGCGTCATTCCACTTTTCCTTGTCATCGCCGGCGATGATCAGGAATTCGCCTCGTTTGAGGGCATCGAGGGAATGTTGGAGGGTCTTGACCAGCTTGACCTCCTTCGCGTCGTTGATGCTGTGCAGACGTACTTCGAGATGGCCGTCGCCGGTCGTCTTCAGATCGACCTGACATCGGTCGAGGGGAACCCGTTGGGAAACTTTGGCATCGAGCCCGACCTGCGTGGACTTCACCACCCAATAGTTCTTCCACCGGAAGTGCCGGAGCTTTTCGCGCCCCTTGGTATCGAGCTCCTTGAGGTTCTGACCCTCGGGGGCCGTGCCATCGGTGCCCCAGGCGAGTTCGAGGCGCAACTTGAGGTCGGCAGCCACCGAGGCCATGGGCGACAGGCCGCCCAGCACGAGGAGGCACCCCAATCGCAGGAATCCCAATCGGTTGATCCAAAGACGTTTCATCAGGACTGCTATCGGAAGATCAAGGCATCGCGGACGACGGACGCCAATGTTTTATTGGATCCAGTGCACCGTCACCCCGTCGCTCTCGGAACGGAAGACGGTGGACGTGACATCGACGACGGTCACGTCGCCTCCACCCGCCAGGGTCATTTCGCGGGGGCTTTGATTCGTGGCCACCACGACGGCCACGGCCGCCACGCCCATCGCCGGGATGAGCCAGCGCAACCACCCCAGAGCGGCCGAGGCCGCCGGAGCCTGGGGCCGTTCAGCCTGGCTGTCGGCCTCGATCTGCCGCCGGATCTGACTCCAGTAGAACTCCCGGCTCACCGGGACGGTGGCCACCGGTTCATGGGCCCGGATGAGCGTACCGAGCTGCCGGAGACCCTGGACCAGCTCCCGGGCATCGACGTCCGACGGCAACGCGGCTTCGATCTGACGACGACGGTCCTCGCTCAGCTCGCCATCGACGTAGGCCTGAAGGTCCAACAACGGTTCGAGAGGTCGGTGTTCGGTGTGTTTCATTCGGATCGTTCTCGCTTCAAAGATTGTAGAAGGAATGCCAACCGGCGGCGCGCGTAAAAGAGGCGCGACATGACCGTGCCGATGGAGATGCCCACGCGCTTGGCGATCTCCTTGTACTCCAGGCCCTCAAACTCATGAAGGACCACCACGGTGCGGTGGGCGTCGGTGAGTTTCCCCAAGGCTTCATCGATGCGCCTCCGGAGTTCGTCCTGCTCGAGACCGGCGGTCGGATTGGTTTCGGGAGCGGGCAGTTGCCGCTCGACACCCCCGGATTCCTCGTCCATCGCCTCGATGGATTCGGTCCGGACCCGCTTCTGGCGTCGGAGCTGGTCGAGGCACAGGTTGATGACGATGCGCGTGACCCAGGTGGCGAAACTGGATTCGCCCTGGAACTGCGCCAACCGTTGCCACGCTTTTACCCATGCTTCCTGTGAATATTCCAACGCCTGGTCTTCATTCCTCATCATCATGAGGGCCCGGGCATAGATTTTGTCCCGATGCCTGAAGACCAGTTGCTCGAACGCCTCGGTGTCTCCCTTTTGGGCCCACTTGACCAGGGTCTCGTCGGCCTCTGACGGATAATCATGTTTCACCGACACAGGCATCGACGGCGTGGTTCGGAGATTATTCAGGAAGAGTTTCAACCCACCCGATCAGGGCGGTTGCGGCGGCCTGCCACGGTTCGAGGGAGGCCTCGTGCCTCACAGCTTGCCCTTGCTGCTGGGGATCTCGCCGGCAATGCGCGGGTCGCGCTGGCAGGCGAAATCCACGGCCTTGGCGAAGGCCTTGAACAAGGCTTCGACCACGTGGTGCGGCTCACCCCCGTAGAGGAGTTCCAGATGCAGATTGCACCGGGCCTCGTTGGTGAAGCCCTGGAAGAACTCGCGTGCCAGTCCGAATCGGAACCGCGACGACATGTCCTGGTCCCGATCGGCCTCGGGGATGCGCCGCTGGGCCAACGAATCCATGCCGCGCCACACCAGATAGGGTCGACCGCTGAAATCGATCACACACCGCGCCAGGACCTCGTCCATGGGCACGTGGGCCTCGCCGGTGAAGGGATTCCGCGGGTCGAACCCGGTGCCATAGCGACGAAGGCCCCGCTTGTCGCCGATGGCCTGCAGGAAGGCCTGACCGAGGGCGATGCCGCAGTCTTCGACCGTGTGGTGCGCATCGATGTGGAGATCGCCCGAGCACCGCAGCTTGAGGTCGCAGACCGAATGCTTGGCGAAGGCGCAGAGCATGTGGTCCAGAAACCCCACCCCGGTCTTCACCTGGGCCTTGCCCTTGCCGTCGAGGTTCAATTCGACCCGGATGGAGGTCTCACTGGTCTTCCGCACGATCTTGGCGCGACGCTCGGTCATGTGGTCCAAGCGGTAACGGCGACCGGGGCCGGCAACAAGGTTTTTGTTTGACGCCACCCGTCACCCACGGACGCTTGCCCCCGATGATCCACCGTCGAGACTTCCTCAAGACCGCCTCCGTGGCGGGTGCCGCCCTCGCCACCGGATGCCACACTCTGGGCACCGGCCACACCGCCTCGGTGTACGAACTGCGCATCTACACCATCCACCCCGGCAAGGCCGAAGCGCTGCACAACCGCTTCCGCAACCACACCCTCCGTCTGTTCAAGAAGCACGGCATCGAAAGCATCGGCTACTGGATGCCGGCCGATCCGGCCGATCAGCGCCTGCACTTCCTTCTCCGCTACCCGAGCCGTGAGGCCCGGGAGACGGCGTGGAAGGCTTTCATGTCGGACCCCGAGTGGAAGTCGGCCCAGAAGGCCAGCGAAGCCGCCGGCCCCATCGTCGCCAAGGCCGAGAATCCGTTCCTGGTCGAGACCGACTATTCGCCCAAGGTCCGCACGGGCAACGTGTCCAAGGGCGGCGTCTGGGAACTGCGCACCTACACCAGCACCCCCGAGCGCCTGTCGCACTTGGATGCCCGATTCCGCGATCACACCATCGGCCTCTTCGCCAAGCACGGCATGGGCAACCAGGGCTACTTCCACAAGATGGCCGATCAGACTGAAGGCGATCGCACCCTGCTCTACTTCCTCACCCACAAGTCCCAGGAAGCGGCCAAGGCCAGCTTCGCGGCTTTCGGCAAGGATCCGGCTTGGAAGGTGGCCCGCGAGGCCAGCGAGAAGGCGGCGGGCGGTTCGCTGACGGTCGCCGGCGGCGTGAAGTCGGTGTTCCTGGTTCCGACCGATTATTCGCCGACCCGCTGATCGGGACTGCATCACGCAACAACAAGGCCCCGTGGAATCCGAAGATTCCCGGGGCCTTTTTCCCGCCATCGAGGCCGGGGCTTTCGATGAGGGAACCGATCCGGTCGGACTACGACTTCAGTTTGCGCTCGAGGATCTCGCCGGCGAGGGCCGGGTTGGCCTTGCCTTTGGAGAGCTTCATCACCTGCCCTTTGAGCGCGTTGAGTGCAGCGGCTTTGCCGGCCCGGAAATCTGCCGCGGGCCCGGGGTTGGCGGCGATCGCCTGGTCGCAGAGGGCTTCGAGTGCGCCGACATCGCTCACCTGCGACCAACCATTGCGCTCCACGATCGCTTTCGGAGCGTCACCGGTGGCGAACATCTCGGCGAACACGTCCTGGGCGATCTTGCTGCTGATGGATCCGCCTTCGACAAGACCGACCAGTTCCCGCACCTGTTCGGGCTGGATGCGAACCTCGTCGACGGCGACACCGGATTCGCTGACGCGCGCCTGGAGATTGTTGATCACCCAGTTGGCGATCGCCTTGGGTTGTGCCGCCCCCTGAACCGCCCGCTCGAAGAAGGCGGCCAGCGGCAGATTGTCTCGGAAGATCCCGGCATCGCCGTCGGGCAGACCGTACTCCCGGATGAAGCGCTGCTTGCGGGCGAGCGGCAACTCGACCACCTGCGATTTGACCGAAGCCAACCACTCGTCGGTCGGCACCAGCGGCATGAGATCCGGTTCCGGGAAGTAGCGGTAGTCGTGGGCGTCTTCCTTGGAGCGCATCGCCTCGGTGATGCCCGCCAGGTCGTCCCAACGCCGGGTTTCCTGACGCAAGGTTTCACCGCGTTTCACCGCTTCGATCTGGCGCGGAATTTCATACTCGAGCGCACGGCGTACGCCCGAGAACGAGTTCATGTTCTTGATCTCGATCTTGGCCCCGAGCTTGGTGCTTCCCTTGGGTCGCACAGAAACGTTCACATCGCAGCGGACCATGCCCTTCTCGAGATCGCAGTCGCTGATACCGCCGCGGAAGAGCACATCGGTCAGGGCGCGCAAGTAGGCGTAGGCCATCTCAGGCCCATTGAGGTCGGGCTCCGAGACGATCTCGAGCAGCGGCACTCCGGCCCGGTTGAAATCCACGCCGCTGAATCGATCAAAATGACTGTTCTTGCCGACGTCTTCCTCGAGGTGGGCGCGGGTGATCCTCACTCGGGCCATGCCCTCCACCGATCCCGGCCCATCGAACTCGAACTCCAGCCAACCGTTCGCGGTGGAGGGCTTGTCGTATTGGGTGACCTGGTAGTTCTTGGCCGAATCCGGATAGAAGTAGTTCTTCCGGTCGAACTTGGCGAATCGCGGAATCTCGCAGTTGAGCAGATAGCCGGTCAGCACGGTCAGGCGGATGGCCTCGGCATTGGGCACCGGCAGCACGCCGGGCATGCCCAGGCAGATCGGGCAGACATTCGTGTTCGGGTCCGAGCCGAAGGCGTTGGCGCACCCGCACCACATCTTCGACTGCGTCTTGAGTTGGACGTGGGTCTCCAGACCGATGACCGCTTCGTATTCCATGCGGCCGTTGGTATGCCACGAGACGGCTCGAAGGCCAAACGGAAGTTGAATCGACGGGTTCCTCCCGAGACCCTTGATCCAGGCAAAAGGCGGGGTGAACGAGGGTCCGCTCACCCCGCCCTGAATCGACGGCGTCCGCCTCAGGCCTTGACCTGCTTGACCTTGGTCCACTTGTGGTTCTTGGCCGACGCGAGGACCGCATCCACCACGTAGTCGGTGGCCAAGCCGTCCTTGAAATCGGGCTTCGCTCCCTGGCCGCTCTCCAGGCCCGAGATGAATTCCACGACCTGGTGGATGAAGCTGTGCTCGTAGCCCAACTGCAGGCCCGGAACCCACCACTTGCCCGTGTACGGATGGTCGCCGTCGGAGACATGGATGCTCTTCCATCCGCGTTCGGCGCCGACATCGCTGTAATCAAACACCTGAAGGCGGTGGAGATCATGCAGATCCCACTTGAGGCTCATGTTCTCGCCGTTGATCTCGAAGGTGTAGAGGGCCTTGTGGCCGCGGGCGTAGCGGGTGGACTCGAAGAGACCCAGCGACCCGTTGTTGAAATGGCACATGAAGGCGCAGGCGTCATCGATGCCCACCTTCTCGACCTTGCCGGTGAGGGTGTGCTTGCGCTCCTTGATGAAGGTCTCGGTCATGGCGCTGACATCCTTGATGCCGCCATTCAACCACATCGCCGTGTCGATGCAGTGGGCCAGCAGGTCGCCGGTGACGCCCGATCCGGCGGCCTTCACATCGAGGCGCCACAGCGCGGCCCCGCCCTGGGGCAGTTCGGGATTGATCGTCCAGTCTTGAAGGAAGTTGGCACGATAGTGGAACACCTTGCCCAGCTTGCCGGCGTCAATCATCTGCTTGGCCAACACCACGGCCGGGCAGCGACGATAATTGTACCAGACCATGTTCGGCACCTTGGCCTTCTCGATGGCCTTGACCATGCCTTCGGCCTCCTTGGAGTTCAGGGCCAGCGGCTTCTCGCAGAGGATCATCTTGCCGGCCTTCGCCGCGGCGATGGCGATCTCGGCGTGCAGGTTGTTCGGGACGGCGATGTCCACCACATCGATATCCTTGCGGGCGATGAGCTTCTTCCAATCGGTTTCGATGGACTCGTAGCCCCAGCGATCGGCGAATTCCTGGGCCTTGGCAGCGTCGCGCGCGCAGACGGCCTTCAGCACGATCTGGTAGCTCGACGGGAAGAAATGTCCGACCTGAGCGAATGCGTTGGAATGGGCGCGTCCCATGAAGCCGTAGCCGATGAGACCGATGCGAAGTTGTTTTTTAGCCATAGATACCCGTGGTTGGGAGATGGGCCGAGACTAAGGGGCGCCGCCGACCGCCGGCAATCCCGAGTTGCGTCGATGCCGCGATCGGCGGTTAATCTCGGGGCCGTCCACCGGATTCGCATGAGTCTCATCCATCCCCGCTCCCACCTGGTGCGCTGTGCCAACCGGCACTGCCGATCCATGGTGCTGTCGGGAGATTCCCGGTGCGCGCGCTGCGGGTCGGGCCAGACGCCTCAGGCCCCCCTTCGGGCCCAGGCGCGACTTCGGCACTGCTCCAACCGCGCCTGTCGGGCCTTCATCCTGGATTCGGACACCCGATGCGCTCATTGCGGTTGCGAGGCTCCGGCTTTCAAGGCCTTCCGCTTCGGCGTGACGATGATGGGGCGCGCTGCCCAGGTCGGAGCCGCCGTCGGAATCCTGCTGCTGCTGGCCCTTTGGGTGTTGAAATTCGACAAGGCCCGGTTCGATCCCGAATCGCCCGCTGTCCACGCCCCGGCATCGGGAACCCCGACGGGCCAAGACTCCCGGGATACCGACCGCTGAAGCGCTCCGACACGACGCGCCCTCCCCCGAACCCGCTGCGAGACCGATCCGATCGAGGCTCGGTCCGGAGTCAGGGGCGCGGCAACAACACCGGCCGAAAACCCAAGTAATCGCCGCGAAGTTCCGGGGTCATGGCCCCGCGGATGGCCGATCGGGCCCGCCGCGCGCCATAGATGCGACTGCCGCCCCGATAGCAGCGAAAGGTTCCGGCCGAGGGCCCGGTGGGGTCGTGCACCGCGTTTGTCGGATAGTCTCCATACCAGTCGCGACACCATTCCCAGACATTGCCATGCAGATCATGCAGCCCCCAGGCGTTGGGGCCGCGGGTCTTCACCGCATGGGCTTTGCCCTCGGAGTTGGATTCGATCCAGGCCAGGGCGTTCAGGTCACCCGCGAAGGAGCCGGTCGTGCCCGCTCGGCAGGCGTATTCCCATTGGGCCTCGGTCGGCAGATCCCACTCCCATCCGTCGGGAATGAGTCCGGCTTCACAATGCCGGTGGGTCAGGGCCCGACAGTACTCCTGGGCCTCCGGCCACGAAACCTGATTGACCGGTTGGTCGGGCGCCTTGCCGTGGCTGGGATTGGTCGGCTTCACGGCCTCCCACTGCGCCTGCGTGCACTCGGTCTCGGCCATGAAGAACCCCCGCGTGAACACCACCTCGTGCTGGACTTCAGCCTT
>JACCEE011137806.1_pt1 | contig 10857 bp, 10 predicted proteins | sample 7449931 | NCBI WGS metagenome assembly JACCEE01 (sample SAMN15323457, study PRJNA562643) | freshwater metagenome | isolation source: river surface water | place: USA:Blue River Watershed | collected 2017-08-19 | reverse complement strand
TTTTGACGACTTTGCAAAACCCGGCAACACACCAAACTCGGCACTTTGGATAAATGGTCCTGTTCTCGTTAATACAAGTTATGGCAAGAACCCTTATAGCATTGGCGTTGCAACATTTGATCTATTGGGCGCTGAAGGAAAACTCCACACCAACGCTCAAGTCACTCAATTCGTGGCCGATTCATTAACATCGCACTATATTAACCTTAAATATCCCGGGAACAACTCTATTTTTCTGAGTTTTCAGTATCAACCTGCAGGATATGGCGACATGCCCGAGGTTGAAGATTCGTTGGTATTGCGCCTCTACTCCTCAGTCGAAAAAAAATGGTTTGTTAGCTGGTCTGCCAGAGTAGAGAAAGGGATACTAAAGGAGTTTAACCACCTAACCTCCGAAACAAAGGAAATTGCAAGCGGTGTTGATACAACATTTCATAACGTATTACTCCAAATAAACCAACCATACTTTCTTGCAGATAGCTTTCGAATACAGTTCTACAATAAGGGTTCACTCAACAACAACTCCTTTGTCCCAGGGTTAAAGGCCAACGCCGATCAGTGGAATTTAGATATGGTATATCTGACAAGTGGACGAAACCCTTCCGATTCCACCCCTAACGATGTTGCCTTTTCGAGGCCACTTAATTCTATGTTAATAGGCTATGAATCTATTCCTTGGAAGCATTTCACACCAACAGTTCAGGCTTCTATTGCTCCCAATCCAGCATCACTTTGGGTTACTTACCACAACCAAGGAAACGTAATTTGGAATATTACCCGCAACTTTGATATAACCAATGCACTGACTCAAGTTCACAAGCAATTTACCGCTGGGGCAGAAAACATTGCACCAAACTCAAGTTTAGATTTTGAGATACTATATAACTACAACTTTACTTCACCTTCCGCCGACTCGGCCGAATTCAACCTCAAGTCATACCTTATTACACAACTTGATACTGATCCCGCACGTGTAGCCTTTCGATGGAACGATACCATTACCAGAAATCAAGTGTTTAAAAACTACTACGCCTACGATGATGGTAGCGTAGAGAATGGATATGGTCTCTTGGGCGAAGGAGCCGATGGCGCAATGGTAGCCATGAAGTTCAACTGCTTGGTTAAGGATACACTCCGGGGTATAAAGGCATACTTTAATGCAACATACAAAAACGCCTCTTCAGATCTTAATTTTGACCTCACTGTTTGGAAGGATAATAACGGAAAACCGGGCGAGGTCATTTATAGCCAGATAGGCGTAAAACCCATTTACGCTAGCGAGTTAAACAAGTTCGTTTATTATAAATTAACAACGCCATTAGAGTTGGAAGGCACATTCTTTATAGGATGGAAGCAGGTTAAAGATGACATGATGAATATTGGTTTTGACAGGAACAACATCAACAACGATAAGCTGTTTTACAATCTTCAAGGAACATGGGAGATGTCGGGACTCAAGGGAACCCTGATGCTACGCCCTGTATTTGGGAAAGATAACGGTCCCACAACCGATATCCCAGAAGAGCAAAGCGAAACCATTAAGCTATACCCCAACCCGGCATCGAATTACATTACAATTGAGAACAACGGGCTGAATGCAAATGGCTACGCCCAACTTTTCGACCTCACAGGAAGAACGATAATGCACATGAACTTCAACGAGCAAATAGATGTATCCGGGTTGCCTTCCGGGCTATATTTAGTGCGATTGACCGACCAAAGAGGCAAAACAGAAACACGAAAACTCATAATTTCTCGCTAAGTAAACATGGCAGAAGAACCCGTAATTGACGACTTGCTCGACGAAGAAAACGAAGAGCAACAAGAACTCTATGAACATTTTGGATTTAAGGTTGATAAAGGGCAGTCGCTCCTTCGAATCGATAAATTTTTGACGCAAAAGATTGAAGGCGTTTCGCGTAACCGTATTCAAAATGCTGCCGATGCAGGAAATATTTTAGTAGATGGAAAACCTGTAAAATCGAACTACAAGGTAAAACCTCTCGATCAGATTTCCATTGTGATGCCCTATCCTCCAAGGGATACGGAGATAATTCCTGAAAACATACCCCTAAATATTACTTACGAGGACGATCAACTTCTGGTAGTTAATAAGCCTGCCGGAATGGTAGTGCACCCCGGCCATGGAAACTGGAATGGAACACTTGTAAATGCGTTGGTTTACCACTTCAAAGACTTACCAACCCAACGCAATGGAGAAGTTCGTCCCGGATTGGTGCATCGTATCGACAAGAACACATCCGGATTGCTTGTAATTGCTAAAAACGAGCTTGTACACAACATGCTGGCAAAGCAATTCTTCAACCATACCTCTAAGCGAACCTACATAGCGCTGGTATGGGGGAACCTTGCTGAAGATGCAGGAACCATTACAGGGAATATTGGCCGCTGCCTTTACGACAGGCAAAAGATGGATGTATTCCTCGATGGAAGCCAAGGCAAACATGCCGTAACACACTTCCGCGTTTTGGAGCGATTTGGCTATGTAAACCTGGTGGAGTGCACCCTCGAAACCGGAAGAACTCACCAAATACGCGCACACTTTCAGCACATTGGGCACCCACTCTTCAACGACGAGAAGTATGGTGGCGATGAAATCCGCAAGGGAACAACTTTTACAAAGTATAAGCAGTTTATCCAAAACTGTTTTAAGATAATGCCTCGGCAAGCACTCCACGCCAAAACCTTAGGGTTTGTGCATCCTACAACCAAGCAGGAGATGCTATTTGATTCCGAAATAGCCACCGATTTTAAGGAGGTAATTGAGAAGTGGCGCATTTACGTTGCAACTCGCGATACTTCATCGGAAGAGTAATCGGAAGTCAAGAATAGAAGAAAAAAAGCTGGTTAACGCCAGCTTTTTTTAATAACTTTCGGCCCGATAAATTTCGGCAATAACACACAGCAAAGCAACATTAATACTTTCCTTTTGCTGTTTTCTAGAAAAAGACTACGGATATGAAAAAGAACATAGCCATTTTGGCTGGAGGCGATTCCTCCGAGTGGGTAATTTCAGTGCAAAGTGCAGCTCAAATAAGCGAAATTCTTAATCCAGAAAAATACACGCCCTATACCATTGCTGTTAAAGGAAGCAGCTGGACCATGACCGATTCTGTTGGCAACGAGCACTCTATCGACAAAAACGATTTCACGCTTAGGCTCGATGGGCATAAGGTAAAGTTCGACTGCGCACTGATTGCCATCCACGGCACACCCGGTGAAAATGGAATTCTCCAATCTTACTTTGAACTGGTTGGAATACCATACACGACTTGCGGAGTTGGAACCTCAGCAATTACGTTCAACAAGTTTGCAACCAAAACATTTGCGCGAGAAACAGGGATTAACCTTGCTAAACATTTTCTAGCAAGAAAGAATATTGCAGTTGATCCAAATGAAGTGATTAAAGCAGTTGGTCTGCCTTGCTTTGTGAAACCAAACCAAGGTGGCAGTAGCTTTGGAGTAACCAAAGTAAAATCTATTGAAATGATTCCACAGGCTCTTGCCGATGGATTTGCTGAAGATTCGGAAGTAATTATCGAAGAGTTTATTCAAGGAGTTGAGCTTACCTGTGGCGTTTACAAATCGGCATCGCACAATTTGATAATGCCCGTTACCGAAATTGCCAGCAAAAAGGAGTTTTTTGATTATGAAGCGAAGTATACTCCAGGCATGTGCGACGAGATTACACCTGCACGGATCTCACCTGAAGTTACAAAACTAGTTCAGGATTATGCTTCAAAACTGTATGATTGGTTTGGCTGCAAAGGAATAGTTCGGGTCGATTTTATTTACAGCAATGAAAAACTATTCCTCCTCGAAATCAACACAACTCCGGGCATGAGCAAGAACAGCATCATTCCTCAGCAAGTAAAGCAAATGGGACTAACTATGGCCGATGTGTGGGATTGGGTAATTGAGGATTCTATTTCACAAAAGGCTGTAGGAGTTTAGCCGTTTAGGAAATAAGAAAAGAGCGATAGCCAACGGCATTAAGCTCTTTTCTATTTTATATTGCCATATTTTCCAACCAACTAACTAGTAAAGAATTCTTCGTAGGCATTCTCATTGCCGAATTGGCAAATTGTCGAATTATCACATTCACTACTCTCTGGTAACTCTTTTATGGGTGCCATCACAAAAGGGCATATCCTTCGATCGGCCACAACCACAAAACTCTACACTATCACCATCAATAGCGAGTTTTTTGCCTTCGCTAAACACCTCAAAGTTCCCGTAAATCTTAATTGGACCATGTCCCGGAACCTTAATTTCTGCCGAAATATCTTTTGATTTCTTATCGTCCATTGCGCTATCCATTAAAGCCTAATTTAAAATGTGTCCCATCGCAAAAAGGAGGGTTTGCAGTTTGCCCGCAGCGGCAAATTGATATCATTTGCATGCTTTTTAGCTCGATCCCCTTCTCACCATAAACTTTAAACTTCCCTGAAATTACTAGTGGTCCGTTTTTCATCACTTGGATTTTAATGGGATCATTCTGCTTAAATTCGGGAACAGCATTCTCTTCATCCTCACTAACCAGCTTCGGCGAGGCTTCATCCCGATTCTTCGCCTCATCGTTCCATTTAAATGTCAATGCCCGTGTTGGACATTCGTTCACAATATGGATTATACGCTCGGAAGCAGCACCTTCCATGTCAATCCATGGACGATTCCGCGGATTAAAAACCGAAATAAGTTGAGTATAGCAAGTGGATGCATGAATGCACTCCGAAGGCTGCCAAAATACAGTAATATCTTTATTGCTATATTTTCTGTTATTCTTATCCATAAAATCCGTTTGTGTAAAGATATAAAGATTGACTTATATGCGCTTATCAACCTTATCAAAAACAATACAGTCTTAAGCGATAATTTACTCTAGTGTTCTAAAAGGAAAGTAATCACAAAGAAAACTATTGTTGTAAAAGAGAACTGTTTTTGTAAACAAAGGTTCAGTAACTATGCTAAATTTGTAGTCTTTTTTATATAACATTTCGAAATCAAAATCGTTACATTAATTGGCCTCTTATAATTATGAGGATTGCAGGTGAAGAAGCATATTAAAATATTTATCCTGAGTTTTTTTTGTTGGTTCTGGCATTCTGAAGCACATAGCCAAACCACCAACCAAACTGTATTGGGCTACATGATCCCAAAGATGGTGGTCGATGGAGACACGCTTCCCAATATCCCACTAACTGAGATTTACGTTTTCCCTCCAGAAAAACATAGAAGCCAAGCCGACTATCGACGCTACCAAAAGTTGGTTTACAATATTAAAAAGGTTTACCCCTACTCTCAAATCGCCAAACGGAAACTCTCCGAGATGAATAGCGAATTTGTAAAATTAAAGACCGAACGAGAAAAGAAGGCATACATAAAGCAGGTAGAAGCGGAGATGATGGCCGAATTTGAAGGTCCACTTCGCAAGTTAACAATATCGCAAGGCAAACTTTTAATTAAGCTTATCGATAGAGAAACGGGGAGCACCTCATACGATTTAGTGAGAGAACTTAAGGGTCCATTCAGCGCCTTCTTTTGGCAAGCAATGGCTCGGGTAGTAGGCTCGAATCTAAAAACAAAGTTTGAGAAGGATGGTGAAGACCAAACTATTGATAGGTTAATCCTGCTAATGGAAAGCGGTCAACTATAATCCAACACCCTTAATGCGACTCTTTTAATAGTCATTAGCGATGATTAGAACCTTTGCCGCCATTAAAGTTGACCCCAACAAGGAACTTTCTGATCTATTTGATTTTTGCAAGAAGCACTTCTACCAGTCGAACGTAAAATGGGTGGAGCCGCACAACCTTCACATCACCTTGCGCTTCTTCGGCAATACTGAAACCGAAACGATTCCAACACTTGTTAGTGAACTTAAAACTATTGCTCAACATCAACAACCTTTCGATTTTGAGATAAAAGAGATTGGGATATTTGGTTCAGAAGCCTCTCCCAGAATAGTCTACGCCGGAGTTGCAGATCAAGGGCCAATCCAATTTCTTTCAACAGCCATTGAGCAGTTGGCTCGCAGAGTAGGATTTGAACCTCAGAATAGCGTTCTGACACCACACCTTACATTGGGTAGACCAAAAGGAATTGGGAATGAAGGTCCAACAAGGGAGCTAATTCAACTATTCAACCATAAATGTCTTGGTTGTTTTCATACCAACACGATCTATCTTTACCAATCGGTATCAACAGGAACGGGGCCACTCTATCAACCCATTGAGATAATTCCCCTAAAAGGCTAAATTCCGCGTCCCCTGAAAACAGTAATCAAGGTGTAGATTATTATTCTCAAATCGACCAACAGAGACATGTTTTCGAGGTATAGAATATCATACTTGAGCCGTTCCACCATTTGATCGACATTCTCGGCATAACCATACTTAACCTGCCCCCAAGATGTTATCCCCGGCTTCACTTTTTGCAAGTGTAAGTAGTGCGGAGCCTTCTTTACTATCTGATCAATATAAAACTGACGCTCGGGTCGAGGACCAACTAGTGAGAGATCACCCTTAAGCACGTTGAGAAAGTTGGGTAATTCATCTAAGCGAGTTTTTCGCATAAATCGACCAAAAGGTGTAACACGGTTATCCGATCGACTGCTTAATGCAGGTCCATTCACCTCCGAATTGACGCACATGCTACGGAATTTGATCAGGACAAAAGGTTTTCCATAACGCCCAATTCGCTCCTGCTTAAAGAACACCGGACCTTTAGAGGTAAGCTTTATAACTGCAGCAATAATTAATCCTACAGGAAGCAACAGCGTAACGGCAATAAGCGACGCAACAAAGTCAATAACCAGCTTAATCGTTTCTTGCCAAGCAGGCATCAGCTTGTGGTTAACCAGAATAAGAGGAGTTCCCATGATAGAACTCATCTTCACTTTGCCGGTTAAGAAGTCGTAAAGGCTAGGGATCACCTTCACTTGCACGTTCTTACCATACAAATCGTTAATTGCTCGCTGAATTCGACGCGTCTCATTGTGCGAAAGAGCAATGATAACTTCCTCTGCACCTGTTTTATCAATTATCTCTGAAAGATCCGATAGTGTACCCAAGCAAGGTAAGTGTGCCGAGAGCTTACTTTCCGTTACAGACGCAGCAACATAGCCAATGAACATCTGACCTTGAGGTATTATAAACCCCTCTATTTCATTATAAATTGTTTCGGCCTCGGCCCCATCCCCAACAATTATTGTCTTAAATCCAAGTCGTCGCTTACGAATTTGAATAATAATAAAAGAGGTAATGAATAATCGGGGAAAGTAAGTGAAAACAAATTGGAGGCCTATTAACATGCCAAATGTAGCGTAATAATCGCGAGTGCTCCCGGCGTCGTCTCCCAGAATTAAGAGAAAGAATATGATAATTGATCCGAAAATTACCTGTCCTGCTGTTTGGAAGAAGTCGTTAATACGCGACCTTCTATATACATCGGAATAGAATCCCGTGATTAGGTAGAATAGTATCCAAAAAGAGGTTACAAGCCCAAGGCGATAAAAAAATTCTGGAGTAAATATATCAACAAGAGATATATCATTACCTTCAGCATTGTTCTGTCTAAGAAAATAAAACGTACACCAAGCACCTATCGCCGATAAAAAGTCGAAGAAGAGGTAGGTAAATAGGATGAACGTTCTTTTCACTAACACGCTGTTTAACAACAAAAATAGTCAGAACAAAATCTGACCTACATCACTTATATGAAAGCTGGTGGAAGATAAACCAAAGCAGCATCAGATATATGGTAATGCTGAGACAAAAATAGCATTTAAGATTTAGGCGAGTGCGAAATGTCCCTGCATTTCGGAATAAATGTGCAAAATTTGGGATATTGTATCCAGTCCCAACACAGAAAATCTCTTTTTAGAGCAATTACAAACATCAAGAAACTGGGAAAATTGCTCTTGGTGAGATTTTACGCTAATCTCGCCATTTTCTTGAGAGCCTTCAAAATATCGGTAGGAACCGGAACTATCAAGAAACTGCACTAACAAGGAGTTTCGTTCCGATACATTTGATATACTTATAGATATAAGCGATGAGTTTTCAAATTCCAGGTGACACCCCATAAATACAGAGGAATTAAGCTGCTTGTTGCCCGATACACATCGAATTCGTTTTACCGAATACGGAAGTATACTTAAAGCAGCCGAAATGGCTTCAAGACATCGAAATCGCCACGCGCCACCTTCAATTTGGTCCGGCGACTCCATGGACACACTTCCAACTAGTGGAGTAGAACCCACGGCAACAGGAACCTTCAACTCAATTGGCAAACGAGGAAAAACATATACTCCGGCCTCCTCTGCAAGTATCGAAAGGTTGTTTAATTCGCCAATCGTTAATTCAAACGGGTTATTCAAAAAAATATGATAGCCCGAACGAATAAGCTTACTCAAACCGGATACGGATACTCCATTCAGACTGTCGAAGTAAACAGCACTATTTGATACATTAGCGGGCAACTCTTCAAATGTTGGAACAACAGAATAGGAGAAGTCTGCCAAGACATCAGCATTGGCTAACCACTCTCGATTGTTCTTCTCACCAATTACAAATAGAGATACCATAGAGGTTTAAAGTTTCACAAACTTAACCATTCACAACTAAATTCAACTCCCTTGGCAGTATTACTTATCAACGTATGGTTGTTAATAACTAAAGAGACGAAGCGAAGGCTAAAAATGTGAAGAATGGTTTCTATCTTTGCTGATAGAATCTGCCAAATGATACACAAAAAACTTACAGACACCTATCGACACAAGGGGCTTCGCCAAAAATTAGTGGAGGAGCTTAAGAAGAAAGGGATTAGCGATGAGGCTGTGCTAGCAGCCATAAATGCTGTGCCTCGCCATTACTTTATGGAAAGTGGTTTTCTGGAATTTGCTTACCGCGATCAGGCCTTTCCCATTGGAGCAGGGCAAACCATTTCTCAGCCCTACACTGTAGCCTTTCAAACCGAACTTCTTCAGGTTAACAAACTTTCGAAAGTATTGGAAGTTGGAACGGGTTCGGGATACCAAACCGCCATTTTATGCGAAATGGGAGTTAAGGTATTTACCATAGAACGGCAACGTGAACTTTTTACAAAATCACAGCAACTGCTTGGTGAAATGGGATACAAACCCCACTTTTTCTTTGGTGATGGATACAAGGGAAAATTGGCATACGGCCCTTACCAGCGAATACTAGTTACAGCCGGTGCCCCAACAATTCCCGAAGATCTGGTGAGTCAGCTGGACGAAGGTGGCCGAATGGTTATTCCGGTGGGTGATACCCAAACTCAGATAATGACTCTAGTTGAGAAGATAAATGGTAAAATTGTAATTTCGGAACATGGAACTTTCATCTTTGTTCCCTTGCTAAAAGGAACAGACGGATAAAACATTAAAGAACTATGATAACAATACAACGGTTCATTTTCAACCCATTTCAGCAAAACACCTACCTACTCTACACCGACACTAAGGAGTGTGCTATTGTAGATCCGGGTTGCTATACACAGGAAGAGCGCGACGAGTTGGTGGCATTTATCGAATCGCATGAGTTAACCCCAACCCTCCTGCTGAACACCCATTGCCACATCGACCATGTGCTAGGAAACGCGTTCATTAAGCGCAAATACAACCTTGACACAATGGCTCATAAAGACGATGCCGATCTGCTCGAAATGGCAGAGGAAAGCGGTTCGATGTATGGATTTACGGTAGATGTACCTCCTGCAATTGGACAGTTTATTGTGGACGAACAGGTAATAAAGCTGGGCGAAAACGAAATTCTTGCACTCTCTGTTCCAGGCCACAGTAAAGGTAGCCTTGCCTTTGTCTGCAAAAAAGAGAAGTTTGTAATTACCGGCGATGTCCTCTTTGCCGGAAGCATTGGCCGAACCGACCTTCACGGTGGCGATTACGACCAGCTGATTAATAGCATTAAAACGAAACTAATGCCCCTTGGTGACGACTTTACTGTGTTTTCAGGTCATGGACCACGCACAACCATTGGCAAAGAAGCGCTTAGCAACCCATTTCTTCAAGGTGTTTTGTAAAAACCGAAACATACTCAATAACATGATTTGTATCGTGTGCAATCAATTTACTTCTTACTACTTTTGCCAATCATATAACTAACACGTAGTTTAACACTCAATAACCTAAGCCAATGGCTACTGATAATTTTGTTTCCCGCCATAACGGACCTCGCGAAAGCGAAATAGGTCATATGCTAAAGCATATTGGCGTATCCTCCATCGAGGAACTAATTGATCAAACCCTTCCTAAGGCTATACGGTTGCCAAAACCAATCGCAATACCAGAAGGCATTTCGGAGTATGAATTCTTCAAGAAGATTAAAGCAATTGCTGCAAAGAACAAGCTTTACCGTTCATTCATCGGTATGGGTTACTACGGCACTGCTACTCCTGCTGTTATTCAACGTAATATTTTTGAAAACCCAAGCTGGTATACCTCTTATACCCCATACCAAGCAGAAATTTCCCAAGGCCGTTTAGAGGCTCTTATCAACTTCCAAACCATGGTTATGGAATTAACCGGTATGGAAATTGCCAACTGCTCGCTTCTCGATGAGGCAACTGCTGCTGCCGAAGCTATGCTTATGATGCACGGCCTTCGCTCACGCGCTGCCGTAAAAGAGGGAAAGAACACCATTTTTGTCGATGAAAACATCTTCCCTCAAACACTCGATGTTATTATTACCCGTGCCGAACCTGCAGGTATCGAGGTTCAGCTTGGTAAATACAACGAAGCAGAGCTTGGATCGAATGTATTCGGTGCAATTGTTCAATACCCCGCCGCAAACGGTG
>JACCEE011036114.1_pt1 | contig 10857 bp, 11 predicted proteins | sample 7449931 | NCBI WGS metagenome assembly JACCEE01 (sample SAMN15323457, study PRJNA562643) | freshwater metagenome | isolation source: river surface water | place: USA:Blue River Watershed | collected 2017-08-19 | reverse complement strand
CTCCCAACAGGACCATCGGGAAGCTCACGACGGCCAGCAGTCCCAGTGCGACGATGTCTTTGAGTTTGAGCACGACCAGTCTCCTTGCAAGCGGTGCGCCAATCGGAAGATGGGCGGGAAATCGTTGGGGAGGCTCGTCCTTGGCGGGAAAGGTTTGCCTCCACTTGCCCGTTCGGGCGGGCAGGAACTACTCTACGGCTTCCATGCGGGATTTTCCGTCATCCGCCGCCGCGCGGATCGTTCGATTGGCTTTGGAAGAAGATCTTGGGTCCGGCGACCTCACCTGTTCCCTCGTGCTTCCTGCCGGGCACCGGAGCCGGGCACGGGTGGTCGCCAAGGCCCAAGGGATCTTCGCGGGGATGCCGCTGGCCCAAATGGTCTTCGACCAGGTGGCGGATCTGGATCCGGTCGCGGGAAGCGTCCTTTTGCGTCCGATGGTCCAAGATGGCGCTTCGGTCGCCAAAGGAACCGTGGTGCTGGAACTGGAAGGTTCCACCCGCGCGATCCTGGAAGGCGAACGCACGTTCCTGAACTTCGCCCAGCACTTGTCCGGAGTCGCGACCGTCGCCAGGGCCTACCAAAGCGCGGCGGGCGATTCCTGCAAGGTGCTGGACACCCGCAAGACCACCCCTGGACAGCGTTTGCTGGAAAAGTGGGCCATCCGGGTCGGCGGCGGTTCCAACCATCGCATCGGATTGTGGGACGCCGTGCTGATCAAGGAGAACCACGCCCAGGCGGCGGGGAGCGTGAAGATCGCCGCGCAGAAAGCCATCGCCGCGATCGCTCCGGGCACCGACATCATCCTGGAAGTGCGCGACCTTGCCGAACTGGAATCGGTGCTGACCCTGCCCTTGACACGCGTTCTCCTGGACAACTTCGCCCCCGCGATGGTCGAGCAGGCGCGCGCGATGCGCGATGCCGCCGGGGCGGTCTTCGGACTGGAAGTGTCGGGAGGGATCACCCTGGACACCCTGCCCGCCTATGCGCGTTCGGGGGCGGAATTCGCTTCGGTGGGCGCTCTCACGCATTCCACCATGCCCTTGGATCTTTCGCTTCTGTTGGAGGGACTGTGATCGAGCTCGTCCCCGGTCGCTGGGCCGGATTCGGAATCGCCGGGAATTTCGCCGGACATCTGGAGCAGGCGGGCGAGGTCAAGGACTTCGCTTCGCTCAAGATGTCGGGCGAAGGCCCCAAGGGCATGTTTCCCTACCATCTTCCGATCGAAGGACATTTCCTGTCGATCGATCCGGTGTCCGGTTCTGAACTCGCCTTGCCCGAAGGCGCCCAGGTCCAGGGCGAACCGGAAGTGGCGTTGGCGTGCGAGCTGTCCTACCGGGGGAGGAACGTGAAGGTCCGGCCCGTGGCGTTCGCCGCCTTCGACGACGCTTCCATCCGGCGCGAAGGCGCTCCCAAGATCAGCGTCAAGAAGAACTGGGGCCCCGGCTCCAAGGGGCTTTCCGGGGGATGGATCGATCTTCCCCAAGGATTGGTTCCGGGGGCGCCGCTGGACCGCTACCGCATCGCTTCGTTCCTGGAACGGGACGGCGAGTGGAAGGCCTACGGCATCGACAGCCCCGTGGCTGGCTACACCCTCTACGGGCCCGCCCTGGTGGAATGGGTTGAACAAAAATTGTCTTCCCAGGCCGACCAAGGTCCTCTGGAGGATCTTCCCGCGTTGTTGGAACGGGCCGGCCGGCCCGAACGCGCCGTGATCACGATCGGAGCCACGCGCTACACGTCGCTGGGCGAGACCACCTACCTGCAGCCGGGCGATTCGTTCGCCGTGGCCGTCTACGACCCGGCGCTGGTCGACGCATCCGCGCTTCCCGCCCTCTGCTCCAAGGGCGCCTCCCTCCCCGGCCTGTCGTTGTTGGTGCGCAAGGCGCGCAGGGTGTAGCCGCGGCGCCGTCGACGGCGCCGGAACGCTTGCGGAGGGCGCGAGCCGCCCGCCAGAGTAGTTTGCCGTCCATGGCCGGTTCTTACGATGTGGTGGTGCTGGGCGCCGGGATCTCCGGGCTTTCTTCCGCCCGCGCCTTGGCGAAGCGGGGGTTCCGCGTCGCCGTGGTCGAGCGCGACGTCCCCGGTTCCCACGCGTCCTCGGCCGCGGCCGGAATCCTGGTCTCGCGCGGAGTCGTCCGTTCCGACGTTCCCGGGCGCATGTTCTACACCCGTTCCCTGGACGGATACGAGGAATGGGTCCGCGCCCTCGCATCGGAATCCAGGCGGAATTTGTCGTTGCGCGCCGGCGACGACTTCTGCTTCTTCCCGCCCGGCGGGAAGGCTGACAGGTTCCGTCAACGCATGGAGCGCGAATCGGATCCGGCGCGCTGGGAGGAGCTGGACGCCCCGCCCCGGGGCTTGTCGTGCGCGACGCGAGGCGGACCCTGGAGGGTGTTCCGGTTCGGGGGCGAGCGCTGGTGCGTGCCGTCGGATCTGCTGGCCGCCCTCCTGGCGGCGGTGGAGCGCGATGGAACCTTGGTCGTGCCAAATGCCGGAATCCCGCAGGTGACGGACCTCGGGACGACCTGGAAGGTGGTTTTCGCAGGGGGCGCGATCGAAGCTCCCGTGCTGCTCGTGTCGGCGGGGCCATGGTCCGGTGGCGTGTTGGGATCGCTCGGTTGGGAAGCCAATCTCGTGCCGGTGCGGGGGCAGCTGGCCTTGGTCCCCCGGTTGCACGCGCTGGATGCCATGGTGCATCTGGAAGACACCTACTACGCGGTGCCGCGCGGCGATCTGACCCTCGTGGGGGCCACGGTCGAACACGGAGAATGGGAAGAATCCGTCACCGATCGGGGCATGCACGAGCTTCGCCACAGGTTGTCTTCGATCTTTCCCGAGCTCGATCTTTCGCGGGCGGTCAAGGTCTGGGCGGGGCTTCGCCCACGCTCGCGCGACCGGGTCCCTCATCTGGGTTGGCTCGAACCCGGAAGGCTCCTGGTCGCTTCGGGCCATTACCGATCGGGCATTTCCATGGCGCCGCGTACCGGCGAAGTCGTGGCTGGTCTCGTGGCGGGCGACGCCGCGCCCGACGACGTTTCCGAATTGTCTCCGGTGCGGAGATCTGGTGGCTACAGGAGGATTCCATGAAAACGTCGATCGCCGCGCTGTTGGCCGCCCTCGCGGTCGGATTCGGGGCGTTCGGGGCGCATGCCCTGAAGACACGCCTCGCACCCGACCTGCTCGCGGTCTGGACCACGGCGTCGCACTACCACCTGGTCCATGCCGTCGCGCTCGTCGCCATGGCATTGGGCAAGAAGGATCCAGGGCGTTCCTGGAGCGTGCTTCTGGCGGGGATCGTTCTTTTTGCCGGTTCGCTCTATGCGCTCGCCTTGACCGGAATCCGCGGCCTTGGCGCGATCACGCCGATCGGTGGCGTCCTCTTGGTGGCGGGCTGGCTCATGCTCGCGCGCGAGGCCTGGATTTCCCGAGCCCGATCGCAAATCGGGGCCTGAAGGAGTTCAGGCAGGATCGCCGATTGTCACGGGCGTGCAAAACTTTGTCGAGGCTCTTGCGATCCTCTGGTTGGAACGGGAGGGGGCGAGTATCATAACCACCACGATGTGCTCCAACCATCCCTACCGATTCAGCGTGGCCAATCTAGCCCAACGAGGCAAGAAGGTGCGTCTGGTCCTCGGAATCGTTGGAACCGTGGCGACGTCGATCCTCGCTGGCGGCATGATCCTGGAAGGGGTCCATCCCCTGTGGCGGTGGGCCCTTCTGCTTCCCGCGTTCGCGAGCATCCTTTGCATCCTGGAGGCGTTCACGAGCACCTGCGTGGTGCTCGCCGCGCTCGGCGCATGGGACCTCGGATGCGGCACGGAAAGGGTTCCGGATCCACGCATCGACGCCGCGCTGCGCGCCCGCGCCTGGAAGCTGATCGCCCTTTCCGGGCTATTGGCTTTTCTGCTCGTCTATCTGGCGACCCGCTGCGGCTGGCAGCCGGGCTGAAATCGATCCCGATCTAGTTAGTCGCTCGACTTCGTGTCCCGGATGTTCTTCTGGACCGCGACGGCGGAAAACAGGCACAGCACGTAGGCCATCGCGTAGAAGCCTTTTTCGCTGAGGGACAGCTCGGCGTTCCACAGCCCGATGCTCAGCAGGAGCAACGCCAGAGCGGTGGAGAACCAGGCGATCCCCATGTAGATGCCCGTCACGGGAATCCCCTCGAGCTGGTCTCTGACGGATTTCTGGAGCGAGACCGCCGCGAAGAGTCCGTACATCAGCAGCACGAAGTAGAAGCCCTTCTCGTTGAGCTGCATCTGCGCGTTCCACAAGCCTGTACAGAAACTGACCATGCCCAGCAACAAGGCGATCCACGATGCCGCGACGAACGCGCCTGAAGGTTTCTGCTGGGCTGTTGGCATTGGGCTGGCGTCCTTCGTTTGTTCGTTCCAGGATAGCATGTCGAACCCCGGAAGATAGGAAGCGCTCGTCGTCATGGGCCGCGACGGTTCGCCGCGATCCTATCCGACCGCCTGCATGGCGGTCTCGATCATGTCGTCGGCGAATCGGTCGACCTCCTGTTCGGTGTGCGCCGCCGACAGGAAGAACGCTTCGAACTGCGCGGGAGGCAGGAAATGTCCTTTGTCCAGCATGAGCCGGAAGAACCGCCCGAACGCGGCGTTGTCGCAGGCGGCGACGTCGGCGAAGGTCTTCACCGGGCCGTCGTGGAAAAAGAGGGTGGCCATGCTCCCCACACGCTGGAAGCGCAGGGGCTTTCCCGCGATCCTCGGCAGGATCGCCTTTTCCAGGCGGTCGCCGAGCGATTCCAGCCGTTCGTAGACCTCCGGGGTCAGTTCGCGCAGCAGCGCCAATCCCGCGGCGCAGGCGAGCGGATTGCCGGAAAGTGTCCCGGCTTGGTACACCGGACCCAACGGGCTCAGCTTGTCCATGATGTCGGCGCGACCGCCGAACGCGGCCAAGGGCAGGCCGCCGCCGATGATCTTTCCGTAGGTGGCGAGGTCCGGTACGATCCCCAGACGTCCCGCCGCGCCGGAAGCGCCCACCCGGAATCCCGTCATGACTTCGTCGAGGATCAGGAGCGCTCCGTGTTCGTCGCAAAGGGTGCGCAGGCCTTCCAGGAAGCCCGGATCGGCTGGAACCACGCCCATGTTGCCCGGAACGGGTTCCACGAAGATGCAGCTGATCTCGCCGGGTCGGGCCGCGAAGGCGGCTTCCACCGACTCGAGGTCGTTGAATTCCGCCACCAGGGTGTCCTTGGCGGTATCGGGCGTGACGCCGGGACTGGAAGGGTGCCCGTGGGTGAGCGCGCCCGATCCTGCCGCCACCAGGAAGCTGTCGCCGTGGCCGTGGTAGCATCCGCGGAATTTGATGAACGCGGGGCGTCCCGTGAAGCCGCGCGCCAGCCGCAAGGCCGACATGGTCGCTTCGGTCCCCGAGCTGACCAACCGGACCTTTTCCACCCACGGGTTGCGCCGACAGATTTCTTCCGAGAGTTCCACTTCGGGCACGGAGCAGGCGCCGAACGAAGAACCCGATGCCAGGGTGGCTTGGATCGCCGCGGCCACCGCGGGATGGGAGTGGCCAAGGACCATGGGGCCCCACGAGCCCACCCAGTCGACCAGCTCCGTGCCATCCACGGTGGTCAGGTGCGAGCCTTTTGCAGAGGCCACGTAGAACGGTTCGGCGCCCACGTTGCGGAAGGCGCGCACGGGGGAGTGCACGCCGCCGGGGGTGACGGCCTGGGAGCGGACGAAGAGTTCGCGGGAAGACATGGTTCCTCCGAAGGCTTGGACGAGTTGTTGCAGATCGGGTCCGGAAGCGGGCCGGATGTCGCGCCAGCCGAGGTCGCGCAGGACCTGGAGCGTGGCTTCGCCACAGGCGGTGGCGGGCCGGGTTTGGGCCAGTTGACGGAAGTAGACAGGAGCCAGCGTCTCCAGGAACCGGACCGCCGACGGAGCGAGGAAGGCTGCCGCCTGGGCGATCACCGGGTCGGGGAGTTCGGACGGATCCAGATTCTTCCTGGCCCTGGTGGCATAGGCGGCCAGGTGTTCCAGATCCAGGTTCAGCGAACGACAGGTCGCTTCGACCGTTCCTGCGGTTTCGCGGGCTCCCACGAAGAGGGGACGACGGAATCCGGCAGCGGCGAGCATCCGCACCGCGGCTTCGCCTCCGGTGGCCAGCGCGGGGATGCGCACGTCCCAGCCGTCGTTGGCCAGGACGGCTCCCGTGGCGGGTCCGGCCACGAAGACGGGCTTGCGTCGTTCGGGCGACGATTCCTGTTTGGAAATCCAGGTCGCCGCCCGCGGGCTCGTGACGATCAGGCAATCCTTGTCGGCCAGGCGCCCGGCCAGGTCGGTGTCGTCGGACGCCGATCCGGATTGCTCGCCCAGCACGACGGTGCGCACGATCCATCCCGGCACGGGAGGGCGCTCGGCGGCTTGCGCCGTCCGGAACAGGGCGAGGAGCTTCTCAGCCAACGGGAAAGAACCCCAGCGCGGTGGCTTCCTGGCGCAGATCGCGGGCCATCCGGTGGGCCTCGCTTTCGGCCTCCCCACGAGGTCCGGTCCAAACTCGGCGACACAATCTGCCGGTATGGTGGTCGCCCACCACGGCGCGCAGGCGCAGTCCGTCCCCGAACGGCTCGGCCAGCGCCGCCAGGGCGGTCTTGCAGCCGCCGCCCAATGCCTTCATGAGCGCCCGTTCCGTCTCGGCGGCCAGACGCGCGTCGGGATCCTCCGCGTTTCGCAGGATTTCCGCCACGTCGGGGCGGTCGCGGCGGCATTCCAGCGCGAGGATCCCTTGCCCGAACGCCGGCACGCAGATGTCGGGATCGATGCGTTGACAGATTTTGTTGTCCCATCCCAGTCGCGCAAGCCCCGCGCACGCCAGCACGATGGCGTCGTATTCCCCCGCGTCCAACCGGCGCAAACGGGTGTCCAGGTTGCCGCGCAGATCCCCGAACCGCAGGTCGGGGCGTGCCGCCTTGAGCTGGGCGATGCGCCTGGGGGATCCGGTTCCCACGAGGGCGCCTTCCGGGAGCGATTCCAGGGAGGCGTGGGGCGAGATCAGAGCATCGCGCGGATCTTCGCGCTTCAGGTAGAACAGCTCGCAATCCGGGGCCGTCTCGAAGGGCACGTCCTTGAGCGAGTGGATGGCCAGATCGATCTCGCCCCGCACCAGGGCGGCTTCCAGTTCCTTCACGAACAGCCCGGTGCCGGGCAGCACGGAAAGCGGCGTGTGCTGGTCCTTGTCGCCGCGCGTCTCGATGCGCGTTCGCTCGAAGGATGTCGCCGGATTCGCACCGGAGAGGATTTCCAGGGCTTGTCCCGATTGGGTCCAGGCGAGCTGGCTCCCCCGCGTTCCGGCGCGAAGCATGGTCAAGATTCGTCTCCTTGGAGGAACAGTTCCTTGAGGGCGGCGGCGATCTCGGGCTCGCGACCGTCCGCGGCGGCCTTGCGCGCCTGCGAGGTTGGCTGGTGCAGGAACTTGTTGGCCATGGCCTGGGCGAAATCCTCCAGCACCGAGCGGAGTTCGTCCTCGGTGGCGTGGCGCACGCGCGGCAGGAACCGCTCGACCTCGGACCGTGCCATTCCGTGGACGCGTTCGCGCATCTGCGACACCAGCGGCACCACGGCCAGGCTGCGCCACCAGGTCCGGAACTTTTCCACCTCCTCGTCCACGATCGCTTCCGCCGCCCGGGCTTCGGATCCCCGGTTGCGACGGTTTTCGTCGACCACCTGCTCCAGGTCGTCGATGCCGTAGAGGAACACGCCTTGGACTTCGGCCACGGCCGGATCGATGTCCCGCGGCGCGGCGATGTCCAGAAGGAAGATGGGGCGCCGCCGCCCCTTCATGGCGGATCTCGCGAGTTCGGGAGTGACCACGAATCCAGGTGCTCCGGTGGCCGACACGACCACGTCGCACTCCGACAGGACCTGTCCCAGGTGCTCCATGGGCTCGATCCGGCCCGGGTGCGCGTTCTGGAGGCGGCGGGCGTTGGCCTCGGTGCGGTTCACGTATACGAACCGCCTCGCGCCTCCGCGCGCGAATCCTTGCAGGGCCAGTTCGGCCATTTCGCCGGCGCCCACGATCCCGATCAGGAGCTTGGACGCGTCGCCCGCGATCTTGCGCGCCAGGTCCACCGCCGCGCTGGAGATCGACATCGCGCCTTCGCCCAGGCGGGTCGCGGTTCGCACGCGTTTGCCCGCCACCAGCGCTCCGCGCACCAGGTGATCCAGGAAGAATCCCGCGTGGGAGCCGTCGCGCGCGGTTTCCCACGCCTTGCGCACCTGCGTCGGAATCTGCGTTTCCCCCGGCACCAGGGAGTCCACCGAGGCGGCCACCCGGAACACGTGCTCCACCGCCTCCTCGTGCCGGTAGGCGTAGGTGCAGGACCTCCACTCCGGGGCGGGATGGCAGATTTCGTCCCACAGCCGCAGCGCGGCGTCGGTGGATGCTTGCGGATCCATCGAGGCGGTCCAGATTTCGATGCGGTTGCACGTGGAAAGAATCGCGGCTTCGGTGCACGATTCGCGCCGCAGCCGTTCCATCAGGATTTCGGCCAGTTGTGGCGGGAGCAGGCAGCCGTCGCGGATCTTGGCGGGAGCTGTCCGCCACGAAACCCCCACGACGCCGGCATGGAGCGTTGGCCGCTCAGATGCCATGGGTGCCTGCCCAGAGCACCAGGATCACGGGGACGATTCCGGCGAGGGAGAGCCACGCGGTCGTGCGCGACGAAAACTGTTCCCTGCGTCGGAGCCCGGCGATCCCGACGTTCCAGGCGATGGCCAGCGTCACGGCCGCGACCTTCGCCGTCACGTCGGACACAGGAACCCGCCACTGGATGGTCCAGACGACACCCAGGATCGCCGAGATCGTCAGCAGTCCCGTTCCCAAGATGCTCGACACCAGGGACAAGCGATCCAGCGTGACCAGATCGGGCGCTCTCCTGGACAGGGGCGTGAAACGGCGGCTGCGCAATTGCCGGTACTGCAACAGCCAAGCGCCGGAAAGAAGCCCGGAGGTGGTCAGGAGCGCGAGCCCCGACACGCCCAAGGAGACATGGACCAGGAAACATCCGGATTGGATGTGCGCGGGCAACCGGGCGGCTTCGGGGTGCAAAGCGGAAGCGAGGGTGCCCAGCGCCGCCATGGCAAAAAACGGCGCGCCCAACGCATCGGACCGGGCCAATCGTTCGAGCACGAGGTAGGAGAGCGAAAACACCGCGACCGCGACGGACAGGGCTTCCCACATGGATGCGTACGGAAACCGTCCGCGCTCGATCGCCAGCGCCGCGATCTGCAACAGATGCGCACCGGTGGCCGCGATCCCCCAGCGTCCCCATCCGGGACGCGCACCGGAGGGCGCCGACAGCATCTGTCGTGCATACACCGCCACCGCCACGAGGTAGGCCAGCGGTGGAATCCATCTGGTGGGATCGAGCATCACGACTTCACAAGGTACAACCGGGGCGTTTCACGGGAACCACTCCCAGACCACCACGCCCACGAACTTCCGCTTTTCGCGCAGGTAGTCGGAAAACGGCTGCTCCCGCACCGTTCCCGCTTGCGACGCGTGGCGGATCAAGGCCGGTTCGCCTTTGCGTTCCACCAGGAACGCGGTGTGGAGCATGGGGTAGCCCTCCACCCTTCCGATCAGTCCCATCCCCCGGATCCGGGTCGTGTCCGACGGTTTGCTCCACCGCTCGATCGCCTTGGCCCTGGGCACCATGCGCAGCGGGATCGTGGTGTCGGAAACCGTCTCGCCGTGCTTGGCGTAGAACCCGTGGCGTGCCAGCACGCGCATTTCCGTGGTGTCGCCGGGAAACTCCACGGGCTTGGCCCATCTGCGATTGCGGGGGAGCCATTCGCCTTCGAAGAAATGGTTGCGCGAACCCCATCGGACCGTGCCGCCCAGATACCGGATGGAATCCATGTGCGGAAGCAATGCGGAGGTGTCGTTCGAAACCGCCATCGCCAAGGAGGTTTCCAGGTAGGTCACGCAGTCGAAGACATCCATGCGCAGTCGAGGCTTGGCTTCGCCCTTGGTCGAATCCCCTTCGCCCAGGGTCCCCAGCACGTAGGGGCGCCCGATCAAGGCGCGGCTGGCGGCTTCGAGCCGGGTTGCCGGGTCGCCTGCGGGCAGGTTAGCCATGATCCGCGCGGCGATCGCCAGGGTCGAATCGGTCGATGCTTCGAGCGCGTGCTTTGGCGGTTGCGTGTTCGGGCTCGAACCCGCATGGCAAGCGGCCAGAGCCAGGAGAGGGATCAGACGGATCATGCGCACAACCTAGCATTCGGAGTGCCAGTGGACTTCTGGATCCACAAGGGCAAAAAACCATGAAATCATGGTGGATTTTCCTGCGGCATTGGGTTCTTGCTATCTTTGCGCTTTGGAAGCGATGCCCTGCCGAGCCACTTTTGGCCTAGGGCCACTTTTTACTGGTCACGGAAGTGACCCCCTCTCCCACCGGAAGATCTTCCTTTCGGGGGGCTGAAAGGATTTCACCAATGCCCAGAACCAAGATCGACCTTTCGCAGTGGCAGGATTTCCGCGGCAAGGACGAAGGCGTTCTCATCCACGTCAACTCCAGTCGCGGAGCCATGATGCCCGTGCGCGACGCGTTGGACGAAGACCGCAAGGGCCGCCAGACCGAACCCAACTACGAGACCGGAACCTTCGGGCTCGTGGGGCCGTCCATGGTCCAGCTGCGCAACTCGCTGGTCAAGAACAAGAAGCGCTACATCCTGTTCGGCACCATCTACGAAGGATTGTCGGAAGCCCACAAGGGCAAGTTCCTGGTCACCGGCTACATGCGCATCGACAAGGTCCTCGACGTCAAGAAGCTGCACCTGCGCCGCTGGGCGCTCAAGAACGGCGAATCCGACGAACTGT
>JACCEE011431546.1_pt1 | contig 10863 bp, 12 predicted proteins | sample 7449931 | NCBI WGS metagenome assembly JACCEE01 (sample SAMN15323457, study PRJNA562643) | freshwater metagenome | isolation source: river surface water | place: USA:Blue River Watershed | collected 2017-08-19 | reverse complement strand
CGGTCGGGTTTCGCAGCCCATTTCATTGCACGGGTGCGCCGCAGTGGTGTTTTATTCTGGCGGGTACGATGGAAATCGGCCTACAAGATGGTACTTCGCGCATTTTTCAAGCCGGTGAACATTTTTACAGTGCCGATTTACTCCCCGCCGGAGCGACTTTCGACCCCACCCTCCACGGTCATTGGAGCCGCCAAGTAGGGGATGTGCCGCTGGTGACGTTGTTTGTGCGGGAAGGTTGAGTGGTTAAGTAGCGGGGTTAAATATCCTCTTGAAAAATACTGTCGTAGCTGTGGTTGATGGTGTGCTTGGCGGAATCGGCAAAATGGTTGAAGGATTTTGAGGTGTATTTACTCAATTTGCCTTTACCATCCCGCAGCCGCAAACCCGCCTTCGCCACGATGCTGCCAATGCGGGTGACGGGGGTTTTGGTATCGACTCCCGCTGCCCGTACCGCTGTCCGCTGGGTGGGGGGGGCGGTGAAAACGAGTTCGTAATCATCTCCGCCGTTCAGGATGTAATTCAGGATGCGGGTTTTCGAGATTTTGAAGCCCAATTGGTCTTCAGCGCCCGTATCTTCTACATTGGCTGCTATCAATTTGATTGCAGCATTCAAATCAATTTCCGCGCCTACGCCGGAACTTCCGAGAATATGCCCCAAATCGCCGACCAGCCCATCGCTGACATCAGCGGCAGCGGTCGCTAAACCGCGCAACGCTAAACCGAGCGCCAAGCGGGGCGATGGTTGTTCCAAACGCAGCCGCGCGGCTTGCAGCAAATGCGGCGGTAAATAGGCGTGACCTTGCAGGGCTTCGAGGGCGAGGCGGGCATCGCCGATAGTGCCGCTCACCCAAATATCATCGCCGACTTGTGCGCCACTGCGCAGCAAAGCGCGTCCGGGTGGTACTTCGCCGAACACGGTGATGCAGATATTGAGCGGCCCGCGCGTGGTGTCACCGCCCACCAGTTCGCAGCCATAGGCATCCGCCAGCGCGAACATGCCGCGTGCGAAGGGTTCTAGCCATCCTTCGTCGGCTTCTGGCAGGGAAAGTGCTAGCGTGAACGCCAACGGTCGCGCACCGCAGGCGGCGAGGTCGCTTAAATTCACTGCCAGTGCTTTATGCCCTAGCGTCGAGGGGCTGACATCGGCAAAGAAATGCTGACCGCACACCAGCATATCGCTGGAAACGGCAAGCTGCATTCCGGCTTGTGGTTGCAGTAAGGCGCAGTCGTCCCCGACACCCAGCGCCGCTTTGTGCGTGGGTCGGGTGAAGTAGCGGCGGATTAGCTCAAATTCGTCCATAAGCGGATGCTATCGTGTTTGACGATTGATAATCACGCATAACCGTGAAGAACCGTTAAGAATCGTAACGTTAAAAATAGAGGATTAAACCCAATGGCTTATCAAATCGCCCCTTCCATCTTGTCCGCCGACTTTGCCCGTCTGGGTGAAGAAGTGAGCAGCGTCATTGCCGCTGGTGCAGACTGGATTCATTTTGATGTAATGGACAACCATTACGTCCCCAACCTGACCTTCGGCCCGATGGTGTGCAAGGCGCTGAAACCCTATGCCAAAACGCCTGAAGGCGTTGCCGTCCCGATTGACGTGCATCTGATGATTTCTCCGGTCGATGCCCTTGCCGCCGATTTTGCCGAAGCGGGAGCGGATTACATTTCGTTCCACCCCGATGCCTCGCGCCACGTTCACCGCAGCATTCAAGCGATTAAATCCAAGGGCGTGAAAGCTGGTTTGGTGTTTAACCCCGCCGAGCCGCTGGATGTGCTGGATTGGGTGATTGACGACATCGACCTCATCCTCATCATGAGTGTGAATCCGGGGTTTGGCGGGCAAAGTTTCATCTACTCGGCACTACGCAAAATCGAAGAAGTGCGCAAACGCATTACCGCGTGCGGCAAGGATATTCGCTTGGAAGTGGATGGCGGCGTGAAAGCGGAAAACATCCGCCGCATCGCCAATGCGGGAGCCGATACCTTCGTGGCGGGTAGCGCGATTTTTGGCAAGCCCGATTACAAAGCGGTTATTGATACGATGCGCTCCGAATTGGCACGCTAGATTGGCACGATAGGCAAGCATCGTTGCCATAATGGAGGGAATACTTTTTATTCAGGCATCCCCTCCATGATTTCAGAACCCGAATTTCAAGCCCTGAGCATTCAAGGCTACAACCGTATTCCCCTTATGGCGCAGGCGTTTGCCGATCTGGAAACGCCGTTATCGCTTTACCTGAAACTCGCAGGCCGTAAAAGTCAAAATAGCTTTTTATTAGAGTCGGTCGTGGGTGGAGAGCGCTTTGGACGCTACAGTTTTATCGGTTTACCCGCCCGTACTTGGTTACGTGCCAGTGGATTCGGGGCGGATGCCAAAACCGAAGTGGTAACCGATGGAATGGTGGTCGAAACCGCACACGGCAATCCGCTGGATTTCATTGCCAATTACCAAAAGCGTTTCAAAGTCGCTGTACGCCCCGGAATGCCGCGTTTCTGCGGTGGATTAGCGGGTTATTTTGGCTACGATGCCGTGCGCTATATCGAGAAAAAGCTCGAAAAAACCTGCCCGCCCGATGAGTTGGGCTGCCCCGATATTTTGCTACTGCAATGCGAGGAGCTGGCGGTTATCGACAATCTCTCCGGCAAACTGTATCTGATTGTGTACGCCGACCCCTCCCAGCCCGAAGCCTATTCGCGCGGAAAACGGCGTTTGCGCGAACTCAAAAGCCGCTTGGCGCAAACCGTCACCATGCCGCCCGTGCAGCCGAGTGTCAATTACCCCGTGCAGCGCGATTTTGCCAAGGCGGATTACCTCGCAGCGGTGGAGCGTGCCAAAGAACTCATTGCAGCGGGTGATTTCATGCAGGTGCAAGTGGGGCAGCGCCTGAAAAAGCGTTACACCGAATCGCCCTTGAATTTGTACCGCGCCCTGCGTTCGCTCAACCCCAGCCCGTATATGTACTATTACGACTTCGGGGAATTTCAGGTGGTCGGCTCGTCGCCCGAAATTTTGGTGCGGCAAGAGCAAGTTTCCAACGGAAAAAAAATCACCATTCGCCCCCTCGCTGGAACCCGTCCACGCGGTGCAACGCCGGAATTGGACAAAGCCGCTGAAATCGAACTGGTGAATGACCCGAAGGAACGCGCCGAACACGTCATGCTGATTGATTTGGCACGCAACGACATCGGACGTATCGCCCAAATCGGCAGCGTGAAAGTAACCGACGAGTTTTGCATCGAACGCTACAGCCACGTCATGCACATCGTGAGCAACGTCGAAGGCACGCTGCTGGATGGCATGGACAGCATGGACGTATTGAAAGCCACCTTTCCCGCCGGCACGCTGACTGGTGCGCCCAAAGTTCACGCGATGGAACTGATTGACCAGCTTGAACCCATCAAGCGCGGCATCTACGGCGGCGCGTGCGGCTATTTGAGCTACGCGGGCGATATGGATGTGGCGATTGCGATTCGCACCGGCATCGTCAAAAACGAGATGCTCTACGTGCAAGCCGCCGCAGGTGTGGTGGCCGATAGCGTTCCCGAACTGGAATGGAAAGAAACCGAGGCCAAGGCGCGGGCGTTGTTGCGGGCAGCGGAATTGGTGGAAGAGGGGTTGGAGTGAGTAGTATATTATTTCATTCGATTCAATTAAATAACTTTCTTAGCTTTGGTGAAAAATCGAGGGCTATTGAGTTAAAAGCCCTGAATATCATCATTGGCGCGAATGGTTCGGGTAAATCGAATTTACTCGAAGCATTTGAGTTATTGCGCAATGCACCGGAGCAGATTGTGAAACCCATCCGGCAAGGGGGTGGTGTCAATAATTTTTTGTGGAAAGGTGCTAAAGAAACGCCTACTGCATATTTAGGTTTATCTTTATCTTATAAAGAAAATGACCATCTTGAATATAAATTGAGATTTACAGAAGAATGGTTTCGATTCAAATTATTGGATGAAGTCATTGGAGGGGAATCATGGAATGGCAGCGAGTGGAGTGTTGAGCAATCCATTTTGTCTCAACTTCGTGATCGCCAAAAATATCCAGAAATTACCTATCTTTCATGGATGTTTAAACACATTACCCTTTATCGAGATTGGATTTTTGGTAAAAATGCTGTTCCACGCAATCCCCAGAAAACCGATTTACCCAATTACACACTAGAACCGGATGCCAGTAATTTAGGTTTGGTGTTAAATCGTTTTTCGGGTGAGCCAGCTGTGAAAAGGCGTGTTATAAAGGCATTGCGAGATTTATATCCGAGTATTGAGGATTATTTCGTTTTGATTGAAGGTGGCACGGTTCAAGTTTTTTTCTTGGAAGGTGATTTCAAAATCCCTGCTACGCGCCTATCGGATGGAACATTGCGTTATTTATGCTTGCTGGCGATTCTTTGCAACCCAACTCCGCCACCGTTGATTTGCATTGAAGAACCCGAATTGGGTTTACACCCTGATGTATTGCCTACGTTGGCAGAATTATTGAAAGAAGCCTCTGAAAGAACGCAGCTTATTATTACCACCCATTCCGATATATTGGTAGATGCTATGTCGGATTGTCCCGAAGCGATATTGGTTGCAGAAAAGACCGAAAATGGTACGACCATGACCCGTTTGGATGCCGATAAATTGAAACCTTGGTTGGAAAAATACCGCCTTGGGCAATTATGGAAAAGCGGGGAGATTGGGGGGACACGGTGGTAAAAATATACGTTGAAGGGGGCGGTGGTTTAGAACAAAGCTGTCGAAAAGGATTTAGAACTTTTTTTGAAAAAGCAGGATTCAAAGGAAAAATGCCCCAAATAGTGGCTTGCGGTAGCTGCCAAAGTGCATTTGAGCGGTTTTGTTTCGCATTGGATAATGGCGAAAAGGCTTTTTTATTGGTTGATAGCGAAGAACCCGTTGCAGCAAATGCCAATCCTTGGAGCCATTTAGCCCAGCGCAAGGACAATGCTTGGAAAAAGCCATTGAATGCCACCGATAGCCAGTGCCATTTAATGGTGCAAGAAATGGAAAATTGGTTTTTGGCAGATAAAAAGGCACTGGCAGATTTCTTTGGAAAAGGTTTTCAAAGTAGTGCATTACCTACCATAGAAAATGGTGTTGAATCTATTTCAAAGCAAACGGTCAATGAATCGCTGAAAAAAGCCACTATTGTTTCATCCAAAGGGGTGTACGGTAAAGGGGCGCATTCTTTCAGGCTGCTAGAAATAATCGACCCTGTAAAAGTGACACAAGCATCCCCTTGGGCTAAACGCTTGATAGATGGTTTGAGAGGAGAACTATGAATACGGTTGTGAAACACTGCACCACCATGCCCGAAGTGCGGGCGCAGATTGATGCCTTGGATGCGCGGATTGTGGCGCTGATTTGTGAGCGCAGTGGCTATGTCGCGCAGGCGGCACGCATCAAACAAAATGCCAGCCAGATTGTGGATACGCCGCGCATTGAGGCTATCGTCCAGCGCGTGCGGGATATGGCGCAGCAAGACGGTGCGCCGCCAGCGGTGCTGGAGGCGACTTACCGCGCCATGATCGCGGCTTTTATCGCATTTGAACGGGGCGAATTTGCACGCCTCAAGGAGACGGCATGAAGCTCATAATGATTGATAACTACGATAGCTTTACCTACAACATCGTTCAATATCTGGGCGAATTGGGGGCGAAGGTGGAGGTTTTTCGCAACGACGAGGTGGATATGGCCACGCTGGATGGCCGTTTCCAAAGCGGACAAATGGATCGGTTGGTGGTATCCCCCGGGCCTTGTTCACCGACGGAGGCGGGAATTTCCGTCCCCGCTATCACCTATTTCATGGGCAAACTGCCGATTTTGGGCGTGTGCTTGGGGCATCAGGCCATCGGTGCGGCGTTGGGTGGAAAAATCATTCGCACCCAAGAATTGATGCACGGCAAAACCAGGGTGATTACCACCACGCAAGAAGGCGTATTTGCCGGATTGCCCGCACAATTTACGGTGAACCGTTACCACTCGCTGGCGATTGAGCGGGCTTCGTGTCCACCCGAACTAACCATCACGGCTTGGACGGATGATGGTGAAATCATGGGTGTACGTCACAATCAACTCCCCCATGCCGTTCGCATGGAGGGCGTACAGTTTCATCCGGAGAGTGTTCTCACAGAACACGGACACGCCATGTTGAAGAATTTTCTGGATTGAAAAATTCTTGAAAAATTCGTAGGAAGAAAGATTCAAAGTGATGACCGACAAACTGCAAGAATATCAACGCTTTAAGACCTATTTGGAGTCGCTTTCGCACGCATCGCTGGTCAATATGCTACTCGAGCAAGCACAGCGTGATGAAGCGTTGGCACAATGCCTGCAAATTCAATCCACCCCCTTGGGTGAAAACGGTGCGCTCATTCAAAAGCTGCGGGCGCAGATTGAAAAAGTCACCTACCCCGAATTTTTGGGACATTGGCGCAATGTGGAAACCTTCATCACATCGCTCGAAAAAATGGTGGATACGCTGGAAGGCCTGCTCAACCCCACCTATGCCGGAGCGTTAATCGGGTTGGCGCAGTACGCCATTGAGTGCTTGGATAAAGTCTATGACGCGGTGGACGATTCGGATGGCAAAGTGTCGGATGTCATTACCCGTTTGGGTGATTTGCATTTGTCGGCGTGCCAGTTCTCGCACCTCACGCTGCCGCTGCTGGCACAGGATTTGTTCCGCTTGCAAACCACGCTCGGCTATGGCCCCGATTTTGGCCCGAAAACCTACCAAACCGTGTTAGGCCCTGCCGGATTGGAGCAATACCGCGCACTGGCGCAAACGACCTTCGATTTGTTCGACACCAGTTCCGAAGACCTTTACAGCACCGCCTACAGTCGGGTGAGCCGGATTTTGATTGAGTTGGCGGAAATGCGGAACGATGTGGACGGCATCATCGCAATCAAGGCGAAGAATTTAAGCTATTCGGGGGCGTATCTCCAGATCGCTGAAATTTTGACCCAAAACCTGCGCCACTCGGAGGCCTTGCAGTGGGCGGAGCGGGGTTTGCGTGCCTTCCCCGAACGCACGGACAATGGGTTGCGTGATTTTCTGGTGTCGGTGTATCTGAAAAACGGTCGCAATGAGGAAGCGATTCATTTAACGTGGCTGCAATTTGAAGAACGCCCCTACCTGTTCACTTACCAGAAATTGCACGGCGTAGCATCCGTGTTGGGCGTGTGGCCGGCGCAACGTACCCGCGCACTGGAATACCTCGCGCATGTGATTGAGGAGGAGGCCAAGAATTTCCGCTCCAATCAGCCCAATACGTCCCGCCAAGTGGAAATCGCGCTCTGGGAGGGGGAACTCGATACGGCCTGGAATGCCCTCAACCAAGGCGAGTGTCCGCAAGATTTGCACATCCAAGTCGCCCGTGCGATTGAAGCGACCCAGCCGAATGATGCCCTGTCGATTTATCTGCCCATGATTTCGAGTTTGGTCACGCAAACCAACAACCGCGCCTACGAGCAAGCCATTGGCCTGATTGAGCGCGTGCAAATCGTCATGCGCCAACAGGATAAGCACAAGCAATTTCTCGCCTACCTGACTGAGTGGAAAACCACCTTCAAACGCAAAATCAATTTCATCAAAATGTTAGAAGAAATGATTGTGGAATCCTAATGACAACCTCTCTCCCTCTCTTTACGCCGCAACAAGCCCTGCAACGTACCATTGAACACCGCGAGATTTTTCACGACGAAATGCTGAGTTTGATGCGGCAAATCATGTCGGGCGAAGTGTCTCCCGTCATGATTGCCGCCATCATCACGGGTTTGCGCGTGAAAAAGGAAACGATTGGCGAAATCACCGCCGCAGCCCAAGTGATGCGCGAGTTTTCCACCAAGGTCGAAGTGGCGGATACCACGCATTTGGTCGATATTGTCGGCACGGGCGGCGACGGTTCGCATACCTTCAATATCTCGACTTGCTCCATGTTCGTGGCGGCGGCGGCGGGCGCGAAGGTCAGCAAACACGGCGGGCGCAGCGTCAGCAGCAAAAGCGGTAGCGCCGATGTGTTGGAAGCCTTGGGCGTGAATATCAACCTGCCACCCGCTTCGATTGCGGATTGCATCGCCCAAGCCGGATTGGGTTTTATGTTCGCACCAAATCACCATCCTGCTATGAAAAACGTAGCTCCAGTACGGCGTGAAATGGGCGTTAGAACGATTTTTAATATCTTGGGGCCTTTGACCAACCCGGCTGGCGCTCCCAACATTTTGATGGGTGTGTTCCATGCCGATTTGGTGGGCATTCAGGTGCGGGCGCTGCAACGGTTGGGCGCAAATCACGCCTTGGTGGTCTATGGGCGCGATGGGATGGATGAGGTGAGTCTCGGTGCGTCCACACTGGTCGGCGAATTGAAAGACGGCGTGATTACCGAATACGAAATCCACCCCGAAGATTTTGGTATGAACATGGTCAGCAACCGTGCGCTGCGTGTGGAAACGCCCGAAGATTCCAAAGCCATGTTGATGGGTGTTTTGGATAACCACAGCAGCCCCGCCAAGGATATTGTTGCTTTGAATGCGGGTGTTGCGTTGTATGCTGCTAATGTAGTCAATTCGGTTGCAGCCGGCATCCAGCAAGCACGAGCAGCTATCGAATCAGGAGCGGCTAAAGCCAAATTAACGCAGTTTTCTCAATTAACCCAAACGCTGGGTAAAGGTTGATATGCCACCCATTTTGCAAAATGAAGGCGCTTGGATTGCGCTGGGTATTTCCCTGTTCTTTTTGGTGGCAGGCGAAATCATGCGCCGCACCATCGTTAAAGTTTTGAAGGACGGCGAAAAGCCGAAATCGAATCATGAGTGATATTTTGAACCAAATCGTAGCCGTTAAGCACCAAGAGGTGGCGGCGGCGAAGCAGCGCATGTCTTTCGAGGCGATGCGTGCCGATGCCGAATCGCGCGTATTGACGCGGGATTTTGTGGGCGCATTAAAAGCCAAAATCGCCGCAGGCAAACCCGCCGTGATTGCGGAAATTAAAAAAGCCAGCCCATCCAAAGGCGTGATTCGGGAGGATTTTATTCCCGCCGACATCGCCCAATCCTACGCCGAAGGGGGGGCGGCGTGCCTTTCCGTGCTGACGGATAAGCAATTCTTCCAAGGGCAAGTGGATTATTTGAAGCAGGCGCGGGCCTCGTGCCAGTTGCCAGTGCTGCGCAAAGATTTCATGGTCGATGCGTACCAAATCTACGAATCGCGTGCGATGGGGGCGGATTGCATTTTGCTGATCGCCGCTTGCTTGGACGATGCGCAAATGAAAACCTTTGAAGCCATCGCCCGCAGTTTGGATATGGCGGTGCTGGTGGAAGTGCATGATGAAGCCGAATTGGAACGGGCATTGAAACTCAAAACCCCGTTAATCGGCATCAATAACCGCAATTTGAAGACTTTTGAGGTGAGTTTGGAGACCACACTCACCCTGAAAGCACAGATTCCGGCGGATCGCGTACTCGTCACTGAAAGCGGTATTTCGACGCGCGACGATGTGCTGCGGATGGGTGCAGCGGGTGTGAATGCCTTTTTGGTTGGCGAGGCGTTCATGCGAGCTAAAGAACCCGGAAAAGCATTGGCCGATTTGTTTACTGCCGCACCATGACGCAGTTGGAAGCGGCAGACCCTACCGAATGGACGGTTGCCGAGGGGTGGTCGCCTTTGGTGGAGGATTTTTTCATGTCCACCGAAGGGGAAGCGTTGCTCGAATTTCTGGAAACGCGCCTAGAAGCGGGGGCGACGATTTTTCCACCGCAGCCGCTGCGGGCGTTGGAACTGACTCCGCCCGAATCGGTGCGCGTGGTGATTCTGGGGCAAGACCCATACCACGGGCGCGGGCAGGCGGAGGGGCTGGCGTTTTCGGTTGCGCCCGGCGTGGCGTTGCCGCCTTCGTTGCGCAATATCTTCAAGGAATTGGAGCGGGATTTAGGAACGCCATTCCCCGCCTTTCCCCACCCCGGTGGCAGCTTGGTGCATTGGGCGAAAAAAGGGGTTTTATTGCTCAATACCTGCTTGACGGTAGAAGAAGGCCAGCCCGCCAGCCATGCAGGAAAGGGGTGGGAACTATTGACCGATGCTATTATTCGGAAAGTATCGGATGAAGCACAACCCGCTGTTTTTATGCTGTGGGGGGCGCACGCTCAAAGCAAACAAACTTTGATTGACGGTACACGGCATTTGGTGCTGACGGCGAATCATCCATCGCCGCTATCGGCATTGCGTCCACCGCAGCCGTTTATCGGGTGTGGACACTTTGGAAAGGCCCGTGCATGGCGTGATCGCAAAGAAAAATAAATTTTTTTGCAAAAATCGTGCATAAGGGTTTTCTTGGTGGCATAATTTGGGACTCACCTAGGAGAGGTGGCCGAGTGGTTAATGGCAGCAGACTGTAAATCTGCCCTCTTACGAGTACGCTGGTTCGAATCCAGCCCTCTCCACCAATAAGGAAGAATCCGCGCGGGGTTCGTATAGTGGTAATACCTTAGCCTTCCAAGCTAAAGCGAGGAGTTCGATTCTCCTACCCCGCTCCAGATTGGTTCTTTGGTATACAGGTTCTAGTTGGCCCTTTTGGCTCAGTGGTAGAGCACTCCCTTGGTAAGGGAGAGGTCGCGGGTCCGATTCCCGCAAAGGGCACCAAATTCTCTCGCTGCTGGTTTTTGATTGGCTGCGTAGCAACTGTTGTAGTTTTGTAGATTTGCACTCATTACTTTTCGGAGTCTGGAAATGGCAAAAGAGAAATTCACGCGAACCAAACCACACGTTAATGTGGGAACGATTGGTCACGTTGACCATGGTAAGACGACGCTGACAGCGGCGATTACTACGGTGTTGGCAATGAAATTTGGCGG
>JACCEE010424718.1_pt1 | contig 10865 bp, 10 predicted proteins | sample 7449931 | NCBI WGS metagenome assembly JACCEE01 (sample SAMN15323457, study PRJNA562643) | freshwater metagenome | isolation source: river surface water | place: USA:Blue River Watershed | collected 2017-08-19 | reverse complement strand
TTGCACTCCCCTTGGTCGAAAAACTTAGCATGGCAACTCTTGGTTCAATTCGGGCAATCGCCTTAGCTGTCTTTGCGGTTACAACGGCTATCTGAGCTAATTCAGCAGCTGTCGGATTAGGATGTACCGCACAATCAGCGAAAACCATCACTCCATTGTCACCCCATTGTGTATCCTTCATGATCATTACAAATGCACCACTCACCACAGATACTCCTGGTAATGTCTTTACAATCTGAAACGCTGGCCGTAAGACATCCCCAGTCGCATTTAATGCTCCAGCTACCTCTCCATCTGCCTCTCCAGCCTTAATTAATAGTACAGCAAGATAAAGTGGATCCTCTACTAACTTACCAGCCTGTTCCATCGTTAACCCCTTGCTCTTTCTGATATTATATAGCATCTGGGTGTACTCCTCCTTCTCGGCATGGGAAACAGGATCAATCACTCTTGCCTTGCCAATATTCGTCAATCCGAACGCCTCAGATTTCCTCTCGATCTCAGCAAGACTACCTAAAAGGATTATTTGGGCTAACTCCTCTTTTAAAATAATATCAGCCGCCTTTAAGGTTCGTTCTTCCGTGCCTTCCGCAAGTACAATGCGCTTTGAATGAAGCTTCGCATTGTCGCGTATGCTTTGCATGAGGTTCATGTGTTGTAAATTTGTTTTTTATTGGTCTCATGAAACAGGCCGTTGATCAATACCACCCCGGGATTGAATGGAATCAAAGTAGTGCTATTTCATGAATAATTTTTGAATGGTGAATTGAAATGGTCTAAATAAACTTATTTAAAATCCTTCAGATCAAAATGATATTGGTCTGATTTTCCGTTGTTCCTGCAAAATTACTAATCCTTTCTGAATTGGAGCTTCAAATCTCAGGGAATATCCTATGAAATCAACTCTTTTTTGATTAATTAGACATAATTTTTCTCATTGCTTAACAAATGCCCTTAACCTCTGTTGTTGTTTAAGAAAAAAACAGCTTTGTAATACCATGTCATTGGTAATCTCATTTACCTTTTCTTGATGTGTTGCCGATGACTCAAAACTAGCATCCAATGAAAAAAATGACAATTCTTCTTTTTGCCTTTGGCTTACTTACCTCAATGACGTCCGATCTACCTGCCTATCTTATCTATAAATCTTCCGGTGAAAAAGTATCATTTGGTCAGATGGTCAATGAGCTGAAGTCGGCTGATGTGGTTTTCTTTGGGGAACTGCATAATAACCCTATCGCCCATTGGTTGCAACTAGAACTCTCGAAAGAGCTTCTGTATGTGAATCAGAATAGGGTGATTTTTGGAGCAGAGATGTTCGAGACAGATCAGCAACTTATTCTTGATGAGTATCTAGATGGACTGATCAGAGCTAAAGATTTTGAATCAGGTACTCGTTTATGGCCGAATTATGTCACGGATTATAAGCCAGTAGTTGATTTGGCAAAGGAGAATAAGGTTCCTTTTATTGCTACAAACATTCCTAGACGTTATGCTGCTATGGTTAGCAAGGGAGGATTCTCTTCTCTTGATAACCTTGATGATAGAGCTAAATCCTTAATTGCTCCATTACCTTTTAACTATGATAGCACTTTGCCCGGATACTCAGCAATGCTTCAAATGGGGGATATGGCTCATGTTAATGCCAATCTGCCAAAGGCCCAAGCGGCAAAAGATGCTACAATGGCTTGGTCTATTGCTCGTACCCTTAAAGATAAGCATCTCTTTCTCCATTTTAATGGCAGCTACCATTCAGATAATTATGAAGGCATCATCTGGTATTTAAAGCAGTATAAACCTAATCTGAAGATCGTTACGATTACTACAATTTCAGTTAAGAATCCTAATGACACTCCTAAAGACGAACTTAAAGGTGCCGATTTTATCCTTGCGGTAGATGAGGATATGACCTCTACGGGTCAATAGCTTTCTATAATTTGTTAATTTTTAGAATGCTTAATCTCTTAGGAAGGTAATTGTAACCCGCTGGACCTTTATAGGTTTAAATGAGCTCTTCCTAACCTCTCCCTAACCTCTCCCTTTCTATAGCCTTGAACCTCTTCCCCGAATTTTAATTATTGGGAAAGAGCTTAAGTTGTTTGGATTTATAGAGTCACCCGTTAGAGCAGATATGAAAGGTATCTGCTTTTTTGTTTTAATGTTGTTTACTATTTCTATTCTTTTGGAGCCTGAGATTATAATTTCATTTAGTAACTCATATATATGAAGAATTATTTAATATAAAATTAGATATTTCACACATTGGGTCTGAAATTAGTTACATTTGTTACTTACTAATCTAGACTCCTTACGTTTACTACTTTATGTTGATTCCCAATTAACCAACAAAACAGCTAAATATGGATTCTATAATAGTTTCAATAGAAGATCTGATAAGTAATCCCGGTAGTGGCCTATTACCTGAAGCTAAGGATGAGGAGCTAAATCTTAGATACTTTAGTAATTTGTTGAAGACATCGTATATCTATCCAAGTCAGTTAGCTAAAGCAATAGTTGCAAGAATGGAGCAGGAATCGTCTATTCTATCTCATGATTTGGTCTTCGCTGATAGGGCAAAGGTTCTCTTCGGCTGGAAGACTGCAACCTTACTTATAGATGAAACAAATTTTGATCATCGGTTTAGTGTATTACTTAGATCGGAGATGCTTCGTCCGTCACTCTGGTTACGCTCTACTATGTTGTACTTGTTGTGTACCGCATTATTTCGGCGTTTCTCTGATGAGATTCTTGCCTGTATAAAGAACAAAGAGAAAGGAGTTAAATTGAATAGTGCGTTGACCTCACTAATATCATTATGGAAGAGGTGTGGTGACTATCAAGATCCGGGGTTACTCGGGTCACCCTATCGAGAGCTAGTTTTAGCTGCTTTAACACTCTTTGTAAGATCTTTGATTTTTAAGTTCAAAAGTGAATTGATTTTTCGATCTCCTGAGTTTTGTGTTTTTTTTAGGTATCCTGAGGTGAAACTATCTGACGAAGAGCTTGCTCCTTTTGTTAATCGAGTGAAAAATGTACTATTATCTATTCCTATTATCTCAATCTTCGATTTTGATCGTTCGAGCCCCTCTACCAAGGTTGGTTCTTTGTCTGATTCAAAGGAGTATATTGGTGGGACTGACCCTAGAAAGATGGATAAAACAGAAGATAATTACTCTGATATAGATTCTATTTATCTTACCAGTAATGAAGTTTGTGCCTTACTTGGAATTAGCCATGCTACCTTATCACGGGTTACCCATAGAGGCGATCTTCATATCAAACTCAAGAATAAATCGAGTTATCTTTACTTTAGAAGTGAAGTCGAGAAGTATAAAAAGTTGAATAGCTTTTGATCAATTCAGGTCTGTTTACGACCTTTGTGAAAAAAACATGAAGATAAAGACGGGAATAGGATACGATGTTCATCAGTTAAAAGAGGGATTACCTTTAAGAATAGGAGGGGTTGATATTGATCATCATTTAGGAGCTTTAGGACACTCTGATGCGGATGTTTTACTTCATGCGATCTGTGATGCTTTATTGGGAGCAGCCGGGTTAAGAGATATTGGCTACCATTTTCCCGATACAAAAGCTGACTTTAAAGGGATAAATAGTCTATTGTTGCTTAAGGAAACCGTCAGGTTAATTAAAGCTGAGGGTTATGAGATTAGTAATATTGATTCAACCGTCGTTTTGCAGAGACCCAAGATTGGGAGTTATATTCCTTTAATGTTGGAAGCCATATCTGAAGCAACCGATATACCCATTGCCGATCTTAATATCAAAGCTACAACAACAGAACATCTTGGTTTTACCGGCCGAGAGGAGGGGATTGCAGCTTTTGCCGTTGCTACTTTAATCAAGCCTCACTCTCTCAGTGGTGTGAAATAAAACTCTTATCGAGAATCGGCAGTTGGTCAGGATAAAACTACACTATCGCGTTCTACATCGGCAGTTATTATAACTCCTAATGAATCAATGCGTAGCTTTAATTTGTCTTTACCTATCTTAATGACTCTTCCTGTTTTTCCTGCCATGAAGCCTTTATTAATGATGACTTCACTGTTCATCTCCACCTTCACCGAATAGCCTTCCGACAGAGTAAGAAACTTTTTTATAGCTTCTATCTCCTTATCAGAGATAACCGCCGGTCTACCGCAATAATAGACGAAGTGAGAAACGCCATAAGTCTCTACGATAGATCTATAATCTCTCTCATCACTTCTAACAAAAATATAACTGGTAAAGAGGGGAACTTCTACTTTTTTCTTTCGATCAGACCAACTTCTAATAGTTATATGGAGTGGAAGATATACCTCAAGTTCTAGTTGTTCAAGTTGCTGAAATACCTTTTTCTCATTGTGTGCTAAGGTATATATTACATGCCAAGGTTTGGTATTGTTCATATCTACTAATATACTAAGGCAAATGTAACGCAAATCTTAATATGTTTTACAGAGTGTATTAAGATTTAAAATTTGCTTTATACCTTTCATCAGGAAGATATAAACTCTTATTAAACATTTTATTTAACATCCATTTTTTATCGTATAAATTAGTTAAATTAAAAAGGGTTAACTTTAACCCTCCTATCCCCATTGAAGCTTAATCGCTGGGGATAGTTCTGGCGATTTTTAAGGATTTTGATGTGGCATAGCTCTTAAAATGGAGAATAGTGATTTAAACAAGGCCGATTTCCATCAGCCCCAATTTTTTGATAACAAGAAGACCTGGCGGCTCTCCCAGGTTACTCAATCGTTGTCGAGGGTCATCCAAAAGAACTACTCCTCTCGATTCTGGATTATTGGATCTATTGCGAGATTGGGCTTCGTCAAATCAACTGGCCATTGCTATCCTGAGCTTATTGAAAAGCACGAAGATCGTATCGTAGCCTCCATGCGTGGGTTCATCGCAGCGTCTAACTTTAAAATGATCGCTGAGAAGTTTAAGTCTGAGACCGGCGAAGAGCTGAAAGATGGTATTGAATGGCTCTTCCTTGGGGAGATTAGTTTTACCCCGACGCGAGGGATTACACTGGTTATTGTGGATTGTGAACCGTCGTATACAATTGGACGATTAGCCGTTGAACGACTTAAAACGATCGAACGTCTAAAGAGTGAGGGGCTCTTCGATAGAAATAAACTCCTCCCTTTTCCTAAGCCCCCTTCACGCATTGCTGTGATTAGTGTTGAGAGTAGTAATGGATACCTTGATTTTCTTAATATCATAAATCGGGAAGGAAAAGACTTTCGTATCTCCACTAAGCTCTTTCCGGCTGTAATGACGGGTGAGAAGAATGTGGAGTCTATTATCTTTAGATTGGGACATATCAAGGAGATTGCCGAGCGGTTCGATCTGGTTATTATTCTCCGGGGTGGTGGGGGAGAGGCTGGCCTTGCCGGGTATGATAGCTATGATTTATCGGCTGCTATAGCTAGTTTTCCGTTACCTATTATCACAGGAATCGGTCATGCTCCGAATCAATTGGTGGCTACTATGGTCTCTCATCTCGATGGAATCACTCCGAGTGATGTAGCCTTTAAAATCGTTAACTGGTTTAAAATAGCGTTGCAGAAGGTGATCGATTCGGCCTATAGACTCTCACAACTCTCTTCTTTTAAGCTGCAGAGGGAGGAGTCTCGGATTAATAGGATCATTGATTCTCTTCCGGGTATGATTCATCGAAGGCTCTCTGTTGAGGAGATGAGACTAAGCTCTCTGAAACATCATGTAACCTCTTCTTGTTTATTGAGGCTAGAGAGAGAGACCTCAAGACTTGACCTATCCTCCTTAAAGCTTATGGATAGTAGTATGAGAAAATTGGTTGAAGAGCAGCGCCGGATTGAAACCTTGAGCAGGGAGATCGACCTGATCAATCCTTATAGAATGATGGAGAAAGGCTGGTCTTATATGATTTCTAACGGCGAGATCATCAAGAGTCCCGATCAGGTAAACGATGGAGATAGGGTTATAACGCAGACCTCTGCTGGTACCATCAGCAGTATAGTGGTAAAAAGATAATTACCTTTGTGCAAAAGATTCCAATTATGTCGTCTGACACCATATACTACAAAGAACTATTTGAACGATTTAAAGAGATGAAGGTCATTGTCATTGGCGATGTGATGATTGATGCTTACATCTTTGGGCAAGTGGATCGGATCTCTCCGGAAGCTCCTGTACCCGTGGTTTCTGTGAATAAAAGGAGCTCAAGACTAGGCGGGGCTGCCAACGTTGCACTTAATTTAAAGGCAATGGGAGCAACGGCTCTGTTATGCTCGGTCATCGGCCAGGATGATAGATCGGAAGAGTTTATTAGACTCCTGAAAGATGAAAATATGCCTACAGATGGGATTCTCAGAAGTAAGGAGAGAATAACAACCACAAAATTTAGGGTCATAGGGAATAATGTTCAACTACTGAGAGTAGATGAGGAGAATACGTCTCCATTGACCTCTTCTGATGAATTGAAGCTTTTTACCTATTTCCAGCAGCTTATTGAGAGTTATCACCCTGATGCCATTATCTTTCAGGATAATGATAAAGGGGTTCTTACCCCTGGTTTAATAGGAGCTATTATTACCAAAGCGAATGAGTTGGGGTTGCCTATCACCGTTGATCCGAAGAAAAGAAACTTTAAGCAGTATAAGAATGTCGATCTCTTTAAACCTAACTTAAAAGAGCTGAGGGAGGGCATGGAGATGACGATCCATCGGGGTGATTTTGATGCGCTGGAGATAGCAGCATCGCGTATTCAGGATGAGATGAGCCTCAACATGGTTATGGTTACTCTCTCTGAAAATGGGGTCTACCTCAGGAAACGAAAATCTGATTTAACCTATGATACCTTCCGTCTGCCTGCTCATCGACGGAATATTGCCGATGTCTCGGGCGCCGGAGATACTGTGATCTCTTTAGCTACTCTCTGCCTAGCCGCTCGATGTGATGTTACAACCATCGCACGGATCTCTAATCTGGCCGGCGGATTGGTCTGTGAGGAGGTTGGAGTGGTTCCAGTGGATGCGGATAAGCTTTTACAAGAGACTATAAAGCTATATACCGGGGTTTCTGAATAATACTCAAAATCGTTTAAAATAATGTCGCATCACTCTAAAGCGAGGTCTAACGTCGCCTCTATGTTTAATCAGATTGCCCCGAAATATGATCTTTTAAATCATCTCTTATCTTGGGGTATTGATAAAAGATGGAGAAAAAGGACAATCGATAAGTTAATCGACTCAGGAGCAAAACATATCTTGGATGTAGCCACTGGAACGGGTGACTTAGCCATCGCTGCGGCTAAACGGAATAATCGGTTTGAGATTATTGGCGTCGATATCTCGGCCGGCATGTTGGATGCCGGTAGGGTGAAGGTCGTTCATGAGGGCCTGGATGCTCGAATAAAGCTATTGGAGGGCGATAGTTTGTGCCTACCCTTTAATGATCAACATTTCGATGCAACCATGGTGGCCTTCGGGGTTAGAAACTTCGAGGATACGATTAAGGGGTTAAGTGAGATGTGTAGGGTGACTGCCACCGGAGGGATAATCCTTGTCCTTGAGTTTTCTAAACCTGATAAGTGGTTTATGCCTCTCTATAGCTTTTATAGCAAATGGATCATGCCTTTGATCGGCCGTCTGGTCAGTAAACATTCAACGGCCTATACTTATCTGCCTGAGACCGCTCTTGCCTTTGCCCAAGGAAAGGATTTCTGTGATCTCTTGGTTAAGGCTGGCTATTCAGACCCACAATATAAACGATTTACTTTTGGTATCGCTACCCTTTATTCTGCTGTTAAGAGATGAAAATTAGACAGCCCCGGTTAGCCACGTTCTGAAGGCCGCTGCCCGGTCGACTGAGACAATACACTCTACCGGACTGGTAATTCTGGTCTCTATCTTTATTCTTCCTTTGGAGTGAATCCACATCTTCGAGATAGAATCAATGTTTAGAATCACTTGTCGGTTGATTCTGAAAAATGTCTTAGGTTCACATAGTTGTTCTAATTGTTCAAGTGTCTGATCAGCCGGATAGATCTGCCCATCTTTAGTTATCATAGAGACTCCTCCATCTTTAGCAAAAAAGAGGGCCACCGTGTCAATTGCGATGCTCTTAATATAATGGCCATACTTCACCATTATTCGGGTCGGCTCTTTTTTCCCCTGTTTAAGTAATTGCTCAAGGAGGGGTAAGAGGTTATTATCTGAATGCCTCTTCTGATATTTCTCGAAGGCTTGGTTGAGCTCCTCCTCTTTCACGGGCTTGAGAAGATAATCAATGCTGTTTAGCTTGAACGCTTTAATGGCATATTGATCGTAGGCTGTAATAAAAATGACAGGACAAGTGACCTTTATGGATGAAAAGAAGTCAAAGCATGTTCCATCCGCTAAATGGATATCGCAAAGAAAAAGATCGGGCTGAGCGTGGGTTTGAAACCAACTCTTTAAACCACTTACGGTTTCTATTATCCCTACTAATTCATAATCCGGCTTAATCGTCCTGATCATTCGTTCTAATCTACGATTCGCAGCCGCTTCATCTTCCGCAATTAAAACTTTCATTGTAAATGGATTTGTCCTCGTTTAATTTTACAACCTCGTTAACATTGGGCTTCTTTGTCCGTTTATAACTACAATCTTGATTTAGGTGATACTAGTCCCGCTGGTTTCTTTGGGGTGGATGTTGATTCCATCGCTCGTTACTAGGGGAATAGCCACACAGAATTGTCTGTTGGAATTGATGATCTCAATAGGCTTGTCAGTTAAGAAATGGTATCGGTTACGAATGTTCTGAAGTCCTAGGCCGGCACCCGGTTCACTTGATATGCGTCTTTGAAGGTTGTTTGTTACTGTTATATAGCCTTGAGAGGTGAGTTCAACTTTGATTAATAGCGGACTGGCGGTTGTTATTGTATTGTGTTTTATCGCGTTCTCAATTAACATTTGAAGTGTTAATGGGGCTACAAAACCAACAACTCCCTTGATGTTAGTACTATACTCCATCTGAAGGCTCTCCTCATATCGTTGTCGCTGAATCTCCATATAATTATCAATGAGATCGAGCTCTTCTTTAAGGGGAATTAAAGGCTGATCTCTCACTTGTAATATAGACCGATAGAAATCGGATAAACGCTGAACATAGATTATAGCTTTTTGTCTGTCCTCTTCTATTAATGCCAGAAGTGTGTTAAAAGTATTGAAGAGGAAGTGAGGATTAACCTGACTTCGTAATGTTTCAAACTGTGCCACTAAGTTCTCTTTCTCAAGAAACTGATTGCGCATCAAGCTCTCTTTCCATTGGGTGAAAAAATATAGCCCTTCGTGAAAGAAAGTAACCGCCAATGATATAAATAAGGAAACACCAAAATTCTTCCACATCCCAAGCCAAGAACAGACGGTGGTATTAACGAAAGTGTAGATGACCATGAAGGTGGTAAGAGAAATGAGCAGCGTATAGGTAGTGATGACTAGTAACTCGATGGTAAAGTGAAGTAAAGGTCTTTTATGCCAAGGAAGCCAACTCCATAATTTCATAATAAACCATCGGCATCCTAACCACAATAATAGGGTAGTGAGTAAGGTCAGCCCAACATTCAACAATAAACCTTTTAGATCTGCCCCTAAAAGTAATGAGGTGGTTGTTGGTAAGGCAATCCCTATTAATGGGATGCCTACCAACATAATCCAACGATCGTCTAACGGACTGCCTTCATTTCGGTAAAGCTGTGGTGCCCTCATGAATGATTCTTTAGTTGATATTACAGTGTGTATCGTAATAAGTCTAGAAGTTAATTCGATATTGGGGAATTACTAAAATTCCTGTTTGGTAAATATAACCTGTTTCCCCCGTTTTTTTATTGAATTTTTCAGAATAGACATTCTGTTGATTAAAGATATTTTGAATGTCTATACCAAACTCTTGGCTTATGCCTTTTCCTTCCCATTTCCAGACCACCTTGAAGTCTGTGCGGAAATAGTCTGGATATTGAAGCTCATAGGCTTTGGTGTTGTCATATTTTCGCATAAAGTAGCCGGGTTTGTCAGGATCGGCCATGATTTGAGATGGAGTATATCTTTGGCCTCCACTCCATGTACTTTTTAAATCAAAGGCTAATGAATGAGTTGAGGAGCCATTTTCTTTTCGTGATAAGATGAACTCTTTGCCAATAAGTAGATTCGCTACAAAATTTGTGTTAAAGGCTGTAGATCGCTCAAGGTTATCGCTTCCTTTGTATTTAGAATCAAAGATAGAGAGGGTGCCAAGATAATAGAAACCCTTATAAAGAAACTGTTCAAAGGTTAGTTCTAATCCGATGTTTCTGCCTTTCCCGGTGGCAACAAGGGTATCAGGGAATCCAAATCCAAAGTTGGCTCCTTCATTCAACAATGAATAGTAATATCAAACATCTGCTGTCGCATTACCATATTCCGCCGCAAATGCACTAGTCATGAAATCGGAGTTAGCCAGCATATTATTGTTCAACATGCAGACAGGCCCTCCTGTGGCTACCGATGATCCATAGTGGTTAGGATTATGAATGTCGACATCCTCTAAGCGCCAAAGTAACCCTAATGGAGAGTTTCCCCTTACAATAATGTCGTTTCTCGCATCATTGGCACCCGTTACCCCAGCATAATTCATCGCCATTCTAGCTACATCATTCCGTGATCCGGCATAACGATTGGTCTCCTCAACTGTAAAACCCCGACTACTTATGGTAGCCATTGGATTGATGGTCCCTCGCTTGTCCCTCTTCGCCACTATCTCTACCACTTGCCCCGTAATGATTGCCTCTGTCAGATTAACCTCCAATACAACCTCTTTGGCATTACTTACCTGTATATTTGATTTTACATTCTGTTGAT
>JACCEE010299165.1_pt1 | contig 10867 bp, 9 predicted proteins | sample 7449931 | NCBI WGS metagenome assembly JACCEE01 (sample SAMN15323457, study PRJNA562643) | freshwater metagenome | isolation source: river surface water | place: USA:Blue River Watershed | collected 2017-08-19 | reverse complement strand
CCGGGACCCGCGAGCGCCAGCGCCTTGCGGATGGCGGTGGGGCGGTCGGGGATGATGAATAGTCCCTCTCCGCGTTTTTTCTCCGGGCATCCGGCCGCTATCATCTCGAGCAGTTCAGTCGGGTCTTCGCCGCGCGGGTCTTCGTCCGCGAGTATCACGACGTCGGAGTAGTCCGCCGCGATGCGGCCTTGCTCGGGCCGTTTCATCGTGTCGCGCTCGCCGCCTGAGCCGAATACCGAGATGATCTTTCCGGTCACGCGTTTTCTCAGCGAGGGGAAGACCGCCTGGAATGACGATGGGGTGTGCGCGTAGTCGACGAGAAGCTCGAAGGGTTGGCCTTGGTCTACGACGGTCATGCGTCCCTTGACGGGGACGAGCCGGGGAAGCAGCGGCACGAGGTCCGCCACGGGTTTGTCGAGGATACGCGAAACGACTATTACCGTGGCGAGCGCGTTGTACACGTTGAAAGCGCCGGGAAGGTCGATGCGCGCTCGGTACGAACGGTCCCCGGATTCCGTCAGGGTAAAGGCGGCGCCGCGCGCGTCCGGGGCGATGTCGGAGGCGGAAAGTCCCTGTCGAGCCGTGGCCCAGGTTGAATAGCCGAAAACGGGCTTACCCGTGGCGGCGCGGAAATATGGGGCGGCGGGATCTTCTTCGTTAACCACGCCGAACGAGGGAACGGTTCGCCCTCCCTTAACGTGGTCGTGGAGGTCGAGGGCCCGGAATAGGTTCGCCTTGTCGCTTTTATACTGTTCGTGGGTGCCGTGGAATTCCAGGTGCTCATGCGTGACGTTGGTCATGATTCCGGCGTCGAACAGAACGTCGCCGAGCCGGTTCGTGCGCGCGGATAGGCCGTGCGAGGAGGATTCCACGACCGCGTACTCAAGGCCGTTGTCGCGCATCTCGGCGAGTTTTTTATGGACGGTGACGGCTTCGGGCGTGGTCTGGTGCTCGGGGTTCGGGATCACCTCGTCCGCCACGCAATAGTCCACCGTGGATATGAAACCCGCCCGCTTACCGCAGAGCCTCAGGAGCTGAAAGACGAGCGATACGGTCGTGCTTTTTCCCTCGGTGCCGGTAACGCCGATTACGACGAGGTCCTTCGAGGGATAGCCGTAGAACGCCGCGGCGACGGGGGACATGGCCGTTCGCGGGTTATCCACGCGCAGGTATGCGACGGCGGGATCGTACGACTCAAGGTCCGAGCCGTGGATAATCGCGCGGGCCCCTTTGGCGATGGCTTGGGGGATGTAGGCCGAGCCGTCGGCGTGAAGGCCGGGAAGGGCAAAAAAAAGCGCGCCGGGGGTTACCTGACGCGAATCGTAAACGAGATCGGTTATGTCCGGGTTGGCGTCGCCAGTTCGGGACAGCGCGGGAATGGCGGAAACGAAGTCCGAAAGTCTTCTGGTCATTATGGAAGGGATTGTATCAATCGGCGCTTCCCGTGGCAATAACCCGGGCGGCCCGCAAGGGGGCGTCTTGATAGCCCAGTTCGATTTCCGGTATCCTTACCTTCATGTATGAAATACGCGTAGAGGCGGAATTCGCCGCCGCACACTTTCTAGCCGACTATCACGGAAAATGCGAGCGCCTCCATGGGCATAACTACCGCGTTCTCGCCCACGCGAGGGGAGGGGAGCTCGACTCAGGCGGGATGCTCCTTGACTTCGGCGTCCTGAAAAAGGCGCTGAGGGACGTTTGCGGCTCGCTGGACCATACCAACCTGAACGATCTCCCCGCGTTCGCGAACAACCCGAGCGCGGAACGGATCGCGGAATACGTCTTTCGCGAGCTCGTTCGGGCGCTTCCCGAGTCGCCGCTTTTCGCCGTCGACGTGTACGAGACGCCGACCTCGCGCGCGCGATATTCGCCTAACGCGGTGTAACCAGTCAAAACGCGATTTTGTTTGATCGAAAAAAAAGGGAGGCTTCATGATAGAAGTTGAGCATGTCTCCCGCCTTTATGACGCGTTCAAGGCAGTAGACGACGTGAGCTTTTCCGTCAGGAAAGGCGAGATAGTCGGGCTCCTTGGGCCGAACGGGGCGGGAAAGACCACCACGATGCGAATGATTACCGGATTCCTCGACCCGACGTTCGGAACGGTACGGATCGACGGAAAGAGCGTAGCCGAAAACCCCAAGGAATCGAAACGAAAGATCGGCTATATGCCCGAGTCCGCGCCGCTGTACGGCGACATGATGGTCGCCGACTATCTCGCGTACGTCGCGAAGGTCCAGGGCGTCGACGGCGCGGCGAAGGTTCCCCCGCTCGCGAGGCAATGCGGGCTCGAGGAAGTGATGCACAAGGACATCTCGGCGCTCTCTCGCGGGTACCGGCAGAGGGTCGGGCTCGCGCACGCGCTGATTCACGACCCGGAGATCCTGATCCTCGACGAGCCGACGTCGGGACTGGACCCCAATCAGATTATCGAGGTTCGCAACCTCATTAAGGAAATTGGAAAGACGAGGACCGTCATAATCTCCACGCATATCCTCAGCGAGGTGGAGATGCTGTGCGACCGCGTGATCATAATATCGCGGGGAAAGATCGTAGCGGACAGCCCCACTGGCGAGCTTCGCGAACGGTACGGGCATCGGGCCGCGCTGCGCGTTCAGGTCTCGGGATGCGACTCCGCCGCCCTTAAGGCCGCGACCGCGGGGATCAAGGGCATCGCGGGATTCGCGAAGGCGGAGGGCGAGGAAGGGCTTACCGCCGCCGTGCTCTCGTTCTCTGGCGACGCCGACGCGCGCGCCGAGGTGTTCGCCGCGGTGCGCGACCATGGCTGGGCGCTCTACGAGATGACGATGGAGCGCAATAGCCTCGAGGACGTGTTCAGGACCCTAACGGCCGGAGGTGACGTAAAATGAAAACGAAACAGGTTTGGCCGGCGCTCATGGCGCGCGAGCTCGGGAGCTTTTTCTCGAGCCCCGTCGCGTACATCGTTACCGGTCTTTTTCTCGCCTTCGCGGGATTCCTTTTCTTTCCCGCGTTCTTTCTCGTGAACCGCGCCGAGCTCCGCAACTTCTTCGCCATGCTGCCGGTGCTCTTCGCGTTTTTCATCCCGGCGATCACGATGCGGCTCTTCGCGGAGGAATCGCGGAGCGGCAGCCTCGAGACCCTGATGACGCTCCCCGTGTCCGGCTCCGACGTCGTGGCGGGAAAGTTTCTCGCGTCGTTCGTATTCTCTATGGTGATGCTCGTGCCCACGCTCGCGTACGCCGTCACCGCGGCCCTGCTCGGAAAGCCGGAGCTCGCCCCGCTCGTCGGCGGATACCTCGGCGCGGCGTTCCTCGCGGCGTGCTTTACCGCCATCGGCCTCTTCGCGTCGTCGGTGACCAAGAATCAGATCGTCGCCTTTTTCGTCGCGTGCTCGATTTGCGTCGCGCTCGCGCTCGTCGACCGATTCCTCGTGCTCCTGCCGGGAACGCTCGCCGGCAAATTCGAGTATCTTTCCGCGGGCTACCACTTTGAGTCCATCGCGCGCGGTATCATAGACTCGCGCGACCTTCTGTATTTCCTCTCGCTTACGGCGTTCTTCCTCGGCTGCGCGGTCAAGAGCGAAGAGCAGAGGAGGGCTGCGTGAAAAAGGCTTTGAGAAAAATCTGGGCCTGGATATCCGGGCCGAAGAGCGATTTCGCGCTTTTCGCCGTCGCGCTCGTCCTTTTAAACCTCGTCGGGTATCGCGCGTTTTTCCGCGTCGACCTAACGCCCCAGCGCTCCTACTCGCTCTCCCCAGCGAGCCGCGAGTCGATCAGGGCTCTCGAGGAGCCGCTTTCGATCAAGGTGTTCTTCACCAAGAATCTCCCCGCGCCCTACAATAGCGTGGAGCGTTACCTTCGCGACCTGCTCGCCGAGTACGGCGGGGCGGCCGGTAAGCGGCTTTCCTGCGAGTTCTTCGACATGCAGAAGCCCGAAAACCAAGAGCTCGCGCGGTCTTACGGCATCGGCGTCAGCCGCGTGCAGGAACTGAAGGATAACGAGGTCGGCGTCAAAAACGCCTACATGGGAATCGCCCTCGTTTACGCGGATTCCATCGAGACGCTCGACGGGCTTTCCACGACCGAGGGGCTCGAGTACCGGATCACCACGACCATCGGGAAGATGGTCTCGCGCACGAGCGTGCTTTCGGGCCTGAGCGGAAAGGTCACGATGACCCTCTACTCGTCCGACGAGCTTTCCAAATTCGGGATCGCGGGATATAAGGACCTCGAGCGAACCGTGCGCTCGGCCTACGAACGCGTCAATAAAAAGAACCGGGACCGCATCGATTTTGCCGCCGCCGTTCCCCGGTCGAAGGCCGAGGTAGAGGAGATCGTCGCGAAATACGGCCTTCATCGTATCGGTTGGTCCGATCGCAAGGACGGCGCGGAATCCGGGGTCGCGACGCTCGGCATCGTGCTCCAATACGGCGATCGCTTCAGGGCCGTACCGCTCGATCTCGCGCGCGATCTTTTTGGTGGATACGCGATCGCCGGACTCGATGGGCTCGAACAGGGTCTCGCGGACGCCTTGCAGGGTCTCGTTTCCCAGTCTCCCGTCATCGGTTACGTAACCGGTCACGGCGAAATGGCGCTCGAGGACGAACGTAACGGCTCGGCGCGATTCGCGCAAAATCTGTCCGACATGTACGAACTTAAGCCGCTCGATCTCGCGGGCGCCGATATTCCGTCGGGGATGGACACGATCGTCATCGATGGGCCAAAGTCCGCGTTTTCGGAAGCCGAGCTCTATCGGCTCGATCAGTTCGTCATGCGCGGGGGGAACGTAGTCGCGTTCCTCGATCCCTACGAAGTGATCCAGCCGCAGGGCGAGATGGCGTACTATGGCGGTCAGCCGGCGTATCGCCCGATTCAGACCGGCCTCGAGCGCCTTCTTGCCAAGTATGGCGCGACGCCGGAGCCGGGGTACGTCCTCGACAAGAATTGCTACGTCGCGCGGCAACAGGGCCAGGACGACGTGCCGATATACTACGCGCCCCTTCTCGCCAAGGAAAGCCTTAACGCGAAAAGCCCGATCTCCCGCGGTCTCGCGTACGTCATCTTCCTTCAGTCGGGGTCTTTCGCCATCGACGAGAAGAACGTCCCTGCCGGAAAGAAGATCACGGTCCTCGCGGACTCCTCGAGCGAATCGTGGGTGATGAAGGATAACGTGAGCCTAATGCCCTACGGCATGAGCCCCCCCGCTCCGGACGCGATGGCAAGGCGCCACCTCGCGGTATTGCTCGAGGGAACCTTCGAGAGCGCGTTCGACCGCGCACCTGAGGCGGATAGCGCGGCGAAGGACGGTCTCGTCTCCGAGAGCCATATTCCCAAGAGCGTGCGCGCGGGAAAGGTATTCGCCATCGGCACCTCGGCCGTGACCGGACCTGCCGTGATGGACCGTGAGGGCCGCGAGCCCATAGCGATCTTCGTACGCAACTGCGTCGATTACGCGGCCGGAAAGGAAGACCTCATCGAGATGCGCACGAAGGGCCTTTCCCTCAACACACTATCGAAGACCACCGCAGCGGCGCGCTCGGTCGCTCGGGGGGTAAACCTTTATGGGCTTCCGCTGCTCGCCGCTGTCGCGGGGCTCATTGCCTGGAGGATACGCGCGCGCCGAAGAAAGGCGATACGCGAGCGTTACGTAACCGCCGAGGCGGCTAAGCGGGAGGCAGAATGATGAAACCAAGAAAACTTGCGTTGATAGTGGCGATTCTGTCGCTGGGCGCGATCGCGGCCGTTCAGGCGTTCCTGGACGGCCGCGATTCGGTAAGGACGATTTCGCACGCGGGAGCGATTGACGCGATCGAGATTACCCGCGCGGGAGGCGAGCTTGTCTCTCTCTCGAAGGATGGGGACTCGTGGGTCGCCGGCGAGAAAAAGTACCGCGTCGCGAAGCAAGCCTCCGACGCGATGGCGAAGAGTCTCGCGGAAATCCGCGTTTTAGGCGACGTGTCCGGCGGGCAAGACCTTGAGCGATACGGGCTTTCGGAAGGCGAGCGGGTAACCGTCGTCGCCAAATCGGCCGGGAAGGTCGTTCGCTCCATCGTCGCCGGGAAAAACGCCACGACCGCGCGTCAGTCCTACGCGCTCATTGACGGCGGAAAGTCGGTGAGTATGGTATCCGGCAGTCTTAAGGATGTATTCGACAAGGATATCGCGTCCTTGCGCGATCGTTCCGTCTGGTCAGTCCCGCCTGAGGCCATCACGCGCGTCGAGGTCGAGACCCGAGGGCTTCTCGGCGCTGAAAAATACGCGATAGCGAAGGCGGGCGATCCGCCCGTTTGGACGCTCGTGCCGGGCTTCTCCGCCGCGAAGATGAGCCCGGACGCCGAGCTCGCGACTGGGTGGGTTCAGGGGTTAGGAGAGCTTTCCGCCGATTCGTTCGCGCCCGACGGAGCGCTTGAGTCCGTGGATCGATCGAGCCCGCTCGGCGTCGCCCGCCTTACCGCGGCCGGTAAGGTCATGACCCTCGAGGTGCTATCGAAGGGCGCCGACGGAAAGTACCTTTGTTCCTCGACGGAGATGCCCTATGCGTTCTCTCTCGCTGAGGCGACAGTCTCGAAGTTCCTCAAGCCCTATGCCGGGCTTACGAAGTAAGAAAAACGATTAGTTATCGGCGGACCGGAATGCCCTCGCCCGCGAGGGCATTCTTGATCGAGCCGATCGTGTAGTCTCCCGAGTGCACCATCGACGCGATGAGCGCGGCGTCGGCCTTTCCGGCGGTGAGCACCTCGGCCATGTGCCGAGGCGTACCCGCGCCGCCCGAGGCGACGACGGGGATGCCGACGTGCGACGAGATCATGGCCGTGAGCGTTATCTCGTAGCCGTCGCGCGTGCCGTCCGCGTCGATCGAGTTAAGCACGATCTCTCCCGCGCCGAGGCCTTCCGCGCGGATAGCCCACTCAAGCGCGTCGAAATCCGTCGCGACGCGGCCGCCGTTCACGTAGACGCGATAGCCCGAGGGCATCTCCGCGTCGCGCTTCGCGTCCATGCCGAGCACGATGCATTGGGCGCCGAAGATGTTCGCGCCCTCGGTAATGAGCGAGGGATTGCGGACCGCGGGGGAGTTGACGCTCACTTTTTCCGCGCCCGCGAGGATGGTGTTTCGGATGTCGTCGACGCTCGAGATGCCACCCCCGACGCAGAACGGGATGTGCACGGTTTCCGCGACGCGCCTGATCAGGTCGAGCGTGGGGCCCCTGTCGCGGGCCGAGGCCATGATGTCGTAAAACACCAGCTCGTCGACGCCTTGCCGATAGTACTCGGCGGCCATCTCCACCGGGTCGCCGATGTCCACGTTATTGAGGAACTTGATTCCCTTGGTCGTCCTGCCGTCCTTGACGTCGAGGCAGACGATGACGCGTTTTTTCAGCATGCGGCGCCCCCGGTAAAATTAGCCAGTATGCGTAGCCCGAATTCCGCGGATTTTTCCGGGTGGAACTGAACTGCCTCGACGTTTCCCTTGCGTACCGCGCACGGTACGGGAAACCCGTAGTCGGCAGTCGCGGTGACGATGGAGTCGTCCGACGGGGCCATGTAATACGAGTGGACGAAATAAAAGTCCGAGCCTTCCGGCACCCCGTCGAACAGGCGAGAGCCGCAGTTCCGGTATTGAATGTCGTTCCATCCCATATGCGGGATCTTTAGGCCGCGCGCGGCGAAGTCCTTCGGGAAACGGCGCACGACGCCGGGGAGGAGCCCGAGACAGTCGGTGTCGCGTTCCTCGGAATGCTCGAATATAATCTGCGAGCCGAGGCAAACGCCGAGCAGTGGCTTGCCGGACGCGGCCCAGTCGCGGAGAAAGGAGTCGTACCCGGTCGCCTTGAGTTCCCTCATGGCGAAATGCGCCTCTCCGACCCCGGGGAATATCACTCGATCCACGGCCTTGAGGTCACGCGGATCCTTCGAGATTCGGTACTCGGTTCCAAGTGAGATGAGGGCGAGTTCAACGCTGCGGATGTTTCCCGCGTTATAGTCGATGATTCCTGTCATGCGTTTATCCTAGTACGCTCGCGCGATAGAGGTCAAGCGCCGACTCTCCGGTGCCGATATTGAATGGTATCATGACGTTCGACCAACTGATAAACCTAATCAAGGCCGTGATACTCTCCCCCCAAGTCATCGGCGTGACGATCGTCATCGCTCTTTATTTTAGCGTCGTCAACTACGTGGTGTACTATCGGAAGCGCCCCCCGGCTCCGAAGAGACCCAAGGCGAGCAGGCCCGCGCCCGTCGCGCCCAAAAAGGAAAGCGAAGGCGAGGGCGGTGAGGAATCTCCCGAGGACGAGGAAGAGGCCGAATCGAAACCGCCCGAGAGAAAGAGGCGGAAATGACGGTCATCTTTCCCTTGAGCGGCCAATAGCCGATCTCCCGTATTCTTTTAAGCCGTTCAAGCTCTCCCATAATCATCGTAAAGTCGGATTTTTTCCAGGCTACGAAGCCGAAGCGCTCGCGCGAGTCCTCGTTGCCGAGCGCGCAAAGCGAGTTCGCGGTCTCGTCCCTGTCAAAGCATCTGCGGTTCGCCGCGACGTAATCGAAGACGAGCTCCGCGTCGCCGGCGCCTTTCGTCGCGGTCCCGTCGCAGACGTCGCATCCCGAGCACGCGACGCTTTCCCCGTCCCCGGACCTTCCCTGCGGCTCGCCGAGCGCGTCAAGGATTATCTCCCGCCTGCATTTGTCTCCCTCCGCGAGCGCGGCGAGCGCCAGCGCCCTTGTCCTTTGCGACTCGGGAAGCCGCGATAGCCTACGCGCGTCGTCCGGGCCCCAGAGTAGTACCGCCTCCGCCCTTTCCCCGTCCCTTCCGCCGCGCCCCGCTTCCTGGGCATATGCCTCGACGCTCGGAGGCGCGTCTCGGTGAATCACGGTTCTTACGTTTTTTTTATCCACGCCCATCCCCCATGCGCAGGTCGCGCAGAGGATGGCGTCGTCGTTCCCGTGAAACCAGCCCTCGACCGCCGCCTTTTCCTCTCGGGTGAGCCCGGCATGGTAGAAGCGCACCTTTTCCATGCCGAAAGTCGAGCCGAGAAGTATGGCCGATCTTTCGGTGCCGCCTCGCGTCGCGCAAAAGACGACCAGGGGCCGCTTTCTCCTCGCGGCCTCGAGTAGCAAGGCCGGTTCCTTTGACACGCAGCGGCGAACGGACTACGCGATGTTTGGCCTGTCGGAAGCCCCTCGGACGACGTGCGCCCTTCCTCCGAACAGAACCTCCGACACGCGCTCGAGGATGGGCGGCGATGCCGTGGCGGTGAAGGCGGTGACGGCGGCCGGAGCGAGCCGTTCGATGATCTTACCGAGCTCGAGGTACGAGGGTCGAAAGCTGTCGCCCCAATCCGCCACGCAGTGCGCTTCGTCCACCGCGAGATGGCTGACTCCCATCGCGGCGATGCGCGCGAGGATCCCCGCGTCTCCGTCGCCGTTTGCGCAAAGGACCTCGGGGTTGGCGATGACGAGACGCGCTGGAGCCATTCCGTCGCGTCCCTCGAGCCGCGCGAGTTGCCGCTCCCTCTCTTCTCCGTCCTGCCCGCCCCTGAAGATCGCAGGCGCGATCCCGCGCTCCGCCATGCGCCTCGTTTGGTCCGACATGAGGGCGAGCAAGGGGTATATCACGAGCGTCGGTCCGGGTAGGATGAGGGCCGGCGCCTGAAAGCACAGCGACTTTCCCGCGCCGGTCGGTAAGAGGACGATTTGCCTTCCCCTCAGGGCGCCGTCCTCGTCGCGCGCGACGTCGTCCTCGATCGCGGGCCCGCATGGCGCGCACGCGGCCTCGACCGCGTCGACGATATTCGCCATAACGAGGCGTTGCCAGGGAAAAACGTACGGTATCCCGAAAGTCTCCCTGGCGATTCGCTCCATCGGGTCCTCGTGCTCGCCTTCTTGAGTTTTAGCATCCATCGTAGTAGAGTTATAGGGCCGTCGGGGCGTCCATGCCCGAATGCGAGATAAAAACCGGAGGATTCACGTGAGAAAAAAAGTTTCGCGCAAAGTCATCATACAGACGGCGATTCCGCTAGTATTGCTGGCTGTCTTCGCCCTCGTCGTTTCGTTTCCCAAACTCGTTCCGCTCCTGCAGATCAGGCATCCGGCCTATAAGGGTATCGGGACCGCGACGTTCTCTTATTCCATAGATGATAAAAAGAACTCATCCTTTAATATGAAGCAGGTGCCCGCGGGTATCGCGCCCGGCGGATGTACCGACGTTCCCGGCGCGACGCGCGTCGACGAAAAGTTCCTGATCGGGGAAACCGAGGTTACCGAGGGGTTGTGGCTTGCGGTCGCGAAGCGCGCCGCGAACAAGGGCTATGTCTTCTACGACAAGGTTCGATCGAACGGAAAGGCCAGTTTGCCCGCCGAGTACGTAAGCTGGCGCGACGCCGTGGTGTGGTGTAACGCCCTCTCCGAGGATTTGGGCCTTGCGCCCGTTTACTATATGGACGATTCGTTATCCGCAAAAATCATTTCCGTCCTTGAACTTGAGAAAAACGGTGACAAGGCGATAGTTAATCCGAACGCGAACGGATTCAGGCTTCCCTCGACCTTCGAATGGGAACTCGCCGCGCGCTATATTGACGGCGAGAAATGGAATAGCGGATGCAACCCGAGCGGTAGCGAGAAGAATTACAATCAGGAAACGTGGTCAACGGGTTTCGCCGTGTTTTCCGTCAATTCAATGTCCCCGGTTAAGACCCTGTCGCCGAACCATCTGGGCGTTTACGACATGAGCGGAAACGTGTGGGAGTGGTGCTTTGACCAATTTGGCGGCGACGAGAAGACCTCCGAGGGAAAGCGCGTCGTGCGCGGCGGCAGCTGGATCGGAAACGCGTATCGCCTGCAGATCGGCGGCGAGTTTGGGACTTTGCCCGGCGCCCTCGAGAATGGACAGGGCT
>JACCEE012538764.1_pt1 | contig 10870 bp, 15 predicted proteins | sample 7449931 | NCBI WGS metagenome assembly JACCEE01 (sample SAMN15323457, study PRJNA562643) | freshwater metagenome | isolation source: river surface water | place: USA:Blue River Watershed | collected 2017-08-19 | reverse complement strand
GTGTTGCCATCTTTCATCCCCGCTTCACAGATTGATGACCAATCGCTACTGTGGGGGAAGCGCTTTCAAGTGGACGCTGCACTGGATGGACTTGACCCTTGAGGTCTCACCACCATCATCACTCAGTTGTCAAGGCTCTCAAGCCTTGCTAGCCGTCCTTTCTGGCATTATTGCCTGACTCTAGGCTAAACGATTCGCACATTTACCTCTTATCAATATGCAGCGGTCTGTGGTTGCTATTGATGCCTGGGGTAAATCCCGTAATTGGTTTGGCTTTATTATTATCTAGTGTATTCTTGAGCATCTGGAATCTGTTTGATGCCCATCACTGTGCCAGAAAACAAAACAGCAGCAGTTTTGAGAAATTGAGAAAAAGTAGTAAAGACCCTTGGCTAGCTGTATTTCTTTCTAGAATAATTCCCGGAATTGGTCATTTTTACATTGACAGAAATACCGAAGGAATGGTATTTATAATACTGGCGGTAATCTTGAGTCCTTTAAGTATCTTAATTCAATGCTTTGCGGCCATAAATTCTTATTATTTGTCGAACCAATTAAGAGACAAAACTATTCAGAATAAACAAAAAAAAGGTAATTTAGTTGTGTTGAGTATAATTGTTCCGACAATAATCGCATTTTTTACAACTGTATCTTGGCGAGTCTTTGTCATTGAAGCTCGTTATATACCATCTGGATCAATGTTGCCAACTCTGGAAATTCACGACAGGGTAATTGTCAACAAGGCCAGCTACATTTTGACTAAGCCTAACCGTGGTGATATCATCGTATTTCAACCCACCCCACAACTGAGGCAGCTCAATTTTAACGATGTTTTTATAAAAAGGTTGATTGGGCTGCCCGGAGAAACAGTGGAAGTAAAAGGCGGACGAGTATATATTAATAATAAACCTTTAGGGGAAAATTATATCGCCGAGCCCCCGGATTACCAATACGGACCGGTAGTAGTGCCGGATAACAATTACCTGGTGTTGGGTGATAACCGCAACAATAGCTATGACAGCCATTACTGGGGTTTTGTTGCCAAAGAAAACATTGTTGGCCAAGTGAGCAAAATATTTTGGCCACCAAACAGGTGGGGTGAATTCAAGCCGCCCAAATTTGATAAATAGGGTTGGCAATATTTGGGATAGAAGTTACACCCTCAAGCTAAAATCCATATTTTCACCGATCGCCTTAAGTTGGTCAACCTAAAAAAACTTAAGCTAGAGCAGTAGTAGGGTAGGCAGTGCCTCACCGAGTAGCACTCTTCATCACCAGTAGCAGTAGTAGGGGCGATTCGCTTTCTCGCCCCTACTGCCCACCCTCCAGAACCTTTCTTCTCCACTGACTCGACAAAAGAAAAACCCGTAGGAAAATCACTTTTCATTGCACCACTTTATTCACCATTTGCCTTAAATCCTTCATGGAAAGTGACATTGCCTTGGGGAAATCGCCCGTCAAAGGAAAGGGCGAAAAATACCTCTTGGGGAATGCCCTCGTGGACAAGTTCGGGAACATTCTCAAATCCCAATTTTCTGTAGTATTCTGGATGCCCCACAAGACAGCAGCCTTGAGCATTTAGGTCTTTCAACCGTGATAGCCCTTCCTGTATCAAGGCTTTGCCAATACCCCGACGCTGGTATTCTGGTAGGACGGAAACCGGACCGAGACCGTACCAATTCTGGGTGCCATCAGAAATGCTCACCGGTGAAAACGCGATATGCCCCACAACACGGCCATCTACTTCTGCTACCAATGATAAGGTCAGAGCTTTTGCGGAACGTAGTGCCTCGATAATGAACTGCTCTGTGTGGTTGCTGATATCCATAGTTTTGAAGGCGGCGATAGTCACCTCGGTGATGACAGAGGCATCGGCTATTGTCTCGTTTCTGATTGTGATTTCTTGTGTCGCTATAGTCATTTCATTTTACTGTGTTTTTTGAGTTATAGTCATTTCAGATAAGAATGAGACAACCCTTGCAGTTGCCCTCTATCCCCCAACCCCTTTCTCCCAAAAGGGGAGAAAGGGGAGTAAGACCAGGATGTCCCCGAGACCCCTGTAGCACTTTCAACATCGTATCTGCAGCCTCATCCGCACCATAGGGCGACCACAGGGGGTAAGATTGCTCAGACTTAATCAGATCGGTTTCCTGCTGGGCTAATTCTGAGAGCAGAATCTGCATGATATAGAACTGATCCGAACGACTCAGGGCCTTCAAGGTCGAGATTAATTCCGATGATACCATCTCCAACACTCCGGTTAAGCCAGGTTTGCTCTTCTATTGTAATGGTTTCAGTTGTAAGAATTTTAGTCTAGCGGTGAGTTTTTGGGTTTCGCTGTCGCTTCGCTACACAAATCGCGCCCAAGTTGATGACCCTTCACTAAAATAGGTGTATTGGTGGAGGTACAGGGTCTGGATGCGAAGCGGTGGCTATGCTGACGGTGGCCGCTGGTGGACCTGCTGACAAACAAAAATTATTCAGCTTCGTATATAAATCTCGAAATAAAGGACATTTTTTCTTCACGATAGATGGGTCAATCTCAAGTAATAGCAATGGCGAATGTGTTGATTTAGAAAATCTCGGCTTATTGCGGTTACTTTCATCAAGCCTCTCGCTCGCCTCCACTATTGCACCCGATAACTTGTCTCGGCAACTGTCTTTCTCCGCATCATATTCACTAAACGATTCTGGATGCTCAAAGTCAACATTTCTTTGGCTACTTAACCACCAGCGCATTTGCTGCCATCTGTCGCCCCTAAAATTCGTAATTTTTGCCATTTTCTCCCAATCGGCAATAATCCAAGCCTCTAGCTCTGGAGCCGCAAAACCCACTAACTTTTCTATATCGGTGGCCGCAGATACCGTATCTATGGCGGCTAAAAACTTTTGTTTTTGCTCGTCATGCTTCCGGCAGTCTAAATCGTCAATCACTAAAATTAAATCACATTTACCGCCGTGCAAGGCAATCGGTAGCTCTTTTTTTATCTGGTCAATTAAACTTTGACCAGTTTTGCCATAGGCAAGATTTTTATTTGGTTTTGGCCCCGGTTTTTGGCGAACCGGAGTTTTTCTTTCAAATGTACAACCAGGAAAATGTTTGCGCAAAAATGGAATCAATTCTCCCACTTCCGCTTCACCCCCGCCAGCAAAAAGCCAAACTACCACGGCCAACCTCCAATGCTTGGATCCCCAACTCGATACAGGTCTCCCAATTCCCACCCTTCGTTAAGTTTTGGCTCTAGCATTTCTCTAGAGAGACGTTTGATGGCAAAATAATTTGGCTTCTCTGAGACAAAGCACAACACATTTTCCAGAGAATCGGTAAAATGGTCTAACAGGTCGGGACTATGGGTGGTAATTATCACTTGAGTTTTTCTGGCGGCTTGTTTAATCCACTCGGCTAAAATCGGCATCCAAGCCACGTGCAAACCCATTTCCGGTTCGTCAATGACCAACAGAGCTGGCAATCGGGGAGAATGCAATATAGTTGCCCAACAGAGCATCCTTACGGTTCCGTCGGACATCTCTGGCAGATAAAAAGGTTCTTTTAGTCCTTCAATATACCATTCTACCGTCAAAGACATCACCCCAGACCGGGTTGGTCGTAACCGGCGAGTCTTGGGGATAATTAATTTCATCGCTTCGTTAATGCTATCTTCAAAATCGATATCTTGTTGAGTGAGATTATCTAAAACCAGGGCTAAATTATCTCCAGAAGCGGACAAATAAATATCGCTGCCACCGATTTTTGGTGTAGCCTCTCTAATGGCGTTTAAATCCATATGGTTGGCATTGTAAAATTGCCAGGTAGAGACCGATGCTAAAATCTCGCGCCTGATTTTATAAATCGGGGTATTTTCGGGAGGATATTTACTGGTTTCTAGCAGGCTAGGAATAGACGCTAAACCTAAACTGTTGGTGGGGATATTGTCCAACGGTTCAAAATGGGTCGGTCCTTTATCGCCTTCGTTATAAACCGATACAGCCCCCCTCCCAGGTTCGCGATCGTGAAATTGGTAGTAATAAAAAGGATTTAGATCTAGTTCTTGTCGTAAAACTTTTCCACTATACAAATACTCCGCCGCCACGTTGACTCGATTTCTCTGTCTGTCAGCATACAAATTTAACTCGATAATCGCCCTAATATCTCCAGAGATGCTAAAACAGTAAGCTAAATTGACTAGAGCGGGACTTTCTACGTGAAAATCTAAAATTCTGCCCCCACCAATTTTCGCCGCCGCATCTTCTAAGCTGCCAATCCCCCGGCTTTCGTCTGGGCGATTAATCAGGCTGGTTTTAAAAAAACTCAAACAGCTAATCCAGTTGCTTTTGCCAAAATTGTTGGCACCGATGAGGATATTCAGGCTATTTAAATCAACTGGTTGGCTAATTTCCAGATTTTTATAATTTTGTGCTGTGATAAAGAGGAGTCTCTGTTCGGGCATATTCAAATTTTGATTTTATTTATATCTTTGACATACTAATGGTTAGTATAACACGACTATCCCCCCCAACTCATTAATTTTTGTGACAATCATTGATTTTATCAAAAATAGCTAGCCAGCAAAATACTGGCTTTACTTGTCTGTCGGGTGGGCAGTGCCAATAATGCAGTAACATCAGTTAAGGCATTTGGGGGAGGCACTGCCTACCGGAAGTTTAAGCAAATCCTAAATAACCGCGAGGGGTAATCATCCAATTACCATAAATTACCGTGCTTTGATTACCGATGATGACAATGGATAACATATCAATGGGAATATCCAGCATATTATCCAAGTTAGTCAGGGTGATTTGTTCATCTTCGCGATAGGCATCCCGAACTATGGCCACGGGGGTATTACCAGAGCGATATTTGAGAAAGATATCCCTGGCTTTAACAATTTGCTCGGTGCGAGTTTGGGAGCGGGGATTGTAAATGCCGGTGATGAAATCGGCCATTGCGGCGGCTTCTAGGCGCTTTTCAATCACTGGCCAAGGGGTGAGTAAGTCGCTTAAACTAATGGCACAGAAATCGTGCATTAAGGGGGCGCCTACGCGGGCGGCGGCGGCTTGGATGGCGCTGATACCGGGAAATACTTGGACTGCGGGGGTTTGACCGTCCCAATTTTGGGCGCGCAGTTGTTCTAATACTAATCCGGCCATGCCATAAATGCCCGCATCGCCGGAGGAAATGACGGCGACGGTTAATCCCCATTTGGCTAATTCTATGGCTCTTTCTGCTCTTTGTTTTTCTTGGGTGATGGGCAGGGATTCGATGATTTGGCCGGGATGCAATAGGGGGGCAATGAGGTTAGTATATAATGTGTAGCCAATGATGGCATCGGCGGTGACGATCGCCCCTTGCGCCGCTCCCGTAATTTGCGCCACATCCCCCGGACCTGTGCCTACGAGCAATAATTTACCACGGCGTCCGGTATATTCTCGCTCCGCTACCGCTACGGCGACTGTCACCGCTCCCGGTTCCCCTTCTTCCCGATAGATTTTTTTGGCTACTAATAAAGATGGTGCATTGGCGGCGAGTTTGGCTGCAGCTTCGGCGACACTGGGGGTGCCTACTTCGGTTTCTACTACGGTGGAGGGTGTGGGGACGGCTACTTGGCGGAGGTTTTCTGAGGGAAATGTGTGCAAGGGCCAATGACGATCGCGGCAAAGTTCCACTAACCCATCTTCCGAGGCTTTAATATCAATCGTAGCGATACCGGCGACAGCTTCTAAAGCCAGATGATATGCTTGAAATACCCGCATAATCGCCGTTTCTATCAATTGTGCGCTGACACCCCGCTCGCAACCGATACCCACCCACAAAACGCGGGGATGCCATTGCACTTTCGGGATTTGAGAATTGGGGGCAAAACGTCGAGCCTGATAACTAATCCAAATTCTGGCTTTGACGGAAGCTGCATCGTCTATATCGCTGTCTGGGTATTCAGAAAAACCAATATTAAAAGGATGATTGGGGGGGAGATGTTGTTGCCAAAGAGTTGTCCCCACTTCTTGCAGGACTTGCACGGTTTCACCTCTGGCGATCGCCCCACTTACTCCCGTCCAATCTCCCGGACCGCGCTGCCAACCGAAGGGAACGCCTAAAACATCGATACCGGGCAATTGTAGAGCATTGGCGGCGCCAGTGAGGATGGGGGTGGCTCCGGTTTGAGTGGCGATTAATCTGGCTAATTGGTCGGCGCCGCCGATGTGACCGCTGCATAAACTGATAACATATTGGGCAGCTTCATCGAGGACGACTACGGCGGGGTCGCGGGATTTATCGGCTAATAAAGGTGCGATGAGGCGCACGGTGGCCCCGGTGGCGAGACAAAATATAAAGGCGCGGTGCGATCGCCAGATTTCCGCGAGCAGTTCTTTGAGAGAACCGCTGTAAAATTGGATTCTGGGTTGGCTTACCGAGCCGTTTTGTAGTGCTTCCCTACAAGATGCGCTCACCCAGAGAGTCACCCCTGGGGTTTGACACAGGGGTAAAAGACGTTTGGCGGCGGTGGGGGTGGTGGCGATCGCGGCTAGGGGGGTAAATTCCGCACCCAAAAAATTATCATTCATCTTTCTTTATTAATCCCGGAGCGGGATTCATCACTACACCGCCCCACAAACACCGCCCCGATAATACCACGATTTACCAGTCACGATTTACCAGTGAGGATGGCGCAACCAGTCCCGGACTTTTGCTGGCCATTGGCGCGGGTGTTCCTCCGCACGATAGCTAACATTCACCATCGACTGCCACAGGGCCAAACCCCCCGCCTTGGCACTCATCAGTAAATGTAACCCCAGGGAAAGAGCCAATATCAGCCACGCCAACAGGTGCGCAAAATACGCCGGATGATTTAACTGCCCTTTTGGCAACCAATGCTCATCCTGCAATTTGCCCGAAACTACCGCCAAAGCGAGGGCAACCAGCATCAGGGTATTAGCTAGCTGGTGCAGCGTCCACCACCAGATAGGTTTGCCCACTTGTTGGAGTTTCCTGGCTGTATCAGCGGGAGCCAAACGTTTTCTCCCGATGCGGATGCTGTAGATGGCAAAGGCGATGAAGGCGAATAAGAGGAAAAAGCCAAAAGTGCCGTGAATATTAATCAATTCTCGGTTTTTTGTGAACAGTCCTAAACCGCCAAACCGGCCATCCCAGCTATCATACACCAAAAATCCGCTGATGAGGGCACCGATGACCAAGAAGGCATTTACACTATGCAGCAGGCGTAGCAATAGAGGTTGATAAGGTGGGGAGGGTTTGATTTTCATAGGGATGATGACCAACTACATCCCCAGTGTACCCGTAGGGACAGGGCATTGCCGTGTCCTTGGTCATTTGTCCTTTGTCCTTTTTTCGTTGTCAAAGGACAAGGGACAAGGGACAAGGGACTAAGGACAAGGGACTAAGGACAACCAATAATGAATCAAAAATGATAAGATTTTTAATCAAAAATGAAAGCAAAAAAATTTTCAAAAATCTTGTGCAAAAGCCAAATTAGTGGTATAGTGATATCACCGGAAGGGGAGTAGCTGCTGGCCAACGCAATTGAGCCAGTCCACCCAAATCAACATACTGGCGATGAGCCTGGTTTGGGTGACAGTGAAGCTGCAAAACAGCTAATTGGGAGCGAGACCTTCACTGAGTTCGTCTGTGGCGAGCTTGGTGGAGATATTTTGCTCTCATCAAGCTCGCCGAAATCACATCATCATCGGGAGCTAATCAAAATGCTGGCAGCTTTTACGGCAAGTTTGTTGCTAATTACAATTTCTGAGTTAGGGGATAAAACTTTTTTTATTGCCGTAATTCTAGCAATGCGCCACTCGCAACGGTTGGTATTTGCTGGGGTGACGGCGGCTTTAGCAACTATGACCGTTTTATCGGTTCTAGTGGGTCAGGCGGTATCTATATTACCACAAGTTTATATAGATTGGGGGGAAATTGCCCTATTTTTGGGTTTTGGGGTTAAGTTATTGTTGGAAGCTCGCCAAATGCCAAATGCTCCCAATACAGAAGAAGAGCAAGAGGCTTTAGAAGCGGTGGAAGGAGCGGGTTTGCAGTCGCGGCGGCCAAGTATTTGGGGGGTTTTAATTAAGGCATTTACTCTCACGTTTGTGGCGGAGTGGGGAGACCGAACCCAAATTGCTACTATTGCTTTGGCGGCGGCTAATCATCCCGTGGGGGTGATTATTGGTGGTACTTTGGGACATAGTATTTGTGCGGCGATCGCGGTTCTGGGAGGACGGGCGATCGCGGGGCGCATTTCCGAACGCACTATTACCATTCTTGGGGGCAGTTTATTTATCATATTTGGTGCCGTTGCCTTCTGGGAAAAATTCGGTCATTAAGACTATTTCAGAAACCGGGTTTCTAGCATAATCTCTGCATCCTCACCGAAATCTAGCGGAGAAACCCGGTTTCTCGCCCTGCACCCTCAAATAGGGCTGTTGGAATCACTAAAAGCATCAAGCCAATTCAAGTGTTTTCGGTTCAGGAATCGCCTCACCTTCCGCTTGCCAAGCCTCTAGATACATTTCAATCACTTCCTCCCCATTGCGGATAGCTTCTTCACGAGTTTTTCCGTGAGTACAAGGCATCACAACTAAATCAGAAAACTCTGGAATTGTGACTAAGAAAAGCCGATCGTCATCAGACCATTGAACAATCATGCTGTATTGATTCATAAATCTTCCTCCTTTTTCAACTGCTATAGTAGGGTGGGCATTGCGGAACCAAATCATCTCTTCATAGGTAGTTGACTTTTGGCACTGCCCACCCTACGAACTTGTCAGTAGGGTTGAGTTGATGAATGGCTGGTAAAAGTTCGTTGAGGTTTCGTCAACTCGGATGGGTTCCCGTGGTTCGATGGAAATTTCGTTGGGTTGGATCGCCCCGAAGTGTCGCTCAAAGACGGCGATGAGCCATTGGCCCTCATTTGGAAAGTTTTCGGGTTGGAGTTCTGGGACTGGTGTGTGGGGGGTTGGGTGCAGTTCGCGATCGAGAAGCTCAAATAATTTTTGCTTGTCGGTAGGGTTGAGTTGATGAATGGCTGGTAAAAGTTCGTTGAGTGTCATATCTGACTACCGTTGTGCTTTATCTACTATTTTACCTTCTGGGAACGCCAGGGACAATCTCCGAGCATCAGATTGAGGTTTTTATCAAATCGTCCCACCCACCGACAACCCCGGAAACCGGGTTTCTGCCATAATCTTTGCCTCCTCACCCAAATCTGATTAAGAAACCCGGTTTCTCGCCCTTCACAGACTATCCCAAATAAACTGTTTTTCCGAGGTAAGTTCCGGGGTTTCACTAGCCACTTCCAGCCAACCCTGAACCGCATCTGCAAGCATCTCTAACAACTCTTCATAACTTGATGCCCAGGTGTGACAACCGGGAAGAGCAGGAACTGAGGCACACCAAACATCATCTTCTTGCCAAATAATTGCTTTAATCTTCATAATTTATCTTCAATTTTTCTAGGTTTCTCGCCAATTCTCAGTTTGAAGACCTGATTCTGCTTTGAGTACCGGGTTCGCCTTTGATGAAGTCGCTGATGACACAAGTATCGAGCAGGTATTTCATTAAAATAGTTCCTGTTCAGATGGGGGTAGCAATTCATCCCTATAAGACTCGAAAGCGGGGAAATCAGGGACTCCTTGATAAGACAAAATCGCCTCCGACCATTGGTCAACTGAAATCGGTGGGGTTTGCACCGGCGTAACACTTGCAAAATCAAAGTTTGCAGGGAAATATTAGACTGTGTGGCTTGACGGATGAGGTCTTGTTCGATGTCTGGCGGTAGGTCGATTTTAATTTGCATCGGTGATTTTCCTCAACTTATCCCTCTTAGAGATTTTATCACACCCCCCACCCACCGCAACCCCAGAAACCGGGTTTCTGCCATAACCTTTGCCTCTTCACCAAAATCTGATTAAGAAACCCGGTTTCTCGCATCTGCGGTGAGGATGGCTTCAGCTTCGGTGCCCAGTTCCGGGCTACCATCATATAGCCCATCCAGGAATGGGTCAGGGGTTGCAGGAGATGCAGAAATGGTGTTCGGGGCTAAATTTGCTTGTAAATATTGGGTAATTGCCTCATCCAACAGACCCTCTAAACTTTTCTGTTGCAGTAGGGCTACCTGCACCAGTTGGGTCAAAGTTTGGGGGTCTGGTTTCCAATTGAGGGTGATTTCTAGCATAGTTTTATCCTTTGATTTATCAATCGCTAAACAATTCCTCTAGGTCTTGTCTGCCATGCACAACCCGCAAAATTTCGACCATTTCCCCTCTGAGCCGATAAAAAATAATGTAGCCATCTAAAGGTAAACCGCGCAAATCCGCCAATAAATAATCGTAACTTTTTCCCAGATAAGGGAACTGGGTTAAGTATTTGCATTTCTGGTTAAATTCTGCAAAAAAACGCTCCCCTGCTGTCAGATTTCGGGTTAAAAAATACTCAGAAATCTGGTTTAAATCTTGACTGGCGGATAGGGATATCCGGTACTGACTCACTGCGATTCTCCATTGGCTTGGTGAAAACGCTCCAAAATGTCTAGAACAAAGGTTTCCCCATCCAAGCCTTCGCCATTATCCAATTCTAAGGCAGCAGATTGTACTTTAGCACGGGTTTCGGTGAGCCAGTCTTGGTATTCAGTTTGCAATTTTTCTAGCAATTTAAACGCGGCATTCACCACTTCATCAGGATGGCTAAAATTGCCCTGGGCTAACTGGGCAGCGATAAACTCCTCTTGTTGCTTGTTTAAGGTAATTAGCATCACTTTCTCCAGAAACCTGCTTTCTCCCCATTATAGCTGCAGGGTACGTCACTCGGATGCAAGCAATGAAGGTTTCTCACCACTCCTGCACCCCAGCCCCCCTGCAC
>JACCEE012386535.1_pt1 | contig 10870 bp, 7 predicted proteins | sample 7449931 | NCBI WGS metagenome assembly JACCEE01 (sample SAMN15323457, study PRJNA562643) | freshwater metagenome | isolation source: river surface water | place: USA:Blue River Watershed | collected 2017-08-19 | reverse complement strand
AATAACCCTTTATTGCATCGCCCGACTTGCTGAACAGATAGCTGTCAGGATGTTGCAATACCTTACAAAAAATGAAACCGAGAATAATTGAGGTAACAACAATCAACGAAAATATGGCAATGTGGTTCTTCTTCATTTAATGTAGGTTTTCTAAACACTGTAAAATAACTAAAAAAAGGCGAAAGACTAAAAAAACGAAAAAGAAAGATATTTTGATAGCCGTTAATTAATTTGGTGATATATTTTATTTTCCTGAAAAATATGCTGATTTTCGCATTTCAACATATCGTATTAAGAAGATGTACAGAGTCTGCATAATTATTCCATTTTATAATGAAGAAGCCAGATTTGATAGTAGTAATGTTGTTCGATTTATTGAAGAACACGACAATTATCTTTTCTGTTTAGTGAATGATGGAAGTAGTGATAGTACATTGCTTATGCTTAATGATTTGCAATCTAAATATAGTCAGGTTAAGGTTGTTAATTTGGAGCAGAACAGAGGGAAGGCAGAGGCTATAAGACAAGGTATGTTGGAAGTTTTGAAATGCGATCAGTTTGAATATGTGGCTTTTCTTGATGCTGATTTCTCGGCTCCTATTGGTGTGATACCTTTCATGTTAGATTCTCATCCTGATATTTCTCTATACTTGGGAGCCCGTATTAAATACTTGGGGGTTAATATATTTCGCGACTCTTTTCGGCATTATGTCGGACGGGTTTTTGCAACTCTTGCTTCCGGAATTTTAAACTTGCCAATTTATGACACCCAATGTGGGGCTAAAATATTCAAAAGAGATTTAGTTGAAGTTGCTTTTAGCGAGCCGTTTATTTCGTCATGGTTGTTCGATCTGGAAGTGATAATGAGAATTGTGAAAAAACTTGGATGGAATAACTTTTGTCAAATTTCAAGAGAAATACCTCTCTATGAGTGGATTGAAAAAGGCGGTTCGAAAGTAAAGATGTCGTATATGTTCAAATTGCCCATTGATTTGCTTAAAGTCAGAAGAAAATATGGGAAAGTTAATTTTCAAGAATAAGCCAAATGAAGCAAAATAAAGGATTCTTTGCACATTTTTTTTTGACAGGATTACTCATTTTTGTTTTTTTTGGAAAGTTGATCCCCGACATTAACAATCTGTATTTCAGTCGTGACGGAGATGGATTTCGTACTTATTTTGGCATGTATTACCATGCCAAGTTTGATACATCTTATCATAGATTAGATGGTATGAATTACCCTTTTGGCGAGATGATTGATTTTACCGATTGCCAGCCTCCTGTATCTAATTTTATTCAGTTTGTCTCCAAACATATCGTTGATATTTCAGGTTATACAACTGGAATTGTTAATGGAACAATGTTGTTTTCAATTTTTTTGGCTTCAATTTTCTTATTTCTTATTTTCAGAAAATTAAAACTTCCAAATTGGTTTGCTTCCGCAGTTTCTATTTGCATCGTTTTTCTTTCGCCTCAGATTCATCGAATGGGAGGCCATTTTTCTCTTGGTTGGATGTTCTGGATTCCATTGTCGATCTATTTGTTAATGCTTTTCGATGATAAAAAATCGTATTGGATCTCTTTGTTGGTCGGCATTTCGGCATTTCTGGCTGGGGCTATGCATTTTTATATGCTTGCATTTTGGCTATTCCTTTTTGCACCATATTGGTTGTTTCGATGGGTAATGAAGGCAGATTATAAGTTTTCGTGGGAAGATCTAATCCATGTTTTCATTCAAATTGTGTTGCCTTTTATTTTGTTGGAAATCAATCTGATTGTTAATGATGATGTAGTTGACCGTACTGCAAATCCCTGGGGATTTTATGCCTATAGGGGGCATTTTGCTGCTGTTTTTCTACCTCTGTTCAAATGGTATATTCCATTTTCGAATAATTTAAGTTTTGCCCAAAAATTCGACTGGGAAGCTTTTTCGTACATTGGTATTGTCGCTTCAGTAGGTTTTTTTTTATTGACTATCAGATGGATAAAAGGAGTGATTAAGTTGCGAAAAATGACTTCAATTACAGGAAATAAAATATTAGATTACTTATTGGCTATTTCTTTCCTTGTATTGCTTTTTTCTTTTGGTGTACCTTTCATCTTTGGGCTTGATAAGTTGCGAAGTTTCTTAGGTCCGTTGGGGCAGTTGAGGGGTGTGGCACGGTTTGGTTGGATGTTCTTTTATGTGATCAATATTATTGTTTTTTATTTGATCTACAATAAGTTGTTTCTTGGTAAAAAAGGTTTTGTAGGGAAGATTATTACTTTTTCATTGTTGAGTGTCTTCGCTTTTGAAGCTTGGGTATATTCTGGCGGTTATCAGAATAACCTCAATAATAGGATTCCCGAACTTGAAAATGAAAATGATCATTTTTACCAGTCGTTAGCTGCCTTAAATATAGATACATCGAAATATCAGGCAATTTTACCTTTGCCATATTTTCATATTGGTTCAGAAAGTAGTTGGATAGATAACAGATGCGATATAATGAAGCATAGTTTTATTTTATCGATGAAAACTGGTATTCCCAATGTCGGTATGATGGGAGCCCGAACGTCTATTTTGCAGTCGTATAAGAATATTGAATTGGTGCGGACTCCATGGGTAAAATATAGGGTAATTGATGAGTATCCCAACAATAAACCGCTGTTGCTTACTGTTGCCAAATGCGATGAGTTGAACACTGATGAAAAACGGTTGGTCGAAAATGCTTCGCTTATTACAACTACTCCTAATTTCGATTTATACCAAATGCCATTAGATTCGCTTCGAGCTATTCCTGCGAAATACAATTTTCCACAGCATTACAGTGATCTGACTGATTCCATTAAGAGCCATATTTCAGAAGGAAAAACAGATTGCTTTTTTGAATCCAACGGAAATCTGAATTGCGGCACCGAAAAACTAAAAGGTATTAAGGTTTCAAATGATTTTCAGCGAATACTTGAGACTTCCATGACTTTTGATATGTCGAAGAAGGTTTACATCCGCTTTTGGGTGAAGGATTATGTCAAGGATATGGTGGTCCGAACACCTTTGCTCATCATTCAAGATAAGACTAATCATGAACTTTTAGAAGAGAAATATACCGACATTTGGAGGCATATCAGATCATTTAATGGCGATTGGGCTTTGGTCGAAATCGTTCTTGAGCCAAAACAGGAAGACGAGATTGTCAAACTTTTATTCAAAAACTCAATTCTCGATGGGCAAGATTTCTACTTTGATGAATTTTCGGTCTCTCAAAAGGAATTTTAAATAAGAAGAATTCTAATTTATTTGTTTTTTAGTGTTTTATGTGTTGGGTTGAATTTACTTTTTGAAAATTTTGAACTTTCCAAGTCCCCATTTTTGCAATCTGAATTGAAGAGAGGTTCTCAAAACGCCCAATCCATATATTGAACTGTTCTTAATGTTGATACTTGAAGCTTCTTTGAAGTATTTGGTTGGGCAAGTAATTTCAGCAATCTCATAGCCTTCAAACCAAATTTGAGCCAACATTTGATTGTCGAACACAAAATTATCGGAGTCGGCGTTGTAATTTACGGCCATCAAAACTTCTTTTGAAAAAGCACGATAGCCTGTGTGATATTCCGAAAGTTTGGCATTCATCAAAACGTTCTGTGTAAAAGTTAGTAGCCGGTTAGCAACATATTTGTACCATGGCATACCGCCTTTTAAAGCGCCTTTGCCCAATATTCTCGATCCCAAAACCACGTGGTAAAGGCCATTTGCAATCAAGTAAGCCATTGATGGAATTAATAGCGGAGTATACTGATAGTCAGGATGAACCATGATCGCTATGTCGGCATTCAGCTCTAATGCCTTATTGTAGCACGATTTCTGATTGCCTCCGTAACCTTTGTTTTTTTCGTGTTTGATGATGTGGTGTATGCCAAGTTGTTTAGCCACTTCTAGTGTGTCGTCTTTACTGCAATCGTCAACTAAAATTACTTCGTCAACAATATTGAAATCGATTTCATTATATGTTTTTTCAAGGGTTTTGCTTGCATTGTATGCAGGTAAAACAACCACAACTTTTTTATTCAGAATCATTGTGCGAGGTAAGGTATATGAATTGTTTTTTTATTTCATTGGTTGAGCGAAAACCTGAACATCGTTATCCGTAATTTCTGCCCCGCAAAGAATTATCAATCTTTCAATTACGTTACGAAATTCACGGATATTTCCAGTCCAGTTAATTTTTTGGAGTTCCAAAATTGCCTCCTTTGAAATTGTTTTGTGCGGCATTCCATATTCCCCGCATATTTGTTCGATAAAATGGCTGGCCAGGGCTGGAATATCTTCAATCCGTTCGTTCAGCGATGGAACTCGAATTAAAATCACACTAAGCCGATGGTAGAGATCTTCTCTGAAATTTCCTGTTTCAATCTCCTTTTGTAAGTCTTTGTTAGTTGCTGCAATAACCCTCACATTTACATCAATCGCTTTTTCACCACCAACACGGGTGATCATATTTTCCTGAAGGGCTCGCAATACTTTTGCTTGTGCCGAAAGGCTCATGTCTCCAATCTCGTCGAGGAAAAGCGTACCACCTTCGGCTTGTTCGAACTTGCCTTTTCGTTGTTTAATGGCCGATGTAAAGGCTCCTTTTTCGTGGCCAAACAGCTCGCTTTCTATTAATTCCGATGGAATTGCTGCACAGTTTACTTCAATGAATGGACCGTTTGCTCTGTTGCTTAGCTCGTGTAACCGTCGGGCAACCAACTCTTTGCCTGTTCCGTTTGCTCCGGTAATCAAAACCCGGGCATCGGTTGGTGCAACTTTGTTGGTCATATCGAAAATTTTTTCAATTGCTTTCGATTCTCCAACAATTGAATATTTTGAATTGATTTTTTTCCGAAGAATTTTTGCTTCAGTAACCAGATTCGACTTATCCATAGCATTTCTGATTGTAATCAAAAGCCGGTTCAAATCGAGGGGCTTCTCAATGAAATCGTAAGCTCCTTTTTTTATCGCTTCAACAGCGGTGTCAATATTTCCATGGCCAGAGATAATTACAACAGGTGTGTCGGGGTGTATCTCAATTAGCTGTGGTAGAAGTTCAAGGCCATCGACCTCGGGCATTTTTATGTCGCACAAAATAATATTGTACTCATTGTTCCGTACATTTTCCAATGCTTGTTTTGCATTTTCAGCAAGGTCTACCTGGTATTTTTCGTACTCCAATATCTCTTTCAATGTGTTACGGATAGACCGTTCATCATCAATCACTAATATTCTCGACATAGATATCTCTTTCTTAGCTTTGTTGACTAAACATATTTTTAGTCGTGGATTATTATAGATGCAAATTTAGTATTTAGTATTTAAATGGTTAATAAAATGAGCAATGCAAAAAACGTTCTTTTTAATTAATTATTTGAATTTTTTAGAATGAGAATGGCTAAATCCACTATTTTTGAATTTAAATTGAAAATTGATCATGTTTGATAAGGATATATATATTAGCCGCCGTAAGGTATTAAAAGATAGTGTAAAGCAGGGTGTGATTTTGTTTTTTGGGAACGACGAAACACCAATGAATTATCCTGATAATCCTTATCATTTCAGGCAACATAGCTCTTTTTTATACTATTTTGGATTAGATTATCCTGCTTTGTCGGCGTTAATTGATCTCGACAACGGAACTGAAACAATTTTTGGTGATGACCTTTCCATTGATGATATTGTTTGGACAGGAAAATTGCCTACAATCAAAGAAATGAGCGAAAAGTCAGGTGTTACTGATGTGCTGCCAATGGTTAAGTTATATACCATTTTACGCGAGGCAAATGCCTCAGGTCGGAATATCCATTTTTTGCCTCCTTTCCGTCCTGAAAATAAAATAAAGCTATTGAAGCTTCTCAATATTCGGCCTGACCAATTTACGGTGAAATCTTCGGAAGAGTTGGTGAAGGTTGTTGTTAGCCAGAGAGAAATTAAGAGCGATGTCGAGATTGCAGAGATCGACATCGCTGTGAATTGGTCAGTCGATATGCATGAGGCTGCAATAAAATATGCTCGTCCTGGCATGTTGGAGTCTCAAATATCGGCTCTTGTTACTAAAATACCACTTGAACGACAAGGTAATCTTTCTTTTCCGGTTATTGCAACGGTTAAAGGAGAGGTTCTGCATAATCATTATCATGGCAATATGTTGGAAAAAGGTCAACTTTTCCTTCTTGATGCCGGAGCCGAAAGTCCGCTCCACTATGCTGGCGATTTAACTAGCACATTTCCTGTTTCTAAGAAGTTTACTAAGAAACAAAAAGATTTCTATCAGCTTGTTTTAAATGCGCATTATGGTGCAGTATCTTTTTTGAAACCCGGAGTTTCGTTTAAAGACGTGCATTTAGAAGCTTGTCGAATCATTTTTGATGGGCTGAAAGAGTTGGGGCTAACAAAAGGCAATACCGAAGATGCTATTCGCGAAGGAGCTCATGCTCTGTTTTTCCCAACAGGATTGGGGCACATGATGGGACTCGATGTTCACGATATGGAAGACCTTGGTGAAATTCACGTTGGGTACAATGGTGAACCAAAAAGCTCGCAGTTTGGGTTGAAATCGCTACGTTTGGCAAAGGAATTAAAACCCGGATTTGTCCTAACTATAGAACCTGGTATTTATTTCATTCCAGAATTGATCGATTTGTGGAGCTCTGAAAAGAAATTAAGTCAATTTATTAACTACTCAAAAGTGAAAAAAATGATTGGCTTTGGTGGTGTCAGAATCGAGCAGGACTACCTGATTACTTCTGATGGGAATCGATTGCTGGGAAGAAAAAAGCCAATGGAAATTGATGAAATTGAGTCGCTCCGATCTTAATTAATCTTCGTTTAGCCAGGTTTCTAGCAGCATATAAACATCTGCTTTTTGTTTGTATTGCATTGATGCTATACGGCTTCTGTGCGAACCTTTGGGTACAATGATTTTTTTAGCCTTGCCCGACGATTTTACTACCGGGCCTGTTGCTGTCCATGGGTCATATTCACCATAAATCATCAATACATGATTGCCATTTTTCTGTAACGATTTTTCGATGAATTTTGAACTCTTTTTGTTGAATTTGAACGATGTGTTTTCAGGTAAAAACAATTTGTTCAGATAGCCTTCTGCATCTTTAATTTTCAGATAAGGAATCAATGGTTTAACATCATAACCGTAATATCCAATCTCTTTTGCCGCTTGTACAAAAAAAGCTTTGGTGGGTTCAATCCCTTGTATTGAGAAGTAATCTGGATCACAAACCTTAATCAGATGGTCAAATTTTTTGTGAATGTTATCGCCCGAGTCAGGTATTTCGGTACAGCTTGTTCCCCATTGCCAAAATGCGAATTCATATTCAAGTACGCAGAAATCAAGCACTTCTTCCTTGCTAATTCTGAACGTGTAATTTTGGGCAAGGATTAAACTGTCGAGTAAAGGTTGTATCGAATCTCTTTTGATGAGGATATCCTTCTGAAATTCAGTTATTTTAGCCCTGCAATCAGCAGAGCCTACTTGGTCAAGGAATTTTTCGTTTCGTATATCTTCCACCGCAAAGTTTAATGGGGCCACATAAGGCACCCAAATATTGGCATCGTCAGGGTAGAATGCCTTGTATGCAAGTGTGTTATGACCACCTTTGCTGATGCCGGTTGCAATCCATTTATTTTGATTGTTGTATATGCGTTTGAAAATCTTCATGATAAGATGAAGATCATCGCACTCGTTTTCAATTGTTAGATAATCCCAATTCGGACTATTGGGCATCGATTTTCCAAAATAGCGGTGTTCAACAACAATCTGATTTGCATCGAGAATTCTGCTGAGCTCATTAATGTAAGTAGGTTTCAATGCGTAATCGGCACTATATCCTTCAGTTACAAAAATAACCGGACTATATTTGTTGAAATCAGATAGAATGACTCTTTGGGTGAACTTTCCTGCTGCAGGATTTTTATGGTCAAGATATTGATCGATAAGTATCTCGTATGATTCTTTGAAAAATGAATTGTTTGGAATCTTTTGAACCGACTTAACCTCGGGGAATGACTTAATTTGATTGTATAAATTGTTTTCTTGGGCTGCAACTGGTAAGCTTAAGATAAAAAGCAATGTGCTTAGCCATAATAATTTACCAAAAACGAATAATTGTTTCATCTCAAAACCGTTTAAATCCAAGCACAAGTTAAAAAAAATGAATGATAGTTAATTATATAATGTTTAATTCTTTTCCAATCTTTGTGAATGCCTCAATTGCTTTATCGAGATGAAGTTGAGTGTGTGCGGCCGAAAGTTGTACTCTAATTCTAGCTTTTTCTTCAGGCACAACAGGGTAAACAAAACCTATAACATAAATGCCTTCTGTTAGCAGCATGTTGGCAAATTTTATAGCTAAAGGTGCATCATAAATCATTACCGGTACAATTGCTGTATCACCTTTTACTGTGTCAAAACCTGCAGTTTCAATCGCTTTTCTGAAATATTGGGCATTTAGTATTGTTTTGTTCCTAAGAGAATTGTCTTGTTCAAGTAATTCAAGAGCCTTTAGGCTTGCACCTACTGTTGCAGGCGATAATGTATTTGAAAAAAGGTAAGGTCTTGAACGTTGTCTTAGCATCTCAATAATCTCTTTTCGCCCCGAAGTGAACCCTCCATTGCCTCCGCCAAGAGCTTTACCAAAAGTTGACGTAATAATATCTACCCGACCAATAACTCCACAATGTTCGGCTGTACCTCTGCCTGTTTCCCCAATGTAACCGGTTGCATGGCTATCGTCGACCATGACCAGTGCGTTGTATTTTTCGGCTAAATCGCATATCGATTGAAGTTTTGCAATGTCTCCATCCATCGAGAAAACGCCATCGGTAACAATAAGTTTGTATCTTGATGATTTAGATTCAATTAGACAGCGTTCTAAATCTTGCATATTTGAATGTTTATACCTGAGTCGTTGAGCCTTACATAGCCTTACTCCATCAATAATTGATGCGTGGTTGAGTTCGTCAGAAATCACAGCACAGTCGCTATCTAACAGCGGTTCAAAAAGGCCTCCGTTTGCATCGAATGCAGCACAATACAATATTGTATCTTCTGTGTTAAGGAAATTTGAGACCTTGTTTTCAAGTTCCTTGTGTATTTGTTGCGTTCCACAAATGAACCTTACGGACGACAATCCAAAGCCCCAATTTTCAATTGCCTCGCAAGCTGCTTTTTTAATTTCTGGATGATTGCATAAGCCCAGATAATTGTTTGAACAGAAGTTTAAGACACTTTTTCCTTCGTTAGTTGTAATTTCAGCACTTTGTGGTGAAGTAATAATTCGTTCGGTTTTAAAAAGCCCGTCGTTTTTTAGTCTATTCAATGATGAATTTAGGGCTTCTTTCATTTCTTTGTACATATCTCTTTTTTAGCGTTAAAACTAACTGATTTATGCTGTGGAAATACTGACTTTTAACAGATGCTGGAATAGGTTCTGTTCTTTTTGAAGAAAGTATGGATGATGTGAAAATGGAGGTTTATAGAAACAGAAAATGCCTCAATAGAGGCAATAAAATTTTCATTTCCGTAGAAATGGAGATTGTGTATGTTTTTGTTTTTATGCTTTGGAACGGCGAGCTTCGCTGATATAAACAACTGTTGCTGCTGTCAAAACAATTCCGATTGCGATAATAATTGGTAGCATGGTATAATGTTTTAGGTTTATGATTCAAAAATACAATAAAAAGTAGAACTAAATCAGGCTGTTAGGCCTGTTTTGATGAACACCCTGTTTGAGTTGATAAACATTCAATTTGATTTGACGAACGTTTGTTTTGAATTGACGAACGTTTAGAATATTCGGTTTTGGCTTGCTTTTAACTCTCAGTTAATTGCGCCATTCCTCTTCGAGCTATGAATAAAAGAAACTCCAACAGCTACAAAAAAGATTCCTAATGCAATCATAATAGGTAACATAGCTTTTAGTTTTAAGTTTTAATAAAAAGACAAATAACTCTTTATTTATTGCTATTATAACAGGCAAATCATTTTTTTGTTGCAATTCATTCTGTGAAAAATTCTTTTGTATGCAGATGTTATTGAAAATCAATGATATGTTAGATTTTAAAATCAAATCAAATTCTTTGTCGACGAACAATGGAAAGATTATCTTTGTCGAAATTTTAAAAAAATAAATCGATGACAGGTCAAAGAGTTAGGGTGAGATTTGCACCAAGTCCAACCGGTCCATTGCACATGGGTGGTGTTCGGACAGCATTGTTCAATTACCTTTTTGCAAAGAAAAATAATGGCGATTTTTTACTGCGGATTGAAGATACAGACCAGACACGTTTTGTGCCTGGAGCTGAAGACTATATAATGGAATCGTTGGAGTGGTGCGGAATTAAAGTGGATGAAGGAATCCGCGAAGGTGGCAAATTCGGACCATACCGCCAGTCCGATCGCAAAGAGTTGTACAAAGAGTATGCATACCAACTGATTGAGAGTGGCGATGCATACTATGCTTTTGATACAGCTGAAGAACTCGATGCGTTACGATTGCAAGCTGAAAGCAAAGGCGAAAATTTTACTTATAACATAGAAACAAGGTTGAATCTTCGGAATTCGTTGGCTTTATCAAACGAAGAAACGCAAGCGCTGATTAACTCGGGCGAACGATTTGTTATTCGGTTTAAAATGCCAGAAAATGTTGATGTTACCGAAGAAGATATGATTCGTGGTTCAGTAACATTTAACACAAGTAAGCTCGACGATAAGGTTTTGTTTAAATCGGATGGAATGCCAACCTACCATTTGGCAAATGTTGTTGACGACCACTTGATGGAGATAACCCATGTTATCCGTGGCGAGGAATGGTTATCGTCGATGCCGTTGCATGTGTT
>JACCEE010255839.1_pt1 | contig 10874 bp, 4 predicted proteins | sample 7449931 | NCBI WGS metagenome assembly JACCEE01 (sample SAMN15323457, study PRJNA562643) | freshwater metagenome | isolation source: river surface water | place: USA:Blue River Watershed | collected 2017-08-19 | reverse complement strand
ATGGTGAAGACGAAAGCCCGAAGCCCACAAACTGAGAAAATAAATGCCCATGCCTGCGCTAATAATCATCAGCAGTTGCAGCGCACGGTGCAATGTGCCCATGTTAAGCCAGGTATTTAATTCGCCTTGTTGCCAAAATAAAAATACGCTCATCAACAAGCTTGCCAATGCGATGCGTAATAATAATTTGCGCCAGCCTGTTTGTGGGATATAAACATTCGTGCGGCGCAAACCTTGATAAAGTAAAACTGCGTTGACAATCGCAGCAATTGCGGTAGAAAGGGCGAGTCCTGCATGTTTAAACGGTAGGATTAATATCAGGTTTAAAGCAATGTTGGTGAGCATGGCGATGACCGCAATTTTCACGGGGGTTCGGGTGTCTTGGCGCGCGTAAAAACCTGAAGCCAGCACTTTCACCAGCACAAACCCCAATAAACCCACGCTAAAAGCTTGCAGCGCGTAAGTGGTTTGCATTACGTCATTGCCAGCAAATGCGCCATTTTGGAACAGCGTGGATAAAATCGGCATTGCTAAAATCATTAAACCCAGCATCGCTGGCGTGACCACGACAAAAGTCCAACGCAGTGCCCAGTCTAACATTTGCCCGTATTTTTCAGTGTCGCCCAGCGCAACGGTTTTGGAGAGGTTGGGTAAAATCACTGTGGACAAGGCCACGCCAAAAATGCCAATCGGGAATTCCATCAAACGGTCGGCATAATACAGCCATGACACGCTGCCTGTGACCAGAAACGATGCCATCAAAGTATCAATTAATAAATTGACTTGCGAGACTGAAACCCCAAACAGAGCAGGAAGCATTAACTTATGAATGCGTTTTACGCCTTCATCTTGAAAAGCGAGTTTGGGTTTGGGCAATAAATCGAGTTTGGCTAAAAACGGTAATTGAAAGGCAAGTTGGGCAATCCCTGCGAAAAATACGCCCCACGCCAAGGCCATAATCGGCTCGTCAAAATACGGCGTAAGCCATAAAGCACTGCTAATCATGGTGACGTTGAGCAGCACGGGTGTGAACGCGGGAATCGCAAATTGTCCATAAGTATTAAGCACGCTGCCTGCCAAGGCGGTCAGGGCGATAAATAATAAATACGGAAACGTGATTTTCAGCATTTCCACAGTGAGCGCGAATTTAGCGGTTTGTTGGATAAATCCGGGTGCGAAAATCATCACTAACAGCGGCGCAAGGATAATCCCGCCTATCGTGATTAACACCAAAATTCCGCCTAAACTGCCCGTGACGTGGTTCACCAAGCGTTGCACTTCAAATTTTTCGCGCTGGGTTTTATATTCGCTGAGCACGGGAATAAAGGCTTGCGAAAACGCACCTTCGGCAAACAGGCGGCGCATGAAATTGGGGATTTTAAAGGCGATTAAAAACGCATCGCTGCTGATACTTGCACCGAAGGCATGGGCAATTACTACATCGCGAATAAATCCCAAGATACGGGACAGAAAAGTCATCCCACCGACTAAGGCAGTGGATTTAAGCAGTCGTTTACTCAGAGGAATATCCTTTGCTAAGCTGGGTGCGGAAGCATCACCGATTACAAATGAAATTGCGTATGATCGGCACGCGGGCGAAAATGTTTCTATTATAAGTGGAATTTCAGTCTAAACCATAGAGATGAAAACATGCACAGCTTTAATACTTTAGATTTTAGGCATTGGGAATATTTTGTGGATCGATGAAGGTTTTGGGAGGTGGCGTGCGGTGGAAATCTTGCATTAACAGAAAGCGCAAATTCCTGTGACTTTAGAACGGGCTTTGCACGAACTGGTGAAATGGGGCATGATGCCCACACCGTGCCAAAAAGTTGCAAAACCACGCAACCCCGAAAGTTTGGAGCTTTCGCAATATGAAGAACGACTACTCTTTGTGTGAAGCTTTAGTCTTACGAATAGTGCCGTTATCCACAACGCGGCGTAGCATTTTGGCGCGCTCCAAATGCTCATTTTACAAAATTCGGTAGTGCTAAAGAAAGAATGATTTGTTGTGATGCTTAATGAAATAAATGATAGCTCCCAATCAAAAAGCTAGCAACTCAACTATCTCATTCCTAATCCCTTGAAAAATACAAACATTAAGTCCACAGTGCTATACTTATTTTTTAACATATAAGTTTGTGAGGTTTTTATGCGTATTTTTCGATGGCTCAGTCTAGTTTGCCTAAGTCTCGGCAGTCTTAACAGTGTCGCATGGCAAATTGATGTACAAGCCAACAATGATAAATCATCACAAGTGGTAGTCAGTAATGATCGCGATTTACAAGGAATGATGGTTTACTTAGTGTGGTTTGATAAAGATAATCCCGCAGCGGAAATGTTCCAATCATGGACTTTGGAAAAAGCGTGGCAAAAAGGGCTACAGCCAATTTCTAATAATCCCTTAGATTTAAAACCTTTCGATGCATTTAATCTGACCAATTCCCCACCCACGAGCTGCCCCGATACCCATCGCTGTTTTATGGGTATGGTTGCCGTACCAGTCAATAGTGACCCGCTGAATAGCGATAACTGGCAAGCGGTTTCAATGTTTCCCTTAAACGCGGCGGCAAGCAAAGAACGGATTAAAGGACAACGCTTTTTCTTATCCGCCAATAATTATACGGGTTACACCACAGCGGCGAATACAGATAAAACCGCTCTCCCTGCTATGACAGCAAACAGCACTGTAGCGTCCAGTCCAACCGCTCCAACCGCCGCCACAGGCAGTACAACCGAAAAACCTGATATTTTACGCTTAATGGGCACTGAATTATGGTATGCCAACGCACAAGCACAACGTTTACAAGTGATTGATGTCAGCAAACCTGAACAACCCAAATTGAGCACCAGTTATGCCTTACAAGGTACGCCGCGCGAAATTTATCAATTGGGACAATACACGGTGCTTTTGGAAAGTCTATCTTTACAAGGCTCAGGCACGACAGTCACCGTCTTTACCCGCAGTGCTGACGGCAAACTGAACCCTGTGGATCAATGGGTATCAACAGGCAGTTTCTTGCAATCACGGCGGCGTGAAAATGTAATTTACACTGTGATGTCTGACTCGGAAGTTTTCACAAAAGCCGATTGTATTGGATGCGTTGCCACCCAAACCATCACGCGAATTACCGCCTTAAGTGTAGATTCTCGTGGGAAATTGCAAGTTTTAGACACCGCAAAAGTTGCAGGTTACACGCCTTCAATTGCCATTTTCCCCGATTATTTAGTCATCGCAAACGACAATCCCCAGCCAAATAATTGGACTGCATCACAAGTGCAAGTATTTGACTTGAGCCAAGCCAGTGCGCCGTTAAGAGCTTTACCAGGTTTATTAGTGCCTGGACAAGTGCCTTCAGAATTTCATCTGAATGTATTCAATCAGCAATTGCGTTTAGTTTATGGTGCACCTGACCGCAGCAAAGGCAGCAGTTTAGCGATTTATGATTTACGCAATGAAAAAATGCCGCTGCTTGGCAAAGTCGATAATATTGCGATTGGCGAACAATTATTTGCCACGCGCTTCACCGACAATCGTGCTTTTGTGGTGACTTACAAACGAATTGATCCCTTATGGGTGATTGATTTGAACGACGCAACCGCGCCCAAAATTGTGGGTGAGTTAAAAGTGCCCGGCTGGTCTGAAAAGTTATTCTTCAACAATGATCGTTTATTTGCGCTGGGGATTAATGATCAGCCCTTGCCCAATGAAAAAAATCGCTGGGTGCGACGGGTTGCCGCGAGTTTATTTGATGTGAAAGACCCGAAAAATCCTAAAGAGTTAAGCAATTTTACTTCATTTGCAGGCGAGGTGGGTCAAACCAGTTCGATTGCTTTGGAGGATGAACGCGCCTTATCTTTGGATTGGCAACAAAGCACGGCGGCATTTCCTTTAACTTCTTGGGAAACTCAAGCGGGTAATCATTTACAACTGCTGTCCTTTGCCAATGATCAATTGCAAGATTTGGGACGTTTAGATGTCAACACGTCTTTGTTACGCAGTGTGCCGCTACAAGCCAATATTCTGGCGGCTTTGGGCGATGAATCTTTATTCACAGTGAAGTGGGGCAAAGATAAACCCCAAGTGTTGGCTGAATTGGAATTATCAACATCAATAAACTGGCTGCAATATCAAGCGGGTCAACTGTGGGCTGCGGCACGCAACGACAGAGGTTTATACCGTGCATATCGTTACGATCCCAAGGATTTGACAAAGCCTGTGCAACGCTGGAGTTTAGCTCGCGCCTTTAACAATGTGCTGACGGATAAAAATCTCATGGCTTTTTACAGTTATGCGCCTTTAGCAGTGCAGGTTTTGGATACTCAACAAAACAAATTATCCAAACCGTATTTATTGGAAGATGTTGCCACGCCAAGCACCAGCACCCTAGCGGGCACAACAACAACTTGGTATGACCGCAGTCAGCCTTTGGTGAAAGATGGCTGGTTATATGTGGGCGAACAACGTCCCTTTGTCATGGATAAGCGTTTGCCTGCTAATTATAACTATCAAGTTGAGCAGCAAAGCCAATGGACGTTACGTAGCTGGAATTTGCAATCGGAGAATTTAACAGAAGCTCCACGCCGCACTGTGGCGGGTCGTCCAATGATGTTTACCGATAAAGGCTTATTAGTGACGCAAGAATACACAGAGACAGCAAAAACTCGTCTCAACGTGTTGGCCTTGTCTGGACAAAATGTGAACTTGGTCAGCAGTCGTGAACTGGATGCAAATTGCTATCCCTTGGAAACACGGGCAGATGGGCTTTATGCACAATGTACGATTATTTCACAAGATGCTTACAATATTTTTGCACCAGACGCAAAAATCGCAAGCCTCGTTGCAAGTGCGCCAAAAAAAGGCAGCACGATTCTATTGAAGTTAGATCCAGCACATGATTTGGCGGAAATTGGTCGCTGGACTTGGTCTAGCAATTGGGAAGTACACGCTATCAATAATGATGTGGTCATTATTGGCAGTTATGGTGACTATTATGCGCTCGCGACTGGTTACTTCCCTTCGTTTAAATGTGAGATGTATCGTTTGGATAAATCTGGCCCTACTTTTTTGAAGAGCCTCGACACTTGTCCATACATGGGTAGTGTCACGTTTAATGATAAACAAGCTTGGATTGCCAAAGGCGTTGCAGGCATTGGCTTGTTGAATTGGTAATTTCGTAAGTGAACGTGCGTGAGACCTTCTAGGTTTTAAAAACCTAGAAGGTCTTGAATCCAGCACAATGAGCACTACCAGTCCTTAAACCCCCAGATTTCACGACCTAACACATCGCTATCGGCTTAACTTAATGGCAGTGACGCTTCATGGTGGAATACGCGACGCTATTCCACCCTACAATTAGCTCTTTCGACAATACAAACCATTCTAATTGAAGCTTAACTTCAGGAAAGGAATCATTTCAAATCGGTTCTATAGGAACAGGGTATAAATTTAAGTTAAACTGTGTGAAAATCTATTTCATGGGATGTAGCCCAAAACACATTGCACGCTGACTGTGCAACAAAAACATCATCGACAGGATGCAATAAATGCAGGTTATTCTGTGATAATGTTTAGAAATCTGCCGTATTATTTCGACAATAATAAACCTCAATCGACTCACCCACGGAGCAAATATGAAAACTGAAGACCTCTACAAAAACCCTCAAGAACTTTGGCAATCACTCACCAAGGAAACCAACGAGTTTTTAGGGGGCTTTGCCAGCAGTCAAAGTCAAGAAATGATGAAAGAGTTCATGCAGGCATGGAACTCATTGGCGACACAAACGGTCAAAAACCCAAAAGAATGGGTGGATTTAGTCGGCAATTATCAAAAAACTCAGTTTGATTTATGGACGAAAGTGCTGGGCAGCATGGGCAAAGCTGACAAGCCGCTGGTAACACCTCCTCCCGGTGACCGTCGTTTCTCTGCCAAAGAATGGCAAGAAAATCCCGTATTTGATTACATGAAGCAGTCTTACTTATTGGCAGCCAACTTGCTGACCGAAGCTGCGGATCGGGCGCAATTAGACGAAGCCAATCAAAAGAAGTTGAAGTTCTACACCAAATACTTCATTGATGCGATGTCCCCCACCAACTTTGCTACCACCAATCCCGAAGTTATCAAGTATGCGATTGATACTAAAGGACAAAGTTTAATCGACGGCTTGCAAAATCTGTTAGGCGATATGCAAAAAGGGCGTATCAGCATGACCGATGAAAAAGCCTTCGTGCTTGGCAAAAACATCGCAACCACGCCCGGCGCAGTAGTCTTTGAAAATGACATCATGCAAGTCGTTCAATACAAACCTACCACCGAAAAAGTTTTAGACCGTCCGCTGCTGATTGTTCCTCCCTGCATTAACAAGTTCTACATTTTAGACTTGCAACCTGAAAACTCCTTCATCAAATATGCCGTCGATCAAGGCAACACCGTGTTTATCATTTCCTGGGCAAACCCTAGCGAAAAGCAATCAGATATTGCTTGGGATGATTACATCGAAAAAGGCGTGTTGAAAGCCACTGAAGTGATCAAAGCAATTACCAACTCCAAGAAAATCAATGCAGTTTCTTGGTGTGTGGGCGGTACGATTCTCGCGACTTCTCTGGCAGTGATGGCAGAACGCAAAAATACCTCCGTCGCCTCTTCAACCTTCTTCACCACCATGCTCGACTTCGCCGATCCCGGTGAATTAGGCGTGTTCATTGATGAAATGCAAGTGGCACAACGTGAAGCACAGCTCAAAAACAGCGGCGTGTTACCGGGTAAAGATTTGGCCCTTGCCTTCTCGATGTTGCGTGCTAATGACTTGATTTGGTCTTACGTCGTCAATAACTATCTGAAAGGACAAACCCCTGCACCTTTCGATATTCTGTACTGGAACAGCGATCCCACCAATCTGCCTTCCAAAATGTACAGTTTCTACTTACGCAACATGTACTTAGACAATAAGTTAATTCAACCCAATGCACTGAAAATGTGTGGTGCACCGATTAACTTACGCAATATCAAAGTGCCTAGCTATTTCTTATCCACCATCGACGATCATATCGCCCCTTGGAAGAGCACTTTCACCGCCACTGAATTATTCACAGGCCCGATTGAATTCGTCTTGGGCGCAAGCGGTCACATTGCAGGCGTGATTAATCCTCCCTACAAACCCAAGCGCAATTATTGGGTCAATGGCGAATTAGGCAAAGGCACTGATAAATGGTTAGAAACTGCCAAGTCTGTGCCCGGTAGCTGGTGGCCCCATTGGATTGAATGGCTGAAAAAACAAGGCGGTGAAGAAGTCGATGCACCTAAAACCTTGGGCAGTGCTGCACATCCTTCGATTGAAGCCGCTCCCGGTCGTTACGTCAGCGCACGCTACTAAAACTGAGCTTTTAAGTCATACGGCTTAAAATCAAAAAGACCCGATAGTTTTTTAAAAACTATCGGGTCTTTCAATTCGTGGGTGGAATACGCTACGCTATTCCACCCTACGACTACTGAGTCATTTAATTAAATACTCTACCCAAATTTTTATTCACCCCATTCACCTGCAACAAATTATTTTTAAACACTAATTGCAGGTTTAATTTCTCCGTTTTCGGCTCAAGTTGTAGCCATTGCTGAGTAATCAAGGCATTCACCCGATTTTGAGCCAATTCATGGGCTTTAGGCACTTGATAATACGCAAAATATTGTTCCAGCAGTGCAATAAATAATGCTTTATCCACCCGCAACGCCAGTTCTGCCACCAAATCTTGTAACAGCAAATTGGGGTGAAACAACGCCTGCATATTCACTTTATTTATTTTGGCGTGAGCGGTTAATTGCAATTCTTCCGCGCCATGATGCAGCTCTAAATTATTCACGAAAATTTCGGGCGCATTATCCAATAAAGGCACACCATATTGCATCAACGCCCCAATCAGACCCAGATTGCGTTGCACCGCAGACAATTCTCGTATATCTAATAAAGCGGCTTTCAAATTACGTGCACTGTGGGCGTGCCAATGTTGCAATTTGATACCTAATTTAGCCGCCGTCAATTGCAAATTTCCAACATCTAACTGGGCACTGTGCAATTGCCAATCACTGTTCAAAAATTGCTCTTGTAATTGATTATGAATCACCGCCTCAGACTGCGATAACACACTGGGCAGCAAACCATTTAATTGCATGGCTAATTTCGCAAGCTTTATCCGTGTCGTTCCTAAACCCAAATCATGCAAACCACTGGGCAATTGGCTATCAACCTGCAATTGTTGCAAGGTTACTTTTTGCTGCGCCTGTTGCCAAGTCAGCGCGGGCAATTCAAGCCGAGCTTTCATAGGGGAAAGGGTGGGCGTGGTTTCAATTTTGGCTTGGGCTTGCGTCCAACTGAGTTGAATTTGTTGGTTTAAATCCTGCGCACTGAAGGGAAACAGGGTTAAAGTGCTGCTGTTTTCGCCCGTGACTTGCACTTGGGTGTGTAAATCAGCCAAGGGGGAAAACTGCCCAATATTCGCGCCTTGTAGCGCGGCAAGGCTGACTTGGGTATCAATGGTGCTGGTGTGCAAGGGTTGCCAACCGTGGGCAATATGGTGCTGCAATTTCACCTGATAATCATCAGCGGCAAACAAACTATAAAAAAAGCTCGCCTGCGCCTGAGAATTCAGCCAGCCACGTTCAAATTCATAGCTGGTTAATTTCCACTGACTTGAGGGCAATAGGGTTTGATGGAAATAGCCAAAATGCTTTTCCACTTCGACACCTGTCCAATACGGCACGCCCGCCGCAACACTGGCAAGTGTGATGACTCCCGTCAACCCTATCCATTTTTTCATCTGTAAAAATCGCTAAATTGAGATGCCTTGGTTTTAAAAGATTTTACTGCGTTCCTAAGTCCGCTTTAAAGAAAGCCCCCAACCCCCTAAAGGGGGCTAAAGATAAAAATTAACACGCTTTTAAGTCCCCTTTAGGGGATTTAGGGGCTTCTTTAAGCGGTTAAAAAATACTTTGAGATTCTCTTTCTCCAACGGAGACTTTAAAGACAAACTCTATTTATATTTAAACCCCTTCAGGGGATTAGGGACACAGTCAGAAGTCACCGTGATTTGTTTCGATAAACCCAACACCGCAAACAGACCTGCACTTAAACCATACCACCCAAATTCCATAAAATTCACGCGCCCTTGTTGCCACGAATGCAAGGCAACCGCGCCCACAATCGGTAAACTTTGCACCAATGCCATGCGTAAAAACAAGCTCGAAATATCCGTATTTCTGGGCAAGTAACACAGCCACAGCGCACACAAACCTGTCAATGCAGGAATCAGCACACTTGCCCACGGCAACATATCATTAAAACGGGCGAGCTTATTATAAACGTGTAGCGGCGAAAAGCCTTGAGGGTCGTAGAGATAAAACGGCAAACTGATGGCTAGAAAACTGAAACTTATCCATAAACTCAATCGTATAGCTTGATGTTTTCCCAGTTGTTGCCACAAACCTGCAAATAACAGCGGCAATAATAATAAAAAATGGGGACGCGATGCCAAGCCGATACCGAGTAAAATTGTAAAAATAATTTGTAAGCGTGACGGGCTGCGCAATACGCCATAGCTGAAAATAATCACCCACAAACTATTCGCCAATAAATCGCCGCCGCTGATGATTTCATTCAAACACACGGGCGCGAAAATCAAACAACTCAGCCACACCCACAAGGCTTTGCGCCAATCTTGCAAATAATCGCCGAGCAACACAAACCACGCGCCCAGCCAGAAAAAAGTTTGATACGCGCCATTGCCAAAACCCGCCACAAACGGCAGCGCAAACAATAATTCACCCGGCAAAGGGCTGATAGGATTACCGTCTAAGCCCAATTGATGCGGCAAACCTAGCACATAGGTTTTAGCGTAATAAGGATAATGCCCATTCAGTAATTCAGTGACGGCAATATTTAACGCTTCATCGCGATCACTGCCGCCGCCAAAACTGCCCGCCGTTGCCAAGGGATACAGCCACATAAACAGCAGCAACAAGCCGCTTAAACTTAAAATGAAGCCGAGTAGCGCGTGTTTGGTTTGAATGCTTTGATAAAACAGGGCTTGTTTACGCTGTAAATAAAATACGATGCCGAACACTGCCAACAAATAGCCCGCCATGCCACCGATTGCCATTTGTGTAGGAAAGGGTAAATGCGGGAAAATAATCGGTATCACCACTTCAAATAAACGCTGCACAAAACCTAAAGAAGGCAAACTCAGTGCAAGTACCCACAATCTTAAAACTTGCATCGGAGGCAAAATTAGGCAGATTTGCGGTCAGCAATCGCTTGGGCAGCTTCATTCACCAATGCGCCGCCCCGATAAACTAATCCCGTGTAAACCTGCACTAAGCTTGCACCTGCGTCTAATTTCGCCAGCGCGTCCGCCCCACTTAAAATCCCGCCCACCGCAATAATCGGGATTCGGTCTTGTAAATGCTGTTTCAATTGGCGCACCACTTCCGTAGAACGCGCAAACACGGGCGCACCACTTAAACCGCCTGTTTCATGGGCGTGGGCTAAATTCGCTACGGCATCGCGGCTGATGGTGGTGTTGGTCGCAATCACGCCGTCTAAACCATGTTTTAATAATTGCTGGGCAATATTTTCAATTTCTAACTCGCTTAAATCAGGCGCAATTTTCACCGCCAAAGGCACGTATTTATTGTGCACTTTTTGCAAATTCCCCTGTAATTCTTTCAAGCCGCAGAGCAAGTGATCCAGCGCATCACCTTGTTGCAATTGGCGCAAATTCGGGGTGTTGGGCGAGGAAATATTGACCGCAATATAATCGGCATAAGGATAAACTTTGTGCAAATTAAACGCATAATCGCTGAGCGCGTTTTCAACAGGGGTGT
>JACCEE010170576.1_pt1 | contig 10879 bp, 2 predicted proteins | sample 7449931 | NCBI WGS metagenome assembly JACCEE01 (sample SAMN15323457, study PRJNA562643) | freshwater metagenome | isolation source: river surface water | place: USA:Blue River Watershed | collected 2017-08-19 | reverse complement strand
GCCGTAAATCCTGGACCTTTAATGTTACCTGATGGAGAAGACAAAGTAATTGTACCGCTCGTTGCATTATAAAAACTTTGTGCAATACCAGAGTATAACACTGGGCTAGCTAGCGTTACAGTATAAGGTGCAGTACCTGTAAATGATGTAAGCAAACCAGCCTGTGGTGTAGGGATTGTTGCAGTTGTTGTAACTGCACTAACTGGCGCTACGGTATTATATCGTGCCATTCTTCAATCCCCTATTATGATGTACTTGTTTCAATGCCATAAACTGTTACATTTACTGCCGAACCTGTACTTGCCCAAGCTACTAATGTTTTGCCAGCATCTATTACTAGACCTGTTCTTTCAAAAACACCTTTACCAAGGATAACAGTATCATACTCAATCCACTCAGCAGAGCTTGGACTGCTGCCTGTAGAAATTGCTAGTCTTACAGTTACCGATGAGGTTGTAATGTTTGTAAACGAAACATTGCAAACTGCATAGTAACCGGTAGGAACGGTATAAACTGTTGTGTTAGTTGTTGCTGTTAGTTGTGTTGGGCTAGCCAATCTTCCTGTTGCCATTTATTTTCTCCAATTATCTTTGCATAAAGAATCCAAGGGCAACGGGCGCCCCGTCTATGCCACCTGTGAAATTCATCTTCGATTTTACATTTAAACCTACACCAGTTGTTGTACTGATGCTGTTACCAGCAACATACACAACACCAGAAGTTAGTGTATTTACATTCAATGAGCTTTGTCCGCCACCGATTTGGGCTGTAATATACGCTTTAATAGCTCTCTGTGTAGGTACAATGTTATCGCTATCCGCAGTAAAGTACGGATCTGTACTAAACTGTGTAATTACTGCCGATCCAATACCTAGTTCAACGCTACCAAGTTGCAAGCTGTTCAAACCGCTTAGGTTAAACGCACTAGCATTCAATGTAGCTGTACCAGTTGCCTGTTGAACACCGAACAAGTTACCGACGTTAAAGTTACCGTCTTGGTCAGTACTTGTGAAGAATACTCGACCGCCTGCTGAGTATAATTGCTGTCTAGCTGTGTTAGGAGCAATTAACGGAGTTCCTGGGTAGTTGGTTGTGGTATAGTTACCAGTACCGATGTACAAGAAGTCATGTCCAGTTAAACGAACTTGTGAGTACTTCAATCTTGTTGTAATTAAGTCGCCGTTAGCAGGTGCCTGTAATACAGTTAATCCAGGGTTAATTTGGAATGTAGCTGTGTAGTTACCATAAATGTCTTCAAGAACATTGGTTACAGTAACAAGTTTAAAGTACAAGCCTGGCAAGCTAGCAAACTCGACGTTAGCACCAGCTTCTGGTACTTCAGACAAGTTTGCAACATTAATAAATGTGCTTGGTTGATACAAGTCGCTGTATCCGTCACCTAGTGTTTCTGCTGTAGCAGTTGTATTATCTGCACCACGATCGCTGAAGCTTGGGTTACCTAATGCACCGTCGCCTAAACGAACGCGAGTTGCTACTGTAATAACATCATTAGGATCTGTTACAGTTACAGTTGGGCCTGCGCGGTATGTGCCGCTTAAGCCTGTTGTAGTAGTTAACGACATTGCTGTTCCAGCATCAGCGTTTGCAACACTTGTAGATACTTTGAACGATGTGTTTGTTACAATACTTCCGCTTGTTACATAGTATGTAACATTTGGTAATAATCCACCATCTGTACAATCTGCAAACTCAATCGGTTGTCCTGCAACTAGGTTAGTTGTATCGCTAGTTGTAATGATGTTTGTTGTAGCAGTTGTAGCAGTTACAGCACCCTTTGGATAGCCAGAACCTGGTTCAATCATACGGATTTCTGTTACTAGTCCGCCTGCTGCCTTAACACGACCTAATGCTTGAGCACCTGTTCTTACACTTGCGGCTGTTGTTCCGCTTGTGCTTGAAATTGCGACCCATAATGGATTTCTTGAAGTGTTACCAAATTCAATATCACTCCAGTTACTTGATGCAGGCATTGCTCTCAATGTCCAGTTAATACCGTCCGGGCTAGTTGCGGCTGTTGTTCCGCCGCTTGCGATTGCAAAGAATAAGCCTTGACCGTATGCAACTCGTGTCCATGTGGTGCTTGTTGGCAAGCCAGGTGTAACTGCCGACCAGTTTGCACCTTTATCGATACTAATTGCTACAGATCTTGAGCTGCCTGCAATAGCAACAAAGCGTCCGTTACCGTAAGCAACGCTGTTCCATGTTGTTGAACTTGGAAGAGATCCGCCTGCTGTCCAGCTTGTGCCATTTGAGCTGTATGCTGTTGCATTATTTCCTGTAGAAATTGCAACAAATGTACCATTACCGTAGGCTACTGCTGAGTATGATCCTGCACCTAGCGCAGGAATTGTTCTAGCAGTCCAGCTTGTACCGTTTGTACTTGAGCTAGCACTTGCGGCACCAAGTGCAACATACACACCGTTGCCGTATGTTAATCCAACATTGTCTGTTGCGGCTGTCGCTGTACCTGCTGTCCAAGTAGTTGCGCTAGCAATACCTGTTCTTGTTGTATAGCAGTTTTCGCCGCCTTGTGCAAGAGCAACATACTTAGCACCAGTGTCTAAGATTGTAACAGTTGGAGTTGAAGTATATCCTGACCCGGAATATCCTAAGTAGCTAGCACTATCTTCGTTTAATGTGTTTGAGTCAATTAATCGAATTCTTGGAACACCATCGTAACCAACTTGCATAACTGCTTCTGCAGAGCCGCCAGTTCCGCCGCCGCCACTAATTGTAATTTGCGGAGCACTTGTGTATCCGCGACCGTGTGTATTAACAATGATATGTGTAATACGGTCAGTAGCGGCTGTAACTGTTGGTGCGCTAGAATATCCGGACCCTGGAACTGTAACTGTTACAGTAACAATCTTTCCGTCTAGCACGGTACAAGTTGCTTCAGCACCTGTACCTGTACCTGAGAATAAAATCACAGGAGGTGTTGTGTAACCTTGGCCGCCGTCAACGATTGTTACGCTAGCAACCTGGTCTGCTGTAGCGGCACCTGTTGTATTAGGTACACCTAATACTGCTGTTAGAATAGCACCTTGGCCACCTAAACCACCAACAACTGCTGTTGCTGTAGCGCCTTGGCCACCACCGTAAACTACATCTACCCAAGTTGCGCTAGTTGCTAGTGCGCCTGCGCTTGCCCAAGTAACACCGTCAGCGGTGTAGTTAGTTGTTGTACCAGTTGTTGGAACTGCAACATATTTGTTATCGCCGTAAACTAACTTGTTCCATGTTGTTGACGAAGCAAGTGTTCTTGATGTAGCAGTATAACCTGGAACAGTATAGCTGATTCTTGGCTCGATAATATAAGTTGTTGTCAAGTCAAGAGCATTTTCAAGTGCGTAACCAGGAATTACATGATCCCAACCCGCTGCCAACACAGTCATTGTGCCGGATGCAGTTGATAAAGTTTCAGCAGTACCGCCCTCAGTTAAGCTGATTGTAAACTGAGTTGTTCCGTTTAGTGCTTTAACATAGTATAGTGTGTTAGCAGTTATGCCACCAAATGTTGTGCCAGTAAAGTAAATTGGCATATTAGCATATAGTGTAGCATTAGAGCTCACGGTTACATAATTTGATGTAACAGTAGTGTCAGTTGCAGTTAAAGATGTAAAGCTATCTTTGTAAACTTGTGCAATCTTGCTGCCGCCACCGTATGTTAAGATATTTCCGTACTGTCCAACACCTGTACCGCCAGTAATTTGAATACGCATACCGTTGTATGCATTAGTCAACGCTGTATCAGTAGCGGCAATTGTAATACTTACTAAGTCACCAGTTTGTGCGGCGTTGCTAGCAGTTACATAACCTGTACCGCCATAATCGTTGCCGTCATCTAGGTCAATAATTCTTGTTTCAAATACAGTTGCATCTCTATATTCATCTGCAATAGCGGCTGCGTTATAACCTGCGCCGTTGATTGTATGAATAGTGTTAGTGTAGTTTTCACCAGCATTACCATATTCAAATCTTAGAACTTCAGTTGTTCCATCAGTTACAACATTAGTAATTTGTGCATCGTAGGCAGCATTATCGACAGTACCGTATAGTGGAGTTTCTTTACTAGAAACACCTTCTGCAATAACACCATATGTACCATATGAGCTGTTACCGTTTGTAGCACGAATTCTACCACCTAGCTCTGCCAAGTAACCTGCATATCCGTAGTAGTTAAACACTGAAACAAGTTCTGTTAACGAGTCAGCACCGGTACACCATACACCAATACCATCACTGATAATTGTTGTAAAGTCGTTCTTAACCATAGACTTGTTACCGCCAGCGTGTAGCGCAGAGTCAATCTTAGCACCAGTACATCCTGTACCAAACATAGTGACGTTCTGTGAGTAGTGTGATCTAGAAATTACCCATACTCTTGAATCGTATGGGCCAAACCCTGGGTTTAGAGCAACATACGCACCTGCTGTTGGACGCTTAGTTCCGTAGCTGTTTTCGTCAGTTAGTTGTCCGTTTAGACCAGACAGTGTGCAGTTTCTCAAACCAGTTGAGTTGCTTACCCAGAACATATCTGATAATTCTGAACCTGCAATAGCGTTGTTATATAGTCTTGCGGCATAAGTTGATGCATGGTTACCTGTGTAACTTAAATCATCAATTAATGCGTCAATGTATGCACCCATATCTCTACGGCAAGCTACCTCGTCGTATGAGTAAGATGTCATTATTGAGCCAGTGTCTTCTGATAATGTTACTGGGCTAGTAGCATCTGATGTTACACCGTAAGTAAATGATGTTAGAGTTGGAACAGTTAATACATAGTATTGTGTGTCTGCAACAATACCACCAACGGTACTTCCGACTGTAACTTCTGAAGATCCTGTTGCAGTACCTGGATCAAATACTGGGCCATCAAACGATGCACTTAATGTAACTTGTGTTCCGTTTACTACACTTCTAACATAATATGTAGTTCCTGAGACTAAGTTACCGATTGCGTCAATAACAACTTCAAATTTCTGACCAGCCATCATGCCGGCTGTTGATTTTACAGTAACTAAATTACCAGTTGATGCAACAGCAACGATAAATGTGTCAATTGGTGTTGCTCTGAAAATAACTGGATCGCCAACTTTTAAGTGGTGTGCTAGTCTTGTTTCGACTGTGTTGCTTGAAGTTGTTCCAACAACAGTACCACCGAAGTAGTTGCTAACCCAAGCAGTAGCTTCGCTTTCTAAGAACGACTTATTAGCTCTTAAAATTTCAACAGCGTTAGCAATGCCTAAGTCATTGTTATAAGTTACTGTACCTGTTACTTGCGGAGTATCACCTGCACCTTGATCTAAGATGTTAATAATAATATCCATCAGCTTTTTAACTCTTGCTAGAGCTGTAGTATTTTCTGAAACTACATCTGCAATCTCACCTTTTAGATATCTAAATGCATCTAGTGTTGCTCGTTTCTGATCACCCACTACTGCTGATGCGGCTGCTCTGTAATAGCTTCTACCAGCAATTACTGATTGGAAGTTAGTGTTAAGGACCATATCCCAACCGACTGCGTCAATGATTAATCCAACATCGCGTGAGCAAGTTGTTTCGTCATAAACTAAGTTTGGATAGTTAGTACCAATGTAAGTAATTACAGAGTTTCTAATTGTTGTTCTTGCACTTTGTAGAGCGGCTTGTTTAGTAACTAAGTCTGCTTCAACCCATGTTGTACCTGGGTCACTTTCTGCTGGCAAGTTTCCGAGATCAGTGATAGTGTCAATAATAACATCCATTAATGCGCCTGCGGCTGTTGCGGCACCTGCTGATCCAGCTGTTCCTCTAACTTGTGTAACTACTAGTTGATATGGAGATCCAACTAGTGTGTTAACCGCAATAGAACTAATCATAGTTTTTAAGTATTCGTATGCGGCAAGTGTTGCTGTTTTATCTGCTTCGTCAATTTGAAGTTGTGTTCCAGAGTAGTATGCACTTGCGGCTTGACGAGTTGCAAGATTACCGCCATAAGTTAAATCATGATGTAGTGCGTCTACAATATAACCAACATCGCGTGAGCAAGTTGCTGTATTAAAGTCAAAACCTGCGTATGTTTCATTTACAAAATTAATTACATAGCTTTGTAATCTTGTCTTGTCAGCTTGTAGTGTAGCAAAGGCTGTTTGTAGACCAGCTGCCGCCCATGTAATACTTGGAGCGATTGATGTTGGGGCAGTACCATCTGTACTAATAGTGTCGTAAATTTCTTGTACACGAGCTTGTGCAAATGTAACAGACCCTGCACTACCAGCAGTACCACTAGTATCTTGTGTGCTACCTGTTCTCTTAGTCCAACTAGTATTTTCGTTAATTACATAACCAACAACATCTTTTAAGTGTGCGTAGGCAGCTAGTACCTCGTCTTTTTCGCCTGTACCATAAACTGGTGTGCCAAATGTAAAGTACGCATTTGCGGCAACGGATGTTTGATAGTTACCACCGTATGTTAAGTCATATAGCAATGCATCAACAATATAACCAACGTCTTGAGCACAAGCTACAGAATCATATGTAAAGCCACTAGTAAATGGAGCAATGTTGTTAGTTACTTGGTAAGCAATCCATGCAGTGATCTCTGATTGAATAAATGCCTTGTTAGCAACTAACTGCGCTCTTGCATCACCGTAACCAATTAGATAACTTGTGTTATAGTTAGTTGGGTTAGGGTAGACAAAACTAGGAACACTACCTAAACCATTAGTGATAATGTCAATAATGGTTGTCATGTTTGTGTTTACACTTGTAACTGCTGTAGCACTTGCTGAAACAGTCTTAGCTACTAGTGTCTTTAAGTATGCCATTGCGGCTAGTGTTGCTTCTTTTTCTCTGCCTACTACAACATAAGACTGCGCTCTGTAGTAAGACATACCTGCTTTGACAGATGCGAAGTTTGAGCCAAATGCTAGATCGTAGCTTAGTGCGTCAACAATTAATCCAACATCTCGTGAACATGTTGTTGAGTTATAAGAAGTATCGCTGTAGTTTGCGGCAATGTATGCTAGTACTTCTGCTTGTAAGAAAGCCTTGTTATCGCTAATTAAAGTTCTTGCGGCTTGATAGTTAGCATCGATACCGTCATAATCTGGCCACTCAAATCTTGGTACAGCGCCACCGTTGATAGTTCCAATGATGTCATCAATAACTGATGACATTTGAGCCCATGCACCAGCGCCTGCGGCTGCAATGTTCTTAACCTTGTACTTTAAGAAGTTTACAAGACCTAAACTTGCTTCTAATTGATCAGCAATAACGATTTGTGTTGAACTGATTGCTCTGTAGTAGCTCTTACCAACAATAATTGACGCAAAGTTACTACCAAACATCATGTCATAGCCGATAGCATCAACCATGTAGCCGATGTCTCGAGAGCATGTTGTTTCGTTGAATGTTAGTTCTTGATGGTACTTGTTGACATAGCCTAAACCATGTTGACGAATTTCTGTTTTCTTTGCTTGTAGCGCATCAAATGCGGCTACTAAATCTGCGTCAACCCATGCTGTGTCTGGAGCAATTGCCGTTGGAGCAGTACCATTATCAATCCAATCGTAAATGTCTTGTACGCGAGCTTGTGCAAATGTTGCGGCATCACCTACAGTATCTTTTGATCCTGAAATGCTTTGTGTTTCGGAGTTTCCAGCACTCTTAACAATAGACACGCCTTTAGTAATGTCGTCAATGATTGACTTTAAATGTGCATAAGCGGCTAATGTTGCTGTTAATTCTGTTGACGCAATCACTAAGTTAATGTAAGAGTAGTATGAACTACCAACAATTAAACTCTGTGTGTTACCACCATAGTTTAAATCATATCTTAGCGCATCTAAAATGTAACCAACATCTCGCTGGCAACTTGCTTGGCCGTCTACACCTAATCCTGTCCAGACAGAATTGTAATTAACACTTAGATATGCTGAAATTTCAGCTTTAATAAATGTATAGTTATTGCTAATTTGATTAATTGCACCTGCATAATTAGAATTTTGGCCTGTTGGTGCGGGCATTATTTCGTTAGGTGCTAGGCTAATACCGTTAGCTAAGATATCGTAAATTGTGTCTACACTTGAAATTACTCTATCAACACATGTAGTAGAACCTACAGAACCCTCAACACCTGCAAGTACTACTTGCGATTCTGGGTTTGTAGAAGTCTTAACTACACTTGTATTTTGTACTAGATCAGATGCAACTTCTCTTAGACGGTTAAGTGCGGAAATTGATTTTTCTTTATCGTTTACTAGGTTAGCAATTGGTCTGTTTGGACTAATTACTGTTCCGCGAAGTTCATCGCCGACAACTGCTGTGTAGTTAGGAATGATGATTGGTAGTACTTCAAAGTAAGTACCTGTCTTAACAAACACAGTAGTATTTGAATATACTGCTGTTGGAATTGCTGTCGGTGTGCCTGCGGCAATACCGTCTGTTACGATTGCTAGTAAGTTTTCGCAAACTGTGCCAGTACCGTCTTCTGCTGTGAAACTGCTAGGCTTTAGTTGTACTGCAACATCAGTTACACCGTTTAAACTTTGATAGTTATTAGCAGGTGTAGCTTTTGCTAGCACATCAACAACTAGTTCTTTTAGGTAGTTGTATGCGGCAATAGTTTGGATAGTCTGTTGTCCAAAGTTTGCGTTGATGAAACTACTACCAGAAGCAGTATAGTAAGCGTTAGCCGCTTTAGTGATTTGTGATGTACCGCCGTGGCTTAAATCGTAAATCAAAGCATCAACTAATAAGCCAGTGTCTCGTTCGCAATATACTCTATCAAATGATAGAACACCGTTCATTGAAGAACTAGATGTTGATAAGTCAAAAGTTAATCCGCCCGATGTAGAACTAATTGTAAAATGTGTACCGTCTACAACAGTCTTAACATAATATTTTGTTCCGGCAGTAACTCCGCCTACTGTGCCGTCAAATTCAATCGGCATGTTTGCAACTAAACCGCTTGTGCTAGTTGCAATAAATTGGTTAGAAGCATCGTCTGAGCCTGTTATAGCAACGCTATAGGTATATGTAACCCAGTTACTAATTTCTTTCATTAAGAATTGCTTGTTTCTCTTTAGCAATTCTGTTGCGCTACGATTCAAGTAACCTTTGCGAACTTGGTCGCAAGCGTAACGAACACTTGCCCATGGTTTATCAATTGTTAAACCATATCCAGTATCTTCGCTGTTCACACCATGTGGTGCAACATAAACAACATTGTTTACTACACCATAGTATGCCCAATCTGGGTATCCACCTGTAACTCTTAGAATTTGTCCGTCAGTGCCGATTGGTAGTCTTGTAGGGCCGTTTGCACCGTAGTAATATGTGTCGCCTTCTACTGTTAGGATAGCTGATTCGCTACCAGCGGCAAACAAGTTCCAAAATTCTGCGGCAGAATCGTTGTCAGGTCTGTTTAATGTTGAGGCTGTGTGTCCTTGTACACAGATGTAACTGTTTGCGCCCCAGAAAGCAATGTCTCCTAGAACATAAACAACATCTGCTGTCCAAGTAGATGAAAAACCGCTAACTGTAACAGCGTCAATTGCACCACTAGTCACTGTTGTAACAGTTAGTGCTAGGTCGTTAGCTGGAGATAATCCTCCAACTTGTGTTCCTAAAATTTGAATTGTATCGCCTGATACATAAAACTGGCCGCTATCGTTAACGGTAACTGTATATTTTGTTCCAGAGCGAACAACATCAAATGTTGCGTTCTCGCCGATGCCTGTTAATGTTGTGCCGGCAACGGCTGTATATGTTTCTTGTGGATTAGTCCAGTTAACACCGCTGTTTAATCTATTCCATGATGCGCTTGGCGGAATGTCGTCTGTGTTATCGGCGATGGCAAGATATGTATAGCTACCTAAGCGAACAACATCACCAACTTTATAATCAGTAGATGATATCCAGTCTCCAACAAAGTTGAAACCAGTAATATATAAACTCCAGTCTAGACTAGCATTTGGACCAGTTGACGGGTTGGAGTTAATATTATTGCGTTTAGCTGTATATGTATAACCACCGTAGGTAACAATATCACCAACTTGGTATGTAGTTGCGCCACTCCATGAGTCTTCAAATTCTAAACCTTCAACGAAGATTTCAAACTTAGCGTCATCAAATGTTGTAGTCGATGTGTGTGCAGTTGTGCAAATCCATGTACTTGCACCGTACTTAACAACATCGTTTTCTCTATAACGAACTGCATCAGTCCAGTCGCCTAAGTAGGTAATACCTTTGTTAAAAATATCCCAATTTGATTGATCGTCTTCTAGACCTAAAGCATTTGTTGCGGCAGAAATGTGTGCGGTGTTACAAACATAAGTTACACCACCATAAGATACAAAATCGTTAACGCGATATTTTGTGTCAGTAGCCCATGGGCCTGTCCAGTTAAATGTAGTAGCAAATATATCCCACTTTGACTGGTCGTTTTCTAAACCTAACCAAGTTGGAGAAACATTGGTTGCAGATGTGTGTGCTGTATTACAAACATAAACAATACCACCGTATTTTACTTGGGCGCCAACATCGTAGTATGTACTTGCAGTCCAATTACCCTTCCATTCGGTACCGTCAGACACTAACTCCCACTTAGGAGCTCCTGGAATATTTAGGTCGCCTGCAAATGTACCGTCAGTAACACCAGCTGTATGGTTTCTTACACAAATGTAGCTTTTACCGCTTATAGTTACGATATCGTCAACTACATACGATGTGCTAAGGTTCCATTCACCTTGCCATACAAATCTAATTCTACCTAGTTTAAATTCTGCCATTTTATATCATCCTCTGATAGTATTTATCTTATTGTGTTTTTCCGTTTTCTAGAATTATCTTGGACCGTTATTTCTACGGG
>JACCEE012736300.1_pt1 | contig 10881 bp, 7 predicted proteins | sample 7449931 | NCBI WGS metagenome assembly JACCEE01 (sample SAMN15323457, study PRJNA562643) | freshwater metagenome | isolation source: river surface water | place: USA:Blue River Watershed | collected 2017-08-19 | reverse complement strand
TCAAGGCGTGGACCACAAGATCCAGGATGTCGGCGTCGTCTTCGAGGACCAGGATTCGTTCGGTTGCCATAGCGTCGCAATCTAGCATGGCCACCACCGACGACGGCGCGGGAAGAACCCTGAAACAAGTGCGAAACAGAACAGCCCCACGCAAAACGGCGGGGATGACGACAACCTCGTTCCCGGCCCCCACCACCCGGGAGATTGCCGGATCCACGATCGATGTCACGGCGGCAACCTCGGCGAAACACGCCAGAAACACGCGCCGGCGATCTTTTGCTCTGTCGAAACGAACCATCCCATTCCAATCACGGAGACCAGATGAATACGAAGCAGTTGTCCATCGCCCTGGCCGCCCTCGCGGGAATCGCCGGCGCCCAGACCCCGGTCGCCGAGGACGCCGCCGCCCGCCAGCAAGCCGCCGCCGCTTCCCAGAAGGCGACCTCCGCCGAAGCCAAGGCTTCCGAAGCGGCCAAGACCGCCGTGGGCGTCAAGGAACAGGCAGACGCGATCGACGGCAAGCTCACCGGACTCGAAGAAAACTACCTCGAAACCAAGGCCACCGTCGCCGCCCTGGCCAAGCTGAAGATCAGCGGACTCGCCCAGGTCCAAGGCCAGTACTACCTGGACACGGGACTGGTCTCCAGCAGCCGCACCCAGCAGCAGGGCTACTTCCGGGTCCGTCGCGGCCGTCTCAAGGCCACCTACGACGCAGGCAACGGCGCGTCGTTCGTGACCCAGTACAACATCAACGAGACGGGTCTTTCGGCCCAGGACATCTACCTCAAGTGGAACGAACCCTTCCTCAAGACGTTTTCTGTCCAGGCGGGTCTGCAGGACATCCCCTTCGGGTATGAAATCGGATACTCCTCCAGCACGATGGAATGGCTCGAGCGCTCCCGCTTCGTGAGCAACGCCATGTTCGCCGGCGAAAAGGACATCGGCTTCGTGTTCGGCGCGGCCCCCAAGGTTCCCGGTCTGGACGCGTTCGAAGCCAAGATCGCCGTGATGAGCGGCTGGGGTTTGGCGGCCAACCAAGCCGACCCCAACGCCGTGATCGGCAGGCTCGTCGCGGGCAAGGACTTCGTCGATGCCGGCGTGGGCCTCAAGATCGGCGGATCCTACTACATGGAGTCGTTCAAGAATCAGGTCGCCCCGGTGGCAGCCAAGGCGGCGGTCAAGTACAAGAACGCCACACTCGCGAGCACCCCGCTGGACTCGGTGGCGGCCGTCAAGGCCGTCAATTCCGACTACTACGTGGTCGACGGATCCGAAAGCTTCAAGAAGACCGGATTCCGCGACGAACTCGACGCGAATCTCGTCGGAGCGGACATCCAACTGACCGCCGACCTCTCGATGATCCCCGGCTTCGCGGGAGCCAAGTTCACCGGCGAAATGTACACCGGAACCGCCGTCGGTCTCTCGGGCAGCAACAAGCGCCTGGCGGCCATCACCGACGCTCTCTACCAGCGCGACCTGCTCGCCTGGTACGTCGCCTACGTCCAGAACATCGGCAAATCGATCCAGACAGTGGTTCGCTACGACGTCTACGACCCCAACACCGACGTCTCCGGCGACGAGATCGGCAAGAAGGCCGCCGACGGCAAGACGGTCGTCAACGGAACATCCAAGACCGACCTCCAGTACTCCACCCTCTACGTTGGCCTCAACTACTTCGTGAACGGCAACACCAAGCTCTCGGTCGGATACGACATGGTCTCCAACGAGACCAGCAAGCACCTCAAGAACGCGACCGTCGCGGCCTCGGATTTCTCCAAGGACATCGACGACGACTTCGTGACCGTCCGCGCCCAGTTCGCGTTCTGATCCAGAACTTCCCGTTCCAACACAACACAAAGGAACCAAGCAGATGAAACTCTCCAAACTCAAGATTCTCGCCACCCTGGGCGCCGCCGCCTTCCTGATGGGGGCCACCAACGGCCAGACCATCACGGTCAAGGGCTCCGACACCATGGTCATCATGGCCCAGCGCTGGGCCGAAGCCTACATGGCCAAGCACCCTGGCACCAGCATCCAGGTGACCGGCGGCGGTTCGGGCACCGGCATCAGCGCCCTGATCAACGGCACCACCGACATCTGCAACGCCAGCCGCCCCATGAAGAGCGGCGAACGCGCCAAGCTCCAGGAGCGCTACGCGACCCTGGGCGTGGAGATCAAGTCGGCCAAGGACGGGCTTTCCGTGTACGTGCACGAATCGTCGCCGGTCAAGGAACTGTCGGTGGACCAGCTGCGCGACATCTATCTGGGCAAGATCAACAACTGGAAGCAGGTCGGTGGCGAAGACAAGAAGATCATCGTGTATGGCCGCGAAAACAACTCGGGCACCTACGCGTTCTTCAAGGACAACGTCCTGGGCGGCAAGGACTACGTGTCCTCCATGCAGTCCATGCCCGGCACCGCCGCTGTCGTGAACGCGATTTCCAAGGACCCCAACAGCATCGGGTACGGCGGCATGGCCTATGCCAAGGGCATTCGCCTGCTCGCCTTGAAGAAGAACGCTTCGTCCCCCGCCGTGGCGCCCAGCGCAGAATCCGTCGGCAACGGATCGTACCCCCTCAGCCGCTACCTGTACATGTACACCGCCAAGCGTCCTTCGGGAGCTGTGAAGGCCTACATCGACTGGATCCTCTCGGCCGAAGGCCAGGCGATCGCGACCCAGGTGGGTTATTTCCCCGCTCGTTGAACTCTCCCCGCCGGCTCGTCTCCCGGGTAGGCATCCGGGAGATCGCCCTCGACCGGACAGGATCCGGATCCGCCGTCGCCAGCACGGCACAGCGGAATCGAGGCGAGCCTTTTCTTCTTCGAGGGTCCTGATCGGACCCGATTCCCAGAACCCACATCCCGCCCGGCACCCCGACAACGGGGCGTCGGGCTTTGGTGCGAAATGAAAAAACGCATACGCTTGGGCGAATTCTTGATCGAAAAGGGCATCGCGGCGGTGTCCTTCGCGTCGTTGGGATCCATCGTCCTGATCTTCCTCTTCGTGTTCCGCGAAGCGGCCCCAATCCTGACCATGCGCGGTTACACGCTCGGTGGCGGACACGAATCGATCTCGACTTCCGGCAATCCATCCGATCCCGGAGCCGCCGAGACCTACGGCGATCCGGTCGGCGAAGCCGAATCCTATGGAGAACCCGAACCCGTCGGACAGTCGGAGACCTACGGAGAACCGGAACCCGATTCCGCATCCGCTCTATCCATGTCGGATTCTGCAGCCACAGCGAAAGCGGATCCCGTCGATCCCATCGTCACCGCTGGGGAAGAAAACCCACCTGACGACACCCCGGAAGGATCCGTCCTGGACCAAATCCTGGGCAAGGATTGGCAACCCGTGGGAGACCACCCCAAGTTCGGCATTCCCCCCTTGTTCGCCGGCTCGCTCAAGGTCGCGCTGATCGCCATCCTGATCGGGGCCCCCATCGGGATCCTGTCGGCGTTGTTCACCAGCACCTTCGCCCCGAAGTGGGCCAAGGAACTCATGAAGCCCATCATCGAGATCATGGCGGGATTCCCGTCGGTCGTGATCGGATTCTTCGCGCTGACGATCCTGGCCTCGCTGGTCCAGAACGTGTTCGGGCTCGACTACCGCCTGAACGCGCTGGTGGGCGGCATCGCCATGTCGCTGGCGGTGATCCCCCTGATCTACACGCTGTCGGAGGATTCGTTGAACGCCATTCCCAAGCACTACACGGAAGGCTCGCTCGCCATGGGCGCCACCCTCTGGGAAACCAACATCCGCGTGGTGCTGCCAGCCGCGATTCCCGGCATCTTCGCGGCGGTGCTGCTGGGCCTTGGGCGCGCGGTGGGCGAAACCATGATCGTCCTCATGGCCACCGGCAACGCGGCCCTCCTTTCACCCAGCCTGGTCGAACCGGTGCGCACCATCTCGGCCTCGATCGGCGCGGAGATGGCCGAGGTCGTGTTCGGAGACCCGCACTACGTCATGCTGTTCGTGCTGGGCACCCTGCTGTTCGCTTTCAGCTTCACCTTGAACGCCGTCGCCGAGCTCTTCATCAGGCAACGGCTCAGCGCCAAGTTCGGAGGTGCGACATGAACATCCCCAAAAAATGGGTGGGATGGGGCGTCGCCCTGGTCACGGGAGGCTCGGCGATCGCGACCGTGCTTACCGTGTTCGTCATCATGGGCATCATCGTGTACGGCGGCGCTGGCCACCTGAGCTGGGATTTCATCTTCGGTTCGCCCGAAAAGGGCATGACGGAAGGCGGGATCTATCCCGCGATCATGGGCACGTTCTTCCTCGTGCTGCTCATGAGCCTGGTCGGGGTCCCCGTCGGAACCGTCACCGCGATCTACCTGAACGAATACGTGGGGCAGACCTCGAAGATCGGTCGGAGCATCAGGTTCGCGGTCAATACCCTGGCCGGAATCCCCGCCATCGTCTTCGGGCTGTTCGGTCTAGGGTTCTTCATCAGCTTCATGGGCGGCGGCATGGACAAGGCGTTCAACGGCGGCGCCCTCATGTGGGGACAACCCAACATCCTATGGGCGTCCCTCACCATGGCCCTGTTGACGCTTCCTGTCGTGATCGTGTCGGTGGAAGAAGCCATCAAGTCGGTCCCGCGCGAACTGCGCGAAGGAAGCCTGGCGCTGGGCGCCACCCGCCTGGAAACGATCTGGAAAGTGGTCCTTCCACAGAGCATGACGGGCATCCTGACCGGCGCCATCCTGGCGATCAGCCGCGGCGCGGGCGAAGTGGCCCCCATCCTGTTCACCGGAGCGGCATATTTCCTTCCGGAGCTGCCCGACGCCCTCACCGACCAGTTCATGGAGCTGGGCTACCACATCTACATCATGAGCACGCAGAGTCCCGACGTGGAAGCCACCAAGCCCATCCAGTTCGCGACCACCCTCGTTCTATTGATCCTCACCTTCACTCTCAACTTTTCCGCGATCTTCCTGCGCTGGCACCTGCGCCGCCGGGCCATCCGCTGAAGGGAACCTGGAATTCCAATGACAGAGAACATCAAGATCCGCGCTGGAAAACTGAACCTCCACTACGGCCAGAAGCAGGCGCTGCGCGACATCGAACTCGATATCGAGAAGAATCGCGTCACGGCTCTCATCGGGCCGTCGGGATGCGGCAAGAGCACCTTCCTGCGCTGCCTGAATCGCATGAACGACCTCATCGACAGCGTCCGGATCCAGGGCAAGGTGGAAGTCGACGGACTCGACATCTACGGAAGCGATGTCGATCCGGTGCTCCTGCGACGCAAAGTGGGGATGATCTTCCAGAAGTCAAACCCGTTCCCCAAGAGCATCTACGAGAACATCGCCTACGGCCCGCGCATCCACGGGATCAAGGACAAGCGCATGCTCGACCAGATCGTCGAGAAATCGCTTCGCGGAGCGGCCCTGTGGGAAGAGGTCAAGGACGATCTCGCCAAGTCCGGCCTGGCGCTTTCCGGAGGGCAGCAGCAGCGCCTGTGCATCGCGCGGGCCATCGCGGTGGACCCCGAAGTCCTCCTGATGGACGAACCCGCGTCGGCGCTGGACCCCATCGCCACCGCCAAGATCGAGGAACTGATCTGGCAGCTCAAGGAGAACTACACGATCGTGATCGTGACGCACTCCATGCACCAGGCGTCGCGCGTGTCCGACACCACCGCGTTCTTCTACATGGGCGAGATGGTGGAGACCGGACCCACCCAGAAGATCTTCACGAGTCCGTCCCAGAAACGCACCGAAGACTACATCACCGGCCGGTTCGGCTAGAACCGCTTCTCCGTCCTTGGCGCCCAAGGCGCCCTCCCTGGATCCACGACAGGAACCGTCGATGCGACGCGTTCCGCGACGGGACCCAAAAAACGCCACGACAACGAATCATCGACAACGATCGACACCTGAGGGATTCCCATGGAACGCCACTTCGAAAAGAACATCGAGGACCTCCGATCCGGATTGCAGACGATGGCCCAGCGCGCGCTGGACGGCCTGGACTCGGCGATCCGCACCCTGGTGGAAGGCGATCCGTCGCTGGCCGACGTCGCCTTCACCCGAGAAAAGGAGATCGACGCCGACGAAATCCGTCTGGAGTCGATGATCATCGATTTCATCGCCCTCCACCAACCGGTGGCCAGCGACTTGCGCATGGTCTTCGCCATGCAGGACGCGGTGGTGGACCTGGAACGGATCGGGGACCACGCCACGAACATCGCGCAATCGGCGATCACGCTGTGCCGCCTGCGGCAACGTCCCGACATCCTGCATCTTCCGGAAATGGCGGAGCTCGCCCACCGCATGCTGCACGACGCGGTGAACTCGTTCATCCACCGCAATCCGGAACTGGCCCGCCGCACCATCGCCACGGACGACAGGCTCGACGAACTCAACCGGAACATGGCCCGCCTGGTGATCCAGGCCGTCAAGGAGGATCGGGAACTGATCGAGACCGGCCTGGATCTGATCCGCATTTCCAAGAACCTCGAGCGCGTGGGCGACCTTTCGGCCAACATCGCGGAAGACGCGTTGTTCCTCGTGGAAGCCAAGACGGCCCGCCACCAGGAACAGTGAAATTCCCGCGCCCGGAGCCGACTGCGGCTCCGGGAACGCGGGACACCACGCGAAAGGGGCCGTCCGGGAAGATCCCGGACGGCCCCTTTCGCGTCCATGGGACGGATTCCGTCCTAACCGCCTTCCACCAGATCCAGGAGTTCGCCCAACAGGTTTCCCTGGTTCTGTCCATCGTGCGCGGTCTTGACCCGCTTGCGGACCGGCTCGTCGCCAAGCCCCAGATCGAAGAGGAACCGTCGGAGGATCTCATCCGCCTGGTAGGATTCGGCCCGCAGCACCGCCCCGTGGCGCAGGCCCGAGATCCTCAACGGCGCGGAAAGGGTGTCGGCGATGCGCATGGCCAGCTCCGGAGCGGAATTCCCCAGGATTCCCGACACTCCCGGTTCGACGATGTCCCGCGGCCCCTGCACCGCGTAGGCGGCCACCGGAAGACCGCACTGCATGGCTTCCAGGACCACGCATCCGAAAGTGTCGAACCGCGAGGGCAAAAGCAGCATGTCGGCGCAGGAATAGGCCCGCGCCAGGCGCTCCTTGTCGCACCACCCCAGGAACAGCGCATCCGGGGCCATTTCCCGCAGGCGGGCTTCGGCAGGGCCGGTCCCGGCGACCACCAGTTTCGCCTCGGGAATCCGTTCGCGGATCCGCAGGAGGATCGAGGGGATCTCGAAGACGCCCTTCTCCTCCGACACGCGCCCCGCGAAGAGGATGACCTTGTCCTGGTCGGACATCCCCGGAAAGATCTCGGATCGGAGCGCCTCGGCGCGCGGAAAGAAGGCCGCGTCGGCCCAATGCGCGGTGGAGTGGAGACGATCGACCGGAACGCCCATCTGTTCGGAGGCGAGCCATTCGCGCATCTGCGAATTGAGCACGAACAAGCCGTCGAACCCCTTGTAGAAGGCCCGGAGGATCCGGCGGAGGCGCGACAGCCCGTTCTTGTCCCAGCCGAGCGAACGGCGCGCGAAATCCATCCAGTCGGTGTGGACGAAAAACCACGCCGGGACTTCGAAGGCGTTCTTCAGGTACAGCGCCAACAGGCCCATGGGGCCTTCGGTGGAGCACACGATGCGGTCGTACCCCCCCTGGTGGAACAGTTTCTGGACAGCCACCAGGTCGGGAACGCGGACCGGCTGCGGATACATGGGGGTCTCGAACGCCGCCATGGGCTTGAGCACCTTCAGGTGCGCCTGTTCCTGGAGGGTGTCCGAGACGACGAGCAGGTCGATCGGAAGATCGCGGCGACGGATTTCGTCCAGCATCTGGTGCAACACGCTGGATACGCCGTTCTTGTCCTCGAACGTGTCGGTGAGCCACAGCGCCCGGTGCGGGTGGCGATGCTTGCCCAGACGTTCGGAAAAGGCGTCCAGGAACGGGCGCTTCTCGTGGAGCACCCGCGCCGCGGCGTACTGCGAACCTGCGATCACCGACGCCGCCAGCAGCGGATACGGGAGACCGTCGGCGAGCCTGGCCAGGTTCGCGTCCTCGCGCTTGCCGCGTCCGCGTCCCTCTCCGGCGACCAGCCGCCGGAGGTTCGCGGGCACGTCGATCCGCCGCAGCCACGACGTCCCTTCCTCCGACTCCGCCGCCAGAAAGCGTCCGATTTCCTTGGATCTGCCGACCACTCGTCCGGCGAGCACGTCCCCCAGCTGGGTGAAGATCGCGGGAAGAGCCGTTCCCACCTCCCGGGCCAGCTCGGAAGATCCCTTGCGGCGCGCCTTCGCGATCCGCGTCAGGGTGTCCAGCAACGGCCTGAGATCCTTGCTGGTCGCGAACTTGGCGGCCATTCCCGGAGCCTTCCCCGCGAACGCGTCGTGGACCGCGCGCAGGAACTGCATGGTCACCTTGTGGCGACGCAGCTCGAACGCTCCGTTGGCCACGGCCAGCGCGAGCAGCTTTTCGGAGGTGTCGCCCTTGTGCAGCAGGATGCGCAGAAGCCCAGGATCCTCCATGTTCATGACGATCTGGCAGAAATAGTCCAGCAGCGCGGCGGCGAGCTTCTCCTCTTCGTTGGCGCCCCCGTAGGGTGCGAACGAGCCGTTCCGCAGGACCTCCAGGGCGAGCTCGGACAGCTTCGCGCCTCCTTTGCGCCGTGCCTGGAGATCGGGCACGTGGAGGATCGTGCCGGTGGACCCTGCGTACATCGCCATGTGGTCGTCCGAACCACCCGTCATCCGCTTGGAATAGGGGTTCCTGGCGAAGAGATCGACCGGCTGCTTGGCGCGGCGCGCCATGGCGTGGATCTCTTCCTCGTCCATGCCTTCCACCCACGCCGCGGTGAGCACGTTCTGCCAGGCATCCCGCTGGCCGTTGACCACCTCGAACCGTTCGAACAGCAGCCCCAGCCGGTCCATGACCTCCATCGGGGGCAACCCCTTGGGACTGTGGAACTGCAACGGGTGGGCAAGCACCGTCACCAGGTTGTGTTCGTTGCAGTAGTCCACGAACCGGTACACGTCCTTTCTGTAGGATGCCAGCTTGGTCTCCTGCGAAGGCGTGAATCCGTAGGCGAGCACGTGGATCCCGATCTCGAAATCGGGCAGCGTGCAGCTGAATTCGGCGCCGGGCAGCACGTCCTGCCCGCGATCGAGCAGCTCCCAGCAGCTGCGGGCGTCGTTGTGGTTGGTCACCGTGACGAGATCCGTCCCGTTGGACCGCAGCGTGGCGAGCAGGTCGTCGGTCGCCACCCAGGTCTCGGGCACGCCGAGCATGCGCCCCAGGCGTTCGTCGGGCTTGTCGGAATGGTGGTCGTGGCAGTGCAGGTCGATCCGCAGCCGGTCGTTGGACGGCAGCGCGGCCTGCGAGCGCAGGATGGTGCTTTCGAGTTCTTCGGCGATGCGGTGCCGGAAATTGGATGCGTTCATGGTTTCTCCGAAGAGGCTTGGCCATCGTCGTCCAGGCGGATCCGTCCGGACGGGGATGGCAGGATCTTGATTGTTCGCCGACCTTCGCGGTCGGGGACGGAAACGGCGAGGCTCCCAGTGTCCTGGTGCGGCGCGCGGTCCAGAGCCCACTCGAGGACGACTCCCCCGTTCCCGGAACCCACCGAAAACCGCAAGGTGCCGAACCGGGTCGTGGCGTGGCCCAGACGGATTCCGGCGGGCGCGTCCAGCCACCCGCGCGGAGCGCCCGACAGCAGCTCGAGCCCATCGGGCGTCTCGCGGACCAGCATCTCGCGCAGGAGGGAGACGAATTCGGCGGCCGCCCACCCATGGTCGCCATCGCCCATGCATCCGCCGCCGGTGCGGGGATGGATGGCCTCCGGCCAGCACCAGGTGGGACTGGCCACCCTCGCCAGCGCCTGCAGGATCTCCATCGCGCCGTCGGCGTCGCCGACGACCAACCTCGCCCTGGCCAGCTGGACCGACAGGTACGGGTTGAGCCCGGTATGCACGATCGACTGGAAGAACATCCCGTCGCGCAGGTTGTTCGTGGCCAAATGCGCCAGCGTGGACGACACCCACGCGGCGTCCCGCCCGACGACTCCCAGCGGCGAAAGCGCCACCAGGTTCCCGATCGAAGCCGCGTCCATGCGACGGTACGGCGAACTGGGCAGGCCCCCGCCCCCGCGCTCCGTCGCCCAGGCGATCGCGCTTTCCAGATCGGCGCGGTAGTCGGCCACCTCCTCGGCGATCCGATCCGACTCCTGCGCGTTCCCGGCCAGCCTGGCCAGCCAGACGGCCTCTTCCATGCCGGCGATGGACCAGAAATTGTCCCAGAAGTAGTGGTCGTTCGGCCCGAAGTGTTCCGCCGAAAACCCCGCCGGAAGCAGCCCCTGGTGCGGCGAGCGCTCTCCCTGCGTGCTTCGACGCTGCCGGACGATCCAGTCCACGCCGCGCAGGACGGACTTCATGTGCGCGGTCGCGAGTTCGGGCCTCCCGCCGCGCCGCACGTGCAGCCCCAAGGTCCAGATCGCCTGTCCGTTGCAGTCCCATTCCCCGGTCTGCGAACGGAACAAGCCGTCGCGTTTCTGGCGCGTGCGCAGGAGATCCATCTTGGGCTCGACCAGATCCCCGCGTCCCAGGTTCTCGAATCCGAGCGAAAGGAAGGCCGAATCCCGGAACCAGTGCTCGTGGTAGAGGAACGTCCCGGGAGTGAACCTGTCTCCGTCGTCGAAGACGTGCATCCTCGCTCGGACGGCGTCCCATCCTTGCTGGAGCCGTTCGTCGGGAACCGACAGCGACGTCCCCTTCATCGCCGATCTCCGGTGCGAGCCCTCCATTCGCTCCCGCGAATGCCCGATCGCCCGCCTTCCCAATGGACGGAATCCGTCCTTGGCCGCGATCGGAACCACCAGGTCCGTCTCCCAGGTGCCGCCGGGCCCGATCGAGGCGG
>JACCEE011326342.1_pt1 | contig 10881 bp, 13 predicted proteins | sample 7449931 | NCBI WGS metagenome assembly JACCEE01 (sample SAMN15323457, study PRJNA562643) | freshwater metagenome | isolation source: river surface water | place: USA:Blue River Watershed | collected 2017-08-19 | reverse complement strand
GCTTCAACCGCTTATCGCGCCGAGCGCCCGTTTCATCCGCAACGCTTTTTTGAGTTTTTGCACCGCGAATGGCGCAATGGCCGCTTGCTGCGTTCAAAAGGTTGGTTTTGGTTGGCCAGCCGCCCGTTGGAAGTGGGGAGCTGGTCGCAAGCGGGTGGTTTGATGCGCTACGGCTACGCCGGTCAATGGGCTGATGAAGACAGTGCGCCGAAACAAGAGCTGGTTTTTATCGGTCAACATATTGATTTTGAAGTGCTTTCCTCTGAGTTGACGGCGTGCCTTTTAACCGACGCCGAATGGAAAAATGGCGAAGCGTTTTGGCTGACGCTTCCCGACCCCTTCGACGCATGGTTAGAAACTGAAGCAACTTTTGAGGAGGCGCACTAATGTTGTCGTTAAAACCAATGCCACGCCAAGTACAGGCGGAAGCCTTCGATGTATTAGCCCGTGTTTTAGAAGAAGACGTAAATCTGGCCATTTGGCAGCGTCGTTTGCCGGAAGACATACAGGTATTTGTCCACACCCTTTTGGCAAAAAATACACCCTTAGCGGAAGCCTTATCTGTTGATATTTCAGCAGAAAAAGACACTACGCCGCTTGATATTGCGGCGGAGTACGCCGCTTTACCGGGATACGCTGCGTTTATCAGCGACGTGGGTTTATTGGTCGATGCCTTTGCGTATTTGGTTGGAGCCGAGCGTGTAGGTGTGCGTTTGCGTGTACTCGAATCAGCCATGTGCCCGCGTTTCCATGTAGACCGCGTACCACTGCGTCTAGTAACGACGTACCAAGGGCCGGGTTGTGAATGGTTAAAAGAAGGTGTGCTGCATCGCACCTTGCTGAACAGTCTTGCCGCCGAACAGGTGGCCGACACCGCTATTCAGCATATGCACGCGGGCGATGTTGCTTTGCTAAAAGGCGAACGCTGGGAGGGAAATGAACTAACGCCCATCGTCCATCGCTCACCGACGCTGACGACAGGGCAACGCCGTTTAATTTTGACGCTTGATTGGTTGAGTTGATTGAATGCTTAAACACATTCCTACGCACCTGATTGCAGGGCCGTTGGGCGCGGGCAAAACCACGTTGCTGCGCGAGTTGCTGGCGCAGCGCCCCGAAACCGAACGCTGGGCAGTGTTGATTAACGAATTTGGCCAAGTGGGATTAGACGCAGCGTTGCTCACCACCGATGAAGACGGCATTGCGCTGGGTGAAGTCGCGGGCGGTTGTTTGTGCTGCGTGAACGGTGCGCCGTTTCAAGTTGGGTTGGGGCGGTTGTTGCGTCATGCCAAACCACAGCGCGTCTTTATCGAACCGTCGGGGTTGGGGCATCCACAGGCGTTATTGCAACAACTGCAAGAAAATCCGTGGCGCGAGGTGTTAGCCGTTCAGCCTAGCGTTGTGGTGTTAGATGCCGCTGCGCTGGCCGCCGGACGCCCCTTGCCCGCTGCCCAGCAAGCGGCGCTCACCGATGCCGGTTTGTTGCTGCTCAATAAAAGTGAATCACTGGATGCGACCGCACGCGCTTTGTTGGCCGCGCAGTTGCCGCCGCGTCCGCTGCGCTGGACGACGCAAGGGCGTTTGTCGTTGGCCGATTTGCCCGGTATCACGGCGGTTGCGGGTGAAGGTGCAGCGGTGGAGTTACCCACCGGAGCCGCGCCGCCCGCCGCGTTATGGCTCGACCCCACGCAGCCGCTGTGCCAAACCCACAGCGACGCGAGCGGCTGGAGTATTGGGTGGCGTTGGCATCCGTCGCAGCGTTTGCCGCGCGCGCAGGTCGAGGCGTGGCTTGCGTCGTTACCGTGGCGGCGCGCCAAATTGGTTTTGCAGGCGGAAAATGGCGAGTGGTACAGCGCCAACGCGCTTGATGGCGCACCGCTGGAATGGCGGCGCAGCGAATGGCGCAACGATTCACGGTTAGAGCTGATTTTTGCTGAGAAGCCCAGTGTAATAACCCCCGTCCCGTTTTGAAGTACGGACAAAAAGGGGGGGTAAATTTACTCCCCCCTTTTTTTACACGGTAAGCTATTTTATTTAACTTCTTCGTAAATGCCCTGAGCATTTTTAACATAGGTTGTATTGGCAGGCTTGACTAAAGTATCGTTTACTCTTTCTGTACCTGATTTGATAACCTGAATACTATCCGCCGTATCGCCAGTATACGGTTTTACTTGAATAGTTCCATTCCACTCATAGCAAGGTGATTTAATTTCAGATTCATCAGAATCATCAGAGCAAGCACCACTATTTTCTTCTGAAATACTAAAATGGCCTGCAGGCTTAATTAAATCAGGTTGTACGGAAATCAGGCTTAAAGAACCCATTCCGTACCCTTGATGTGATTCGTAATTAGGTAAAAAAATGCCGGTCGTGTTTTTTCCTACAGCATGTATCTGTACCTTTTGCTTTTCTTCTTTACTAAGTGGGTTGGCCGCTCCATAACTGCCCACTTCTTTCAGATTATAAGCAACATGGCTAACGCTCCATTGATTATTCTTTTCCAAGAATAAGACTGAATCTAAAGATGAGCCGTCTGCATAGCTGGAATTTTTAGGCGAATTTCTGTACATAAAAGCTATATAACCCGCTGTATTACCTATCGTAATAGGTGTTTCATAATAAGCGTTGGCTTCTTGTCCATTAGATAGGATTAACATCATATCACTTGAGCGCACGGTGTATTTTTTATACAAGGCTTGTGCGATTTGACTTTGTGTGGGCAGCGTAGGCGCTATTTTTTCCGGTTTTACTGACGGTTTTGTTACCGGCGCAGCGGCAGGTTCTACAGGTTTATTACTGTTAACAATAGATGCCGCGTTTTTGAATGCGAAGCTCAATCCACATGCAACTATTATCGTCAACACAACAAAATAAAACGAAAAGCTCTTGTGTGTATTGGGTGTGTCTTTGATTTCGGCGTCTTTAGCGCCTAGCAAACCCATTACCCCACTGATAAAGATGATAGAGCCAGAAATCCAATTGTATAAATAGACGCTGACCGCACCTAGCACAAGTACCAATAAAGAAAAGCTTAACGCCGTGCTGGTGCGCTTACTAACGCCGCCAATAATACAAGCCACTAAACTAAAGAGAGCTACCCCAAAAGATAGCAATCCAGTCGCAAATACGCCGGTACCTTTTTTAGCTTGTGCAGCGTCTTTAGCTAAATCACCGACTGCAAACCCACCAAAACCACCCAGCAACGTGCCAAAACTGCCTAATACCGCAATTAAAGCGCCGAGGATGCCCAGAATAATTAGCCCTTTTCTCATTTTTTTCATCTCATTACATAGAAGATGGCGGAATCGTAAATAACCGCTACGACAGGTCGTGTCGTTTTTAGTGGGTACCGTTTATTTTTTGGCTAGGCTGTCGTAGCGAGGCGTCTGGTTAGGGCTAGGGCGTCTTCTGTAGCCTTGCTAGAATCCGCCACCCCTGACCTTACGAGCGGATTTCCATGCACATTCAGTTGAATGGTGAAGCCCTTGACCTGCCTGACGGTCAAACGATTGCCGATTTGCTGGAGCGTCTCGAATTGACCGGCAAGCGCGTTGCCGTCGAGTTAAACCTCGACATCGTGCCGCGCAGTCAACATGCCAGCACCTACCTCCGCGAAGGCGACAGCCTTGAAGTGGTACACGCCATCGGCGGTGGCTAGTCGCGTGGATGGTTTTTCGTTACCTCTCGTCTTGAACGCCAAGGAGCGCCCATGAGCCTTTCCTCGCTTGATAAACCGCTGGTCCTTGCGGGCCGTACCTATAACTCTCGCCTGTTGGTGGGTACCGGCAAATACAAAGATTTAGAAGAAACGCGCTTGGCGATTGAGGCGTCTGGCGCGGAAATCGTGACCGTGGCCGTGCGTCGCACCAATATTGGGCAAAATCCCGGCGAACCTAATTTGCTGGACGTCATTTCGCCCGACCGCTACACCATTTTGCCCAACACGGCGGGCTGTTATGACGCCGTAGAAGCCGTGCGGACGTGTCGTTTAGCGCGCGAATTGTTGGATGGCCATAACTTGGTCAAGTTAGAAGTGCTGGCCGACCAAAAAACCTTATTTCCCAATGTCATCGAAACGCTAAAAGCTGCTGAAACGCTGGTGAAAGAAGGCTTTGACGTCATGGTTTACACCAGTGATGACCCGATTATCGCGCGCCAACTGGCGGAAATCGGCTGCATCGCCGTGATGCCATTAGCGGGCTTAATTGGTACCGGCTTGGGCATCTGCAATCCGTATAACCTGCGGATTATTCTGGAAGAAGCGACGGTGCCGGTGTTGGTGGATGCCGGTGTTGGCACGGCTTCGGATGCGGCGATTGCGATGGAATTGGGCTGTGAAGCGGTGCTGATGAACAGTGCCATTGCACATGCCCAGCATCCCGTTGTGATGGCCGAAGCCATGAAGCACGCGATTGTGGCGGGGCGCTTGGCGTATCTCGCCGGACGTATGCCCAAAAAACTGTATGCCTCTGCCTCCTCACCGCTGGAAGGGTTGATTCGCTAAGATGACTGATACACACCAAATCCCGGAACTAGAACCGCACGAAGACGGCGAAAACCCGCGTATGCGAACCATCAAAAGTTTCGTGATGCGCGCCGGACGCATGACCGATGGGCAGCAGCGTGGCGTGGATGTGGGTTGGCCGAAATTTGGTCTCACCTTAGAAAAAGGTCTGTTAGACCTCGACCAAACCTTTGGCCGTAGCGCCCCGCGCACCTTTGAAATCGGTTTTGGTATGGGGCATTCCACGCTGGAAATGGCCGCGAACAGCCCCGAACACGACTTCATCGGCGTTGAAGTGCATCGTCCCGGTGTGGGCGCGTTGCTCAGTGGTGTGCTGTTGCAGAACCTCACCAATTTGCGCGTTTACAGTTGCGATGCGCTCGACGTGCTGCGCCAGTGCATCCCCGACGGTAGCCTCGACCGCGTGCTGTTGTTCTTCCCTGACCCGTGGCACAAAGCGCGTCACAATAAACGCCGCATCGTGCAACCGGCGTTTGCGGAATTGGTGCGGCAAAAGCTCAAAATCGGCGGCGTGCTGCACATGGCAACCGACTGGCAGCCGTATGCGGAATATATGTTGGAAGTGATGAGCGCCGCGCCGGGCTATCGCAACCAAGCCGCTGACGGCACCTATGTGCCGCGCCCCACAGAGCGCCCCGTGACCAAGTTTGAACGTCGTGGCGAGCGGTTAGGGCATGGCGTTTGGGATTTGAAATTCGAGCGCAGCGAATAAGACACGCACAAAAAAGCCCCGCCAAAACGGGGCTTTTTTTGTAGCGCGGTTGCTTACTGATGCAGCGTGTAAGAACCCATTTCGCACAGGTTTTGTGTGTCTTCTAAATCTTCTAAGCCATCGGCTTCATCAAATTCGAAGCGCATGTCGTATTTGCAGTTACGACGCCCATCCGCGATGGTGATTTTGATGCTCTGGCCGGGGCCAAGCACTTTGTCGCCCAGAATGTCGTCTTCCCACTGGTCCACGTTGGTCGGTGACGCATGGAAGTACGTCACGGTGCCTTTGGTTTTGTTAATCAGGTTGAAGGTCAGGTCTTGCGCGAAAGCGACTTGCGCGCCTGCCATTGAGGACAGCAACAGCGCGCCCACCATCATTTTTTCAGCATCGTTACAACTCCTGTTGCAGGTAAACGTAGGGTCACGCAGCGCGACGTTGGCGGTATTTTCCCGAGTATTCGCAAGGTCAAGTGTGCCGTTCTGTGGCGCGGCGGGAAAGATTTTTACAGCATTTTTCTATGAAAAATCAGCTCATTACGATGCCCGCACAGTATTTCCGGTGCGTAAGTCTCTGATTAAACTGGGGTTGCGGCGTCCACCTAACGCGCCTGTGAGCACCGCATCTAATTGACCGGAGAAATACTGTTCCACGCGCAGCCGTGAACGCGCGGCGGTGCGTCCGCTGGGATTGGCGGAGGTAGACACCAGCGGCCCCGTCAAACGACACAACGCCTGCACGCCGGGGTGGTCACTGACACGCAGCGCCACGCTGTCATGCTGACCGCTAATCCAGTGCGGCAGTCGGTTTTGGTGCGGCACAAGCCACGTATTAGGCCCCGGCCATGACGCACGCAGGGTTTCCAGCCATGCGCTGGGCGCGTCGTGTAATAAAAAATCGAATTGCTGTATGTCAGCGGCAATTAAAATCAATCCTTTGCGTAACGGACGCTCTTTCAGCGCCAAAAGGCGATAAACCGCTGTTTCGTTCCACGGGTCGCAGCCCACGCCCCAGACGGCTTCGGTTGGATAAGCAATCACGCCGCCCGCTTTTACGGTGCGTGCCACCTGCTGTAAACGCCAGTTACTCATGGTTGATTCCTCATAAAAAAATGCCGCGCAGTGTAACGAGTTAGCCGCATGGCTATCATCGCGCCTCGACTGAATAACGCGCTGTGGTTGCACCATGCTGAATACGTTGTGGCTAGGATTTTTTCTGGTGGCGGGCTTGTCGGCGCTGGGGCGCTGGCTATTGGCCGGAGAAGCGGGTGTGTTTGCCGCGATGATTGAAAGCCTGTTTGCGATGGCGAAGCTGTCGGTAGACGTCATGGTGTTGATGTTTGGCACCTTGACGCTCTGGCTTGGTTTTTTACGCATTGCCGAACGCGCCGGATTGGTTGAGCGGTTGGCGGTGTGGCTCACGCCGTTATTTCGCCGTTTGATGCCAGAAGTGCCGCCCGGTCATCCGGCATTAGGGCTGATTACGCTGAATTTCACCGCGAATGCTTTGGGATTAGACAACGCCGCCACGCCGATTGGCTTGAAAGCGATGCGCGCACTGCACAGCCTCAACCCACACCCTGACACCGCCAGCAACGCGCAAATTTTATTTTTGGTGCTGAATGCGTCGTCGCTGACCTTGTTGCCGGTGTCTATTTTTATGTATCGCCTGCAACAAGGCGCACCCGACCCGACGCTGGTGTTTTTGCCGATTTTGCTGGCCACCAGCGCCTCGACAGTGGCTGGTTTGTTAGCGGTGGCTTTTATGCAGCGCCTGCGGCTGCACGACCCGGTGGTGCTCGTCAGTTTGGGCGGTGTGGCGCTGGCGCTGACAGCATTTATGGTGTTTTTGAGCGGCTTATCGGCTGCTGCTTTGGCGGCGTTGTCGTCATTATTGGGAAATTTGACGCTTTTTAGCCTCATTTTGCTGTTTTTAATCGCCGGTGCATTACGACGAGTGCCGGTGTATGAAGCCTTCATCGAAGGTGCCAAAGAAGGTTTTGACGTTGCTAAAAACCTGTTGCCGTACTTAGTGGCGATGCTGTGCGCGGTGGGCGTGTTGCGTGCGTCGGGCGCGCTAGAGCTGGGCTTAGAAGGCGTGCGTTGGTTAATTGCCGCTGTGGGTTTGGATACGCGCTTTGTGGAGGCGTTGCCGACGGCGTTGGTAAAACCGTTTTCCGGCAGTGCCGCGCGTGCGTTGCTCATTGAAACGATGAAAACGCACGGCGTGGACAGCTTCCCCGCGTTGGTAGCGGCCACGGTGCAAGGCAGCACGGAAACCACTTTTTATGTGTTGGCGGTGTATTTTGGTTCGGTGGGGATTCAGCGCGCACGCCACGCAATTGGCTGCGCGCTAACCGCCGATGCAGCGGGGGTGCTGGCGTCGATTGGGGTGTGTTATTGGTTTTTTGGGTAATCATTTAGGTGCTGTGTGAGTTCCTCTCTGCTGTTCCCCCCTCCTTTGTAAAAGGAGGGGCCGGGGGAGGATTTGCTGTAAGAATCCCCCCTCAATCCCCCCTTTTTCAAAGGGGGGAGGTCACAAACACCGCGCCTTTGCCGTTCCCCCCTCCTTTGAAAAAGGAGGGGCCGGGGGAGGATTTGCCGTAAAAATCCCCCCTCAATCCCCCCTTTTTCAAAGGGGGGAAGCCATAAACACCGCGCCTTTGCCATTCCCCCCTCCTTTGCAAAAGGAGGGGCCGGGGGAGGATTTGCCGTAAAAATCCCCCCTTAATCCCCCCTTTTTCAAAGGGGGGAAGTCACAAACACCGCGCCTTTGCCGTTCCCCCCTCCTTTGTAAAAGGAGGGGCCGGGGGAGGATTTACCGTAAGAATCCCCCCCTCAATCCCCCCTTTTTCAAAGGGGGGAAGCCATAAACACCGCGCCTTTGCCATTCCCCCTCCTTTGCAAAAGGAGGGGCCGGGGGAGGATTACGAAACAAATAACCCCGGCGGAATCTTCTGCGGCGCACGAATACGCACGCGCTTTTGGCGGTTTAATTCTCCGCTTTCGAGCGTGACGTGGCTTTTCGCCACGCCAAAAGCTTTGCCCAAAAACGCCAGCAAATGCGCGTTGGCTTTGCCTTCTACTGGTGGCGCGGTGAGGCGGATTTTCAGCCGCTCACCGTGTTGTCCGGCAAATTCATCTTTGCTGGCTTTGGGTTGAAGGTGGCAATCTAAAATCAAATCGTCACCGTCCCAGCGGAAAAAACTCATAGCATCTGCCGCAGCATCATCGGCATGTGCGTGAGTGCCGCTAAGTTGCGAATCACCAACATATCGAAGAGGTTAAGCGCAATAAACGCGAAAATCGGCGATAAATCTAAGCCGCCCAGATTCGGCAAAATCCGACGAATCGGCGATAACAACGGCTCACACAGTTGATTCACCAACAACACGCCGGGGTTGTGACTGCCCTGCGCCACCCACGACAGAATCACACTGGCCACCAAGGCAAAGAAAAAGATTTTGGCAAACAGCGCCAGCACCGCAATCAGCGACCACAGCAACAGCATCGGCAACAAACTCACCACTAAACCGCCCGCACCGCTGAGGGTTAGCATCAGCGCGCTGAGGAGCGTTTGCAGCAATAGCGCCAACACCAACGACGCAAGGTCAAAGCCACCCACGCCGGGAATCAAGCGGCGCAGCGGTTTCAACAGTGGTTGCGTCGCACGCACCACAAATTGACTCACCGGATTAAAAAAATCGGCGCGCAACCATTGCAGCACAAAGCGCAGCAACACAATCAGCAAATACAGGCTGCCCAGTGTTTGTACGAGGTAAATCCCCGCTGAATCCAAACCAGTCATAAGGCGGCTCCTATTATTGGCCGAGTTGTTCAGCCAATTCCGCCGAACGCTGCGCGGCAGCGGTGAGGGCTTTATCCACTAAGGCTTCAAAATCACCGGCTTGGAAAGTTTTGATAGCCGCTTCGGTGGTGCCATTCGGTGAGGTCACGCGGCGGCGCAATTCGGCAGGCTCGAACGCGCTGGCCAGCGCCATGCGCGCAGCACCGAAGGCGGTTTGACGCGCTAACAAACTCGCGGTTTCCGCCGGTAAACCAAGGCGCTCACCGGCGGCAGTCATGGCTTCCATTAAGAGGAAAAAATACGCCGGGCCGCTCCCAGAAACCGCCGTCACCGCATCAATTTGCTGTTCTTCTTCTAACCACAACGTGAGACCAACGGCTTCTAACAGGCTTTCCGCGTGTTCACGTTGCGCCGCGTCGGTGTGGGCGTTGGCATACAAACCGCTGGCCCCTTCATGCAGTAGCGCGGGCGTGTTGGGCATACAGCGCACAATGGCGCGATTGCCCAGCCAATTTTCTAAGCTGGCACACGGAATACCGGCAGCAATCGACACAATCAAGGCTTTTTCTGGCACGTTCGCGGCAATTTCAAGGCAAACGCTTTTCATGATTTGCGGCTTAACCGCTAAGACCACAATGTCTGCGTCTACGAGGACGGCGGCGTTATCGGCCACGACTTGAATGCCATGCTCATGCGCGATGCGCTCACGCTGCTCGGCGTTCGGTTCGCTGGCGGTCAATTTTTCAGCAGGCACAGCACGCGCCAAAAGACCACCAATTAAGCTGGTGGCCATGTTGCCCGCACCCACAAACGCAATACGCGGATAATTTTCTGGGTTCATAAAAAAACCTCCTTAAAGAGAACGATGGGGATAAGGGCGCGCACCGAATAACGCGCTCCCGACGCGCACACAGGTCGCGCCTTCCAAAATGGCCGCTTCAAGGTCATCACTCATGCCCATTGAGAGCGTGTCCAGTGACAACCCCAGCCCTTCACGCAAGGTACGCAAGCGCGCAAACGCCGCACGCTGCGCCATGACGTCTGGCGTGGGTTCGGGAATGGCCATCAAACCGCGTAGCCGCAGATTCGGCAGCGCCGCGACAGCCGTCGCCAGTGCGGGTAGTTCGTCAGGCGTACAACCGGATTTGCTGGCCTCACCACTGACATTAACCTGTAAACAGATATTCAACGGCGGCAAATCCGCCGGACGCTGCGCCGACAAACGCTCGGCAATTTTGAGCCGGTCAACGGAATGCACCCACGCAAAATGCTCGGCTAATGCCTTGGTTTTATTGGATTGAATAGGGCCGATGAAATGCCAAATCAGCGGCAAATCACGCAATTCGGCGTGTTTAGCGAGCGCCTCTTGCAGGTAATTTTCACCAAAGTCCACCTGACCGGCGGCATACGCAGCACGCAAGGCGCTGGCGGGCTGCGTTTTACTGACGGCTAACAGATGAACCGTGTCGGCTGGGCGTCCGGCGGTGTGCGCGGCGTCACAGATTCGCGCACGAACCTTTGCCAAATTTTCAACGATTGAGGACATTGCACAGGCTCCGCTGGGCGCTGAGAGTGCCCGCATTCTACCCATCCGATGGCCTTTAGGGAGAGTTATGGACATTCGGAACTGGCTGGCCAACGGTGTGCGCGCCGGTGCGTCAGATGTACACCTGTCGGCGGGAATGCCACCGTTATGGCGCATTGACGGCACCCTGCACGCCCTGTCTGATACCTCCGTATTAAGCGCCGATGCTGTGCGCGCCTTGTTGTTGCCGCTGTTAAATCCGGCGCAATGGGCGCACGTTCAGCAACAGCGCGATGCAGATTTAGCCTGTACGTT
>JACCEE010779406.1_pt1 | contig 10881 bp, 9 predicted proteins | sample 7449931 | NCBI WGS metagenome assembly JACCEE01 (sample SAMN15323457, study PRJNA562643) | freshwater metagenome | isolation source: river surface water | place: USA:Blue River Watershed | collected 2017-08-19 | reverse complement strand
GGGAGAAGCTAATGTCCAGTTGATGTTAATTACGCGGTTATTACGCTCGGCAGAATTAGCCACTTCGATGGATGAGCGCAATAAACACATTAAAGGCACGCACGATGCTTTTTTGCGTGTTTATGATTTATTAGGTCAAGCCGAGAAAACGGTTACCACTGAAAAAGGTCTAGCAGACCTTAAAGCGGTTCTGAAAGGTGTTTCTGGTTATGAAAATACGGTTAATGCTTTCTTTGGTCGTTTAGAACGTGAGCCTTTAGAAAGTACCCGCGAATCTTATACATTTTTATTAAAAGAAGGGCTGTCTGTCGTCACGCAATTAGACTCAGATATGAAAAGTCTAATTGAGGGTAAACAAGCAAACGCAGAGCGCCTTAATCAAGAAAATGCAGAAACGTATAATACCGTTTCTGGATAATGTTAGGGTTGATTTTTATTGGTTTGGTTGTTGGTTTATTGTTGGGTGTGTTTATTACACGGCATTTAACCCGTCAATTAGGTGGAGAACCAAGCGCAGTGGTGGCTATGGCCAACGGTATTGCGAATGGTGATTTATCCATGCACATAGAAACAGCAGACAGCGTGGACGGCAGTATTGTTCATGCCATGAGTTTAATGCAGGAGTCACTGGTTAAAGTGGTCACGACCGTGCGTTTTAGCAGTGATGGTATTGCGGCCGGTGCCACGCAAATTGCCAACGGCAACACCGATTTGGCCGCGCGTACCGAACAACAAGCGGCTTCGTTGCAACAAACAGCGGCCAGCATGGAAGAAATTACGGCAACCGTGCGCCAAAACGCTGACAACGCGCGTCAGGCCAGCACCTTGGCCACCGATGCCTCACGCACGGCGGATGAAGGGCGCGAAGTGGTGCATCAAGTGGTGGAAACCATGCAGGGCATCAACGAAAGCTCGCAGCGCATTGCCAGTATTATCAACGTGATTGATTCGATTGCCTTCCAAACCAACATTTTGGCGCTGAATGCCTCGGTGGAAGCGGCGCGTGCCGGTGAGCAAGGGCGTGGTTTTGCGGTGGTGGCGGGCGAGGTGCGTAGTTTGGCCAGCCGTAGCGCCGACGCCGCGCGTGAAATTAAAACGCTGATTGATGATTCAACCCGTCAAGTGGGTGAGGGTGCGCGATTGGTGGAGCGTGCCGGGCAAACCATCGGTGAGGTGGTGGGTGCGGTGCGCCGTGTGACGGACATCATCGACGAAATTTCTGCCGCTTCGCAGGAGCAAAGCGATGGCATTAGCCAAGTCAACGTAGCCGTCGCGCAGATGGACCAAGTGACGCAACAAAATGCCGGTTTAGTACAAGAAGCGACGATTGCGTCGAGCACTTTGGCCAGCGAGGCGCGCAGCTTGTTGGAGGTGGTGTCCGTATTCCGTTTGGATGAGCGGGCGCTAAAAATGCTGGCTCCGCCGCGTAAGCCCATGATGCACACCAGTGCTTCTCGTGGTACGAAAATCGCTGTAACGCCCAAAAAGCCGGATGCTGCCGTTAGCCGCACGCCATCTCGCCATGATGCCGATGAGTGGGAAACCTTCTAAAAACAAGGTGTTAGATATTAAAAAGCCCCGTTAAACGGGGCTTTTCTGTTTAGTGCGCGTCAATCATGCGCCGCAAAATTTTGCGGAAAATAGCTAATTCTTCGGGTGAAATGCCGGTGAATAAACTGTCTTGTTGCGCGTTGAAGAATGCCCACAACTGCGCCACTTTGCTGTGACCGGCTTCGGTAATTGAAAAGCCGCCCTCGTGCGCGTGAATTAACGCCGCGCGTTGCAGCGTTAGCACGGTTTCTTCAACTTCGTGTGCCGGAATGACCGCTTCACGTTGTAATTGTGCGGGCGTTAGTGTGGGGTTGTCGTCCAGTATCAACAAAATGCGGGCTTCGCTGGTGCTGAGGCCAATCGTTTGTTGGCATTGGCTGTTGCAGGTTTGGCACACGTTGACCGCTTTTAGCATCAGATGCGGCAAGCTGTTTTGTAGTGCGTTCTGGGTGGCGGCAGGCGAGGGCGTGGTTTTTCGCGGTGCTTCTGGGTGCAGTAAGGCCACCGAATACGCGCCTTGGTGATACAGCAACGGCGCACGCCCAAAATCATCAAAGTGCAGCACGCGCCCAATCATAATCCAGTGGTCACCGGCGTCGATGGTTTGATAACGCTCACACTCAAAGCGTGCCGCGCAATCGGGTAACAACGGTGCTTCACCGACGCCCACGCTGTATTCAATACCCGCAAACTTATCTTCTTGCGGACGGGCGAAATGGTTAGAGACCGCAATTTGTTCGGCAGATAGCACATTCACCGCAAAATGCGACGCCTCCATAAATATCGGCAGACTGTTCGCGCGTTTATCCAAGCTCCATAAAATCAGCGGCGGAGACAGCGAAACCGAATTAAAACTATTCGCCGTAATACCGACTTTGCGGCCATCCGCGCTTTGCGCCGTCACAACAGTGATACCGGTTGCAAAGTTACCCAAGGCATGACGAAACGCATGAGCATCAAAAGGCGCGTTTCTAGAATTGTTATCGTATGTCACGTTTTTAATACTCCTGATGAGTGAACGAACAAGGCGCTTTGCAACTAAAAGGCGTAATGCGGTATTACAAAATTCGCGCTTTGAAACTACGCCCTTTAATAGTGCGTGTGCTTAACCGTTGCAGCGCTTCTTTGGCACGCTCGCGCGCAACAGCCACATAAGCATTGTGGTCATGTAACACAATTTTGCCAATTGTTTCACCCGGCAAACCGCCTTCACCACTGAGTGCGCCAACAATATCTCCGGGGCGCAATTTATCTTTGCGTCCACCGCTGATATTGAGCGTAGTCATGGTGGGTAATAAACGCTCTTCACCGCGCACGCGCAATAACGCTAATTCGGCCCACGCTAACGGCGTTTGTTGTTGCGCTTCAATGGCCGTGGCGCGCGTTGCTTCATTCGGCGCAACCAAGGAAACGGCCAACCCTTTTTCGCCCGCGCGCCCGCTGCGCCCGATGCGGTGAATGTGTATGGCGGGGTCGCGTGACAGCTCGGCATTGATGACCAAATCAATGCCTTCGATGTCCAAACCGCGCGCAGCGACATCGGTGGCGACCAAAATGCGGCAGCTTCGATTGGAAAACATCGCCAGCACTTGATCGCGCTCGCGTTGCTGTAAATCGCCATGCAGCGCCAATGAAGAAATTTTGCGTGCGTTCAAACCCGCAGCGATTTCATCGCATTGTTGGCGCGTTTGGCAAAACGCAATACAGGATTCAGGACGAAAATGCAGCAGCACGCGCGCCACCGCTTCAAGGCGTTGGCTGGCGTCAATTTCGTAAAAATGTTGCTCAATTTCTTGCTGAGAGTGCTGACTTTCCACTTCAACCCGTTTGGGCTTTTGTAGGAAACGTGCGGCTAATTGGTTGATTCCGTCGGGGTACGTCGCGGAAAACAGCAGTGTTTGGCGCTGGCTGGGCGTGTGCTCAATGATGGCGCTGATGGAATCAATAAAGCCCATGTCTAACATGCGGTCGGCTTCGTCCAGTACCAAACATTTCAGGCCGGAAACGCGCAACGTACCGCGTTCAAGATGTTCCTGAATGCGCCCGGGTGTGCCTACCACCACATGCGCGCCGTGTTCCAACGAGCCAATTTGTGGACCAAATGGCACGCCGCCGCAAAGCGTGAGCACCTTAATGTTGTCGAGATTGCGCGCTAATTGGCGAATTTCACGCGCCACTTGGTCGGCGAGTTCGCGGGTGGGGCAGAGCACAAGGGCTTGGCAACCAAAATAACGCGGGTTGAGTTGCGTCAGTAAGCCCAACGCGAAGGCGCAGGTTTTACCGCTGCCGGTACGCGCTTGGGCGATTAAATCCTGTTTTTCCAGAATCAGCGGCAAGCTGGCGGCTTGAATGGGCGTCATGTGTTGATAGCCCAAGCTGTCAAGGTTGCTGAGTAAAGCGTGAGGAAGGGCCAGACAAGAAAAAGCGTTGCTCAAAATAGAGACCTGCAAACACAAAAAGGGAAAGTAGCGGTGGCCACAAAAACAAAGGGCTGCCGGAGTGTCCGGCAGCCCATGCAGTGACGCAGCGCGTTAAAACCGCTTACAACAGCGCGCGCCCGACCACACTCAACAGCGGTTGTGGGTACACGCCCAGCAACAGCGTGAGCGCCGCGACCAGCAACAGCATTAAACCGCCCGCGCGTTGTGGCCAATCTTGTTGGGCATCACGCGGTTGCAGGTTTCGCTGTGCGAGGAACATCGTCACCATCACGCGCAGGTAATAGAACACCGCAATGGCGCTGCCCAGCACCATCGTGCCCAGCAGCCACCAGCGTTGCGCTTCAACGCCCGCCGCCACCACATAGAATTTACCGATGAAACCCGCCGTCAGCGGAATGCCCGCCAAAGACAGCATCATCACCGCCAGTACGGCGGTCAGATATGGACGGTGCCAGAACAGGCCACGGTATTCATACAGGGCGTCACAGTCGCGGCCTTGGTAGGGCGTAGACATCAGCGTAATCACGCCGAACGCACCCAAGCTGGTCAGTGTGTAGGTGAAGAGGTACACGCCGATGGCTTCTGTAGCGATGCCTTTGCTGGCAATCAACGCCACCAGCAAATAGCCAAAATGGGCAATCGACGAATAACCTAACAGGCGCTTGAGGTTCGATTGCAGCAACGCCAACAAGTTACCGACGAGGATGGACGCCATCGCCAATACGCTCAAAGCGTTGCCTAACCAACCTTCGCTCATGAAAGCCGGAGAGATTTGGTACAGACGCAGCAAGACCGCAAAAACGGCCACTTTGCTGGCTGTGGCCAGAAACGCCGACACGGGAGCGGGTGCGCCTTCGTAAACATCAGGTGTCCAAAGGTGGAACGGTGCCAGCGACAGCTTGAACGCCAAGCCAATCAGCATCATGCCGACGCCCGCTTGCACCAACAGGCTAACGCCGCCTTTCGCCAAGGAAACGCCTACACCGGCAAAGCTCAGGCTGCCGGATTCGGCGTACAGCAACGCCATGCCGAACAGCAGGAACGCAGAACCTGCCGCAGAAAGCACCATGTATTTCACACCGGCTTCCAGCGAACGACGGTTAAAGAAGGCGTAAGCAATCAGACCGTACGTCGGTACAGAAAGCAGCTCCAGACCAATAAACAGCCCCGCCAAGTGTTGTGCGCTGACCAGCACCATGCCGCCCGCGCACGCCAATAGCATCAGCAAATACAGTTCTTCGCGGTTGCCCGGATAACCCTGTTGGCCTTTGCCCAAATACGCATGGGTAAGCGTGATACAGCCCAGCGTCGCCGCGATGATTAACGCACTGTAATACAAGGCGAAATGATCGATACGCAGCAGCGAAGTGACGTCTGTGGGGGCTGCATTCAGCGCAGGAAGTGCTGATAACAGCGCCGCATTCAGGCCGACAACCGATAGCCAGAACGTCATGCTGTGGCAGCGTTTCCACGCGATGCCCAGCATCACGACCACAGCGGTCGCGCCCGTGACCAGCAGGGGGAGAAGAGCGGTCAGGTGTTGAGTGGTAATTTCCATAGTGCTAATCACCGCGCCAATTCAAGGTGGGAAGAGGCTGCACTCAGCCACTGCTGTACGCCCTGCATACTGGCCGCTGACGTATCCAGTACCGGCTGTGGGTAAATGCCGAGCAGAATTAACAGCACCGCTAACGTCAGAACCATGCCCAGTTCACGCGCTTTGAGGCCGGGTAACGGTGTATCTGTTTTGGTCGGGCCAAAATGGGCGCGGTGAATCATGCACAGCGAATACACCGAACCAAACACCAAGCCCGTTGCGGCCAGAACCGCAATCCACGGAGCGGTTTGGAAGCTGCCCATCAGAATCAGAATTTCACCGACAAAGTTACCGGTGCCCGGTAAACCCAACGCCGCCGCCGCAAAAAACAGGCTGATGGCAGGCAGCCACGGCATCCGCGCCCATAAACCGCCCATAGCGCGGAAGTCACGGGTATGCACGCGCTCATACAACTGACCGCACAGAATGAACAGCGCCGCCGCTGAAAGACCATGCGCCACCATCTGCACCACGGCACCTTGCAGCGCCATTTGACTGCCGGAATAGATGGCAATCAGCACGAAACCCATGTGCGACACGCTGGAATAGGCAATCAGGCGTTTGATGTCGGTTTGTGCGAAGGCCACCAATGCACCGTAACCAATCGCAAACACGCCGAACGCCATCGCAATCGGTGCAAATTCCACCGACGCATTCGGGAAGAATGGCAAGCAGAAGCGCAACAGACCGTAGGCAGCGGTTTTCAACAGGATACCGGCCAAGTCAACCGAGCCAGCGGTTGGGGCTTGGGCGTGTGCATCAGGCAACCACGAATGCAGCGGCACCACCGGAAACTTCACCGCAAACGCGATGAAGAAGCCCAGCATCAACAGGTATTCGGTACCGGGAGCCAGTTTAGTTTTCAGCAAATCGGCATACGCGAAGGTCAAGACGCCGGTTTGACTGTGGTGGATAAACACCAGCGCCAAAATAGCAATCAACATGACCAAGCCGCTGGCTTGCGTAAAGATGAAAAACTTGGTGGCGGCGTTAATACGGCTTTTGCCGGTGCTGCCGCTATGACCCCAGAGCGCGATGAGGAAATACATCGGCACCAGCATCATTTCCCAGAAGAAGAAGAACAGGAACAGGTCGATGGCTAAGAACACGCCCACCACGCCGCCCAAAATCCACAGCAAATTCAAATGGAAGAAGCCAACCCGACGGCTGATTTCATTCCATGAACAGATAACGGAGAACACACCGAGCAAGCCGGTGAGCACAATCATCAGCATGGACAAGCCATCTAAGGCCAAGTGCAAGCTGATGCCGAAACGCTCAATCCACGGCACTTGGAATTCTAATGCCCACTGAGGGCCAGTGCCGGGAGCTGGTGCCACGCTAAAATTGGCGCTCGCCCATAAGTCGAGACCCAAAATCAGCAGTAAGGCAGTACTTAGTAAGGCGATCCAGCGTGGCAGCAGAGCGCCGAAACGCTCCGTCTGCCAGCAGAGCAGGCCGCCGATGAAGGGAATCAGGATTAGCCAAAGCAGAATCATGACGGGCCGCTTTCCTTTAATTCATGAATAGAAGGATAGCCAGCACCAGTACAGCACCACCCATTACGGAGGTAGCGTACCAGCGAAGGCTGCCGGTTTCGGTCTTACTCAGTACCGCATGGCCTGCGCGCACCAAGAAGGGCAGCGCCACCAGACCTTGGTCAACGGGGTCACGGCGCAACAGGTGGCAAATCAGCAAGTACGGGCGCACAAACAGTTTGTCGTACAGCCAATCGAAGCCCCATGCGGCATACCACCACGCGGACAAAAAACGCCCCGGTGCGCTGTTGGCGATAGAGGTGGCCACTGTGCGTTTACCCAAGAACAGCAAGGCCGCCAAAATGATGCCTGATACGGCAATCACGCCAGAAATCAGCTCCAAACTGTGTTTGGCATCACCGCCCGCATGACCGGCGCTGTGTGGCAAGACGCCTGCCAAAGGTGGCGTAATCAACGCGCCGACAAAGGTAGACAGTACAATCAAGGTGCCTAACGGCAGGTCGTGGGCGATGCTGTGGCTGCCATGCACTTCACACTTAGCTTCACCGTGGAAGGCGATGAAAATTAAGCGGAATGTGTAAATGGAAGTCAGGAACGCACCGGCTAAACCGGCATACAACAAGCCTGAATGACCGCTGGCGAAGGCTTCCCAGAGAATTTCATCTTTAGAGTAGAAGCCCGCTGTAACCAACGGCAACGCGGCCAACGCAGCGCCACCCACCACAAAACTGGCATACGCCATCGGCAGTTTTTTCCACAGGCCGCCCATCTTGAAGATGTTTTGCTCGTGGTGGCAGGCATGAATCACCGACGCAGAACCCAAGAACAACAGGGCTTTGAAGAAGGCGTGTGTCATCAGGTGGAAAATCGCGGCATCCCACGCGCCAACGCCCAGCGCCAAGAACATGTAGCCGATTTGGCTCATGGTGGAATACGCGAGGATGCGTTTGATGTCGGTTTGCACCAGTGCGGCAAAACCGGCCAGCACCAGCGTAATACCGCCCACGATACCCACCAGCTCCAGCACGTCCGGCGTGAGCAGGAACAGGCCATTGGTGCGCGCAATCAGGTACACGCCCGCCGTCACCATCGTGGCGGCGTGAATCAGCGCAGAAACGGGCGTCGGGCCAGCCATCGCATCCGCCAGCCACGTTTGCAACGGCAGTTGCGCGGATTTACCCACTGCGCCGCCCAGCAGCATCAGCGTTGCAACCCATAACCATGTGTCACCGGCAACGTATTTTTGCGGAGCCAGTGTCAGCAGTTCCTGAATGTTCAGCGTGCCGAGGTGCATCAACAGGATGAACAGGCCAATGGCCATGAACACATCACCGATGCGCGTCACGATGAAGGCTTTCAGCGCCGCGTTGCCGTTCTTCACTTCGGAGAAATAGAAGCCAATCAGCAGGTACGAGCACAGCCCCACGCCTTCCCAACCGAAGTACAGGAACAGCAGATTATCGCCCAGCACCAAAAACAACATGCTGGCGATGAACAGGTTGGTGTACGCAAAAAAGCGTGAATAACCGTCTTCACCGCGCATGTACCAACTGGCGAACAGGTGAATCAGGAAGCCCACGCCAGTTACGACGCCCAACATGGTGGCGGATAAGCCATCTAGATAGAGCGTGAATTTAGGCGCGAAGCCTGCCACGTTCATCCATTGCCAGAGTGTTTGGGTGTAAACACCGCCCTCTGGAGGAGCCATGTTGAACTGCCAAATGACGATTGCCGCGCAGAACGCCGACAAACCCACAGACCCGACCCCAATCAGGGCCGCCACATTTTCAGACAAGCGCCCGCGCGAGAAGGCCAGCAACAGCCACCCGATGAGCGGGAACAAGCAGGTAAGGAATAGTAGGTTCATCCGCGCATCTCGCTGGCAGCATCAATGTCGAGGGTGTTAAAGCGGCGATACAGTTGCAGCAAAATAGCCAAGCCAATGCTGGCTTCAGCGGCTGCCAAGGTAATCACCAGAATGAACATGATTTGACCGTCGGCCTGAATCCAGCGGCTGCCCGCCACCACGAAGGCCAGCGCGCAAGCGTTCATCATGACTTCTAAGCTCATCAGGATGAACAGGATATTGCGCCGCACCATGAGGCCAATCAGTCCTAAACCAAACAACACGCCTGCCAGTAGCAAGCCGTGTTCCATCGGAACGCCTGTCATACGCCGTGCTCCTTGGCCTCAGGACGGCCGAGATGGTAGGCCGCCACCAATGCCGCTAACAGCAGCATGGATGCCAGTTCAACAACCAGCAAATAAGGGCCATACAGTTGAATACCAACCGCTTTTGCATCAATGGTTTGCGTGCCAATCAGTGCATCCGTTGGATGGTTGAACAGGGCATTGAACAGCAGCATCAGCAGCAGCGCCGACAAGGAGCCGGGCCCTATCCACACTTCTGCTTTCAGCCAGCGTTTTTCCTGCGTCGCTGTTTCTGCGCCCAAGTTGAGCATCATCACGACGAACACGAACAGCACCATGATGGCACCGGCGTACACGATGATTTCCAGCACGCCCGCAAAGGGTGCGCCTAAGCTGAAAAACGTGGTGGAAACCGCCAACAGTGAAACCACTAAATACAGCAACGCATGTACCGGATTGGTGTGGGTAATCACCCGCAGCGTAGACGCCACCGCCACACCCGCCGATAAATAAAAGGCAAATTCCATCGTAGTCCGTCCTTAAGGCAGTAAGCCTTTTACGTTGATGGGCTCGGCCTCGTTCTGCGCGCTGCCTTTTGGTTTGCCGTCGATGGCCATACCGGAGACGCGGTAGAAGTTGTATTCCGGGTTTTTACCGGGGCCGGAAATCAGCAAATCGTGTTTCTCGTACACCAAATCTTGGCGCTTATATTCAGCCATTTCGAAATCAGGCGTGAGCTGAATGGCGGTGGTGGGGCAGGCTTCTTCGCACATGCCGCAAAAAATGCAGCGTGAAAAGTTGATGCGGAAGAATTCTGGATACCAACGACCGTCGTCGCGCTCGGCTTTTTGCAGAGAAATACAACCCACTGGGCACGCAACCGCACACAGGTTACAGGCCACGCAACGCTCATCGCCGTCGGGGTCGCGGGTCAGGACGATGCGGCCTCGGTAGCGTGGCGGCAAATAAACAGCTTCTTCGGGATATTGCAGGGTGTCACGTTTACGGAAAGCATGGGAAAACACCATGCCCAAACTGCGAAGCTGGGTTCCGGTGCCGTACAACACCTTGCCGATGTACTTGAACATTCAGTCCTCCTTACTGGGCAACCAGCACTAAAAAGCCAGTGACCAGCAGGTTTAGCAGGGTCAGCGGTAAGCAGAATTTCCAGCCAAACGCCATCATTTGGTCATAACGTGGGCGCGGGATAGACGCGCGCAACAGAATGAACAGCATCATGAAGAAGGCTGTTTTCAACGCAAACCAGAAAAATGACAGCTGCGGCAGGATGTCAAACGGCCCATGCCAGCCACCGAAGAACAGCGTCACCAACAGCGCAGACACCAGCACAATGCCGATGTATTCACCCACGAAGAACATGCCCCATTTCATACCGGCATATTCGATGTGGTAGCCGTCGGCCAATTCTTGCTCGGCTTCGGGTTGGTCAAAGGGATGACGGTGTGTGACCGCAACGCCTGCGATAAAGAAGGTACAGAAACCCAAAAACTGCGGAATGATGAACCACAGATTTTGTGCTTGATATTCAACGATGTCGCGCATGTTGAACGAGCCAACTTGCGCCACAACGCCCATCAGCGATAAGCCCAAAAACACTTCATAAGACAGTGTTTGTGCCGAG
>JACCEE010190985.1_pt1 | contig 10883 bp, 9 predicted proteins | sample 7449931 | NCBI WGS metagenome assembly JACCEE01 (sample SAMN15323457, study PRJNA562643) | freshwater metagenome | isolation source: river surface water | place: USA:Blue River Watershed | collected 2017-08-19 | reverse complement strand
GGTAGGCGGCGCTAGCCTCACTCCCGATAGTTGGGGTAGGATTGTCAACTTCAAGGCATAGGAACCGGGGCGGAAAAACCGGGTTGGAAAACCAAGGCAGCTTGTCCCTTGTCCCTTGTCCCTTGTCCCTTGTCCCTTGTCCTAAGTCCCTTGTCCTTGGTTTTTTATCACTTCTGTGAAGACTGATGAAAAATGACCAATTTTTTATCACTTGTATTACAAGTCAAATGACAAAGGACAAAGGACAAATGACATATGCTCGATTGGGGGCAGCACACATATATTATGGGTCTTGTCATTTGTCCCTTGTCACTTGTCCTTGGTTTTTTATATTTTGTGTGAATTTTCAGGAAAAATGACCAATCTTTTTATCACTTGTATTACAAGTCAAAGGACAAAGGACAAATGACAAATGACAAATGACAAATGACAAATGACAAATGACAAAGGACAAATGACATATGCTCGATTGGGGGCAGCGCACATATATTATGGGCGTCCTAAATGTAACGCCCGATAGTTTCAGCGATGGGGGTCAGTTCAATACCCCGGCTTTGGCTCGGGAACGAGCCCGCTATATGGCATCGAATGGGGCGGATATTATCGATGTGGGGGGGCAGTCCACCCGTCCCGGTGCTGAACTGGTCTCGGAAACAGAAGAAATGCAGCGGGTAATACCGGTGATCGAAGCACTGCGGGAGGAAAATTGCTTACCGCCGGAGGTGCCGATTTCTGTGGATACTTTCCGGGCCTCTGTAGCAAAAGCGGCGATCGCGGCTGGGGCAAATTGGGTCAACGATATCACTGCAGGCACCGGCGATCGGGATATGCTCCCTGTAGTCGCCCAACTGGGAGTCCCCCTAGTCCTGATGCACAGTCGGGGCACCCCCCAAACAATGCAAACCCTCACCACCTATCAAAACTTAATTGCCGAAATCCACGGCGCCTTGCAAGAGCGAGTAGAAGCCGCTCTCCAAGCAGGAATTGACCGCCGCCACATCATTATTGACCCCGGTATCGGCTTTGCCAAAACCCATCCTCAAAACCTAGAAATCCTGCGGCGGTTGGCAGAGTTTCGGTCTTTGGGATTGCCAATTTTAGTTGGTCCCTCCCGCAAGAGCTTTATCGGCCATATTCTTAACCAACCCTCACCCCAAGAGCGCTTGTGGGGGACGGCGGCGGCTTGCACAGCGGCGATCGCCGCCGGAGCTGACATCATCCGCATTCACGACCTCCCCCAAATGCGCGACGTTTGCCGCGTCGCCGACGCCATTTATCGGAGAAATAATTGATAATTGATAATTGATAATTGATAATTACAGCTAACCAAGAAACCGGGTTTCTGCGAGAATCTCTGCATCAAAACCGAGATTTAATTAAGAAACCCGGTTTCTGCAACCTCACGGGGCAATGTATTAAGTTACTGGTGAACAAGCTGTGTCAATTATCAATTATCAATTATCAATTATCAATTATCAATTATGATTGCCCGTAGAACCCCCGTGGGGTGGCTCCTTCAAACCTTCCTCCGATCCCATCAAATCCGTCATCGCCTCCGTCAGCACCTTGGGATCCATAAAAATAATTTTCGCATTGGGACTAGCGCTCAATTCTTTACTAGCTTGCACATATCTTTGTGCGATGACAAACTTCAGCACCTCACTCATACTCAAACCATCGTGGCTCTTCTTCTGCAAAGTTTCAAAAATCAGACCCATCGACTCAGCAATCCCCTGCGCCTCAGCGATACTAGCCCGTTTTCTAATTTCTGCAGAACGCTCCTCCTCCATCGATTTTTGCAGCGTCGGAGGCAGACTCAAATGCTGCACCTCCACCCGCAGAACCTTCACCCCCCACTTTTCCGTCACCTCATCCAAGGCTTTCAGCAAGGCTAAATTGATTTCTGGCGTTCCCGAAATTGTCTCCTCTAATTTCATTTCTCCGATTTTAGCCCGGAGCGTAGTATTGACAATATTTTCGATAGCTAAAGCCAGATTATCTATAGAATAATGTGCTTTTTCTAATTCCACAATTTGCCAGTAAACAATGGCATTTACCTCCACAGAAACGCTATCTTTAGTAATAGCAGCTTGGGGAGGAATATCTAACACTTGCTCTCTGACTGTATCTTCTACAATAATATTATCTAACACGGGAATGAGAAAATTCAGACCGGGCTGGAGTTTGCGATGGTATTTCCCCAACCGCTCCACCAGCGCTTCATTCCCTTGATTGATTAATTTTATAGAACTGGCAGCGCCACCCCCTAAAAGTAACAAGGTGAACGGGACAAGCAGAGCCAAAACTAAATCCATGATGTTATCACTCTCCGGGCTAGAGGCAAAGAAACCCAAAACCGAGATTTGGTTAAGAACCCCGGTTTTTGTCCAGGCACTCTCATCGTAGCGCGTTAGCGTCGTCATTGACACACCCCTCCCCTGATGCTATCATTATTGCTAGCACCCAAAAAACTACCCGAACCCCTTTCAGGGATTGAAACGAAACGGATTTTCCTGCCTTAGTGCTGTGACACCAGCACCCACTACCCGAACCCCTTTCAGGGATTGAAATAACGGAACTACCACCAAATTGGTGGCGTCCATTGATATGGGCGTGGTCTTTCGGGCCTTAAATTCTGGGTTTGATTGCCAATCGCCGTCAGGCTTCGCCCCTACAGATTGCTTCGGGGGCGGACAATTCATAAATTGCCCATACCCCCACGACAAACCTTGTTTTTTATATGAAATCAATAGATTCGATCAAGGCATATGGTGGGGAAACCCGCAGTAGTTACGGTTTATTCTTCAAACGTCCCTTTCGGGAAAATAAAGTTAAAACACAACGACCATCTCGGATGGTGGCAGCTTTGGTGCTGGCGGGATTTTCCTGTCTTAGTGCCGTGACACCAATTCTAGCAGCGGAACGGCTGACCGTGCGCCTCGGTCCGGTGGAGCGATCGGCCTCCGTATCCGATTTAGAGCAATTTGTAAAGACAGGCAAGTTATCCCGCGAGCTAGAAGTATTTGGACCGTTTTTGACCGAAGGAGTGCGCCAAGCTCTGGATAGTCGTTTAGAGTTAGACTCCAAAATCGCCGAAGGGATAGTAGAAGATTTACTATCCTCGCCTCAAGGACAACGCCTTCTCGCCGCCTTGTTGCTAGTTTTTCCCCAACAAACTGCCGAAGAAATCAAAATGGCGCTGCAACTGGCATTCGCCAAAGCTAATGGTTTGAGTTTGTTAGGGATTTTGAAGGCTTTTCCTGGTGAAAACGTGACGGTGGATTTAACCGCTACCCTAGCCGTGGCTTCCCGGATTAATACATCATACTGGGAAACCCAAATCGCCCGATCGATTATCAAGCGGGAATTGACGGTGGATGGAGCGGCTTTTAAACCCACAAATCTTGAACCAACCGCATCAGGACTTTTCTCGGTGCAGGAGGAAACCCTCACTTTCGCCGATAAGCAGCGTCAACGCTCCATAGCAGCAGATATCTACTGGGGAGAGAATCAAAGGAGCAGAGGCGATCGCCCTACCCAAGACAACCCCTTGGTGGTGATGTCTCACGGGTTCGGGAGCGATCGCACATCCCTAAGCTATTTAGCCCGCCACCTGGCCAGCCACGGCATCACCGTGGTAGCCTTGGAACACCCGGGCAGTAATAAACAATGGTTGGATAATCTCCCCTTCACCATCAACCCCAATGAGTTGCTCCCTCCGGAAGAATTTGCCCATAGACCCCAAGATGTCAGCTTTGTTTTGGATGAATTAGCCAAACTGAACCGCCAAGGAAATAACCCCAGGCCCCAATTCAACACCGAAAAAGTGGTAGCTATAGGTCATTCCTTCGGTGGCTACACGGCTCTGGCTTTAGCAGGAGCCCGCCCCAACCTCGAAGAACTAAAGCAGTTTTGCCAGCGGAGTTTGCCCGTGGGCAGGGCCCCTGCCGACTGGTTGCAATGCGCCGCCGTGGGAGACAATACCAGGAGGCTGCCAGAAATGCGCGATCGACGCATCGTCGGTGTCGTGGCTATTACCCCCACCGCAGGGAAAATCTTTGGTGACAAAGGTCTCTCGTCAACCGCCGTCCCCACCCTATTCTTCTCCACCACCGAAGACGCCTGGGCTCCCGCCGTCAGCCATCAACTCCAACCCTTCCTAGGACTCCGGGAGCCGAAATACCTCGTCACCGCCTTTTCCGGCTCCCATTTCAGCTTTACCGAACCCAACTCCCCCAACCCCTTCCAAAGCAAAAGTACCGAAGAGCTAGAACCACCCGCCGCCCAAACCGAACCCATCCGCCAGCTCGTGGCTGGTATGACGATCGCTTTTATCAAGCAACAAACCCCCGAAGCCAAAACCTATGCCCCCTTTCTCACCCCAGCTTACGCCGAATACCGCTCCACCGCCGAAACACCCTTCCGCCTCAACACCGAAATCCCCTCCCGCCTCGCTCGCTGGTTAGAAGCTAGAGAGGAAACTATCGGTCAGAATTAGTCATTTGTCCTTTGTCCTTTGTCCTTTGTCACTTGTCACTTGTCCTTTGTCACTTGTCATTTGTCATTTGTCATTTGTCACTTGTCATTTGTCACTTGTATGAGAAATTAAAATCCAAATGACAAAGGACAATTGTTCGTTGTCACCTATCCTTTGTATGAATAATCAAAGTCCAAATGACAATTGTTCGTTGTCACCTATCCTTTGTATGAATAATCAAAGTCCAAAGTCCAAATGACAAATGACAAAGGACAAATGACAAATGACAAATGACAAAGTCCAAAGGACAAATGACCATTTACCAGGGCAAAATTTCCCCATTAGCGTGCCAGAAAGTCCCGGTATTTTCCAAGTTTAGCTCATCAATACGGGCAATTAAACCAGCCGCAGCCTGAGCAGGAGGAATACCAGTATTAGTCATTCCTGTATTGACCAACCCGGGATGGAGAACAGCCACCGCAATTTGGCGATATTTCAAGTCTCGGGCGAGAGACATTCCCACCATATTCGCTGCAGCTTTGGACATCCGATAGCCATAATAACCACCAGAGGTATTATCAGCAATAGAACCCATCCGGCTCGTGATAATAGCAACTTTGCCCCCAGGGGGTATTTGGGGCAACAGCGCAGCAGTGACCCGCAACGGTCCAAGAGAATTGATTTCAAACTGTCGCCGCATTCCTTCAAGATTCAGATTTTCCAGGCTATCCGTCGCCAACACCCCCGCATTATTGATTAAAACATCAATATTAACACCTTGCAAGTTATTAGCCAAACTAGCTACAGCGGCATCACTGCCCACATCGATTCCCGTTACCACCTGAACTCCTAAACCGTCTAATTTGGGCGAATTCTGGCGGCATACGGCGATGACGGTTTCGCCTCTGGCTTGCAAACAGCGGCATAATTCTAAGCCGATACCTCGGTTAGCACCGGTGACTAAATATGTGGACATAGTGGAGATTGTGCTATAATTTAGGATAATTATACTCGTTTGTAGTTGGGCTTTATCCCAAATTCCACATATTGGGTCAATGATGAGGGACGATGAAATCCAATTCTCCCCTGTGGGCGAGGAGTTTAGAGGAATAGGCTGGAAGCTAGAGAATAAAAAAAGAGTGTATTAGTTAACAGCATCTGGTTTGATAAATATGTTATGATAGCCAACATAATCAGATTAAAATCGGTGGCTTTGGCAGCAGTTATCATCGCGATGATTCCTGGTTTAGCGGTGGGCTGCCAGCCGAATTTACCAGAACAGACATCGGCAAATAACCCTGAAGCTGAAATCCAAACAGGAGCAATGGTGATACTGACAGGAGTGGTTTTGCAAAAGCCTTGGGCGAAGACTGAAGAATCTTGGCGGGCTGGGGGTAGTGAGTATTATGTTTTGGATGTGGGAGATTTGGAAGTAGAGGAACGTTCTGCCCAAGAGGGTGTCATCCTTCGTCCTTCTGAGGGGATAACTTTAGACAACTTTGCCCAATATATTGGTAAACGGGTAGAAGTGCAGGGGAAATATTTACCCCTAGAGCCTTATGTCCCCCAGAGTCCGATCGAGTCTTATCCGATGGGGCCCGATGGCAAACCCCTGCCTCGGGGCGGGGGTTTTCAAGTGCTATCAATTAGAGAATTCTTAGGTTCGTAGTTGGGCTTTAGCCCTCAAAAATGGTTTAATCGAGTTCTGATATCAAGTACGAGGGCATCGTTTGTGAATAGTTGTCCTAGGGGTGAAAAATCCGGACGCCCGGATCAAATAACCCCCTAACGGTGGTTAGTTAACCTGTTGACCTGATGCACCGTCTCCCCATCTCGAACGGGTGCTACCTAAAGCAAATATTCACCAACGATGCGAACAGACTTGATATGAGGTTCGAGGAAGGGCTTTAGCCCTAAAAAACGAACCAGGGAAAGAGGGCTAAAGCCCTTCCTCGAACTTGCTTTATTCGGCTTCCCCGGCGTGGTAAGAACTGCGGACTAACGGGCCCGATCGCACATGGGTAAAGCCCATATCACGGGCAATTTCCCCCAGATGATCAAATTCATCAGGAGTCCAGTATTTTTCTACAGGAAGATGTGCCAGGGAGGGACGCATGTACTGACCGAGGGTAAGCCGATCGCACAAAGCGGCCCTTAAATCTCTCATTGCCTCCACCACCTCCGCCGTAGTTTCCCCCAAACCCAACATCAAACCCGACTTAGTAGGGATGCTGGGGTTTAACTCTTTAACAATGCGCAGCACATCCAAAGAGCGATCGTACTTTGCCCCCCGCCGCACCGAACCGGTGAGCCGCCGCACCGTTTCCAGATTATGATTGTAACAAGCCGGAGCCGCCGCCACCACCAGGCCAATTCGCTGACGCTGCATCGCCTCTGGGGTCATCTCCACCCCAGAACCACCCCAAAAATCCGGCGTCAACACCTCAATACTCGTTTCCGGACTCAAACGGCGTACCGCCTCCATTGTCGCCACAAAAATGCTCGCACCCCCATCCGGCAAATCATCCCTCGCCACCGCCGTCAACACCACATAACGCAACCCCAAAAGCTGCACCGCCTCCGCCACCTTTTCCGGCTCTTGCGGGTCCAGAGGCATCGGCGCATGACCCTTATCCACCTGACAAAACGCACAAGCCCGAGTCCAAGTAGGACCCATCAGCAGAAAAGTCGCCGTTTTCTGGCTGTAACATTCCCCCCGGTTGGGACAGCGGCCCTCCTCGCAAATCGTGTGAATTTGCCTTTGCTTCACAATGCGCTGCACTGTAGAGATTTCGCTCGCCTTACCCAGAGAGCGGCGCAACCAAGATGGCATCGCCGTTACATTGAGCCGCAGTTGAGCAGTCCTGGAGTCAGTTTGAGAACTCATCGGCAATTCCTTTTCGATCGCTTATCACCTAATATGGTAAAGTACCCCCACTCCTAGGGGGCGGCATCACCACCTTTGGAGGATGACAGCAACAGACCGGGCAAGAAGCCTGTTTCGCAGCCGATGCCAACCTTTTGGCATGGAAATTTAAGGGAAAAGTCCCGACCTGTCCTATCCAGGAGCCTGCCACCCCGTGCATCCTACCTCTCGGTTCCATTTGTTACCCTATGTAAAGAGCTTCTCTTCTGCGGAGGGTGGCAAAGCTGGGCTGTCCTACGGAATGAGGTTTTACCCAGCGGTTCGCTTTCCTTGTCGGAGCAGGCTAGGCATTGCACTTCCACAGTGTCCCGCCCAGATTCCTTGTCTCCATCAGGCTACCGATAGGCAGTACAGTAAAAGACCGGATCTTATATTATTTGAGCTTTACACTCACCTGCATAGGAGTCAGTCGTGGCAACTAACAAAATCCTGGTTATCGATGACAGTAAAGTTATCCAGAAAATGGTACGCGAAATGTTGCCTCCGGGCAACTTTGATGTCCTTCAAGCCAAAGACGGGGAAGAAGGACTGAAAATGATTCGGGAAGAGCATCCCAACCTCATCATGCTGGACTTCCTATTGCCGAAGGTGAGCGGTTGGGAGGTATTCCAAGAGCTGCAAAAGATTGCTGAAGCCGAAGGGAAGATGACGCCCCTGGTCTTGATGTCTGGGCGCAAAGAGGAAGTGGCCGAGAAAATATCCGAACCATTTGAATACTTTGAGTTCATCGAAAAGCCCTTTGAGAAAAAATCTCTCATCGGCGCGATTAAATCCGCAATGCCTAAAGCCAAAAACTGGCAACCACCAGTCCCCAAAACTTCACCAGAAATTATGGCGATGAAAAAGCAAATCGCCACGATGCAGGCGGAAATAGATGCTTTGAAGAAACAGGTAAGTCAAATTATCACCGTGGTGAAGCAAAAATTAAAGTAAATTACATATATCACTTGTCACTTGTCACAAGGCCAAAGGACTTTTGACAAATGACCAGGGACAAATGACCAGGGACAATACTGATTTGCCCACACCAGGACTGAATGACTCGGGCAATAACCCCATTTTTCATGCCAATGGTTCTAGATTCCTCGTTTGCTGCGCTACTGAGTACCTCAGCCGATCGCCTGCACCAACTCCTAGCTGGTTTTTCCCGTTCCCGGATACTCGTTGTCGGCGATTTGACCCTGGATGAATTTCTCACCGGTCAAGTAGAACGCCTTTCTCGGGAAGCACCGGTCCTCATCATCCGCCACGAACACACCCGCCAAATGCCTGGTGGGGGTGCTAATGCTGCCTATAACCTAGCCAAGTTAGGCGCCCAAGTCAAAGTGGCTGGGTTGGTGGGCAAAGATGACCAGGGACGGGCCCTGCGAGATATTTTCGCCGCTGCTGGGGTGGATACTACGGGGATTTTACCTGACCCCGCCAGACCCACGGTGACGAAAACTCGGATTTCTGCTCACGCTCGCCAGTCTGTGACGCAGCAAGTTGTCCGGGTCGATCGCAAATCCGACGATTTGCCAGATTCTAACTTACAGCGACAATTAGCCGCCTACATCCGCGAGCAGTTACCCCATGTGGATGCGGTGGTTTGCTCTGACTACGGCGATGGTGTATTTACAGCCCCAGTTATTGCAGCCGCCTTGGGCCATCACCTGACGGTTGTAGATGCCCAAAAAGATTTGCATCGTTACGCCGGAGCTACGGTGTTTACCCCCAACTTGCCCGAGGCGGAGCTGGCCGTAGGCTATCCTATTCACAAGCCCCAAATCCTCACCCAAGCCGGAAAAGACTTATTGCAACTGGTGAAAGCCCAGAAAATTCTCATCACCCGAGGCGAGCAGGGGATGAGTTTGTTTGACCATAGTACCGAGGCCCATATCCCCGCATTCAATCGCACCGATGTGTTTGATGTTACTGGTGCTGGTGATACGGTGGTAGCAGCTCTCACCCTGGGATTGACTGGTGGTGCCTCCTTCTGGGAAGCCGCAGTTTTGGGGAATTTGGCGGCTAGTCTTGTTGTCCGCCATTTTGGTACAGCCACCACCACTCCCACGGAAATTGCCGAGGCGTTGCAGTCGCTTTTGAGCGAGGAGTGATTTTTGCTTGAATCTCCGTTGGTGTCCCTCCAGGCCCACCCAACTCTCCACTTTTGACCAGCAGACGAATCCGATTTCTGACGCTATGATGATCTTGGTGTTGGCCCTGGGAAGGGGGGGACCACCGCACGAAACTAACGAGCCCGGTGTTATGGAGGAGAATTTCTCCGGTAATGCCTGGTTATATAGAAAAGCGCCCAGCTCCTGGCTTCATTGAGAGCCTGAGTAGTTTTGCAATTAATAATGCCCTTTTTCTCCAGTGAGAATGAGGGCATTTGCTCATTCATTGGTTTTTTGATAATTGATAATTGATAATGGATAATTCAAAGGACAAAGGACAAAGGACAAAAGACAAAAGACAAAGGACAAAGGACAAATATAAAGTTTTGTTTCCCGATGTGTCTGCTTCTCAGCCATATGGGAAAAATATTAATATATTCTAGGGACACAAAATCCCGTGTTCCTAAAATCGCTGGGAGGTTTACTGTGTTCTTCAGGGATAAGAAATTCAATCTGGTGCATTGCCCCCAAAATCAAGGCAGCGTCATTTTAGAAATCATCGTGGTGCTTTTGGTTTTAGGTGCTTTTCTCTATGTGGTATGGCCGATTATTATGCGAAGTATGTCTGAGGATAATAATTCTCATCAAATTTTTACTGCCCAAAATAATTATCAAGTTTGATGATTATTTGTGTGAGAGAAAGGTCAGGGTGTTTTTTAGCAAGTAAAGTTAAATTGGCTGGATATTTTGACGATCGAGTAGTTTCATAAAAGCGGGCAATCCATATCAAGAAAATAGTTAGCTGGGAAGTAGGACCCTGAAGATGCGGTGAGGGGGATGGGTGTGTTGAGGCGTATTGGGGATGTTCAGGACCTCGATCGCCCCATGACCTAAAAGGACCCTCACTGGATGGGACATCGGGGCGAAATTAAGTGGGGGGTGACACCCCCCAAAAAAAAGCCCAAAATTTTTTCAAAAACCCCTTGACAAATCAAAAAGTTTGAGGGATTATGAATAAGGATCGCACAAGGGACTGTAGTTCAATTGGTTAGAGCACCGCCCTGTCACGGCGGAAGTTGCGGGTTCGAGCCCCGTCAGTCCCGTTCTCTTGACCGTACCACCACGGCGTTATCGGCGTAGCGTTACCCAAACTGTTGTGTCACTTTGACCAATCTTTGACCAATGTTATCACGCTGAGTAGGTAAATTGGTGAAAATTCCCCTCACCTGCATCACCTATGCCCCTAGGTATTTATCAAGGTTGATTATCTGAAAACGCTACTCAGATCAACAACTTAAATATCAAATATCAAGTATCTATGGGGACTGAGTAAGCTATCCCGGCTACGCTACTCACCCTACCGGACTACCTACCCTTTTTTCAG
>JACCEE010022056.1_pt1 | contig 10883 bp, 21 predicted proteins | sample 7449931 | NCBI WGS metagenome assembly JACCEE01 (sample SAMN15323457, study PRJNA562643) | freshwater metagenome | isolation source: river surface water | place: USA:Blue River Watershed | collected 2017-08-19 | reverse complement strand
GTCTTGACGACCCCTCAGCCCTGAAAAAACCGGGCTCTGACTAGGAGTTTTGCCTCTCTCAGTCTACCAGCGCCGCACCCGGTGGGGTAGGCCGCCCCCTCACCACCACTCTTCGGACGCCGGCTGCCTGGCCATCTGCTGCGCCTTGCGCCCTCCTGCCGAGCGGTTGCACTTCCTTGCATGCTCGGGCTCGGGCTGCTCGCCTTCGACCTCGGGGTGGCCCAGGTCGAACTTACTGCCGTCGGGGTTGAGGTGGGCGAGGTGGTCGGGGTAGACGGGCTGGCCGCAGCGTCGGCATGGCCGCGATCCGAGGCGGGTTAGCTCAGCGTTCCACCACGCTCGCTTGGCTCGCCAGTCGCCTCGGTAAAGCGGCTTTGCCATGCGCCCTCCGAACGTGCAAAGACCCCGGGAGCGGGGCTCAACCGGGGTCTGCGCACAGTGGTGCGTAGTGGTGGGCGGCTCGCCACTGATTGACCACGGCGAGCACCTCGGCGGTCGGGCGGTACCACTCGCGACCGTGCGCCACGTGGGCGGATAGCGACTCGTGCAGTCGCGCCTCATCGTCGAAGTCTCCGACCTTGATGGCCAGCAGTTCGCCCGGCTCGTCGTTGACGTCGCGCAAGTGCGACAGGCGGACGTCGATGCGACCGGTGCAGCCGAACTTGATCGTCCCATCTGGGAACCTCGCGGCGTACAGCACCGTGGGTACGAACTCGTGGAACTCGATGGCCGCGGCCCTGCGGCTTGCGGGCGGATTCTTGCCGAAGGCGTAGCGCTCGTCGTAGGTTCTGAGCATCGAACCTCCTGCTGGTTCGGTCACGCCCCGGGACTGTTGGCGCAGTCGCCGGGGTTCTGCTTCACCTCGTGTGGGCATACGAGGTCTAATGAGACTGAGACTACACGATTGTGATTCATCCGCAACCGATCCGGCGGTCTCGCATGGCTCGTACTTCGTGGACGACGAAGACCCTGCGCTTGTCGACCTTGCCGACGTCGGTGAGCGCGCCCTCCTCCCACCAGCGGTAGACGCTCGCCCGACTGGCTATGCCAGCCTCGCTGATGGCGTCGGCGGTGAGGCATGCGTGGTTGTTCGCCACTCCATCGCCCACCAGCTCGACCAGGTCGGCAACCAGTGCGCGGATCTCGTCGACGAACTCGATCACCCACTGTTGGCCGGCGATCCAGTCGAGGTGCTGCCGCAGCCACAGGCACTCACTGGCCACACTCGGTTCGGGCTGTCGCGCTCGCCACACCTGAGCCCGGGAGTCGACGACCCACACCATCCGGTCGGGGTTGGTCGGGGCTTGGTGCTGCACGCCGAGGTCGTGCATCTCGCCGACCGCCAGCCCGACCCAGGCGACCAGCGTCGGCAGGATGCCTTGGCGTCGTGCGCCCATCCGGCGTGCGAGGTCGGCCTCACCGATCGGGTCGTCGGTGGCGTCGGGCTTGGTGCGCCGGTCGGCCAGGTCGAGGGCGGCCGGGTCGATTGGGTAGCGATGCACCGGGTCGTCGGGGTTGCGACTGCCGCGAGCGAGCAGCTCGTGGTAGTTCCGTTCGAGCACGTCGGCCAAGTCGGGCAGCTCGTCGAGGTCGAGCTCGAGCTGGGTGCGCTGGGCGAGGTTGAGCCACTGGATCAGTTGGGGTGCGCGGTCGCCGCGATGCAGGGGCGTTGGTCCGACATGCTCGCTCATCGTGACCCCTGCGCAGAAGTTGGCCGACGAGAAGTTATCCACAGGCTCGGAAGTCGGCTCGGCCGGACACTTACGCTCTTGGTTACGTTGGGTGATCTACTCCAGGTCGTCTTCTTGTTCTCCTTTATGTTCTCCTCGGGGGTACATGGGGTGTACCCCAATAAGGACGCGTGGTGTACCCCATTAATCCCGAATGGGGTACACGGGGTGTCCAGAAAGGGGTACGCCGGGTGACCCCCTTTATCGGGGCTCTCGGTCGCTGCGTCGGTCCATCTGGGTGAGTTATCCACAGGCTCTAGCCCTCCTGAATCTTGTCGGGGTGTACGCGATAGACGGCTGTTCGGCCCCGCGACGCGGAGCTTTGGAGGGTGACCGCGCCGGCGTCTTTCAGCTCCCTGATGGCCCGCTTGATCATCTTCTCGGCGGCCACCAACTCGGCATCCGAGAGGGTTGTCGGGTCCTTGCCGAGGACGCTGACGATGAGCGCCTGATGCCCACCCCAGTACGTCGAGGGGGCGTGGCCGGCGGTGCTCACGTCCTTCGCGACGTAGCACATCTGAGCGAGCACGAGCCGCGCTCGTTCGCTCAGATGTGACCAGTTCGCGGAGAGCGCTGCACCGACCAGTCGAATGCCCATCAGACGCGCTCCAGGATGACGAGTTGGTCGCGGCCGTGACCGCCCTTGGTGAGTCCGCAGCGGCGCCATCCGGCCTGCTGGAAGCAATAGCCAGGGTTGGTGCTGCGCACGCGCTGAGGCGCCACGTAGGTGTAGTGGCGGGCTTCCTGCGGCCAGCGCTCGTCGGCCAGGGCGTCGGCCTCGCGGATCAGCTCGGACGAGAGCGCGGGTGACTCGTTGCGGAACACCGAGCAGCAGACTCCCTCTTGTCGATCCATGCTGATGAACCGCCGCCAGACGAACAGTGCACGGTCGTCATGCCCAAGTAGGACGAGCTTCTCGCCCGGACCAACGAACAGGGCGCGAGCCCGTCCGTCCGCATACTCCCGTCGTGAGTAGTGCCGCGAGAACAGGTCGAGCGCCGTCGGGTCGCCGTCGCGTGCGATGCGCCACAACGTCGTACCGGTCGCGATCGCCGGAGTGGTATCGAATAGCGCGCGCATTTCAGCAGCCCTCCGCGAACAGGTGATCGGCCGGCTCGAAGTTGCACCAAAGCACTTCAGTGCGGCGCCCGTCGATGCCCGCCTGCTGGGTGCTGGCCGCGATCTCGACGGTGCTCCAGTCGGCGTAGAGATGGTCATACAGCGCCGAGCGATAGCCGCTGAGCACTACCGCCGCGGCGGTCGCATTGAGCGCCTCGGCCAGCTCGGCATGCTCGGCTTCGGTGTGCAGTTCGTGCACGTACTGGAGCGAGCGGCGGGTGCTCGACAGATAGGGCGGGTCGACGTAGAGCAGCACCTCGGGTGCCCGCCCGTACCGCTCGATCACGTCGAGGGCGGGCATACACTCCAGCTGGACCGAGGCGAGCCGGGCAGCCGCCGGCGGCATTCGCTCGACATACCCGCGCAGGTAGGTGGCCATCGTGGCGCCCGTGGCGGTGCGGTCGATGTAGTACCGCCACCCAGTGCGGGTGCGGCGTCCGGCGCGTCCCTGGACGAGCTGAGACCACACGCGGCGTGCGACCTCCAGGTCGTCGAGGTTGTCCATCGGCTGGCGGCACAGGTCCAGCTCGACGCGGCTGTGGGGTGTGAACGTGCACACCCGCATGAGGTCTTCGGGCTGGTCGCGTAGCACCCGCCAGAACGTCACCAGCATCTGGTCGAGATCGTTGACCGTCTCAAGCTTGGACGCCTCCTTGGCCAGCAACACCGACAGCCCACCGGCGAACGGCTCGACGTAGTGCAGGTGGTCAGGGAACGTGGCGACGATCCGGTCTGCGATGCGTTGTTTTCCGCCGTAGTACGGCATGGGTGGCTTCACCAGGCGCCCCCGGCGAAGTCGAGCACGTCTCGGAGCGGGTGATGATCCACGCCACGCTCCAGGGCGTCGGCGCGCCACAAGCCATCGGTGCCGCACTCATCGCATTCGGCGATGGCGGCGAACCGGTACAGCACCCGTTGGAGCTGCTGCACGTCAGCGGCGTGCAGGTAGTCCTGGGCATAGATGGCCGCCGCCCGGAGTCCATCCGCGTACGTGTGCATCCTCACGATGCACCCCTGTGCACTCGACACGGGCACGGCACGGTGAGCCGGTCAGAGGCCTTCACCGCGATGGTGCGCGACAGCGGTCCGCCGATGGTCGGATCGGTCAGGATCGTCTGCGGGCACTGCTGCCCGTGCGGGGGGTGCCCGCACCAGCTGCAGGCCGGATTGGGCAGCGGGCGGCGCTTCTCCTCGTAGGCCTTCACCGCGTCACCCACCGGATCACTCGCAGCTCGTCGAGGTCGATCAGCGCCTCTCGCACCAGCCCGCCGCGGACCAGGAACACGTACTCGGTCGAGGGCGTCGCCTTGCGCTCGACCGAGCCGGCCAGCGCCCAGAAGCGCCAGCCGTCCACGTCGACGTCGTTGAGCCAGGACAGGTAGCCGAGGGCGGTCTTGCCGGGCCGCTGGACGGGCTCGGGGTCGCCGAACAGGGGCCCGGCAAGCGCGGTCATGCTGCTGCTCCCATCACGTCGAGCAGTTGGCGGCCGATGTACTCGGTGTAGGCGGGAGGGATCGCCTGGGCCAGTTCGGTCCGGGTCATCCAGTCGATACCCATGACGTCCCGCCGATTCAGCATCGAGCCCTTCCATCCACGTCCCCCACCATCGCCGTTGCCATAGACGCCGATGGTTCGCTCCGATCGGGGATGGGTGTGCGACCCCGGCTCAGGGATGGGGAAGTTGGCCTCGAACAGCCGGTGCCGACGAAGGTGAACCAGCCCTCGACTCTCGGTCATCGTTGCCAGACCGAAGTGCTTCCCGCATAGGAGCACGGCCCCGGGCATATCGGCGCCCACTACGTTCTCGATCACATAGGGCCCTCCGACTATCGAGAGCGCGTGACGAGTAGCCGGCAGCAGCCAGCCGGACGAGTGTCCGCCTGCTACGGCCCTCAACGCGCTGTGGGCCTGGCACGGCGGACTCGCGTGTCTTACGGCGAACCGGTGTCCGAATCTCCACAGGAACTCCAGAGCGTCACCCTGGTGGAACTCGAACGGGTAGTTCGGCTGCGGGTTGATATCCACGCCGACCACCTCAAAGCCAGCGCGGTGATACCCCATGGCCGCTCCGCCGGCGCCGCAGAACAGATCGAGCAGGCGGGGCCTCATACCGCCCCCCGGTGCTCGACCGCGTGCTGCTGACGGCTCGCAGCGCCGAACCCTCGCGCGCCGCACGGGCAGGACCAGGGCCACCATGTGGCGATCCAGAGCCCGAACGCGGGGCCGATCATGGTGCCACCTCGCGAACCTTGCGCGGACGCCCCGGTGGGCGCACGCCGGGCTTGCGGCGGCGTGACTCTTGGTACTCGGCCAGGTCTTCGGCGAGCGAGAGCATGCCCGCGGCGACCAGGATGCGACCCAGCTGGTTCGATTTTGTGCGTAGGTCGCGGATGATCTCTTCCCATCCGAACCCGCCGCGCCGCATCGTCACGGCGAACTGGACCCGGCTGTCCTCAACGTCGGCCGGGACCGCAGCTTCTTCGGCGCGCTTCTGGGCATCGTCGCCAGCCACCCTGCGGCACGCCTTGCACGTGCCGCAGGCGTACCGCTCGGCGACGTGCCCGCGGCGGCAGCATTCGCCCCGCGGCCATGGTGTCGGTACCGGGCACAGGTCACGTACCGGGCATCCGAGGCATGCCACGTACTGCACGGGCAGCGGCTGGTCGAGGAACGTTTGGTCGCCGAAGCACGCGCCCTCGGTGAGGTCGTTGAGGTACTTGTTGGCCGCGCCCTTGGTGACTGCCCGTGGCCCGGTCATCGCTCATCGCCCTTCACGTCGGACTCGATCTGGTCGATCAGGCGGACGGTCGGGCAGGGTGCCTTATCTCCGCAGTGCGAGCAAATACCGACCTTGACGCACCGTCCGTCTCTGTAGGGCGCGAAGCACCAGAACGCCTGGTCGTTGCCGCACTCGTGATCCGCGTGCAACTCCCGCAGCGGTGCCAGCAACTCGCGGGCAATCACCGGGAGTACAGCCTCGGCCATTGCCTCGTGCTCCGTCTCGGGTACAACCTGCTCGGCTTCGACGCGATCGCACCAGCAAGAGTACGAGTCATCGAGGACTTCCGCCGCCCGCTCGATGAGCGCGGCCCGGTCGATGGCGGTCATCGGTCGGCCTCCGGGAATAGATCGTCGGGGAACTCCCACAGCCCTAGACGGCCGCGGTACGGGATCGGATTGAGGAACGGGCGCGGGTTGGCGAGCACGAGGTGGTGCTCGCCGGTCGATGCCCATCGAGAGCACGGCCGGAGTTCGTCAATCTCGTCGTCGTAGTCGAGGCAAGCTGACGGGCGATGCACGTCCAGCAGATCGACCACGCCAAGAACGCCGCCACGGCTTCCGTACCACGGGACGAGGGTGTGTTCCGGCCCGCTGGGTCCTCCGGCGAGCATCGGCACCCGGTCCAACTTGTCGCCAGCACGTGACCGCTCACCGACGGCTTTGGCGATGCGAGGGTCGAGGCCAACAGGTTCCACCGTCAGCGAGACGTGGATGAGCAGCGGCCCGCGGTAAGACCCCGCGATGTTCCGCGTCCGGTTCTCGACGTCCTTCTGGCCATAGATGATGGCCCACGCCCACGGCTGACGAACGGTGATGGCTTTCACGATTCGATTCCTTCCGGCCATGCGATGCCGTCCAGCACCGCGGTCTGGGTCTTGGGCAGCGACAGCGCGTCGGGGTGGCCCTGGTGGACGAGGCCGGCCTGACGCAGCCAGAACGCGTCCACCTGGTTGTCGTCGGCCGCCTTGATCCGGGCCCGCTCGAACATCGCGACAGCCATGTCCGGCTTGCTTGCTCGGCCGCTTCCCGTCGCGAACTTCTTGAGCTGGCCCGGCGACAACACGGCGATCTGATTGCCCTGCTCGGCCAGCCGGACGACGAGTGACCACCACAGCCCGGCCAACTCGTGCGTCGCCTTGTTGTTCATCCCGAACGCCGGGCCCTCGATCACGACCAGGGCGCCGATGCGAGCCCGCACGCCGACCTTGCCGACGACGTGCCGGACTCGCTCGATCTTGTCGTCGAGCGTGCTGCAGCTCGGGGTGGCGATGGTCAGCAGCTCACCATCGGGCAGGGCGAGGCCGGTGGCGCGCAGGCTCGGGTCGAGACCGACGACGGGGATCATGAGTCAGAAGACCGCTCGCTGTCGAAGACGATGACTCCATTAGCCTCACGGCGCCGGCGCGCTGCCTCCACAGACGCCCGAAGTGCGGCCACGAGATCTACCTCGCCGACGTCGGAACGCCCGACACCCCCGACCAGGGTCAGCGTCGGTGCGTCGTCCTTGCCCAGCCCGGCCGCCTCCATCCGCTCATCGAGAGTGTCGGCAGGCTGATACTGCACCCACCCGCACCGCAGGCACGTCTCGCGGACCATGCCCTCGGGCACGTCTTCGAGGTGGTCGCGCTCGACGGTGAAGTCGACGTGATCGCAGTCGTGCGGGTCTGGACGGTCCTTGTCGGCTTTCTTCGTCTCGACCTCACCGAACGGCAGCGGTGTGCGGCCGGTGCGCTCCTCGCTGCGCTGCACCATCGCAAGCCGGACCTCTTCGGGTGTCTCGTCGACGAGCCACGCCTCGCCCCGGCGGAACCGCATGGTGGGCACGTGCGCCTCGACGTCGGTGATGTAGCGCACGTCTTTCACGTCGAGGATGAGCACGGCGCACACCATGCGGCTCGGGTCTTCGACGAGTGCGCCGGCCAGCGCGTCGAGGCCGTTGATCTCCTGGTCGCCGGGCAGGGCGGTGGAGAGCTTGAGTAGGTCGGACATGGGTTTACTCCTTCGTTGTGGTGGTGTGTTCAGAACAGGGACGGGCTGGGGGGTCTCGGCGGAGCGGGCGGCGTGTCCGTCTTGCAGTCGGCCTTGTGGATGCGGAAGCCCTGATAGCCGGGCGGGATCTGCTCGGCGTGCCGCAGCACGAAGCCGTCGACAAACGCCTTGCCGACCTTGCGGGCGGCGTGCGTGGGCCGGGGCTGGAATGCGGCGGGGGCGGTGTAGGGCACTTTTGAGCCGGACGTGAGGGTGATGAAGCCCAGTACGGCGAAGCAGTTGCGGCAGCGCGGGAGGTCGGCGTCAGTCATCGCTCGCCCGCCAGGTCGCTCATGATGCCGCGCAGCTCGTTGGGGTGCCGCTGGCCCAGAATCCTCAGTGCCCGGTCCCTGAGTGCTTTTTGCGCCTTATCGCGCGCGGCCGCCTCGGCTGGGCGCTTGGCGCGCCATGCACGGGTGTAGTCCGACGCGGCACGTCGGCACGGAGGGCAAGTGGGCTCTCCGGCGCTCACGTGCGCCACATAGCCCGCGTAGGTTCCGCAGTCAGCCATCGGTCAGCCCTCCGGGGTATTCGTCCCAGGTTTGGCCGTCGAGTTCGCGGCCGGCGGCCTTCTTGCCGACCTTGTAGAAGTCGGGCTCGTCGTCGCCGAGGAGATACGTCGAGAGGCCTGGAAGGATGATGTCATCCGGCGACTGGTCTTCGGTGACCCACTCGCCCCACTGCTTGAAGTGGAAGGGGATTCCTGCGGTGAGGCAGTCATCCCGCAGTTGGCGCGCCCAGTCGGGATGCATGGGGCGCGCGTGGGGTCCAGACTCGCCTCCGCAGATCACCCAGTCCACTCGGGTGCCGCGGTCAACTTTCCACGCGAACAGGTCGACTGGCCCGAGCAGTGGTTCGCAGGACAGGAATCGGACCGCGGCGGGAGTGTCGAGCAGCAGCGGGAGGCGGACGTCGGCCCACTTCTGGTTCTCGACCGAGGTGCCCAGCCACACGTTCGGAAGTGGCCACGGGAAGCAGCCCTCGAACCGACCCTCGGTTGCGAGGAAGACGGCAGACTCGAAATCCTCCGACGAGAGCAACGAGCGCATCCGTCCGGGCCGCTTGGTGAGTATCTGGAAGGTGTGCTGCGGCGCCCGAGCCATGACGGCGAAGACTTGGGCGATGTAGTCGTCCGGCACGTCCTTGTGGAACAGGTCGGACATGCTGTTGACGAACACCTTGCGCGGTCGCTTCCAGCGAAGCGGCTGGTCGAGCCGTTCCGGGCGAAGAGTGACGTCGAAACCGCTCGGGTACGCCTTCGTGCCGGTGAACCGGTGCGCGATCGTTTCGGCGTAGCAGTGGTCGCAGCCTTCGGACACCTTGGTGCAGCCGGTGACGGGATTCCACGTCTCGTCTGTCCATTCGATCTTGGTTGGCATCATGCCACCTCCTTGTCGGCCATCGGTCAGCCCGCCGGGGTGAGGGTAGGGCAGGGGCACTCGGCCCACTCGACAGCGGGGTCGTCGCTGGTGACCGTGCAAGAACCGCCGTCGTAGTCGTGGTCGAGGCTCGAATGGCCGCAGTTGCCGCAGGGCCAGTCGAGGCCGAGCAACACCAGCTCCTCGTCGGTCGGCTCGGCGGGCGGGGGTACGGGGTATTTGCGGTTCCGTGGGTGCCGCGGGTCGCCCATCTGCGCCGACTGAGCCAGCGAGTACAGGTGCAGCGAGGCGGTCACGCAGTCACCGCACACCCGCGCGTTGGCCGGCGCGCGCTCCCCTACCGCCTCGGCGTCTGCGGGGCGCTCAGAGCCGCACGCGGCGGCGTCCTGAGCGAAGCCAACGTGCCAGACGCGACCGCGGTAGAGCCTGAACCACGAGACCGGGCTAGGCACGGTGCACGTCCACGGTGATCGGGCCGGAATCGACACCCGCAACACGCTCGGCGATCTGCGCACGGAAGGCCTCCATCACCAGCGGGTCTGCGGTGATCTCGGCCATCGCCTCCGCTGCCAGCTTGTCGGCGATCCCCTCAGCGCCCGGGCGGTCCCCGAGTAGATGCAGGATCGCGGAGGCGTAGCCGGTCATGATGCCGTCGAGGCGAATATCGAGCAGGAGCTCCATCGCATCGGAGCCTCGGAGCACTCGCGGCTCACTCATCGCCCTGAACCTCACGCTCGGCCTCCAGCACCGCACCCAGCGCTTCGAGCGCCGTACGGTCCTTCAGCCGCCCCAACTGGCCGACGAGGTCGCGCAGCTCGGCAAGGGTGAGGTCGTTCGTCGAGGCGATCTCGCGGCCGACAATGAGCGCCGTCCACATCAGCCGCTCATCGCGATCGACGATGCCGAGCCGCTCGAACTGCATGACAGCCGCCTGCACTGCCTTGCGTTGTGCGGACGGTGAGGCCGCCGCCCGGGGGGTCATGGCGGCCTCACCGCCCTCGGCATCCGCGACACTCTCGCCCATCACGAGAGGTGCAGACACCTCCTCGACCGCGGGCTGAGCCTCGCGGGAGTCCTCGACGATCTCGGCCTCGACTACCTCGCCGGTCACGGGGTTAACGCCGTCCGCCGCGACCAGTGCCGCCTTGCGCTGTCGCATGTGCTCCTGCAGCCGCCCGCCGAGCCGACCGGCGCGGTGCGCCTGCGACCACAGCGCCGTCAACTCGTCGGCAGTCGTCGCGGCGTCCGCCTCGGCCCAGAAGTCGCGGGACTGCGTCGCCGTGCCAGTGCTGGCCGGGCTGGCGATGTCCTCCAGCTCCTCAGCGGTGTAGTTGACGCCGTACATTGCCTCAGATGCGCCCGCCCGGCAGACCTCCATGATCGCCCGGGCCCGCAGCATCGACTTGGGGTATTTGACCCAGTTGTCCTTGCCGGTCAGCTTGGCTGCCTTCGCCTGGGCCATTGTCCAGGTCGAGGTGAATGTGAAGTCGGGGTCGTCGGAGCGGATCAGCTGGGCGGTGACAGTCGGGCCGTCGTGATCCTGGCCTTCGATGATGCGGAGGCGGTGGCCGGCGCGGCGCACGATGGACGCCATCAGGTCGGCGCCGGCAGACGGCTTGCCTTCGATGACGTGGATCGAGTTGATCGCCTGAATGGCGGGGATGCCGAGCGCGTCGCCCAGCTCCTGGGCGAGGAGCACGTTCGCCGGGTTCTTGCGGTACTGCGCCGGCAGCAGGTTGGAGTCGGCGAGCACCTCGGCGTAGCGCATGCGCGCTTCCAGGCTGGCCGGTCCGGGCTTCTCGATGGGCTGAATGGTCACTGCGGTTCTCCTCAGAAAGTGGGTTCG
>JACCEE012664964.1_pt1 | contig 10887 bp, 4 predicted proteins | sample 7449931 | NCBI WGS metagenome assembly JACCEE01 (sample SAMN15323457, study PRJNA562643) | freshwater metagenome | isolation source: river surface water | place: USA:Blue River Watershed | collected 2017-08-19 | reverse complement strand
TCGCCCTCAGCGCCATCGGCGGATACGGACGTGCCGAACTCAACCCATTCTCCGATATCGACATCATGTTCCTGCATGACGGACCAAAAGCCGTCATCGAGTCACACCTCGGCCCCATCGTTGAACTTGTCCTCTACACCCTCTGGGACCTCGGCCTCAAAGTCGGCCACTCGTCGCGAACCATCGACGAGGCGGTCGAACAGGCGAACGCCGACATGCTTTCCAAGACCTCCCTGCTCGAAACGCGCCTCGTTGTCGGTGACTCAAAACTGTTCGAGATGTTCAGAAAAGCATTTGTCGATCGATGCGTAAAAGGCTTTGAAAGCGAATATATTGCCCAACGCGTCCAAAACCAAACCGAGCGCCATGCCAAGTACGGACGGACCGTCTACATGCAGGAACCAAACATCAAGAACGGCTGCGGCGGTCTGCGTGATTATCAAAACCTACTCTGGATCAGCTTTTTCAAAGAGCGCATCCAATCCACACGCGAGCTCGTCGAACACAAGCTCATCAACGACTCCGAAAGACGCCAACTTGATGAGGCGTACGATTTCCTCCTCCGAATCAGAAACGAGCTCCACTACCTCAATAACCGGCCAACGGACGTCATCCTCATCAACCAGCAACTCCGGATCGCCAACACATTTGCTTACACCCAAAAAAGCATTATCCGACGAACAGAATCGCTCATGCGCGATTACTACCAGCACGCCAGAAACATCTACAACCTCACGGAATTGATGTCGGAACGTATGTCGGTGCTGCCAAAGCGCATTCCAAAACGCACGCGCCTCCTCCGGCTGTTCGGCATCAAACGCAAAACCAAACGCGAGACGTTTGACGGACTCTACAGCGAAGAAGGCGAGCTGTTTGCCGAATCGCGGGCCATCTACACGCAGGACCCCGCACGCCTGATGCGAACCTTCCAAACCGCTCAAAAACGCGGAGAACCCCTCAGCGCAGAACTGAAACACCTGATTCGTCGCCGCATTCACTTGGTCGATCGCGCCTTCCAATATGGCAAAACCCAGCGCGAAATCTTCCTCGAACTGCTCTCACGCAAGGGCGAGGTGGGGCACGTGCTTCGATCAATGCACGAAGTCGATCTCCTCGGAAAGTACATCCCAGAGTTCGGCGAACTCACCTGCCTCGTGCAGCATGAGTTTTTCCACCGGTACACCGCTGACGAACACACGCTCGTGTGTATCGAGAAACTCGATGAACTCATCGACACCGATCAACCCCGCCTTCGGGAATACAAAAACCTGTTCCAACGCCTCGAAGACCCCACGGTTCTCTACCTCGCCATCCTCCTCCACGACACCGGCAAATCCGCAAACTCGCGCAACCATTCCGACCAAAGCGCCATCGCCGCTCAGCGCGTCGCAGCTCGTCTCCAGCTGACATCTCCCCAACGCAAGCGCCTCATTTTCCTCGTCGATCACCACATCACCCTCTCTCACACCGCCCAACGCCGAAATCTCGAGGATCCCTCTACAATTGCGGAGTTTGCAGAACTCGTCGGAAGCCAGACCAACCTCGACAACCTCATGCTCCTCACCCTCGTCGACGGTCAAGGCATCGGCGAAGAAACGTGGTCCGACTGGAAAGAATCCCTCGTCTGGCAACTCTACCGCGGCGCAAGCCTTTATCTCGCCGACAACGACGCATTCTACAAAAACCGTCGCATTGAACGGGACACCATCATTGAGTCTGTCGCGAAAATTCTTCCGCCTGATTTCGTTGAAGAAATCGATGCCCACTTTCAATCAATGCCGGAGCGCTACCTGCTGGCCTACACACCGGCACAAATCGCGGATCATATTCGTCTCTTCCGCGAGTTCCTCTCCCAGAGGGAAGCTTTTGCTCCCCACTCTCCAGAAGGCGCGCGGGTCGACTGGATCGCGAAGGAGGACCCTCGAGCGGCCGGACACTCCATTCACGCGTTCGGCTTCAGTTGCCGCTGGATAGCACACCCTAACAAAGGACACTCCGAGTTCTGGTTCTGCGGCTGGGACCGTCACCAACTCCTCGCGAAAATCGCGGGCTCTCTCTCCGCTGCGGGCCTCAACATCCTCGGGGCAGACGCTTTCACCCGCGGCGACAGCCTAGTTCTCGACATCTTCCGAGTCTGCGATGCTGACTTACAAGCCGTTATGAATGGGAAGAGCATCGCAAAAGCATCCGAGACGCTGAAACTCGCGCTCGATGTGGAATCATTTGATTTCCAGTCTATCTTGGAAAAATCGTTCACCAAACGAGGCTTCCAACTCTCCGATGAGGTGGAGTTCCCGACTCGAATCGTCATCGATAAAAGCTCTCACCCAGCCTACACCATCGTGGACCTGCAGACGCCCGACCGACTAGGCCTCTTGCACGCCGTACTAAACTCAATCAGCCGTCTGGACCTCGAAATCGCCCTCTCCAGGATTGCTACGGAGAAGGGCGCTGCCATCGACACCTTCTATCTGACCGATAAATCCGGCGAGAAAGTTACCTCCGAAGAAAGCCTTCGGACCCTTCGCGACGCCATTCTCGAAGCCATCGAGTTGCTCAAGCCTGCTCCAATATCGCGATAACGGAAAAGCCCCATGCCGAACGCTGCCCAAGGCAATCCGAGATCAGCCGATTCATCGCCAAAATAACCTGCGAAAACTCGCCCTCATCTAGAATGTGTCGATTAAGGGTCTAAAAACCTTTCTTACAGCTAATGCACGGACATTGAACGGCATCGATTCAACAGCCCCTGTTATGAACTCCACCCGCCGCCGATTCCTCCGCAACGCAGGCTCTCTCATCGCCCTCCCCTTCATGGAATCCCTGCGCGGTTCCATCCCAACCACCCCGTCCACCACCGCACGCAACCTCGTCTGCATCGGTGCCTACCTCGGACTCCATACCCCAGCCCTCTACCCCGCCACCCACGGCGCCTCCTACGAAACCACCCCCACCCTCGAACCCCTCGCCCGCCTTCGCGACACATTTACCCTCATCTCCGGACTGGACCACCGCGCCGGAGGCGGTCACGGCAACTGGCCAAACTATCTCTGCGGAAAAAAAATCGGTGACATCTCCCTCGACCAACGCGTCGCAGGATCCCTCGGCGACTCCACCCGCTTCCCCTCCCTCGTCCTCAGCGCCGGCTCCGGCTCCCCCAACATGTCCTACATGCGCGGGAATATTCCCATCCCCGCCATTGAACGCCCCAGCGTTCTCTACCGGAAACTCTTCGCATCCGAAGCCGATCGACGCCGCACCGAATACCTCCTCAAATCCGGAAAAAGCGCACTCGACTTCGTGCTCTCCGACGCAAAATCCCTCTCCTCAACCGTCAACTCCAACGACCGCGCCAAACTGGACGAGTACTTCACCTCCCTCCGCGAAGTAGAAACCCGCATCGGCAAACAACTCGCCCGCACCAACGACCCCGTCCCCGAAGTCTCCTACAAACTCCCCGCCGCCGATCCCATCGCCCCAAACCTCATGATCGAGTGCGAATCCGTCATGCTCGACCTCATGGCACTCGCCCTCCAAAGCAACTCCACCCGCGTGCTCTCCCTCGTTCTCCCAGGCGGTGGCCAAGTCTTCACTCTCGACGGGAAAATGCTCAAAAACGGGTACCACGCCCTCTCCCACCACGGAAACGATCCAGAAAAAATCGCGGAACTCATCCAAATCGACCGCGAAAACATGCAATGCCTCGCGCGCTTCATCCAAAAGCTCCAGTCATTCCCCGACCAAAACGGGAAGTCGCTCCTCGACAACACCATTGTCATGTTCGGCACCGGCATGGGCGACGCCAGCCGCCATTCCAACGACAACCTCCCCACCCTCATCGCCGGCGGCGGTTTCAAACACGGACGCCACCTCGCCCTGTCCAGCAACCCGTCCGCCAACGACCAACGCCTCCTCGGAGACCTGTTTATCTCCATCGAGCGCCGGCTCGGCATCGAATCCACGATATTCTCCAACGCCACCAAAGGTCTCGACGATCTCCTCGCCTAAAGATCGGCACCTTACCTCAGCCCCATGCACGCCCCCACCCCGCGTCGCTCCCTCGCAGTACGCACGCTCGTCACCGCTCTGCTGCTCGGAGCCTCCGCCGCCTCACCATCGCTCGCCAAACCCGCCCACGAAGCCGTCCACGAGGCCATCCCCTCCACCGTCCGCGAGGCCTTCTCAGCCCATTGCACAACGTGCCATGACGCCGATGAATCCAAAGGCGGAGTCAACCTCGACCTCACCGCCCTCGACCTCGCCTCTCCTAACGCAACCCGCCTTTTGGAAGACATTCACCGCGTGCTGTCTGCAGATGAAATGCCGCCAAAACGCAAGCCGCGCCCTTCCACCAACGAATCCACCGCCATTCTCCAGTGGATCGACGAAACCCTCACCCAACGCGCCCCCCGCCATCACACCACTCTGCGCCGCCTCAACCGAACCGAGTACGCACGCACCATCAGCCAAGTCTTCGGCATCCCGTTCCGCCTCCCAGCCGGCTTCCCAGATGACGCCCTCGAGCACGGGTTCGACAACGTCGCCGGCGCCCTCCACCTCTCACCCCCGCTCCTCGAAGCCTACACCGAGGTCGCAACCTCCATCGCCGACCAAATCTTCCCCGAACCTCAAGAACCCCTCCCTCCCTCCGAAACATTCGTTATCCCACCCGCTGACCTCTCCAGCGCAGATGGTTACGGCCCATCCAGCCTCCTCGTCGACGGCAAAATGCGGCTCATTTTTCGAAACTACCAAAGCTCCACCAGTAAGTTCGTCGCCAAAGCCTCCGGAAAATACTGCGTTCGCTTCAAAGCCTCCGCGTTCAAACCCGTCGACAACACCCCCCTCACCGTCACCGTTAACAACAAGGATTTCACCATCCCCACCATCGGCGACTCCGAACAAGAACTCACCCTCGTACTCCATCCCGGCGAATCCGTCGGCTTCCAGTTCAAGAACGCTGCCTTTGCGCGCATCGACGCAAACTTTCCCTACAAAGGCATCGAACAAGATCTCCTCAAACACCTCTCCCACTCCCCTCGCCACGTCGCCGCTTGGCTGAGTCTCCACGAACCGGTTCCCAACTCCGACACCAACGCCATCCGCCTCCAACCCTTTGTTTCCAAAAGTTACGAAATCCGGAAAAAGACCATCCAGCGCGCCTTCGAAGACGCAGTGGAAAAGACCGCTCCCTCGCAGCAAAATCCCTCCTCGGCCGACTTAAAACATCTCGTCGACGCCATGCTCGTTGACAAAAATCCGAGCGGCGTCGGCGGCACCGAAATGCACTTCTACGTCATTCCGATGGTCTGGAAACTCTACTCAGACGGCCCCGCGCTCGACATCCACGGACTCGAAATTGAGGGACCCCTCGAAGGCGTCGAACACTACCGCTACGGACGCGCCCGCGGACTCCAAACCGCCCTCACCGGCACCTCCCTCGCACGCATCACCAGCGCTGAACAAACAAACGCCGCCCTCCAGCGCATGCTCCAAAAACTGTTCCGCCGAAACCCGAGCGCCACCGAGACAAAGCGCTACGCCGCCCTCGTCCGAGAACACACCGGAAGCGGGGCAGACCTCGCAGACGCATTCCACCTTGCCCTTCGAACGGCGATGATTTCACCCCAGTTTCTGTACCGAAACGGAACCGGCGAACAACTCGCGCCCCACGAACTCGCGAGCCGCTTGAGCTACTTCCTCACGCTCTCGCCCCCTGACACCTCCCTCCTCGAAGCCGCAAACACCGGAAAACTCGGCATCACGGAGACCCTCGCCGCACACACCGACCGACTCCTCGAATCAAAACTCCGCGCAGACTTTATCGAAAACTTCGTCGCCCAATGGCTGGGAACACGACAAATCCCGCTCATCATGCCCGACCCGTCGCTCGGCCGCTTCAGCGCCGATCATCAGCGCTCCGTCATGAAGGAACCCGAGTTGGTCTTCAACGAAATCCTCGAGAAAAACCTCCCAGTCACCGATTTGATTGATCCAGGTTTCACCCACACCCATCCAACCGTCGGGCGCCAGATGTATGGCCTCGACTTGCCGCCGCACAACGCAAAACAGGCGTTTGCCCTCACCCGTCTCGACCTGCCGCGCGGATCCCGTTCAGGCGGCATTCTCTCCATGGCCGGAGTCATGATGGCCACTGCCAATGGCGTGGACACACAGCCCGTGCTCCGTGGTAAATGGTTTCTCGAAAACGTCCTCGGCGACCCTCCTCCACCACCCCCCGAATCTGTTCCCGCCCTAACCCCAGACACCCGCGGCGCAGCCACTATCCGCGATCTCATGAACGCCCACACCAGCGATGAACGCTGCGCGCGCTGCCACACCAAAATTGATCCGTACGGCTTCCTGTTCGAAAACTTTGACGCCATCGGCCAATGGCGCGAAGCCTACCCCGTCGCCAACGCAAAAAAGGATAAGTGGCCGCGCATCGACTCCGCATCCACTCTCCCCAACGGCACTCCGCTCGAAGACGTCGCCGCCCTCAAACGCCACCTTCTCGCCGATCCGCGCCCCTTCGTTCGCTGCCTGACCCGCAAACTCTTCACCTACGCAGTGGGACGCGCACCCGACTACGCAGAAGCAAAAACCCTCAACGCCCTTGCCGATCAACATCTCACCGAGCAAAAAGGTCTCAAAGACCTCATTCGCGACCTCGTCCTCCACGAGTCTTTCCTTGCCCGCTGACCCACCATTTCCCCTAATCGCCACCACCCCGCACGAGTCGTATCACTTAAAACCATGTTGCCCTCCCGCCGACACTTTCTCGCCACGTCAGGTTCACTCCTCGCCCTCCCATTTTTGGAATCCGTCGGCCTAAGCGCCACCAACGCGAAACCCGCATCCGAACACCCCAACGCAAAGGCGAAACGCCTCGTCTGCATCGGTGCCTACCTCGGACTCCACACTCCAGTCCTGTACCCCACCAAAACCGGACCCGATTTCGAAACCACCCGAACCCTCGAACCGCTCGAAAGCCTCCGCGGACAGTTCACCCTCTTCTCTGGCCTCGACCACCGCGTCGCAGGCGGCCACGGAAACTGGCCAAACTACCTGTGCGGAAAAACCATCGGTGACGTTTCTCTCGACCAACGCGTCGCCGCAAAAATCGGTGCCGCGAGCCGACACCCCTACCTCACCCTCAACGCCGGCGCAGACGACGGTCCGCCAATGACCTTCGCTCAAAAAGGCGTCGGCCTACCCGCCATCGACCGCCCAAGCGTCGTTTACCGAAAGCTGTTCGTGGCTGAGACCCCCATCGAGCGCCAGCGCTCTGAGTACCTCTTGAAGAGCGGACGCAGCATTCTCGACCTCGCCCTTTCAGAGGCCAGCGCGCTTAGGACTGCAGCCAATGCTTCGGATCGGGACAAGCTGGACGAATACCTCACCTCCGTTCGCGAAGTTGAACAGCGAATCCACCGGCAGATCTCGCGAGTTCACGAACCCATTCCTGAAACCGATTACAAAGTCCCCGATTCCGACCCCATCGCGACCCATCTCATGCTGGAATGCGAATCCATCATGTTTGACCTGATGGCGCTCGCGCTCCAAACCGACTCAACGAGCGTCATCACCCTTCGCCTCGCCGGTCTCGGACAACTTTTCACCATCAACGGCAAGCCCTTAAAACTCAACTACCACTCGCTCTCTCACCACGGCAAAGCGCCTGAGAAAATTGAGGAACTCGTCCAAATCGACGTGGAGCACATGCGCCTGCTCGCTCGATTCCTCGAACAACTTCGCACGAAAACCGATGCGGCAGGACGCCCCTTACTCGACGAAACCATCGTCATGTGGGGCACCGGGATGGGCGACGCCAGCCGTCACTCCAACGACGACCTCCCAACCATCGTCGCCGGTGGCGGATTTAAACACAAAGGCCACCTCGCCTTTAACCCCAAGGATCCCACCCAAAAGGAAACTCTCCTCGGCGACCTCTTCATCACCCTGCAACGCCAACTCGGCATTCCTTGCGACCAGTTCTCCAACGCAAAAAACGGCATCGATTCCCTGCTCTGCTGAGCCATGCCCCACCCTCCCTCCGCACTCGGCGGCACCCTAGCGCTCATCGTCGCTCTCGCCGCCTCACTCAGCGCAGGAACGAGTCGCGCCGACACCATCCCCTCTGAACTGCGCGAACTGCTGTCGTCGCATTGCACCGATTGCCACGATTCGTCGACCCGCAAAGGCGGCGTTCAACTGGATTTCCAAGAGGTCAACTGGTCCAGTCCAACTCAAACCGCCCTGTTGGAACGCGTCCACGACGCACTCGCAAAAGGCACCATGCCCCCACCAAAGGAGGACCGCGCACCCGTCGCCCTCTCTGCCCCAGCCATCCGCTGGATCGACCACGGACTCACCATCAAAAAACCCAAACACGCCACTCCTTACCGACGCCTGAACCGCATCGAGTACCTCCACACCGTTCAACGCCTCTTCGACGGATCCTTTCAACTCCCTCCCGGATTTCCTGAGGACACCCGCTCACACGGGTTTGACAACGTTGCCGAATCGCTGGCGTTCTCGCCACCCCTCCTCGAAGCCTACACCGAAAGCGCGACCCGCATCGCCAACCGCATTTTTCGTCTGCCGCGCAACGTCGCGTCCGAAACCCGCGCTGTCTCTGTGAAAGACTTCTCAATCCGAGAACGCGACCTCGGCGGCGTCACAACGCTGCTCACCCCCTCATCCATGCGCCTCGCCCTGCTCGGCGAAGTCACCTCACCCAACAACCTCCCAATTCACGCCTCCGGCACCTACCGCCTCCACCTCAAAGCCGTCTCCCAGAACGCGCCACCGGACAATCCCCCGATACTGAAGATTCGTACCGGAGCCGCAGAAGTAGAGATTCTCGTACCGACAGGCACCGTATCCACGTTCACCACGGACCTCGTCATTCATGAAGGCGCCAAACTTCAGTTCGAACACTCCAACGCACCGCACCCACACTTCGTCCGTGGGAACTTCAAAAAGCAACTCGACACCGTTAAACATCGCCTCAAATCCAATCCCACCCTTCTCGCGTGCTGGCTGTCTTTCCATGAAGAGAAAATAGCGCAGGACAAGAAAATACAACTCGTCAGAAAGGCGGAGTATGCCGGAATCGACGATGTAGCGTTCAGCAACATCGTCACGGCGGCATTCGAGAAACTTCCCGATTTGGCCGCCCCCGCGCCAGAACCCATTCCCGACGCAACCGTCGATCTCCTAACGGAATGCATGGCCAGATCGTCCGAGTACTACGTTCAACCTTGGAACTGGCTCTCCTTCCACCGAGGCCCTGCCATTGATCTCCTCGGCCTCGCCGTTGAAGGCCCCATCAACCGAGTCGAGGATCCCGACGATCGCGCCGCCCAACGACTCCAACAAAACCTCCTTGGCACGCCTCCAGACCGTCCCAGATCCCCCGAGTGGCTTCAACACTGCAGCCAGAAAATCCTCGAACGCGCTTTCCGGCGCCCACCCTCTGCTCAAGAAATTGCGGCCTACGCAAACCTCGCCTCAGAGCACCTCTCGGACGGTCACACGCCCACCGAAAGCCTCCACCACCTCCTGCGCGCCGCGTTACTTTCCCCCCACTTCCTCTACCGCGAAGCCCGAAGCGGCGATCTCCCGCTTTCACCCAACCAACTCGCGAACCGTCTCTCCTACCTGCTAACCCTCGGTCCTCCAGACGCACCTCTCCTTGCCGCAGCACAGGATGATTCTCTCAAAAATCGCGATTTTCTCCTCAAACATGCACGCCGTCTCCTCGACGCAACCACACCCGAATCATTCGCAAAAAACTTTGTCGAACAATGGCTCGGGACTCGCGCTATCCCCCAGATTACCCCCTCCCCACAACTCGGACTGTTCGACGGTCGCCACTATGACGCCTTCGCCAAAGAGCCGTATCTTCTCTTCCAAACGGTCCTCAAAGAAAATCGCCCTGTCTCTGACCTCATCGACCCCGACTTCACCTTCACCAACTTCATCGTCGCCAAACAAATCTATCAACTCGATCCGCCCGCATCCGAAAAAGGCGACGCTGATCCCTCCCTCGTCCGCATCCCCCTACCCAGAGGCGGTCGCCGTGGTGGGTTCCTCGCAATGCCAGGCACCATGATGGCAACCGCCAACGGAGTCGATACCCAGCCCGTCTTCCGAGGCAAATGGGTCCTCGAAAATATTCTGAACGACCCGCCCCCTCCGCCGCCACCCTCCGTCCCTGCCATCACTCCAGACACCCGAGGAACAAAAACCGTCCGCGATCTCATGCAGGCTCACACCCGCGTAGAGGGTTGCGCAGGATGCCACCGCAAACTCGACCCTCCCGGATTCGTCCTCGAAAACTTCGATGCCATCGGAAACTGGCGCGACCACTACCCTGTCCATACCACCAACGCAAAAGGCAAACCCGAGACCAAACCAGGCCCCCCAGTCGATGCAACCGGCACTCTGCCCGACGGAACATCGCTCCACGATGTCACCGACCTCAAACGCCATGTGCTCACCCATCTCGAGGACTTCGTAACCTGCGTCGCATCCAAACTCTTCATCCACGGCACCGGACGCATCCCCGACCATGCCGAACGAAAAATGTTGCGCTCCATCGCCGCCAAAAATCTCGAGCAAAAAGGAACCCTCAGAGACCTCATCCTTGCGGTCATCGAATCGGACGACTTCCGCTCTCGGTAGAGTCTAACTTTCCTGCTACCGGCCACCCACAACCTCCCGCCCACGGCTTTTGGCGCGAAGCCCAACTACGTAACCGACTTACCTGTTTGCAGAACCAAGGCACGGTCCTCCCGCGTCAGCTCCTTCCATTCACCGGAAGCCAATCCCGTCGCCGACAAAGAGAGCCCGCCCACCGCCGTCCGAATCAGCCTCAAT
>JACCEE012005336.1_pt1 | contig 10887 bp, 5 predicted proteins | sample 7449931 | NCBI WGS metagenome assembly JACCEE01 (sample SAMN15323457, study PRJNA562643) | freshwater metagenome | isolation source: river surface water | place: USA:Blue River Watershed | collected 2017-08-19 | reverse complement strand
GTATGAGAAGACAGATCGACAGCCGCAATTTTTTGCTGTTGCAAACGGGTCACCTGTTCGGCCAAGGCTTGTTCGAGAGCCCAATAACGGTACAGATATAAACGCTGCCCATCATAGACAAACGGAGCCACTGCACCCAGCTGTACGGACTCAGATTGCATCAGCGATTGTAAACATTCAGCCTGTGTGGTCGGAACAAATAGGCAACTGTCACCTTGCAGCACCGCCTGCATTAAGCGCTGGATCAGCTCAGTGGCCGTAGAGGGATCAGAAACCTGAGCAAACGGCGGCTGGCAGATGAACTGACTCCAAATACTGATCCACTGTTCATGTTGACTGTCACGCTGTTTCAGCTGGTTTTCCACACAGTTATCCTCAAAGTTATCCACAATTCAAGTGGTTGATTATTCGACCAACATTTCGGCTGGTGAGACCCGTTTGTGGACAGAGACATCCGTGCCGTAACCCAAAATGGCATCTAGGCGCAAAATGAATTCGCTCTCAGGTTGCCAATGATAAACACCTGTCTCTGCTTGTCCGGACATTCCGCGTAAATACAAATAACTCGCCCCACCCAAATCACGTTCGATCTGATAATCCAGCAATTGCAAACGCAAGTAGCGGTGCAACGCCACCAGATACAACCCTGCCTGCAACCAGTAACTGGAATGTGACATGTTCTGTGCGATCATCTGTGGATGGTAATCCTGCTGATCCGCCCCGAGAAAATTACTCTTATAATCCGCAATGTGATAGCGCTGACCATCAAAATACACTAGATCGATAGAACCAGTCAGATAGCGTGCCGAGTTGGCCTGGTGAAACTCGGCCATATCAAGGCCATATTCGGCGTACAGTTCATGAATACGTTTAATGGTCAGCACACGATCTGCCAAAGACAGATAAAACGGAAATTCAGCCAGATATTGTCCATTCACCAACTGGTTTAAGCTGAAATCCGCATGCAATGGCGTTGCTAGAACTTCATGCAACCAGTCGGCCATCTGATGATAAATCATCTGTTCATGCTGTTCAGCGCTGGCGGACAGTGAATCAAGTTTTGCCAACAATTCTGCTAATAAGCCCTGAGAATTATACTGATTGTCATTTTTAAAACGCCGCTTAACCTCTTCAGCAATACGGGAGTGATCATCATCAAAGCGGATATTTTCAAACAGTTTATGCAGGAAACTGCCGGCATTGGTTCCCATAGGAAAATGACGCTTAATCCAGGCGATCGGTTGCTGCATCATTTCAGGCTCATCGAGCAGCGGCAGATGAATTTCATCTGCTGCACTTTCCTGTAGCGTTGTATCCACCGCCAGACTGTCCAAGATGGCAGCGCGACTGAGATGCTGGGCCAAAGCACTGAAGCTGGTTTTAGAGCGTGGATAGAAACGCTGTTGTGGTAAGGCTAAAGCATTCAGACGACTACTGTCGGTCTGGGTTTGAGATGCCTGCAACAGAGGTGGACGTTCCTGTAACAAAGGTTCTAGCATCGAATAGGGATGGCTAAATAATTGCTCTGCTGGACCTCGCCAGAACCCGAGGCCATTACGGGACTCCCCTTTTGCATCATGTAGCATGGCATACACCCGATGACTGGCACGAGTCAGGGCGACATACCACAGACGACGCTGCTCAGCTTCCTGTCGTGCTTCATTCTGAGCAATCTCCTCCGGTGTCAGGCACTCTTTATCATTAACGGCAATCACACGTTGCAGTTCTGCCTGCCCTGTTATGGGATTGACCTGCTCAACCGTCGAAAAGTTGAGTGCTTTCGACTGATTACCCGGTTTTTTGTCAGCACCGAGCAAGAATACAATTTTAAACTCCAGACCTTTGGACTGATGAATGGTCATCAGCTGCACACCGGATGCATTTGACAGTTTGCGTTCAAGTTCCCATTCCCGTTCACTTGGTGACTGCAGTTGCTTCAAGTACCAGTGATACAACATCTGTGCTCCCTGATAATGCTCACTATGCTGACACAGCAATTCGGTCAAGTGACGTAAATTCACCACCACCCGTTCATTATCACGACTTTGTTTGGCCACCAGTGTTTGCCAGACCTTGAACAGATTCAAGCAATATTGCCAGGCGGTTAAAAAGCCTTTTTCTAGCCACATTTCACGAATGGCATCAAAATCATAGAAGAACTGGCTCAACCCATCCGGCTGATTTTCTAGCGCCAACAAATCATTCAGACGAAAGCCCAGTAAACGGCTAAGCAAAGCACGCTTGATTTTACCTTCATCATAAGGATGCAAAATGGCGGTCAGCAGCGCCCCCACATCCTGTGCAACCGCACTGTCAAATACGCTGCGTTTGGAGCTACGGTTAACCCGTATGCCTAACCGTTCCAGTTCATACTGGGCTTTGTCCAGTCCATCGTGGCTTCTGGATAAAATCGCAATATCATCTTCCTGCAGATAACGTGGCTGCTCCTTTTCAGCAAAATAGCATTGCTGCTGAATCCCCTGATTGAGCAGGTCACGAATTTTCCAGGCCACCTGAATTAACTCGTCTTTACTCTCAGATAAACTCATCCAGCGTAGTGGAGCATGGTTTTCACCCTGCTGATCGATCAACGCAGGATGTGGACGTGTCGCGGCCTGAACTGGCGTATAAGGTACATCTTCACCAAACTGCATCTGACGCTGGAATAAGGCATCCACCACTTCCACCAGTGCAGCCACTGAACGGTGGTTATATTTCAAGGTATACAGGTGACCTTGTTTGTCCAGGACATCTTTGCGGGCCTTGTTATAGGTCAGCATATCGCCGCCACGAAAGCCGTAAATCGCCTGTTTGGGATCACCCACCATGATCATGCAGCCGTGAGCAAAACGACGTGCATCGCGCCAGATCTGCGCCAACATTTGATCCTGATCCTGGTTGGTATCCTGAAATTCATCCACCAGAATCAGCGGATAACGCGCCTGAACATATTGGGCAAAACGCTGGCCCTGTTCCCCCTGCAAAGCACCTGCCAAAGTACGGATTTGCTGGGCAAAGGTGGTTTCACCCTTTTGCTGTAAAACCTGAGGCAGACGTTTTTTGACTTCGTGGCTGATATAAAATTTCAGGTAACTGTCGAGTAGTCCCAAGTCATTTTGCAACTGCTGTACTTGCAGGCAAAAGCTGCGCAACTGTTGCACGATGATGTGCTGTTCAAACTGCTGCAAGACTTCTGCTGCACACTTATTGAGAACTTTGCCACAACATAGATTGGTGAGATTTTTGAGGGTTGGAGCCAAATGCGCTGCAAACACGGCATAACCCCGCTGTTGCTGTAATGCCTGTAAGAATGCGGGTAAATCATCACACAGGGTTCGTTGCAACAACTGCTGATCACGCCATTTTTTAGCTACAACAGCATGGTATTGACCCGCTTCATGGTAAAAATCAGCGAGTTCTCCAACCCGCTCAAGATCAAGCTGGAGCAACGCGTCCAGTTGCGCTTCAAAAGCCTGTAGATCACAGGCTGGACGTGCCATCTGCTGAAACTGTGCCGAAGCAAAATTCAACGTATCTTCCACCACTGCGACATAGGCCTCAACGGACTTGAGTTTTTGGGTCAGACATAAATAATCGATCAGTGGCTGTGGCTGGTTTTGAATCCATTCACGCAACACATCATGAATCAACTGCCGGGTATAACTTTTGGCATCATCCGTGATTTCAGCACGCTCGATCTTGCCACTTTCAAAAGCAAATTCTCGTAGCAGCTTCTGGCTGAAGCTGTCGAGCGTACCGACAAACAGCTCATCCAAGTGATCGATCACCAATTTTAATCGGTTCAAGGCATAATCTGGTCGCAGCGCGTAATCGGTCAGAACTTTGTGAAACAAAGGATCCTGTTCATTGCGGATTTTCTCCTGAAGGTCCAGAGCATTGAGCGACTGGCAGCTGGCCAGGTAACGCTGGGTTTCCTGTAGCCGGGCACGAATCCGGCTTTTCAGTTCAGCCGCAGCTGCACGGGTAAAAGTGGTCGCAATCACCTGATTCGGCAAATAATCCTGCAAAAACACCCGAACCATCAGACTGGACAAGGTATAGGTTTTGCCTGTTCCGGCAGAGGCTTCGATCCAGTGCAGTCCTTTGAACTGCATGTCCCGAATCGGATTGTCGGATGGATGAACGGGTTGTTGAAATATCTGCATGGCTTATGCCTCCTCCACCGTCAGATGAGACAGAATCGGCTGATACAGGACATAAGAAAATTCTTGCAAGGCCTGCTGGAGTAGCTGATTGGCATCCTGATGCTGCAAAATAAACTGCCAGTCACGATGCTTAATATTCCATTCCTCACCGTCATACGGATAGGCTGCAAAGCTATCGGATTCATTCCATTTCTGCAGGATTTTATCGGAATCCAGTGGTGTATAAGGGGCTTGATCGGTCCAGGCCAGTTTAAATTTGTCGTCCAGTAACAAGGCAGCGGGCAAGACCAGTGGCTTACGCTGCGCATACTGCCAGGCAGCAAACCATTCCTGCAAATACTGTTGTGCCTGCGCTGAACTGATCCCTTGGCAAATCATGGTTTTTTCCGGACACACCACAATGCGTTGCAAGTCACGACCGGATGTGCCCAAATCGAGATAAGCCAGCCACATTAAATATTCCAGCCAGGTTTTCGCACGCGATTTGGCTTTGGCTTTTGAAGCCTGCACACTCAGCCAAAGGGTTTCATGCTGTGGCACATGAATACTCAAATGCAGCTGGGCATGGACTTTCCAAAGCTGCTGAGTCGTGCTTGTCGGGTGAGGTGCATACTTATGCATGCGGTCACGCAAGTGGCTCTGTTCAAGCAAGCTTAGCTGCCAACTGGCCTGTTGGGTTTTCCCGACTGGCAACACATCCAGAAACTGTGCCGGATCAACCTCACGTTGCTGTTGCAACAGACTATTGCGCACATGATATTGCTGCAGCCGATTCAGCAATAACGGTTCCTGCTGTTCGGGTAGATCCTGTGGGCTGAGGTTTTTAATGCCCAGGGTTTTTAAATACAAACGGGCGGGAAACAACACATCCTGTATCCATTGCTGACCATCGAGCACCTGAACTTCATGTTCAATCGGGCTATAGTCAACATTGGTCCAGCCTTCGCGCTGACCACTGGCCTGACGGATCTGTCTTGCCACCTCAAACCACTGATCCTGATAGCGGATCTGATCCACACAGGCAAAACCTGCAGGATCAAACGGTTGTAAGGGATGCAGATGGTACAAGGACTGCAACTGTTCAGGCACTTCAATCCCATTCAGAGATAACAATTTCGGTAGATCCGATTCAGTCGCTGCCGGTTTGACAATGAAAGCCATGTGCTGAACCAGCTCTTGCAGTACAGTAGATGGATCACGCACTTCACCATCATTGACATCAAAGCCATTGTAAAACAGCCAGAGACTCTGCTGTGCCAGTAATAGCGCATCCAGAAAGGCACCCTGGTCATCTTCCAGACGTGAACGATCGCCGAGTTGTGGTTTCAGCAAGTCCATTAAATCAAACGGCACATGCTGCTGGCGACTTGGAAACTTTCCACTGTCCAGATTCAGAATCACCATCAATTTATAAGGCAAAGGACGAATCTGCCCCAGCTGGCTAAAGGTAATCTGTCCGGTCGGCTCGGCCTGTTCCAGTTGTGCATCCAACAGCTGGTTCAATTCTTCAATCAGGTACGTTAAAGGCAAGCTCAAACGCTGCAAGGCCAGTGCCGCATTCGGGTCATGATATTCGGCCAGCGTGAGGATACGTTCTTGTTTTTTTATCAGGTCAGCCACGATGCCGAGTGATTCCACCCCAGCCTGCAAAAAGTCATCCACCTCTTGTTTTAAACGTTGTAGCCATTCCTCAACCCGAATCGTTTGGCCCTGTTCATGTGCGTTCAACCAATGACGACGGGCATCAAAATCCTGATAAATCTGAATCAGTTGAGCGATCAGCTCAAAGTCACTGGGTAAAACTTCAGCAAAACTCAAAGTGCCCTGAAACACGCGATGCTCTGGAATCGCAATCCCTAACGCCAAACGGTCAAGCGCAAACTTAAAACTAAAACGGTAGTCTTCATCGTCCTGTGCCAGACTCTGCTGCAAATGCTGTGCATCGAAGCCACGCTTAAAACCCGCTGCCGTCAATAACTGCACCATGCGTTCAACGCTGTGATTCTCTAGGGTGTAGTACTGCTGCGTGGCAGCCAGCCCCAGCCAATCCGCCAGATCTTCCAGGGTAAAACGTCCTTGTAACAGCTGCATACGCCCCAGCACAGCACGCCATGCCAGATTGGCATCCAGCCGGGTGACACCGGCAATTTTTATTGGCAGATAGACGCTGTGCTGCGACAAACGTGAAGCATGCTGATGCTCACGCTCGCTCGGTGGCGGTGCGAAGACACTGCGAATCAGTGGCTCCAGCTCTTTCAGATTCGGGCTGAGTACCAGAATATCACTCGGACGGCGCGGCTGTTCTTTACTGCCTTGAGCCAGCCAATGGATTAACTGTTCTTTCAATACTTCCAGTTGACGCAAACTGGAATGACAGACATGAATCTGGATGGAGTCATCCTGCTCGGCCAGAACATATTGATGCTGCTGTGGTTCAACCAGATACAGCACATCTGACTGGATTTTCCCCAACAACGTCTGCGGATAATCATCCACAAAGACATCGGCCCAAACGCCGTCTTCTCCAGAAGACAGGCTAGACAATAAAGAGAAATGATCACGTGCCTGTTTACCTAAACGAGTCAGTAAAGGATGGCGGGATTCCCGGTTCTGTGCATTAAAATTCAGGGTGAATTCTTGGAAAAACTGCTGAATTTCAAGATCGGTTGCATTCGGATGTTTTTCAATAAAACGTTCCTGAACCCGCACATCGTAACGGGCTTTCCAATGCGGATCGACACTATCTGCCCAGTATTCCTGTGACGGGTTGTAATGCAGAATATAGATTTCCAGGTATTGCCCCAAACGGCGTAAAAACGCTAACTGACTTGGAGGCAAGTCCAGCAAGGTAAAAACGGTTAATTGCTGAGGTAAGCGGCTCAATGCCTGCTGCCGGGTTTCTGGATGCTCCAACATTTGCCAGAACTGTTGGTCAATGTTCTGCATTTCCTCAAAATCTTGGTGAAACACCGCCTGCCATAACCAGCGTTGCCAGGCTTCCAGTTCTCGTGCCTGATTCAAGCTAAATGCCGAAATTTCGCTGCCTGTATGGAAGAACAGCTCCTCTACCTGTAAGGGCTGATTTTTGCCCCACGCCTCTAACCAGTTGGTGGCACAGTGACAGGTTTGCTGGCAACCGCGCTGGCAATGGCCACGGTAGACCATATAGTTGCTAAACAGACGTGAAACCTGTTCCGCCACCCAGTACAGCATGCTCTGTTTTTTTAGCTGTTTCTCGAGCCCTTGTAGACGATCCGCACTTTCATAAATACGCTGGATAATCGGATACAGGGCATGATCAGCGGTCAGGGTGATCTGCTCGCTATCGATATAGGCTTTTAAGGCTTGGAAAACCCGCCATTTAATAATGATGCGTGGAATATTGGCTTTGCGAACCTGTTCTTTCTGTTCATGCAACACCCATTGATAGGCTGACCACTGGAAGCCGCGGATACGATGATGAAACTGGGTATTGGCACTGATGCCTTTTTGTTCGGCTAGTTGCTGGGTGAGCCAGACCTCAACTGCTTTGGAAGGAACAATAAAATGCTGTGGTTGAAGCACCTGAAAAGGATTTGCTGAGGCTTGATTCACGGCTGTTAACAAAGCTTGTACCAAAACCTCGATGCGCTGGCTTTGAATAACATGAATCCCCATGGACGTTACCCTAATCTTTTCGAAGTGTAATCAGTGCACAAAAGCATAAACTTTATTGACTATACTGTCACGGCACCGTATGCCATTTTCACGCTATCGGCGGGTGGTCATGTTGCTCAGGCCAGCGCTAAATCAATACAGATGCAAACAGAAAAACAACATACCGAATGAAGGTTCTCTATTTATGAAAAGTTCGCATATCCACCATACGATTGACCCCTCAATGAATCTTGAACAGATTCGTCAAGACTGCCTCGACCTGGTACAAAAACGTGCGTATATGTCGGCGGGTGCCGCAGTGGTTCCCATTCCATTTTTTGATGTGGTGATTGATATTGGTATCTTGTCACAACTGTTGCCGGAAATTAATGCCCGCTTTGGTCTGGCCACAGATCAGATGAGTGTGTATGACAGCAAGACCCGCCAGATCCAGTGGAAAGAACTGCGTAAACGGGGCATTGAATTTTCCGGACTGGTCATGGCACGTAGTGCGGCAAAAGTGTCTTTGCAGGGTCTGGTCACAAAAGTCCTGACCAAACAGGTCACCAAATTCATTCCGTTAGGAGGACAGGCAGTCGCAGCTAGTTTGGGCTATATGGTCATGAAAAAAGTAGCCGAAGCACATGTCCAAGATTGTTATCATCTGGCCAAACGCATCCAGCAACAGTATCCCGCAACCAATATCGATAATAGCGAAAAATAAAACGGCTTAAGGCAAAGCGGCCTAAACCGCTTTCAACTGTTTCAGAATAGCCTTTAAAATCTCAATCCGCGCCGTGTACTTATCATCACTGGCAATGATATACCACGGTGCATAAGCCGTACTGGTGTGCTCAAACATATCCGCAGCAGCCTGCAGATAATCATCCCATTTTTCACGATTACGCCAGTCTTCTTCCGTGATTTTAAAATGCTTGTGTGGGGTTTCCTGTCGTGCCTTAAAGCGCCGTTCCTGTTCCTCTTTGCTGATCGACAGCCAGAATTTGATCACTACGGTCTGGCTATTGACCAGATCTTTTTCAAATCGGTTGATCTCGGCATAAGAGCGCTGCCATTCCACGGCCTTGGCAAACCCTTCGATCCGCTCGACCAGTACCCGACCATACCAGGAACGGTCAAAAATGGTGATATTGCGCTCGGCTTCCAGTTTGGTCCAAAAGCGCCATAAATACGGATGGCGACGTTCATAACGTTCCGGTGCGCTAATAGTATGAATGTCGTACTCACGTGGATCAAGCTTTTTCACAATACGCTTGATGGCTCCCCCTTTACCCGAGGCATCCATGCCTTCCAGCACAATCACGACATTACGGGCATCCAGGCGCAAGGCATCCGCCACCTTGCGGCTCAGACTTTTCAATTCAGCCTTATAGTTAATCGGATCCAGTTTGTTTTGAGCCGGTTGCAACAAGGCTTCAGGAATGGCGGCAGACGGCCAAGGCGTGCGGGTATTCAGCACGTGATTCGGCATATGTTGGAGCGCTTGCAGAATATACTGGGCAAACTGCTGGTTACGCAGCTGTTCTTCTTCGCCATCAATCACAAACCAGTCCTGGGTAAAACGCTGACGCAACTTTTGCAAATTGTCATATTGTTTTTTATTACGCCAGTCCAGACCATGCAGACGGTGGAAATGTTGCTCAGAGGCATCCATGTTATCAAGACGTTTCTGCAAGGATTTCCAGGACAAATCAAACCAGACCTTAATAACATCGACATGGTTATTTTTTAGATCCTGCTCAAAAGCACGCATATTTTCGATATAATCATCAAACAGGGTTTCATCCAGAGGTTTTGACACATGCATGGCCGTTGCCAGTAAATCGCTATACCAGTTGCCAAACATCACCAGAATTTGCCCTTCAGCCGGAATAAAGCGAGCGTAAGGCAGCCAGAACGGTTTTTTGGCATTAAATAAGTAAGGTGGATCCGCTTTGACTTTTAAAAAGCGTGGATCCACCCAACCTCGGAGCTCTTTGACCGCCTCCCCCTTACCTGCCAACTCAATGCCGCTCACCAGAATCACCAGACTTTTGGCATTACGCTTGCCACGACTTTCACGTAACCCGTACTGAGCCTCAATCAAACGGCACGACAAAATATCTTCATCTAAAATTTCATAGTTCGGGGGTGTTTCGGTCATCTGATCGACTCTAATGTTTTATTGTCATTTTCCAGTATAACCAAGCTGTCACATTCGTCACATCCCACCAAAGCGCAATTCTGTATATTATTTTTGCCCCGCTCTAACCGTTACATCCTGCTTTTTTGTCATATTTTAATCACACAGTCATAGCCCTATCGCGTGACAGCCACTATGATTTGCACAATTAAAAAAATCGGATCCATCCATGTCCAAACTTTCTGCCTTAGATGAGTTGTTAACCCTGTATCATCAACTGCATTACCATCAGAATCCGCAACTGTTACAACGTCTGCGCGATGTGCAAGCCTGGCAAAAAAAACGGATTCAAGCCATGCATGTGGCGCAGTTCCAACAGAAAAACAACCAGTTGATGGCTGATTACTTCATGAATCGTCTGTATGGTGGCCCCGATTTTGATGTGCTGGCGCAGCAGATTGAACGCCTGTTGCAATATGCCCACAAGGTCGAAAAAATGCTACCAGCCAGTGCCATTCAGACTGGAACTTCTGCAGTGTATCTAGCTGTTTTGGCAGTGCAACTCGATGAGCAGGTCGCCATCCAACTGTTAAAGGATCATGCAGCAGACTTACCTTTAACCGATGAAATCATGCGTCAAGCCTACCTGAAGCTGGATCAGCAAAGTCAACGTTTAAAGCAACTACAATTGCTGGATCAGCTCGGCAGCAGCCTAGATAAATATATGCGTTCATTTGTGGTCTACACGGCGTTTAAAATGTGTAAAGGCAGTGCTTATAAACACCGTTTCGATACGCTATATGATTTTATGCAAGAAGGCTTTTTGGCCATGAAACCTTTAAAGTCGGCCGAACAGTTCGTGAAAGCCTTTACGGCGATTGAGCGCCAGGTGATTACCAAAGTCCATGCCGGCGATCCAGAGCCCTTTCGACCTTGACGTTC
>JACCEE010518743.1_pt1 | contig 10890 bp, 5 predicted proteins | sample 7449931 | NCBI WGS metagenome assembly JACCEE01 (sample SAMN15323457, study PRJNA562643) | freshwater metagenome | isolation source: river surface water | place: USA:Blue River Watershed | collected 2017-08-19 | reverse complement strand
GCAGGTAACCAGAAACCGATCAAATGCAGCTGGAAATGTTTGTCCAAATGCGACTATAAAAAAGTTCAGTTTTGTGTAGCGGAAGCACTTTTAAATGCCACAAAGGGCGATTTCTCCAGAGGGTTTGCATTTTCCGGAATGAATGGATATAAAGCAACCGAGATTATTTCGGTTAAGGAAACGATGGAGCAGATCAAACAGGAGTTTGAAAGGTTCGACGTTAAACGTTAAACGTTCGACGTTCGACGTTCGACGTTCGACGTTCGACATTCGATGTTCGACGTTAAACGTTAAACGTTTAACGTTCAATTGTTCAAAATATCAAATTTGGAGTTTTGGCTTTTAAATTCCGGTACGATGTTTTTCATCTCTTTTACAATTTCGAATTGATCACTATCTTTTAAGGAGATTAAATGATTAATTTGTTGATTAACATCAGTATAGGTGTATCTTCTAACATCGGCAATCATAATCTTTTCATGATCGGTTTGTTTGGTACTCTCCTGATTAGCCAGAAGTTCCTCATATAGTTTTTCACCTTGCCTCAATCCTGAAAATTCTATTGTGATATCTTTTCCTAAAGTTAAGCCTGACAATTTGATCATTTTAACGGCTAAATCGTAAATTCTAACAGACTCACCCATATCAAAAATAAAAATTTCTCCCCCTTTACCCATCGCACCGGCAGTGATGACCAACTGACAAGCTTCTGAGATGGTCATGAAATAACGGGTAATATCGGGATGGGTAACAGTAATAGGGCCTCCGTTTTCAATTTGTTCCCGGAAAACCGGAATTACAGAACCATTAGAGCCCAGAACATTACCAAATCGTGTTGTGATAAATTTGGTTGTATCCTGTTCAAAATTTAAAGATTGTACATATATTTCAGCAATTCTTTTGGAAGCACCCATGACACTGGTAGGATTAACCGCTTTATCCGTTGAAACCATTACAAACTTTTTGGTACCATATTTCACTGCTAAATCCGCTAAATTTTTAGTTCCTTCCACATTTACTTTGATAGAGGAGTTCACATTTTCCTCCATTAAAGGAACATGTTTATAAGCAGCAGCATGATAGATCACATCAGGTTTGTGCGTTTTCATGATCTCGTCCATTCGCACTTTGTCGGTAATGTCAACCAAAAGGATATCAATTTGTCTCATCTGGCGGCGAGCCATACATTGATTGGTTAAGAAAAAGGAAGGTGTTTCAGCATTATCTATCAGGATCAGTTTTCCGTAGTCAAATTCCATGATCTGACGTACAATTTCGCTACCGATTGAACCGGCAGCTCCCGTAATCATAATTGTTTTAGAAATTAAATCTTTACTAACCAACGTTTTATCCAGATTGATCGGTTCCCGTTCTAAAAGTTCCTCAATTTTAATTTTTCTAATCTGTTTAAAGCTTAATTCTCCGTTAATCCATTTCATTACGGGAGGCACCACCAAAACTTTCACATTATTTTGTAAAGCAATCTCAGTAATTTCGTTTTTCTTGGGAACAGGTAGGTTTTGAATGGAAATAATCAAAAAAGAGATATTGTATTTAGCTAAGTATTCAGATAGCTGAGAATAAGGCCTCACTTTCAAACTTTCTAAAGTCATTCCAATTTTATTCGGATCTTCATCAAAAAAGGAGAGCACATTATATTTGCTGATCTGATCTCTATCAAAAACTCTTTTGGTTAAAATCCCGCTTTCTCCGGCTCCAAAAATCACAATATTCTTTTTAAATTTTGAAGGATTAATAGTTTCTAAATAATAGGTTTTAAACTGAATTCTGTAAAAAATAAGTAAAACAAGTGTAATAGTAAGTTCCATGAAAATCACGGACATAGGAACAAAATGTTTCAGATGTAAGATTTTATTTACAAAAATATTGGAACCGTAAAGGATTAGAGTGGCCACAATACAGGCAAAAATGATATTTAATAAATTTTTAGAATTGGTATATCTTACGACCATTTTTTGGGTACCAAACATGATAAAAACCAGCGTTCTAATCACTAAAATGTATAGATAGGAATTATAAATTTCATGTACAGACAGATTGGGTAAATTCGCTCCGAAGGTAGTACGAATAATAATTGCCAGAGTAACTGCTAAGACGACACAACATAAGTCGAATAAGATTATAACCCAGGAGGGTAGTATCGTCATTTTTTGAACAAATTGCTTAATCATATTAGTCTCTTATATAAATTCTTTGAACTCTTTTAGAAATAGCTGTTAATAATTCATAAGGTGATTTTTGGATTGATTCAGAGATGATATTCAAATTATTCTGGTCATTATAAACGATCACCTCATCCTCTTCGTGAACTTCAAAACCGGTAACATCAATCATGGTCATATCCATACAAATTTTGCCAACAACAGGGCATTTTTTACCATTCACAATCATAAATCCTTTTCCATTGCTCAATTCTTTAGGATATCCATCTGCATATCCAATGGGAACAATCGCAATGTTCATCTCATTTTGAGCTACAAAAGTACGATTATATCCGATGGTATCATCTTTTTTAACATTTTTTATTTGTGTAATGATACTTTTCAGGGTAATCGTATTTTGAAGTTTAGGTTGATCCTCTTTTACTGCAGTATAACCATACAAGCCTAAACCCAGACGAACACAATCATAATGGAACTGTTTGAAACGGGATATGGCCGCTGAATTGGCGATATGTCTCATAAAAGAATAGCCAAGTTCATTTTCAATCAAATCGCAGGTTTGTTTAAAAATATGAGCTTGTTGTATAGTAAATTGATCTTCGTTCGGATCTTCGGAAGCAGCAAAATGGGAAAAAACGGAAGCCACCATCATTTGAGGATGTTGTTTCAGAAAGCTGGTTAATTCCAGAATAGAATCCGGATCAAATCCTAAGCGGTGCATTCCGGTATCCAATTTGATATGAATGGGATAGTTTTGTTTTTCTGGAAACAGCTGCAATGTTTCAGCTAACTTATTCAGATAGTGAAAATTAAATATTTCCGGTTCCAGCTGATATTGAATCATAGTAGAAAAACCGGCAGCTTCAGCACCCAAAACAACGATTGGGGTATTGATTTTTCTTTTCCGTAAAGCAACTCCTTCATCAACATAAGCAACTGCCAGATAATCAATATTATGATAGCGTAATTCGTTGATCAATTCAGAATCTCCCAAACCATAAGATAATGCTTTCACCATCGCCATCAATTTGGTATTGGGCTCCAGAAGGCTTCTGTAATAGTTTAGATTATGGGTTATGGCTCCTAAATCCACTTGAAGTACGGTCTGATGGCTTTTCAACTGAATAGCACGCACAATCTTCTCAAACTGAAATTTGCGGGCTCCCTTCACCAAAACGGCTTCAAAATTGATATTTATTTCCGTTAGATGTTGTATCAGTTGATCTGTAGTCCTGAACACTATTTTTTTAGGAACATCAAAAATAGTATTTTTCTTATTCATCTCCTCTCCTACCAATACTAACTTTTTGATAGAATGTTCTTTTATTAATTGAGCTATATGCAAGTAATCATCATCAGAAAGGCTCACCTGATCAAAGTCTGAAAGGATCAATGTTTTCTTTTCAAACTGCGATTGTGTTCCCAGAAAATCGAGTGCAATTTTTAGAGAGTTGATATCGAGGCTATACGTATCATTAATCACAATGGATCTATTCAATGCCTCTTTAATCTCCATTCTCATACTTAGGTGAGTCAGAGAGGTTAATTTACCGTTTATTTCTGGAATTGTGTAGTTAAAATGGAGTAAAGCAGCAGCGATATGGCAACAATTTTCAACAGATGCATCATCAGTAAAAGGGATCTCAAGAGGTTCTTCCCAATTAAAGAAATGGATCTTTGTTTTGGATCTTTGTTTATCTATTTGATTTATTTGAAAGCGCGCTTCCGGATGGAAACCCCAGGAAAGTTTTTGAATTTTTTGGTATTGTTGTTCCTGAAGAACATAATGAATCAGCGTATGGTCTGCACAATAAACTAAAAACTTAGTATGTTTGAACAGTTTCAATTTTTCATTCAATTTTTCATGAATTCCGGAAAAATGGGCTGCATGAGCATCTCCAATGTTACATAATATTCCGATTCCAGGATGGATTATGGGTTCCAGTTTCTCCATTTCGCCCATTTGAGAGATTCCAGCTTCAAAGATTCCAAGGGTATCTTTAGAAGTCATTTGCCATACTGACAACGGAACGCCCATTTGAGAGTTAAAGCTATTGGGATTTTTAACAATCGTAAAGTCGTCAGCCAGCACTTGAGCTAGCCACTCTTTAACGGTTGTTTTTCCGTTACTTCCGGTGATTCCGATAACGGGATAGGTAAAGTTTTTTCTATGATGGATTGCTAATTGCTGAAGTGCCAAAATAGGATCAGCAACCCGATAAAAATTGGCATTCCATTTAGAAAAGTTTTTGATAGGTTCTGAAATCACGAAATTGATCACTCCTTTAAGAAAGAGTTCTTCAATATATTTATGGCCATCATCGTTAGATGTTTTGATGGCAAAAAAGAGGGATTGATTAGGGGTGATCACTTTCCGGCTATCAAACACCAAATCTTTAATTTCATTGAATCCTGTGATCAATGAATAATCTATTGTTTGAATAGTTTTTACGATTTCGGTTGGTGATAACACAGAAAAAGTATTTAAAACTTATAATTTTTCGTTATAAAAAGCCCTGTTATTAAGGATATCGATAGCAAGAAAAATAGCGCTGCGCATAGATTGAGCGGAAGCAATATTTTTTCCGGCCAAGTGGTAGGCAGTTCCATGGGCTGGTGAAGTTCTGACAATTGGTAATCCGGCAGTATAATTAACGCCATCTTCCATTGCCAACACTTTGAAAGGGATCATTCCCTGATCGTGATACATTGCTAAAATGGCATCAAATTGCATATATTGACCAGATGCAAAAAAGCCATCGGAAGCGAAAGGACCAAAAGCGTTTATTTTTTGATTAAAGGCATCCGCTATGGCTGGTTTAATAATTTCGTTTTCTTCACTTCCAATCAAACCGGAATCTCCCGCATGAGGATTTAAGGAAAGAACTGCAATTTTGGGATTGGTACAAGCAAAATCTTTAATTAAAGCATCATGTAATACCTGAATTTTTTCTAATACCAAATGTTCAGACAATACACTTGGAAGATCCTGAATAGCCACGTGATTGGTTACAAATCCAATTTTTAATCTTTCAGAGATCATCATCATCATGGTTCTCTGAGATTTAAAAGTATGAGAAAAATACTCGGTATGTCCATTAAAATTAAAAGATTCGGATTGAATATTATATTTATTAATGGGAGCAGTTACCACAGCATCAATATTATTTTTTTTCAAATCTTCGCAAGCAGCTTCAATAGAGAGTTCTGCCATTTTTCCGGCAATACTGGTAGATTCTCCTACATCGATTTTAATTTCGTTTTCACTAAGATTGATCAGATTAGGTTTTTTTGCTGATAGGTTATGAATATCTTTTATAAATTGAAAAGAAAACTCATTCATATTCAACATTTTTCTATAAAATGAAGCCACTTTAGACAAACCATAAACGGTTGGAGTACAGAGTTCCATAATTTTATTGTCTGACAGTGCTTTCATGATCACTTCGTAAGAAATACCATTTATATCACCTTGAGTAATACCTATTTTATAAGGATTTTCCATTTTTCAATATCTTTTTATAGCGTCACTTTAACTTCATATTCTTCAAAACCTTCAATAATATCGCGTACTTTGATATCATTAAAGTTTTCAATATTTAAACCACAATCTTGTCCAACAACAACCTCTTTCACATCATCTTTAAAACGGCGTAAAGAGCCTAACTTTCCGGTATAGATAACGATACCGTCACGGATTAGGCGAACATTGGTATTTCTTTGCAGTTTACCATCAAGAACGAGACATCCGGCAATATTTCCGAGTTTCGTAATTTTGAAAACCTCTCTAACTTCTAAGTTACAAAGTATTTTCTCTCTCACTTCAGGAGTATGCATACCGGCGATGGCGTCTTTAATTTCATTGATAGCGGTATAGATAATTGAGTATGTTCTGATATCGATTTGTTCTTGTTCAGCCAATTTACGGGAACTATGAGAAGGTCTAACCTGGAATGCCACAATAATAGCATTAGAAGCGGAAGCCAGCAATACGTCACTTTCGGTTACCTGACCCACAGATTTGTGAATAACATTCACCTGAACCTGATTGGTAGATAATTTCAACAAGGAATCAGACAAAGCTTCTACAGAACCGTCCACATCCCCTTTCACGATGATATTCAACTCTTTGAAATCACCGATTGCGATTCTACGACCGATCTCATCCAATGTAATATGTTTTTGAGTACGAAGACCCATTTCTCTAGCCAATTGTGTTCTCTTGGTTGCTGCCACTCTGGCTTCATGATCATTAGAACAAACTCTGAGAATATCTCCAGCCTGAGGAGCTCCATTAAGACCTAAAAGGAGGACAGGAGTAGCTGGTCCGGCATATTTCATCGGTTGGTTTCTTTCGTTATAAAGGGCTTTCACTTTACCAAAGAAGTTTCCTGCCAAAACGGGATCACCCAATTTAACGGAACCATTTTGTACCAAAACTTTTGCCACGTAACCTTTTCCTTTATCCAATGAGGATTCCAGAACGGTTCCGATACCATTTTTATTAGGATTTGCTTTAAGATCGAGTAATTCTGCTTCTAACAACACTTTTTCAAGTAATACTTCCACATTGGTCCCCATTTTAGCATTGATCTCCTGACATTGGTATTGACCGCCCCAGTCTTCCACTAAAATATTCATATTTGCCAAAGCTTCTCTGATTTTTTCAGGAGCTGCATTGGCTTTATCAATTTTTGTGATTGCAAAAACCATAGGAACACCTGCTGCCTGAGCGTGGTTAATCGCTTCAACGGTTTGAGGCATAATGGAGTCATCAGCTGCAATAACGATGATAACCAAGTCGGTAACTTTAGCACCACGAGCACGCATAGCGGTAAAAGCTTCGTGACCTGGAGTATCCAGGAATGTGATTTTTTTACCATCTGCCAATTGAACCAGATAAGCCCCGATATGTTGGGTAATTCCACCTGCTTCACCGGCAATTACATTTGTTTTTCTGATGTAATCCAACAAAGAAGTTTTACCATGGTCAACGTGTCCCATTACAGTAATGATAGGGTGTCTAGGTTCCAAATCCTCTTCATTATCTTTATCATGCAGACTTAATTCCTCTTCCACGTCAGCGCGAACAAATTCCACTTCATAGCCATACTCATCGGTTAACAAGGAGATAGTTTCGGCATCAAGACGTTGGTTAATAGAAACGAAAAGGCCAACACTCATACAGGTTGAGATGATCTCAGTAACTTGAATATTCATCAAAGTTGCTAATTCGTTCGCTGTAATGAATTCAGTGATTTTGAGTATTTTGGATTCTTGTTGTTCCATCAACTCATGTTCCTTCATTTCAGAAATATTGTGTTGTCTTTTTTCTCTTTTTCTTTTAGAGTTTTTAGATTTACCTAGAGGTTCAAGGCGTTGCATGGTTTCTCTGATTTGGCGTTGAATATCCTCTTCAGTAATTTCCACTTTTTGAACCGGAGCCGGTTTATTATTGTTGTTATTATTTTGTTGATTAGCAGATTGTTTAATTCTGGTTCTTTTTCTTTTTTTCTTATTAGGATCAGAACTATTTTGAGGAGCAGCTCCTTTTTGTTGTTGGTTATTGGTATTAGCAGCCTGAGGTTGATTATTATTTTGTCTATTGTTATTCTGATTTTGATCCTTTTTATTAGAATCTTTAGAACGAACATTTGAAAGATCAATTTTACCTTTTATAACAGGTGCTTGAAGTTTCTCGTATTTAGTGGCAATAAAATTGACATCTTCTGCCGGTTTAACCACTTCTGGTTGAGTAGGGGTTTCCACAGCAGGAATTTCCACAACCGGAGTTTCTGCTACTGGTTTTTCCACTTTCTCAATGGCTTCAGGTTTTTCAATATCTACTTCAGCAATCGGATCTTCATGTTGTTTCTTTTTAGAAGGTTTATCAAAAATAGAAAGATCTATTTTACCTGAAATTTTAATATTTTCACCAATTTTAGTAACTACGGTTTCAATATGTTCCGGTTCTTTAGGAACAACAGGTTCCACATTAACGACAACGGGTTCTTTTTCTTCAGGTTCAGGAATGATGATCTCTTCCTTAATTATTTCAACAACAGGAGGGATCTCCACAACGGGTTCGTCAACCACCACTTTTTCAGGTTCAACAATAGGTTCCTCTTGAGGAAGTTCAACAACAACGGGTTCCTCTTTAACGGGTTCTATGACTTTTTCAACAACAACCTCTACAGGTTTAGTCACTTTTTTACTATTTTGGTCCAGATCAATTTTCCCTAGCACTTTTGGTTTAGGAATTTCGGTTTTTATTTCCTCATGAACAGGGGTTGTATGTTTGAGAGGTTCAACGTGAGTAACCGGATCTTTTTCAATTTCCTGTTTTGGATGAGTAGAATCAACCTGATCATGTTTCACTTTATTATATGATCCAATTTCAATTTTCTTAGATTCTTCTTTCACCAATCTGTCACCATTAAATTCCTTAATGAGAATATCATACATCTCAGTAGTAAGCTTCATATTTGGATTAACCTCAGGGATTTCAAAGTTTTTTTTCTTTAACAATGATACGATCGTATTAATTCCAACATTGAACTCACTGGCGGCTTTTCCCAATCGTGGTAATTTGTTTTCTGTTGACATATTTAATAATTTGTTTGCAATTAATAATTTGGGTAGTATGATGAGTAAAATGAGTTTCGGATTTTGGAAATTAGTCTACTTCCAATTCCTTTTTAACGGAGGCGATCATATCATCTACGGTTTCCTCTTCAAGGTCAGTACGATGGATCAATTCTTCACGGCTAAGGCTTAGGATACTTTTAGCGGTATCGCAGCCGATACTTTTGAATGCATCGATCACCCATTGGTCGAATTCGTCTGAGAATTCGTTCAAATCAACATCTTCCTCTTCAATAACATCATCTCTGAACACATCGATTTCGTAGCCGGATAGTTTACTTGCCAATTTAATATTGTAACCTCCTTTACCGATTGCTAAAGAAACCTGATCCGGTTTCATATAGACATTGGCGGTTTTGCTTTCGTTATCGATCTCAATAGAAGTTATTTTAGCAGGGTTTAATGCTCTTGCGATCAAAAGGCTGATATTTGAAGTATAGTTAATGACGTCAATATTTTCGTTTCTAAGTTCGCGAACGATGCTATGGATTCTGCTTCCTTTCATACCTACACAAGCACCAACAGGGTCAATTCTATCATCATAAGACTCTACTAAAACTTTCGCTCTTTCACCGGGCGAACGAACCACATTTTTGATAGTGATAAGACCATCAAATACTTCAGGGATCTCATTTTCCATCAATCTTTCCAAGAAAGTTGGAGCGGTTCTGGAAATGATAATAACAGGGGTAGAACCTTTGATATTTACGCTGGAAACGACAGCCATAAGGGTATCCCCTTTTTTGTATTTATCGGCAGGGATTTGTTCAGATTTAGGTAACACCAATTCAACACCATCTTCATCAAGTACGAGGATCTCTTTTCTCCACACCTGACTAACTTCACCGGACACTAATTCTCCAATTCGGTGTTCATATTTTTTATAAATATTATCTTTTTCATACTCCATCACTTTGGTGATCAGATTTTGACGAAGGGCTAAGATTTCTCTTCTGGCGAAATCATTCATTCGAATAGTTTCGTAGCAATCTTCTCCCTCTTCAAGGTCGGCTTCGATTTTCACCGCATCTTTCAATTCAATTTGAGTGAATTCATTTTCCAATTCTCCATCAGCAACCACTTCACGAATTCTCTGGATGAGCCAGTCACCGTTATCTACATTAACAACAACACTGAACACCGCTTCGGCACCAAATTTTTTACCTAATGCGGCATGCATTACATCTTCCAGGATTTTCATCATGGATTCTCTGTCAATACTTTTAAGTTCTTTAAATTCTTGAAAGGTCATCAATAGATTCAAACGACTTTCGGAATCTTTGTCCAATACATTGCTCTTGCTTGATTTCTCTTTTTTCATTTTTGTTGATATTATTAATGATATTATTTTTTCAAAATTATAACAAAAAGTGGGGTCAAGACCCCACTTCACTACCTTTAAAAAAAACTCCCACCTTTAGAGTGAGAGAAGTTTTTCTGTTGACCAACCAGGATTCGAACCTAGACAGACAGTACCAAAAACTGTAGTGCTACCGTTACACCATTGGTCATTGTCTCAATTTGAGGATGCAAAAATACAACTTTTTCTAATATCTTCGGATAAAATTTTAATTTTTTGTATTTTTTTTATTTCTTATTGTTTTTCAATAAGATGCACTTAATTAATTGAAGAATTGTTTCACTTTATTAAAAAAATTCTTCTCATTTTTAGAGGGTTTAGGCTGAAAATTTTCAGATTGTTCCATTTTTTCAATCATATTCTTCTCTTCTTTCGTCAAATTTTTGGGAGTCCAGACATTAATATTAACAATTAGATCCCCTTTTCTACTGCTATGGAGTTCTGGCAACCCTTTATTTTGGAGTCTGAGGATTTGTCCACCTTGCGTTCCGGCAGCAATTTTAACTCTGGCAAGGCCGTCTAAAGTAGGAATATCAACACTTCCACCCAAAGCAGCCTGAGGAAACGAGATAAAATAGTTCAGATACAAATTAATGCCATCTCTTTCAAAAAGTTCGTGTTCAACCTCTTCAATAACAACGATAAGGTCTCCGTTTACGCCTCCCCTTGGTGCAGCATTTCCTTTTTCGCGCATGGATAGTT
>JACCEE010127340.1_pt1 | contig 10892 bp, 9 predicted proteins | sample 7449931 | NCBI WGS metagenome assembly JACCEE01 (sample SAMN15323457, study PRJNA562643) | freshwater metagenome | isolation source: river surface water | place: USA:Blue River Watershed | collected 2017-08-19 | reverse complement strand
GGTTTTGTTGTTGGCGTGGGAAACATTGTTTCCGACCATTGGGCCTTTGCCCGTTACGTCGCAGACGCGTGCCATGTGGACACTCCGATACTTTTATAAACAGCTGGTGCCTGATGGGCTTTGCAGTTAGACAAAACGCTTCGCCAATAAGCGAAAGAGTTTGCCAATCAACAAAACCTTAGACGGTCCAGCCTCACCTCGCCAGAAGGGTGGCGGTAACCCATTCGCAGAGCATCAAGGGATGAAGTACTCAGCAAAGCCTTGGATTATAGCCAGCTTTTTAGGCCTATGCCAAGCCAAAAAGGTCCAATTAATGGCCTTGGTGGCCTTAATCGCCTTCTTGCTCCAAAAAGCGTTGGGCATCAAGAGCCGCCATGCAGCCCGTTCCCGCGCTGGTAATGGCTTGGCGGTAGACGTGGTCTTGGACGTCGCCTGCCGCAAAAACGCCTGGCACACTGGTCATGGTGGCAAAGCCCTTCAGACCGCTTTGGGTCACGATGTAGCCATTGTCCAAGGTCAGATGGCCCTGGAAAATTTCGGTGTTGGGCGCGTGGCCAATGGCAATAAAGCAGCCTTTGAGTTCCAAATCTTGCAATGAGCCATCTTTGGTCGACTTCAAGCGAACGCCCGTGACGCCCGTGTTGTCTCCCAGCACTTCTTCCAATGTTTGGAATGTTTGCAAGACAATTTTTCCTGCAGCCACTTTGTCCATCAGTTTGTCGACCAAGATGGGCTCAGCCTTGAATTTGTCGCGGCGGTGAATGAGGTACACCTTGCTGGCAATGTTGGACAGGTAAAGCGCTTCTTCCACGGCGGTATTGCCGCCACCCACAACGCAACACACTTGCTCACGATAGAAAAAGCCATCGCATGTGGCGCAACCTGAGACGCCGCGGCCCATAAAAGCTGTTTCTGAGTCAAGGCCCAAGTACTTGGCCGAAGCGCCAGTGGCAATGATCAAGGAATCGCAGGTGTAGACGCCGCTGTCGCCCGTCAATGTGAAAGGGCGTTTGCTGAAGTCGACTTTGTTGATGTGGTCAAACACCACTTGGGTATTGAAGCGCTCCGCATGCTCCAAAAAGCGTTGCATGAGATCGGGGCCTTGCACGCCATGGACGTCCGCGGGCCAGTTGTCCACCTCCGTGGTGGTCATGAGTTGGCCACCTTGCGCAATGCCAGTGATGAGCAAAGGCTTGAGGTTGGCGCGGGCTGCATAGACGGCGGCGGTGTAGCCGGCAGGGCCAGAACCCAGGATGAGTACTTTGGCGTGTTGGGTGGGAAGTGTGTTGGACATGAAGGTAATTCTACGGAATTCGGGTAAACGCTAAAACCCCATTGTAAGAAGCTTGTGAAACACGTGTTTGGGGAGGTCTATCGGGTAAGCTTGAGGGTTAGACCATGACCTATTCTCTTCGCACCCTCAACAGCGCTAACAGCACCCCTGAATCCGACCTGCAAAACGAAATGTCGGAAGGTGTTGGCTTACTGCGTTTCACCCAAGAAATTGTTTTATTGATAGGCGCTGTCAGCTGGCTGGCCTTGGCCTTGGCCATGTTCAGTTACAGCCCCAAAGACCCCTCTTGGTCCGGCTCAGGATTGGGCGGTCCCTTGGTCAATTGGATGGGTACTGCAGGGGCCTGGGTGGCCGATGGCATGTACTTTTGCTTTGGTTATTCCGCTTGGTGGTTGGTGGCTGTTTTGGGACGAGCGTGGCTCAAGGCTTGGGCCTACTGGTTAAGAGGCTCCGATGCTTCGGCCAATCCCAAACTTCGCGAAGAATCTAATTGGCAGACGCGGCTTATTTTTTGGCTGGGCCTCTTTGTATTGATGTCCGCCAGTTGCGCGGTTGAGTGGGGTCGCTTGGCGCGTTGGGATGCCATCATGCCAGGTACCAGTGGCGGTGCGCTGGGCTTAACGGTCGGGCACTTTACTGTCAAATGGCTCGGTGCCAACGGTGCAGCATTGTTTGAAATTGTGTGCTTGGCCTTGGGTATGTCTTGGGCATTTGGATTTTCATGGGGACAGGTTTGCGAAAACCTAGGTGCCAAAATTGATTCTCTGATGCAGTCGCGCCAAGAAAAACGCGAAATGGAAGAAGACTTGGCCATGGGTCAGCAGGCTTTGCGCGAGCGTGAGCAACTCCAATCGAACACGCCCGTTGAACCTCAACTGCATCCCTTTGGTGATGAGTTTGAAGAGAAGCCGCTGTTTGCTGCGGCAGGTGTGGCTGCCCCAGTTTTTGCTGAGCCTGTCGCCCCCATGGTCATTGAGTCGCCTGTGACCGAAGTACCGCGCAGCGAGCGAGTGGTTAAAGAACGCCAAAAACCTTTGTTCTCTGAATTGCCCGACAGCAAGTTACCGCAAGTGGATTTGCTTGACAGCCTCACGCAGCGGCAAGAAGGGGTGTCGCCAGAAACACTGGAGATGACCAGCCGCATGATTGAAAAACGCCTGAAAGATTTTGGCGTTGAAGTGCGCGTGGTCGCTGCGGCGCCGGGTCCTGTCATTACGCGTTATGAAATTGAACCTGCTACCGGTGTCAAGGGCTCGCAAGTGGTCAACTTGGCCAAAGACTTGGCGCGTTCACTCAGCTTAATTTCCATTCGCGTGGTTGAAACCATTCCAGGCAAAAATTACATGGCTTTGGAGTTGCCCAATGCCAAACGCCAATCCATCAAGCTCAGCGAAATTTTGGGCTCTCAGGTTTACAACGAAGCCAAGTCCATGCTCACCATGGGTTTGGGCAAAGACATTGTGGGCAATCCTGTGGTTGCCGATTTGGCCAAAATGCCCCACGTTTTGGTGGCGGGTACCACGGGTTCTGGTAAGTCCGTTGGTATCAATGCCATGATTTTGTCCCTGCTCTACAAAGCAGAAGCGCGTGATGTTCGTTTGCTCATGATCGATCCCAAGATGTTGGAAATGTCGGTCTACGAAGGTATTCCGCATTTGCTGGCGCCTGTGGTCACTGACATGCGGCAAGCCGCACATGGCCTCAACTGGTGCGTGGGCGAAATGGAACGCCGCTACAAGTTGATGAGCAAAATGGGTGTTCGCAACTTGGCAGGCTACAACGCCAAAATTGACGAAGCCACCGAGCGCGAAGAATTCATTTTGAATCCGTTCAGCCTCACGCCCGATGATCCTGAGCCCCTCAAACGCTTGCCGCACATTGTGGTGGTTATCGATGAGTTGGCCGACTTGATGATGGTGGTGGGCAAGAAGATTGAAGAGCTCATTGCACGCTTGGCGCAAAAAGCGCGCGCCGCTGGCATTCACCTTATTTTGGCCACACAACGCCCCAGTGTCGATGTCATTACTGGCTTGATTAAGGCCAATATTCCAACGCGAATCGCTTTTCAAGTTTCTAGCAAAATCGACAGCCGAACCATTCTGGATCAAATGGGTGCTGAAGCCTTGCTGGGCATGGGTGACATGCTTTACATGCCATCTGGTACAGGATTCCCCATTCGAGTTCACGGCGCTTTTGTGAGCGATGAAGAAGTTCACCGTGTGGTCAGCTATTTGAAGTCACAGGGTGAACCTGATTACATCGAGGGCGTGCTGGAAGGTGGCACCACCGATGGCGAAGACACGGGCTATGGTGATGCCAGTGATGCAGAAAAAGACCCCATGTACGACCAAGCTGTCGAAGTGGTTCTGAAGAATCGCAAGGCCAGTATTTCATTGGTTCAGCGCCATCTCAAAATTGGTTACAACCGTGCAGCACGTTTGGTCGAAGAGATGGAAAAAGCGGGCTTGGTCAGCTCGATGAGCAGCAGTGGTCAGCGTGAAATTTTGGTGCCTGCGCGCACCGAATGACACAGCCACTGAATTGGAGTCACTGCAAATGACAAGCTTTTTTCGAGGACTCATGGCGTGTTTTTTTGCGCTGCAGTTTTGTGGCGTCACGCTGGCCCAGGCCCAAGCCCAAGCCCAAGCCCCTAACGCAGACGCTTTGAACAGTCTGAGTCAGTTCCTCAAACAAACGCAAAGTGGACGTGCGCAATTTACCCAAATTGTCACTTCGCCTGCCAAAGCAGATCAAGCACCTCGCAAGAAAACTTCGTCTGGCACATTTGAATTTCAAAGACCTCAACAATTTAGGTTTGCTTATCAAAAACCTTTTGTTCAAACCATGGTCTCAGATGGTCAATTCCTTTGGCTTTATGACGCAGACCTCAACCAAGTCACTGTTAGAAAACAAAGCCAGGCTTTGGGTCAAACGCCGGCAGCATTCATTGCATCCACAGGCGATTTAAAAATTCTTCAGGCAGAGTTCAATCTGACAGCGGAAGCAGATTCAGAGGGCATGCAATGGGTCAAGGCCATACCCAAACAATCGGAAGGTGCTGTGCAGGCCATCCGTGTAGGCTTGAAAGTTCAGGGTCAAGCCATTCCTGTTTTGACCGCCTTGGAAATTGTGGATGGTTTGGGTCAAACCTCGCGCCTGAACTTTCAAAATTTTGAAGTCAATGCCAAATTGGCCTCAGAAACTTTTCAATTCAAAACGCCTGCTGGCGCGCAGGTGATCAGGCCATGACCAGCCCAGACTCTTCCGGTCTACAGTGGCAATCTTCGTTGCATCAACCCCTGGCCGAAAAATTACGACCTCGAAGTTTGGGTGAGGTCATCGGTCAGCAACATTTGTTGGGGGAGGGCCTGGCGCTGCGTTTGGCATTTGAGTCGGGCCAACCACACAGTTGTATTTTGTGGGGGCCGCCGGGCGTGGGCAAAACCACCATTGCCAGACTCATGGCCGATGCCTTTGATGCGCAGTTCATCAGCATCAGTGCTGTGTTGGGTGGTGTCAAAGACATTCGGGAGGCGGTTGAAAAAGCACAGTCTGCATTGCAAAGTTTGCAGCCGCAACGCACCATCGTTTTTGTGGACGAGGTGCACAGGTTTAACAAAAGCCAACAAGATGCTTTCTTGCCGCATGTCGAGAGTGGCTTGTTTACCTTCATTGGCGCAACCACCGAGAACCCTTCCTTTGAAGTGAACTCTGCCTTGCTGTCTCGTGCCGCGGTTTATGTCCTTCAAGCCTTGGGCGAAGAAGACCTTCAACAAATCATTCAACGGGCCTTGGCCATCGGTGCCATCGCGCCCCTTCAAGCAGAAGCTGCGCAACGATTGATTGCCTATGCAGATGGCGATGCACGCCGCTTGTTGAACACCCTAGAGACTTTGGCTGTGGCGGCCCAACGAGAAAAGTTGACTCAAATTTCTGACGCATGGCTCCTCAAAGTATTGGGTGAGCGCATGCGCCGTTATGACAAAGGTGGTGAGCAGTTTTATGACACCATCAGTGCATTGCACAAGTCTGTCAGAGGCTCTGACCCCGATGCCGCTTTGTATTGGTTCACCCGCATGCTCGATGGTGGTGCCGATCCGCGTTACATGGCGCGGCGTTTAATTCGCATGGCAGCAGAGGACATTGGGCTGGCCGATCCCAGGGCGCTTCGCTTGGCCCTGGATGCTGCAGAAGTCTATGAACGCCTCGGCAGTCCAGAGGGCGAATTGGCCTTGGCGGAATGTGTCATTTATTTGGCTGTGGCAGCCAAATCAAATGCGGTTTATAAAGCTTTCAATGAAGCCAAGGCGTGGGTTAAGAAAGATGGCACACGGCCTGTCCCCATGCATTTGCGAAATGCCCCCACACAGCTCATGAAGAATTTGGACTATGGCAAGGGCTACCGATACGCACATGACGAAGAGGATGGCTTTGCAGCCGGCGAAAACTACTTGCCTGAGGGCATGCCAGCTCCGGGTTTTTACAGGCCCGTGAACAGAGGTCTTGAGTTGAAAATTGCAGAAAAAATGGCCAGCTTGAATTCATTGAATCAAGCCAAGTCAGTCAAAAACTAGGAATCAGTCAAATGGATGTTTTCATTCAGCAAGTCATCAATGGCTTGGTTTTAGGCAGCATGTATGCGCTCATTGCTTTGGGCTACACCATGGTCTACGGCATCATTAATTTGATTAACTTTGCACATGGCGAAGTTTTGATGGTGGCGGCTCTCACCAGTTGGTCTGTGATCGGCCTCATGCAAGAGTCGATGACTGGCACGCCAGGCTGGGTCATTTTATTGATTGCACTGTTGATCGCCAGTGTGGTTGCGGCTTGTTTAAATTTCACGATTGAAAAAATCGCTTACCGACCTTTGCGGAACAGTCCCAAACTTGCGCCACTTATCACGGCCATTGGTATGAGCATCTTGTTGCAAACATTGGCCATGATCATTTGGAAGCCCAATTACAAGCCCTATCCCACTTTGTTGCCAAGCACGCCATTCAATGTAGGGGGCGCCGTTATTTCTTCAACTCAAATCATGATTTTGGCTGTGACGGCCATCTCACTGGCTGTTCTGATGTGGATCGTCAATGCCACCAAGTTGGGGCGCGCCATGCGGGCCACTTCTGAGAATCCCAAAGTGGCTGCATTGATGGGTGTCAAGCCCGACTTCGTTATTTCTGCCACCTTTGTCATCGGCGCTGTTTTGGCCGCCATTGCAGGCGTCATGTTTGCATCCAATTACGGCACCGTGCATCACAGCATGGGATTTTTGCCAGGCCTTAAAGCTTTCACGGCGGCTGTGTTTGGCGGTATTGGCAACCTCACCGGTGCTGTGGTTGGCGGCTTGCTCTTGGGCCTGATTGAATCGATTGGCTCGGGCTACATCGGTGCCCTCACAGGTGGTGTCCTAGGCAGTCACTATGCCGATATTTTTGCCTTTATTGTTTTGATTTTTGTTTTGACCCTGCGGCCTTCTGGCTTGATGGGTGAGCGCGTCGCCGATCGCGCTTAAGCAAAGAGTGAGAATTTTCATGAACCTCTCAAAGAACCAAACAAACATTGCTTTAGGTGTCCTGCTGTTGGTCCTGCCCATCGTATTGCAACAGTTTGGCAATGCCTGGGTGCGCATTGCCGACATGGCCCTGTTGTACATCCTCCTGGCCGTGGGCCTCAACATAGTGGTGGGCTACGCAGGCTTGTTAGACCTGGGATATGTGGCTTTCTTTGCGGTGGGTGCCTACATGTATGGCTTGTTGGCATCGCCCCATTTGTTTGAAACTTTTCCAGCCATTGCCGCCATGTTTCCAGGAGGGCTGCACATGCCGCTGTGGGTCATTGTGCCTTTGGCTGCCGCTTTGGCAGGCTTGTTTGGCATGTTGTTGGGTGCGCCTACATTAAAACTCAGAGGCGATTATTTGGCCATTGTCACCTTGGGCTTTGGCGAAATCATTCGGGTCTTTTTGAACAACCTCGATCAACCCGTCAACATCACCAACGGGCCCAAAGGTTTGAATCAAATTGACCCCATTCATTTTTTCGGCATCAATTTAGGTAAAAAAATAGATCTGTTTGGCCTTGAGTTGGCATCAGTCAGTTTGTACTACTACTTGTTTTTGGCATTGGTGCTAATGACCTTGCTCATTTCTTATCGCTTGGAAGTCTCGCGCATTGGCCGCGCATGGATGGCCATTCGTGAAGACGAAATTGCAGCCAAAGCCATGGGCTTGAACACGCGCAACTTGAAACTCATGGCCTTTGGCATGGGCGCCACTTTTGGCGGCATCTCAGGTGCCATGTTTGCAGGGTTCCAAGGATTTATTTCGCCAGAATCATTCAGTCTCATGGAGTCCGTCATGATTGTGGCCATGGTGGTTTTGGGAGGCTTGGGGCACTTGCCGGGTGTGGTTCTTGGCGCTATTTTGTTGTCGGCGTTACCAGAGGTGTTGCGATATGTGGCCGGGCCCTTGCAATCCATGACCGATGGTCGATTGGATGCTGCCATTTTGCGGCAGTTGCTGATTGCTTTGGCCATGATTGTGATCATGCTCATGAAGCCCAAAGGTTTGTGGCCTTCCAGCGAGCATGGCAAATCACTTCAAGTGAAAGGAGGGGCGTAATATGAATGCCCCTCAAAACGCCTCCAACACCGTTTTAAAAGTCGCTGGCATTTCCAAGCGTTTTGGCGGTCTGCAAGCTTTGTCTGATGTTGGCATGACCATTGAGCGCGGCCAAGTGTATGGGCTCATTGGACCCAACGGCGCAGGTAAGACAACCTTTTTCAATGTCATTACGGGTCTCTACACGCCTGACAGCGGAAGCTTTGAACTGGCTGGCAAGCCTTATCAACCCTCGGCTGTGCATGAAGTTGCACAGGCGGGTATTGCGCGCACGTTCCAAAATATCCGATTGTTTGCAGAAATGACGGCCTTGGAAAATGTCATGGTGGGACGACATGTTCGGACCTCCTCGGGTTTGTTGGGGGCTATTTTTAGAACCGCCAAGTTCAAGCAGGAAGAAGCTGAAATTGCCAAGCGTTCGCAAGAATTGCTCGACTATGTTGGCATTGGCCAATACGCCGATTACCGCGCACGCACTTTGTCGTATGGCGATCAACGCCGATTAGAAATTGCACGTGCCTTGGCCACCGATCCTCAACTCATTGCTTTGGATGAGCCCGCCGCCGGTATGAACGCCACAGAGAAAGTCCAATTGCGCGCCCTCATCGATCAAATTCGCAAAGACAATCGCACCATCTTGTTAATTGAACACGATGTGAAGTTGGTCATGGGCTTGTGCGACAGGGTGACCGTGCTGGACTACGGCAAACAAATTGCGGAAGGCACGCCCGCTGAAGTTCAGAAAAATGAAAAAGTGATTGAAGCCTATTTAGGCACCGGAGGACATTGAAATGGCGGCCACATTGTTGAAAGTCAAAGGCCTTCAGGTGGCCTACGGCGGCATTCAGGCTGTCAAAGGTGTCGACTTTGAAGTGCATGAAGGCGAATTGGTTTCCTTGATTGGCTCCAACGGTGCGGGTAAAACAAGCACCATGAAAGCCATCACGGGTTCATTGCCGCTGCATGCTGGCGACATTGAATACTTGGGTCAAAGTATTGTGGGCCAGGGTCCTTGGGATTTGGTGAAGCAAGGCCTGGCCATGGTGCCTGAAGGCCGCGGTGTTTTCACGCGCATGACCATCATTGAAAACTTGCTCATGGGTGCTTACATCCGAAATGACAAGGCGGCCATTCAAGATGACATGGAAAAGGTCTTCGAAACATTTCCGCGTTTGCGTGAACGCAAAGATCAGTTGGCAGGCACCATGTCCGGTGGAGAACAGCAGATGTTGGCCATGGGCCGTGCGCTCATGAGTCGGCCTAAAGTTTTGTTGTTGGACGAACCCTCAATGGGCTTGTCGCCCATCATGGTTGACAAAATATTTGAAGTGATTCGAGATGTTTTTTCGCAGGGTGTGACCGTGCTGTTGGTTGAGCAAAATGCAAGCCGCGCATTGGCCATCGCCAACCGAGGCTATGTCATGGAGTCGGGTTTGATCAGCATGACAGGTCGAGGTCAGGATTTGCTCAATGACCCAAAGGTGAGGGCTGCCTATTTGGGTGAATAAAAAAAGGCACTGCGTGCAGTGCCTTTATGGTGCTTGACAGCGCCATCAGTCAACACGCGCTCCGCTGGCTTTGACCACTGGTTCGTATTTGGCCAGTTCACGTTTCATGAATGCCGAAAACTGCTCGGGTGAACTCACCACAGGCTCGGCCATCATCATGCCAAATCGAGTTTTGGTTTCGGGCGCACTGAGAGCCGCAGCAAAAGCTTGATGTAGTTTGGCAACCACAGCAGGCGGAGTTGCTGCAGGTGCGATCAAGCCCCACCAAGTGTCAACTTCAAAACCTTTGATGGTTTCTGACATGGCGGGAATATCTGGCAAAGCTGCACTCCTTTGGGCCGTGGTCACTGCCAGCGCTTTCAGTTTGCCAGCCTTGATGTTGGCAGCGGCAGTGGCCAAGTTGTCAAAGTTGAAATCAACTTGTCCAGATAAAAGTGCCAACTGGGCAGGGTTGCCGCCGTTGTAGGGAATGTGCACCGCAAAAATACCGGCATCCCGTTTGAACATTTCTGCCGCCAAGTGGCCCGCACTGCCATTGCCACCAGAGCCAACATTCAATTTGCCTGGGTTGGCTTTGGCATAGGCGATTAAATCGGCCAGTGAATTGATTTTTAAACGTTGAGCGGTATCGGCATTCATGACCAACACATTGGGTACGCGAACCATTTGCGTGATGCCAACAAAGTCGCTGGCCGCATTGAATGGCATCTTGTTGTACAGCCATGGATTGATGGCGTGTGTGGCTACCGCTGCAATGCCAATGGTGTAACCATCGGCGGGCGCTTTGGCCACAATGTCGACGCCCAAATTGCCACCAGCGCCTGGTTTGTTGTCGATGATGACCGTTCCCAATGTGTCTTTGACGCGCTCGGCCAAAGCTCGGGCTGTGACATCAATAGGGCCGCCTGGTGCATAGGGAACCACCAACCGAATAGGCTTGGAGAGCGCGGCGTTTGCTGCCGTGCTTGTTTGTGCCTGCGCCTGCAACATGCAGGAGGCCAACGCGGTCACCAAGACGCCCACTGTTTTGAGCAGCAATTTCTTTGGCTGAATTGTTGTCGACATCATGCAGACTCCTTGGCCTTATCGGCTTCCGTGGTAAATGAATCGGCGAAAAATGCTTCTTCTGGCAAGCCAGCTTTGCCGATGTAGTCCGCGCGGGCAGAGTCCACCACGATGGGAGCGCCGCATGCATAAACTTGAAAGCCGCTTAAATCGGAGTGGTCTTGCAAAACAGCTTGGTGAACAAAACCAGTACGACCTGCCCATGCGTCTTCTGGCAAGGCGTCAGAGACCACCGGAATGTAGGTCAATTGGGGCATGGTTTTGAGTTGGGCTTCGACCCAGTCGCTCATGTACAAATCGGAAGGACGACGTCCTCCCCAATAAAGGCTGGCGGGGCGTGTGATGCCTTTGTGTTGCATGTGCTCAATGAGGGCCTTGATGGGGGCAAAGCCTGTGCCAGATGCC
>JACCEE011565852.1_pt1 | contig 10898 bp, 12 predicted proteins | sample 7449931 | NCBI WGS metagenome assembly JACCEE01 (sample SAMN15323457, study PRJNA562643) | freshwater metagenome | isolation source: river surface water | place: USA:Blue River Watershed | collected 2017-08-19 | reverse complement strand
TTTTTTGTTTGCATCATTCATCTTTTTTATCACGCCCTTAAAAATCAACACATTAAAATTGGCACATCATAAAATTTAAAAAAACCATCATCGGTAATCACCGTAAAACCTTCAATTATCGCCTGCGCAATCATAATCCGGTCAAACGGGTCTTTATGATGAAACGGCAAATTTTTTAAATGTGCAATATGCTCTATTCTCAAAGGTAAAACAGTTATTTCTTTAGGCAACAACATTTCAATCGGCTGCGTTATTTCCAACTTGCCAAGAGTGCGCTTAATTTCAATTTCCCACAAACTCACAATACTCAAAAACTTCTGATGCGCAGGATTTTCAATTAACGCGCTGGTTTCAAGACTTAATTTTGGACTATCCGCTAAATGCCAAAGCAAAATATGCGTATCTAACAAAAGATTCATCACATGTAATCCTTAAATTCATCTAAAGGCTCGCAAAAATCATCACTGATAAAAGTAATCATCTTTTTTGCTGAACCGCGTTTTAAACTAGGCAATTGCGAATTGTCTTTATTCTTTAATTGGCTCATTAAAAAAATTTGATTTTCAATCGTTTTAATATATTGCTGAATAATCGTAAAAGGTAAATCATCAGGAATGTTCAAGGTAATTTGCATCATTTTTTTCCTCTGTCTAAGTCTGTAACTTATTGTAAATTCTATATTTTATCATTCATTAAAAATCAGCCCCCGTTAAATCCTGATTTTTAAAGGATTTTCCGCGTAAATTCTGCCCTTTGAAATCTTTTGTTTGCATCATTTACACCATCCAATCTTCTATAATCAAATTGGGAACTCGCTCAAACTCCCTTGTGTTATGCGTCACCAAAACAACTTGATGTTGTACAGCAATTGAGGCAATTAACAAATCATTTGCACCGATTAACTTGCCCGACTTTGCCAAAAATGCACGAATTTCACCATAGCTTTCAATCACATCATCATCAAATGCCAAACTGGGAAGTTGTCTAAAAAACTCTTTCAATACCATTTGATTGGCTGTCTTACGGTCACTTTTACACGCTCCGTACCACAATTCGGCTTTAACCGGCGAACAAAGAAGCAAGTTTTCTATCCCCATCGCCCTAATTTTTTCAACCACAAGCGAATGATTTTTAAAAAAGGCAATACAAATATTGCTATCCAATAAATATTTCATAGCAAATCCCGTTCTTCTGGGAAACCTTCAAAGTCAATTTCAGGAAAATCGGGAATAGCCCCAGCAAATAGCGTAATAAAGTTTTCTGTTTTCGTTTCAGATTTATTTAACGCTTGAGAAACGAATGGTTGTTCTGTTTTAACATTTAATCGCGCAACAATATTTTCTAATTCAATTAACAAATTTTCAGGTAATTGATTAATTTGCCAAAATAAATTCAATTTATGTTCTGCAATATTCATTTTTTATTCTCCTGTTAAATCCTGCCCTTTGAAATTTTTTGTTTGCATAATTCAATCCATCACTTAATCTTTAAAAGGATTAATTGTTTCAAGCGCAAGCGAATTAAAATCTTTGGTATTGCGCGTTATTAAAACGGCTAAATATTCCATTGCCGTTGTTGCAATAATGGCATCGGGCAATTTAATTTTCTTTTCTTGCCGAATATCAATCACCCGCTGCACAATCTCATCATTCAGCTTGATAATTTTAGCACACCCCATAAAATCAATCGCTTGCTGTTTTTCTTGTTCCGTAAAAGGAAAACCTAAAAACTCCATTTTTGAAATCACCGAAACATCAAAACTTTCCTTCATCAATTCCGAAACATTATCAGCTACTGATTCTTCCATTTCACCATTAAAATAATAAATCAAAATATTGGTGTCGAATAAATAACGCGGCATTTTTTAGCGTTCCCATTCATTGCGCATTTCTTCAAGCTGTTTATCAATAGCTTTTAAATGGCTCACCGCAAAAAATCGTTTTGGATTAAATTGCTTTCCTTTTTGATTCATTTTCAATTGAGCAATTAACTTTTCCACTTCAAGCAATGATTCTTCAGATAATTCCTCAAGTTGATGAGAAATCGTTAATCTATGTTCTACAATGTTCATTTTTTAATTTCCTATTAACTAATTGTTTTTAAAGAATTTTCCGCAAAAATCCTGCCCTTTGAAATCTTTGGTTTGCATAAACGCCCCTTTGTCTAGCAAAATACCGCAATAAAACACACATCCCGTTGATAATGAACATCATCACTGACGTATTTAACAACGAAATCCGTTTAATTGAAAAAAGATTAAACCACATTCTGCTACATCCTGAAATGTAGAACGTAACGCAGCTCATAGAACAAGCCTTAACCGCGCCGCTATTAGTCAAAAAATCAAACTCCGATAATGCGACTACGAATACTGCTTAAATACAGATGTTGGCGACAAATGGCGATGCGTGGTGGTCAAACACCTTGAAAATGATGCGTTTGTGGTTACAGCTTATTTAACCGATAAACCGAAAGTAGGAGAAATACTATGGCAAAAGTAACCGTGTGGTTTGATGCAGAAGGTGATTTTTTAGAAGTCTTATTCAATACTGAAAAAGTCGGGGTTATGCGCAAAACTGATAATGATAATATTATGCAACATATTGATAATGAGGGAAATGTAATCGGTTTTTCTATTTTAGGTGTCAGTCAATTTAAAGAAAAAATTCCGTTTCAAATTGACGTACCAAAATTGTTGCAAGCTGCTTAATTTGCATCATTCACCCATTATCCAACGCGCGAAGAGGCTAAAAAGTCTGTGTTTAAGTACATCGAAGTTTTTTATAACCGCCAGCGGCTTCATTTCCAAAATGGATATTTGTCACCAGCGGGTTTTGAAGCGCGACTGAAAGTCGCCTAATAATGTGTCTGGAAAAGTGTTGACACATCAAAGCTTGTGGCGTTGCTTAATGCAAAAATTTATCCGTGAGGAATTGGCAAAATCGGAATTTGATAGCGTTTGATAATTGCCTCAATTGCGGCTTTGTTTTTACTAATTAATTGATTTAAAAGCTCTTTGCGTGATGTGTCGCCGTTACGAACCCCCATTGCAATGGAAAAATCAAATTTTAAATTGGGCGTAGACTGCATTGGCAAAACTAAATAACTATTCGCCGGTTGTTTCGTCAATACATAACCTGCCATCGGCCCCCACAAAATAGCTATATCAATTTTTTTTTCACGCAAATCTTTTTCAATCGTCATGGCGGTATTATTTTTATCATCACCACTCATGCTTTGATACGGCACGCCTTGCTCAAGTAAATTATGCGCTTGTAACCATGCCGTGCCAGGACCACGGTCAAACATAGCAATTTTTAACTGCTCCTGCTTTGCTAAAGGTAATGAAGCTAATTGCTCTGGTGCGGTAATTTGATCCAGCCCACGACCTTTAGCAATCAACATTACATACTGTGAATGGTAATACGGCTGGGTATTTAAGGTTAAATCATCACCTAACGGCACCCCCATCACTACATCACACTGAAACTGGTCGGTATTAGGGAGTTCTTCTTTCAAGGTATTTCTAATAAAACCAATACGTTGTGGAAACCAAAAATAGGATAATTCTTGTCCTAATTGTTTAGCAAACAACGCCGCAATTTCGTTTTCAAAACCGTCTTGATTTTTACTTGAAAACGGCGGATTGAGCGGGTCAGCACATACTTTAAATTTATCCGCCGCACCGCTTATCTCAGTTGTAAAACTCAATAGTGAAAAAACCACTAGTAACACAGGATAAGGCAACAATTTCATAATAAACATCCGTTATAAAGCATTATGTGGGCGTTGCAAAACACACTTGATTGCGCCCGTTTTTTTTAGCACGGTATAGTTGGCTATCCGTGTTTTTAAGAATTTCATCGACTGGTGTATCAGCCGAACAAATAAACGTAAACACGCCTAGACTAATCGTGACATGATTGGCAGTTTCTGACGCTTGATGCGGGATTTGTAATAATTCGACTTCTTTGCGGATATGTTCGGCAATAACAACGGCAGCGTCTTGCGGCATATTAGGTAAAATACAGACAAATTCTTCGCCACCGTAACGCGCGGCAAGATCAACATCGCGATATAAAGCACTTTTAATAACACGCGCGACTTGTTGTAAACAGTAATCACCAACAACATGTCCGTATTCGTCATTAAAGTTTTTAAAGTAATCAACATCCATCAAAATCAGCGATAAGGGTTGCCGTAATCGCGCTAAACGGTTGTGTTCAAAACTTAATACCTCATCAAAATAGCGACGATTAGACAGCCCCGTTAAGCCGTCAGTAACAGCCAGTTGCACCAAACTGTCACGAGTATTTTTCATTTCTACCAGATTACGGATACGGATTTTTACAATGCGTGGATTAATAGGTTTAGTAACATAATCAACCGCCCCCACTTCAAGCCCTTTAACTTCAGCATCCGACTCGGCGCTGCCCGTGACAAACATCACTGGAATGTCAGCGGTTACAGAGTTTGTTTTAAGTTGCTGACAAATATCATAGCCATTGATTCCCGGCATCATTACATCAAGGATAATTAAATCCGGTTTTTCCTTAACTGCAAGCGGCAACGCCTCTGCGCCATTTGTAGTGAAGATGATTTTGTATTCATTTTTGAGTATTTCTTCAAGTATCTCAATATTCTCAAGAATATCATCCACGATTAAAATAACACTAACTTTAGCAACCATAACGAACAATTAACATAAAAAAGCCCTATTAGGTTTTTAATGTTGCAGCGGCTGCTAACGCAGGTTTTAACTTCATGTCTAAGGTTTCCAACAATGGCTCAATATCAGTAAATTGTCCATCAAACAAAACGCTTTCCACAGCACCTGCGGCTTCGGAAAGTTCTTTTGCCCCCAGTGTAGCGGCAATCCCCTTTAAGGTATGGGCTAAACGCGCAGCATCGGCGTTTTGTTGTGCAATAGCTTCATTTAATTGTGGCATAAACCCTGCGTATTTGGTGTGGAAATCCAGCAATACTTTCCGTAACAAGGTTTTTTTATGATTAACCCGTTTTAAAGCGGCGGGAATATCAAATGGTAAAAGCTGTTCAGGAACTTCGTCAGTCACTACCGGTGGCTGTATAACCGCCACGTCGGGTTTAGGGTTTTTCTTAGACCATTTTTCTACCACTTCATAAAGCTGTTTAGGGTCAATCGGTTTACTGATGTGATCATTCATTCCCGCTTGATAACAACGTTGTCTTTCCTCCTCCATTACATGCGCGGTCATGGCAATAATCGGCAAGGTTTGCGTGTATTCTCTAATTTTGCGCGTCGCTTCAATACCGTCCATTACTGGCATTTGCACATCCATTAACACAATATCATAGTGCTTTTCAGCCGTTAAAATTTTATTAACCGCCAAACTACCATTTTCAACTACTTCTAAAGCAACACCTATATCTTCGAGCAGTTCTATTGCAATCAGTTGATTAATTTCATTATCTTCGGCTAACAACACAGAAACGCCATGTAAGTCCGGTGTTGCCTCAGCTTCTTCATGTTCTGGCGACAATTGTAACGGCTGTAAATTAAATACCGAACTAATTGTCTCCAACAACATAGAAACTTCTATGGGTTTTGGTAAAAATGCCGCAATACCCACCGCTTCGGCGTGAACCATAACTTGCTCATGATTAAACGCTGAAATCATTACAATCACAGGAGCTTGCGTTAACAAAGGGTTTTTCTTAATTAGGCGCGTGGTTTCTATGCCATCTAGTCCCGGCATTTGCCAATCCATTAACACCAAATCGAATAAATTATGGCTTTGACAGGATTCTTCTAGTATCACCAATGCCTCATTTCCAGAGGAAGCACTAAAAGTCTGCATATCCCAGATTTCTAAGGTTGATATTAAAATATCACGCGAGCTGGCGTTATCATCAACCACCAACACCTTTAAACCTTGCAATTGTGGCGCGGGCTTAATGGAAGACGGTTTAGCTTGCAGACCTAGCAAAGCTGAAAAATAAAAGGTACTGCCAACGCCGACTTCACTTTTAACCCCAACACTACCGCCCATCAATTCAGCCAATTGCTTACTAATCGCCAATCCTAAGCCCGTACCACCAAAGCGACGGGTGGTTGAAGTATCGGCTTGACTGAACGACTGAAACAAGCGTGATTGCTGTTCCGGTGTCATGCCAATCCCGGTATCTTGTACCTCAAAAATCAATTCGACCTGTTGGTCTGTCACCCTACCTTCTTTAATGTAAACAATAACTTCGCCATGACTTGTAAATTTAATCGCATTACTAACTAAATTAAGCAACACCTGCCCTAAACGTAACGGGTCGCCGACTAAAAATCGCGGAACGCTCGGATGCACAGAAAATAACAACTCAATCTTTTTCTCTTCAGCCTTAACGTTACTCAAGGTTGTCACATGATTAATCACAGCAGTTAAATCAAAATTGAGGCGTTCAATATTTAACATCCCCGCTTCAATTTTAGAAAAGTCCAATATGTCATTAATAATTCCGAGCAATGCCACTGCGGAGGCACTGATTTTTTGCAAATAATCGCGTTGTTTAAGATTAAGCTCGGTTTTTAACGCTAAATGACTTAACCCTAATACCGCATTCATGGGCGTTCTAATTTCATGGCTCATATTTGCCAAGAAAGAGCTTTTTGCCTGCGTCGCGGTTTCTGCCATCTCTTTTGCAATCACCAGCTCAGAGGTACGTTGTTCCACTGTTTGCTCTAAGGTGTGATTATATTCGGCTAATTGTTGATGCGAGCTTTTAACCTCGGTTGCCATGTCAATAAAAGCTGTGGCAAGTAAGTCAATTTCGGTGTGACCGTCAATTTTGTTACTCCCGTGATAAACATTAATAGCCGCATCAAAATCCCCTTTTGCAAGTGCCTGACTCAGTTTAGTCAATCTAATCAACGGATTAGAAATTGTGGTTGCTAGAATCAGTACTAATATCGACGCAAAAGCGATAAAGAAAACCGCCACCGTCACCGAAGTAACAACCACATCACGAGTACGCCGCTTCACCTCTTCCTTGGAGTTTTCTACCTCTTTTTCTAACTTGGCCAAACTAAAACCTATCCGCAAAATTCCCCACGGACTGTTAAAATAAATCGGCGTTATATACTCAACAACGTGCGCGTCACTATAAGTCTTATGGGTCGCGCTCTGCTGCTTAAGTGCAAACAGGGTTTTGTCATCGGCTAACTTGGTAAATTGTGAGTTTTTATTCGTGGTATCAACATAAACCACACCCTGCATATCCGTTAAAATACAATAACTTATCGCATCTGACTCAAGTTCTTTGATGACACTTTCAACAAGGGTGTTAATTTTGGAAAAATTAGACACCGCTACCTCAGCTTCTATCTGCCTAACCAACAAAGAAGACAACACCTTACCTTGTTCTTCGAGGTTATTTTCTATAGAACTAAGCCGCCAATCCAGCTCTACATTGGCCATTTGCTTTTGCAAATACAGCTCAATGCCGGTAAAAATCACCAGTAACAGAATAATTAGACTTAAAGTCGCAAACAATAATTTAAAGCGAATGCCACGTTTAACGTGCAAGTTATTATCAGCAATTTCTTTATTTAACAAAAATTTGAAAAACTTCATTTGTCTTTACAATTGACAATTTTATTAACTGAATCTAATGCGTATTTATTAAGGTCTATGTTTAACTGTTCAACTGTGCATAAGTTTAAGGTAATTTCAGAACCTAACGGATTTTGAACACGCTCAGACGGAATTTTATTGTTTTTTAACATAGAGACCAAGTTAGCAGATTGTCTGCCGATAGTAGCTCCATCAGCAGTGGCGGCCAAAATAGCCCCATATTTTATATACACCTCGCTGTAAGCATATACAGGTTTTTTATGTATTTTGGCGGATAGAAAAATTTGACTAATAAAATCTTTATTATCTAACGCCACCGGGTCGGAAATAATCCAAAACAAATCAACCGTAGGCAATAAATCATCCAGTACGCTGTTAATTTCGTCGCGCGTAATTGCGCGATCTATACTTTGCTCGACAATTTGTATATGCAAGGCGGCGGCATTTTGCTTAATCATTTGCACATATTCGTGGTTCATTTCATTGTTGAACAGTAAGCCAATCTTTTTTACACTCGGAAACGTATCACGCAAAATCATTAATTCTTGTTCAGGCGACAACTCATTGGCAACACCGTAGCTTCTGTCATTAATCGCTAATCTGTGCCAATTAATCGCCGCTGAAAATAACAGTGGAATATCTTTGGTATGGTCTTTGGCCAGTAAATACGCTTTTGCGCCGATGCAATAAATAAAACTTGGTTTTTCATTTTCAACAAATTGCGCAAGCTGCGACTCGGCTTCAGAATCGGTGTACATCTTTATATTCAATTCAGTCAACTGATAATTGTCTTTTTGCAAGACACTTTTAAATTCAGTTGCCATCTGCCGATAGCGTTGCAAAGAGCCGTCGGTGCTGATAATTAAAATTTTATCTTGCTCGGCAAAACTAATATTAACCCAGAGTGAGGCTAACAAAATGAGTAGTTTAAAAAAATGTATCATTTTGATGTCCATCCATCTATACCCAACAAATTTAGATTTTTTCCACCGGAGCTATTGGTTGCCATTTTTTCTAAGACTTCAAGTGCTTGCATTTGCTTTTTGTTAGGTTTATCTGGAATTGCAGCGACCAAAAAATAGTTTTTTTCCGTTGCCCCTAACGTGTGTAGTTGTTGAGATTGGTTGGGATTAATGAGAGCGAGTTTAGTTAAAGTTCCTTCCGTAGAGATAGCCGCCGTTGCTACACCATAGCCTATTGCCTGTAATGCTTCCATATCGCGTGGGACTTTAAATATTTTGATAGTTTCAATTAAGCTCTTATTTTTTAGACCTAATATTTTTTCTAAGGCACTGCGAGAATAACCTTCACTACTCGCGCTGGCAACAGTGGTATTTTTAAGCATGGCAACATCACTTAATTCTTTTTTAGCACTGAGCATTTTACTTTGAGTGGTATTACCTTTGTAAGTGCCAATTAACGCGATTTTCAGAGGAATTTTTTGCTGTAACGTTTCTAAATACCAGCTAGAAAGCAAATAGATATGACATTTTTTTTGCATGACATTTTCTTCAAAAACCTTTTCATCATCAAAAGGTTGGAAATTAATTTCCCCTACTTTAGATAAATAGTCATCAAAGTTAGTCCTCAAAGTGGCAAAGTTGTCAATATTGGTTTCAGGGTTGTAAAAACAAATGGTTACCCCCGCATTCGAGCGTTCGCTCCAAAAAATGCTCGTAAGAGATAAACAAAAGAAAAACACCACAAAAATTCGATTCATGTTTAAATTACTTTAACTAACCTGTCATTCAATGCTAAAAATAGACTCTAGTGAATTTACTTTCGGATAAATACAACATTACCAGCAGCGGATAGATTATAACTGATAAGAAATTTTTAAAATAACTCCTGTTGGCTTATATATTGTAAAAGTGTATGATTATGGTTAATTTATTTTAAAATTTATTTAAGAAACAAGCCCTTACGCTTAATTTATATGAAAATTAAGCGGGTAAGGGGCTTGATTTAAGCATCGGATTGACACCTTTTATTCTATATTCAAGCGATTATAGCTATAACCTGTAATTGAAACAATAACTGTAAGGATTAAGTTAAAACTTAACTTGTAAGTATTTTACCCTCAATGTACATTACAAATATTACAGTTACATCACAAATCCCGTCACTAGTAGGTTTGATAGCTCTCCAAGTCGAATGATGTCTTAGCCTGTTACACCAGAGTTTGATATGCTTATGCAAAAAAATCATTCCTACCGCTTAAGTTTCAATTCGATAGTCTGCCGACCGCGCATGAGCGGTTAAACTTTCACCCCGCGCCAGAATAGACGCGGTTTTACCTAATTGACTTGCTCCTTGCGCGGAACAATAAATCAAACTGGAACGCTTTTGAAAATCATACACTCCCAGCGGTGAAGAATAACGCGCGGTGCTGGAGGTGGGTAAAACGTGATTAGGACCTGCGCAATAATCCCCCAATGCTTCCGCCGTATAACGTCCCATAAAAATAGCTCCGGCATTGCGAATTTGGGCGCATAAAGCGTCGGGGTCAGCAACGGATAATTCTAAGTGTTCAGGGGCAATTTTATTCGCCACTGCGGCGGCTTGCGCTAAATCAGCCACTTTAATCAATGCGCCCCGCCCTGACAATGAAACGCGAATAATGTCCTGTCGCGGCATAGTTGGCAACAATTTATTAATACTTTCAGCCACTTGTGTAAGAAAATCTGCGTCATCAGACAGCAAAATTGCCTGCGCCTGTTCATCATGTTCCGCTTGGGAAAATAAATCCATCGCAATCCAATCGGGATTGGTTTTACCGTCACAAATAATTAAAATTTCTGACGGCCCGGCAATCATGTCAATCCCGACTTTACCAAACACCAGTTTTTTCGCCGTAGCGACATAAATATTGCCCGGGCCGACAATTTTATCCACCGCCGGAATAGTTGCCGTACCATACGCCAAGGCAGCGATAGCTTGCGCACCGCCAATACTGAAAACTCTATCCACACCTGCCAAATGTGCCGCCGCTAACACCAAAGAATTAGTTTCACCTTGTGGGGTTGGCACTACCATAATTAATTCACCAACCCCAGCGACTTTTGCCGGAATCGCATTCATCAACACTGACGACGGATATGCCGCTTTGCCGCCGGGAACGTACAGTCCCGCCTTATCCAAAGCCGTGACTTTTTGTCCCAACATCGTACCGTCTGCCTCGGTAAACTGCCAACTTTGCAACTTTTGCTGCTGGGCATAAGCAGAAATACGCTGCGCAGCAGTTTGTAAAGCTTGTGCCTGTTCAGCGGGTAACGAGTCCCAAGCTTGTTTCAG